>Ga0081520_100517_pt1 | contig 14541 bp, 16 predicted proteins | sample HotLakmasection1_FD_70988 | JGI IMG/M metagenome (GOLD analysis project Ga0081520, IMG submission 70988) | Hypersaline microbial mat communities from Hot Lake, Washington, USA - Section #1 (SPADES assembly) (version 2) | ecosystem: Environmental > Aquatic > Non-marine Saline and Alkaline >... | reverse complement strand
TCCGCTTGGGCTGAAGGGTCGGCACGGTGATAGGCATGGTCGCTTGCATCAGGTGATACTCCTCGTCTCACAGGGTTACGCTCAGATTAGCACACATGGTCGGGTGAGCTGTATCAGATGCCTCTGTTTTTGACCTCAGATCCTTCTGATTATGCATTGCGTCTCCTCCTGCGTCTCACACATCTATAGCCAGCGTAGCACAGCGCCGCCACCGGACCCCTGCAATATTCCGGTTTCGGGTCGGTAATCCAGCGGTTTGCCGAAGCAATATTTCAGCCGGGCGCTGGAATCGAAAATACTGGTCGTTCATCAGGTGCGGCGTCGCGTCTCACCGATGAAACCAGCATATCAAAGTCACTTACTGCAACCTGACGAATTTTGCAGTTTCAGCCCGTCAAAACTGGCAGATGCCGAGGCAAAATTACAGAAAGCGCGGGAAAAATGGACAAATTGAGGTTACTTGTCGAGGATAGACTACGCTGGTGTGATATTCCCCAGCCAGCGGATGCCAGGAAAGCCATCCTTCACCGCGTTGAACAGGCGCTCATCGGCTGTCCACAACTGGCAGGACAGGTGCTGCGATAATGCCAGATACTGCGCGTCATAAGCGGTCGGGCGATTGTATGCCGTCGCCAATTCATAAGCGCGTTTCAGCAACTCATCGTCAAAATACAACTCGAGCGGATAACTCAGCAGGCGGTCACGGGCGCGTAAGCCCTCCTCAGGTGTTACACGCCCCTGATAAACCGCTTTGCGCGCTACGGCGACAACTTCATAACGCAATAATACCGGCGCGTGAAATGTTGTTTTATCGGCCTGCAATTGCCGGATGAGTTGTTTTGCCTGTGGCGTGAGCGTTTCGGGAAAAACGCTCGCGATGAGGACACCAGAGTCCAGGACAATATCACTCAAGAGGCTTCCTCACGTAATTCGTCCAGCAAGGACAGCGAACCGATCGTTCCTGTGTCACCTATCCGCGCCCGAATATCCGCTTGCAGTGTCTCGACCTCTGCCCACCACGCATCGTAGTCAAAAGCCGATGCAGCGGCCTGGTCCTCTGAATCTGTCTCCTGGGCGATCAGTTCCCGCACGCGCTTCTGTGCGGCTTTATCCAGTTGGTGAAACTTCTCAATCACTTCGCGTTCAAGAGCACTCATCAGACACGATCCTCACCTCACTCCAGCATTTTAACATTGTACAATAGGTTGATTTCGGCGTGTTGTCTGACAGATGCCTGCAAAATAAAAACTGGCTGGTGAATCGCTCACCAGCCACAGAAACAACAACGGCTGACCTATGCGGTGCAGCCGTAGACCTGCGCAAGTTCCTTGTTCGCCCGTCGGCGGTGATACTGCAGCGTGTTGACGTTATGCCCGAACGTCTTTGCTGCCTGTGACGAACTGATGCCTTCCAGCAAGCTCTTGATCGCGTCGTGCCGGATGATGTACTCGCGGTGATCTTCCAGCAGCGTAATCGCTGGCTCAACCTCGCCGCTGTTGAACTTCTCACGCCAGGTCGGTTTCTGCTTCTGGAGCGTGCCCAACATGCCGCGAAGCTGGTCACGAATGGCAACTGTCCGCCAGCGGATGGCGTCTTCGCCTTTGCCCGGAACGACATATGCCAGGTCTTTGCTGGTCACACAGGTCGTCGCGGCGTAGAGTGCCAGTAGCCCGGCTGGATCATCCTTGACCTGCTCATAAACGGTCAACACGGCACGTTCGATGTCGATGCGAATGTCCGTGAGCGTTGCCCAGGTCGCCCAGCGTTCACCCGCGATCTTGAAGCGTTCCAGACCGCCAATCCGCATTTCTTCTGGATGTTTGAAGTCATGCTTTGCCCAGAAGTCCTCCATGTATTCGTAGCGCAGGTTTTGCTTGCGGATGCTGGTGGACTTTGACCGATAGCAAACGATGAGAGCCGCTTCAAACCGACTTTTCTTAGCGAGAAAATCACGATCAGCGGCGAGCTGCTCCCAGACATACATCAGCCCGTTTTGCAAACAATCATCCAGGTCTTGTGCCCAGACACGATACTGGCGCAGCAGCATCCTGGCGGCGTGTGGGCGAATGTACTCCGAGATTTGCTCAAACGACATCTCACCACCCCACAGCGTGGGATAGGTCGCAACACGTGGAAACGGACGGATCTGACTGCGGATGTGGTTGTTCATGAGGCTCCTCCTCAAAGGGCTGGAGTCCGTCCAGCACGGGCGAGCATAACGCTCACCACACCGGGGACAGCGCAGTGGGGGGAACCTGGCAAACAAATGTCTTTAGCTTGTCAAGTGAGAAAAAGCAGGTAAACGGAAAAGCGGCAAAGCTTAAGCACTTCGCAGAGATGGGAATCACAACAAACCAGAGAACAGGTTTGTTGTTCAATGGTGGCATTTCACATACAGTTGTGGTGAGGTCTGGATATGGCGTTAGTTACATCCAGTAATAAGTTGTGCTGTGGCTACCCGCTAACGTACCACAGCCTTCCCTTTTCTTGAGCGATTGGCAACATGCAGAGCTTCGTTATAGGTTTCGCGGCGAGACCAGATCGTCCAGATGATTTGCGCCTATCGGTTTGCCAATCCCCGCATCGCACGGGGTTTGTCATGTCCGCGCTCAAATTGGTCGAAGTAGTAGCTTCTCGCCCATCCAGAATGCTCGATACTATTGCGGGCAAAGTCCACCAAGGCTTTTCTGAGCGTTTTGTCACATGCCCATCGAAATCGAACCGCATGAGATTTCCCACTACGTCTAGTCACAGGGACGGTGCCTGCTCGTGCCTGGAGAACAGCGGCTGTGGGAAAGACAGACCGATTATCGCCAATGCAGGCTAACAAACGTGGCGATGTCAGTTCACCCGATCCCAGCAGGGACTGCCACCAACTGGCTTCCAGGTGGCGTGCAAATGTTTCGCGGATTTCCCGTTTGAGGGCTGTAATTTGCTGATTCAACAGCCGCAAAATGGGCACCAGAGCCTGGGCATGAACGGAAAAGCCTTGCCAGACCCGTGCTTCAAGTGGGGATTTACGTAAGCGTTGGTAGATCGTATCCAAACGGCGTATATGAGTATAGCGATGCGCTTTGAGAAACTGCTCTAATTCGGTGTAAGTCAGGCGTTGAGCCTGGTTTGGATCGGGGTAGGTTTCCAGAAAGGTAAGCGAGATATGAGTTGCCACATCACTGAACATAGAAAGCAGAACCGGGTAGTATTGTTTTACGATTTGGCGTAGTTGATTGCTGGTTCGCAACTGCTGGCGTTGGAGCTGCTCAAAAGCCTGTAGCAATTGGCGCAAAGTTTCGACGGTTGATCCGTGCCTTTCAAGCCGACGACAATCTTCATCACCGGTACGCAAGAGGTTGGCCAGTAGGCGGGCATCGCCGCGATCATCTTTACTCTTGCGGGGTCGCCTGTGAGCGGCGATCCGGGGCGGGATCACATAGACTTCAATGCCTGCTTCAAGTAACTGATCTATCAGCAGCCCATCCAGGCGTTCAATGCTCACCTGTACCGGTGCCAGCAGTTCCAGTTGCTGACAGAGTTTGCTCATCACATCGTCACTGGTGTGGTCAATGGCAAACTCGCTGATACACTGCCCCTCAGCCGTCAAAACAGCGATCTGGTGAGAACTGTCCGCCCAATCAATGCCAATATAGTGCATGAATACTTCTCCTTGTACTCTATCGTACAGAAGTCAATGCGGTGTGCTTTATCGTGTTTTTGTTAGGGCGCTCGTGGCGCGGTGTCTTTACGACGTTAAAGGCACACATGCCTCATCGGGAAGCGATTTGTTTGTGGCCCTCATGGGGCAAAAAGCCGATGGCTTTCTCCGATGTGCAGATGACTTCTGAGACGATAACGGTCATTGATCTTATCTTCTCATTCATCCTCTGCATGGCAACTTCAATAGTAGAGTAACAAAAAAGCCGACCAGATCGGACGGCTTCGCGCTCAGATTTTTACGCGGGGCGGCTTTTTAGGCGGTGGTTCGGCAGTCCCGCCGAAACGGTGGGACTGGCGTACCTCCGACGGTGTTTGATAGGAAGGGTCACGCGCTGTAGAATCGCCGCGTCGGCGGTGTGCGATATATAAGTCTTTAAATTTGTCGAGATGAAGAAACCGTAGAAAGAGTAGCGTCAGTTCGAGCAATCATTCGCCTTTTTTTCGTTTCTCCTTGACGATTGGTTCAAGATTTATCGGCTCCGCCAGAAAAAGCTCGTCTACAAACCCATCTTCATAAAGCAGGCGATTTTTCTGCTTGTTGCGTGACGAATGATGTTTTTGTGATCGCTTTAATATTCGCCGCAAGTAATGAACCTGAAACTTCAGACGAATTGAATACGCTACCAACAGTAAAATAACTATAAATGTAATCAATTGAAGATGTGCGCCTGGATGGTCCCACCATCACAACGTTTGGGTAATCTGATTCACGAAATACATCTGCGGGATGAACGATAACACGAGACATAGCATCAAGCGATTGATAAAATCTCGCCGTTCCGTAAACTTGATTAGAGTCTGAACATCAGGTTCAAAAATCGATCGACTCTCAGTGTTTACTTTCTCGTATGTATTCACTTTCACCAGCTCTCCTCAATTATCTTTCATCTGTCCAGTCATCGAGCGAGTGCAGAGCCTCGCTGATTCGTTCAATCGTTACGCCTGTACTATTCAATAATGGCGGAAGGGTGTCATCTGCCAGCAAGCCAGCCAGCAGATGCGCGGATGCTATGACTTTTTCGCCACGCTTTTGAGCGATACCTGCGGCACGCTCCAACACCTTTTTCACCTCTACGCTCAGATCAAGCTGTGCGTTTTGGTCAATGTCTCTCTTGGGCTTTCGTCTCAGCTTGTCTGCTGTAACACCCAGCCCGTTGAGAACGTGCGATGCAGTACTCTCCGCAATCGGGAGTTGTGCTAACCCAATGAGCAGATGACGATTGTCTATAGTCGATACCTCGTCTAATGTGGCCTCGCGAAGTGCCCTGTTGAGTGCATCTCGTGCTGTAAATGAAAAACGGGTCAGTTCGTTCATTGTCTACTCCTTTTTACCTTCCTGTTTATGGCACTACAAAATCAAATACCCACGAACCGGGGATGCGCTGTTGATCAGTTCCGACATCACCCATCCCCACTAATTCTCTAATCTCAAGCCGCCATTCACCTGTATAGTCAAACATCGCGGCATTGTAGGTGAATTCATTACAGGTTTCTTCTTCACGGCCTTCGCCGACTTCAACTATGGGTTGAACAGCGCCGCCGCCTGCAACTTCCACATCACCCGCTGTCAGATACGGAATTGTCGTCCAGACGCGGTTAAGGTCTGGCGGCATAAAGCAGATTAAAACACGGGTTTGACTCGGTGTGAGGATGACGCGGTGCAAGCTTAGCGTATATCCGCTGTCTTTGGCAGATTGCACCACGTTCAGAACGCGGGCTTGCGCGTTTGTCCCCAGACTGAACGTCAGTATCAGCGGTGCGTTCAACGGTGTTTGGATAGTCTCCATGACAGTTGAGCCGACATCGGATGGTTCAGATAAGGTGACGCCGAAAGGTTCAACCTCTAATTGAAACTCTATTTCTGCCGATTGTGTCTGCATGGACGAAGCATCAAAATTGTAAAGGTAAGAACGGGTCTCCCCCTCATCTTGCCCTTGACTGGATAACAGGGGCAATTGCGCTTGATGCTCGTCAAGTAAGCGCACCCCAACATCACAGAACAGATATTGCTCATCAGGACAGTCAAAGCCGGAAACAGCGAAGCCGATGGATAGCCTGTTCGCATCCATATGTCCCCATTCGATGTTGAGGGTGAAATCATCTATTGTCGCACTTAAATTGAGTTCAATACCGTCAACAGACTGCAAACCGTCATCGTCACTGATAAACTGCCACAGAAGTGTATTGATCGCCAGAACTACCCCCGCGCCAATGATTGCTACAACCATAATTGCCAGTACTGGACGGATTCCAACACGGGCAATGGATGGCAGGCGATAGGTGCGATGTTGCTGACGGGCATATTCCAATTGCAGTTTTTCCGACAGTTCAGACTGGAACTGCGCTCTAGGCGGTGGGGCAGACTGTATCAACTTGTCACGAAACTTCTGCATCGGCACGATATCTGATGAGGTAACTTGTCCGCTATTATGCAAATCCATAATTTCGGGCGGTATACTTCGATTGTTGTCAGGTTTGTCAGGTTGCATTGCCATCAGTTTCACGGGTTTTGAGCTTTTCTACATAAGCTTCGTATAAATCTTTCAAGCCCCTGCTCAGATGCGATGCGACTGTACGTTCATCAATCCCCATCACATCTGCAATTTCCAGATTACGCAATCCGGCGAAGTATCTCAGCGTAACGACTTCGCGCCGACGATCCGGTAATTGTTGCAAAAGCGTGCGTAGCTCGGAGCGGTTTTCACGTTCAACCAACAGCCGGTAAGGATCACAGCCTGATGACCATTCGTCGGCTAAATCGCCTAGCGCGACGTGTTGCGGCGTGCGTCCCTTGCGCCGGTAGAAATCAATAATCGTATTTCGCGCAATCGTGAATATCCAGGCGGCAAAGCTCGGAGCGTGTCGGTTTCTGAATTTTGGTAATCCTTTGATGACTTGAACGAAAATTTCAGATACCACGTCCTCCGCATCCTCTGGATGACCGATGCGATTCACCACATAACGGTAAACACGATCAAAATACAACTCATATAAGGTCTGGAAAGCCGCCGGATCATAGCTGGCACGCTGAGCCAGCGTTTTTTCGTACTGCGAGTCTTCGGTCATCATTTGCCTTCGAGTTACGCCACTATATTAAAGACGCACACACACTCAAAAATACTCAAACAGCCTCATTGAGTCACGGGTGGACCCATTTTGAGTATTTTGCTGTGCTCCAGCGTCTATGTAGAGTAGTGACGATAAAACGGAGTGAAAATCATGTTTGAACGTATCAAATTTGGGATTATCGCTTTTGTAATGGTTATCCTGATCAGTGCTTTTTTGTTGAAAATGGATGGCAATTCAACATTTGCCCAGGATATCGTGCCTACACCTACCAGTGAACCGGATATTGAAAATGAGCAGAGGTTACGTTCATATTCGCAGACCTTAGCCAGTCAAGATATTTCAACTTATAACATTATGTACTTGATCTCGGAGAATGCAGCTTCAAATCCTCTTATTGCAGAAGATCAGCTTATCGATTCACTAGGGGTGAAAATCGTTAGAAGTTGGGATGAGTTCCTATCTTTGAATGCTGAGCAGCCGGCAGCAGGAGTCATTATTCATGCTTCTGCGATTGATTGGGTCGATCCAGCTTGGACACGAGATGCCTATCGTAACCGGCGTATTCCCATTGTCGGAATTAACCTCTATTTCGATGAAATGGCGGCATTGACAGGCAATAATTGTCTTGCGCGAGGTGCAGTCAATCCCTTTGAGGATGATTACTTCGTTGGTCAATTCTACGCTACATGGGCTGAAAATGCTGCTGATGTGCCAATTCTCACCACTGCTTACCTTGACACCTGTGCAGCAGAAGCTCCTAATGGAGGGGAAATTATCGGGCTTTCAACCGGGACTGCAAGGGTTTCCAAGAGTGGTAGTCAACAACCACTTACATCTAACGATGATATTCTTGTCTTGAGGGACATTTTAGTGAATTACCTGTTTAATGCTTCGCTACCAACACTCGCTTTTCAATAGATTGCATTGTGAGGGATTAACATCATGAGAAAGAACCTTTCAAAAATTATCCTGCTGGCATTCCTTGTCACTACCCTACTCCCCGCCAGTTATGTATTAGCGGATTTCTTCGTCACCTTATAGGGTCAACGCAATATACAGGCATTTCACTTGACCCTCCAGACAGTCCCGCCAGCGGGACTTTCGCCAATCCCGCTGCTTCCTCATTAAGGACTGAGCTTCGAGCATGGAATGGTTCAGGCACGAGTTGTGTGCAAAAAGATATAGAGTTTTGTACAAATTGCACTGAGACTAATGTTGCTACCGTTTCATTAATTTTACCGCCCGCCTACTACACCTCACAGCATCAGCTTGCAGGAGGCAATACCAGGTATACTAGTTGGGGCGGATCCACATCGGCGGCCTCCTTTTTCAACGGAAATGGGTCCAGTTGCCCGTAGATGCGGTGTGTCACGAAAGTTGAACCAGACTTAGACGACTTGGAACGGGCAGGTTGTAGTTACCGCACTAAGCCTACCCGAACCAAGTCATGAAGATCATATGGAAAAGTGAGCTAAAAGCGGAAGCCATCCCAGAGGGCATCTTTACTTCACTCCAGCAAGCACGCAAGGCATTGTTTTGACTATATCGAGGTCTTCTACAACCGTCAGCGACTGCACTCCGGCATCGACTATACCACACCTGTCAGCCGCGCCGCTTGAGCAGTTGTTACTCCAAAAAACTGGGGGTAGACCAAGCCGTGTCATTACCAACAGGAATATATCGCTGACAACGTCTTCCGTATCCTGTGGGTTACTAACCCGTGCAGCCACGTAACGATACACGCGATCAAAATAATGCTCATACAATGCTTGGAATGCCGCTGGGTCATGGCTTGCCCGGCGCACTAGCATCTTTTCATATTCGATCTCTTCGGGCATAGCTCCGCCTTTGATTTGACCTATATCATAAAGACGTATGTAACCCCAAAAATACTCAATTTTTCTCATTGAACAGGGTTGATGCAGTAAAATCGTATGCTTCAACGTCTTTAGAAGCGGAACGTTCCAACAACCAAAGCTATATGTAAAGGACGGAGCGATGAAAAGCTTAACCACCACACGTTTTGGGCGACTGTTTCTGATTGTGATGTTCGTGTTTGTCCTTTTGCCTACGGGAAGTGCGTGGGCGCAGGATCTCATTTCGGTTACGTACTTTTACTACGGAGAGCAACTGACCGACGAGGAAATGCGAGAAATTGCGGCTGACCGGTTCTACACAACTGGTGAATACACAACTTGTGCCTATGTGCCATCAGATGATTACAGCCCGACGAGCGTTGAAGCAAATGTCACCTTTCACTGCTTCAACACGTCTGATGAAGCACGAACCTTCAAGTTAACGATAAGAGAGAAGTATCAACATCTCGATCAACCTAATGTAGCGGTACAACCTGATCCGAATGTGCCAAGTGAGGAAATAAAAACTGCGTCAAGCAGTTCAGTACATTGGTCCATCTTTGCCCACTCCTTTCACACTGGATGGTTAGGGGATATCACCGTTGGGCAGACCTTTTGGACAAGTACTGGCATCTGGTCACTTAACGATTTCGCAAACAATGAAGTGAGATTATTTGATAATCCAGGCTATCCAGGACAGCAATGGGATTTTGGGTGGACACAGCTTGCCTTGCCCGCAGGTCCTGGTGGTGCCCGTCACGCACTCCATTGTACGAACCCGACCTGTTAACACTGACCATTCTAAATCAAGCCATACAGGCGCTCAGTCTGGTTTGAGCGTCTGTATGGAACTTGAATGCAGTAAATTCACACGCTGACACGTCTTTCCCCATAGAGATCGCGTTTGCTGATATACTATCAGCTGACATTCGAAGAGTTATTGACATGCGCATCAAACGAACCCTGTTCATCTCCGCCATTGCCATTATGGGAATTCTGGTCATTGCTGTGGCCGCATTCGCGCAGACAATTCTGCCGACCTTCCAGTACTATGGTCAGGTGCTTTCACCCCAGGAAATGATTGAACGTGCAGAAAAGCAGATACCACTGCATTGTGTGCAGCGGCTGACTGAATACGCCCTGCTGAACCACGAAGCCGATGTGTTCGAGTGTTTCGACACAGCGGAAGAAGCACACCGATTCTCTGACTCTATGCAGGCAGCCGATGAGCAACTTCGGCAGGATGTTCAACGGCGTATTGACACAGGTGAAGATGTTCTGCCGGAAGCACTCACTCCCGCTCAGACAATTCAATTATTGTCATCCAATCACTGGGCATTGTACTCCCATACACTGTACGGTGGTCATATCATGAACATTGGTAATGGCACCTCTGGCAGTCACTCCTCTGTCTGGTCTATCTGGCGGGAATGAAGCCCCAACAACATAACTATCACGGGCAACTGTCCTTTTCCATTTACTTACAGCTCCTCTCAGGGCAGCCTCGTGAGTTGTCCTTTTGGGGCAGGTGGAGGGACTCACTCCAGCGTTCCCTGAGTACAACCAACCATTTTCAGTGAATCGCGGATTGGGAACGTGAAAAGGGTATGAAAAGGGACTTGGTTTGGGTACGTTTTGGTTACCAAGCCAAACGAGACCCAACCAAGTCATGAAAATCATACCGGAAAACGTTTTGAATGCGGAAGATGTACTCTACTGCTGAAAACGGTGGCAGAAGGCAGCAGCCTGAATGCAGTCTGCGCGGACACTTGCGGTGCTGTGGCAGCCAACACCCTGCGCGAGCAGGTGAACGCAGCGCTGCCGATGAGGGCGCTGCGGGAGCAAGAAGCGGAAATGAACGCGGCACTGCAAGCGGCGATCCTGGTCGACATGCCACGAGGCGGTCTGGAAGTGGCCATCGACACCTATGATGAGCCGTTCTATGGGAAAACACCGGCTTTGAGCGCCTACACCTGCAAGACGCGCGCGAAAGCGGGAATGAGCCGCTTTTTCCGCATTGCCAGCGCCTATGTGATCTGGCGCGCGGTGCGCCTGACGCTGGCCTTGACCTATGTCCTGCCCGAGCACCGCCTGCCTGAGGTGGTACAGCGGTTGTTGCTGCGGCTGGAGCCAGTGGGCTTGCACCCAACGGTCCTGTATCTGGACAAAAGCTTTTGTTGTGGGGAGATCATCGGCTATTTGCAGCGCACCCAGCAAGCGGCGGTGCTGGCGTGTCCAGGTCGATACGTGCGTGCGTAACCCCAAACACCAAGTGCAAGCAGCGCAAGTGGCTGGCGTTTGTGCTGGTCAACCTCCACTGGACACAGCATCAGGTCTATGCCAGATATCGTCGGCGCTTTGGGATTGAAGCCTCCTACCGGTTACTGCGCCAGGTCAAAGCCTTCACCAACTCGCGCAATCCTGCTCTCCGTTTCTTTTTCCTGGGCTTGTAGTTAGCTCAATTTAACATCTGACGGTGTATATCATGGACAGAGACTGCATAGGTCTCTGCCCAATTCAGTGAAGCACGAAATGATCCATCCAATCGCTCATACGCCGGATGTTATGCAGCTTAACAAAGTAATTCGGTGATAGCTACGCCAATTGATTACCGAGTTTAAATGTAAACCTGCATAAACATCCAGCTGCCCAAAAAGCAAGTCCACTAATACCCTATTTGGCAAAACTCGTAGTAAAGGACTACATATGTTGAATGTGAAAAGAGGTCAACTCATTCTACGCGGGGTTATTATTGTAATAATTTTCACGATTGTCATGCTTCTGATGACCCTATCACTTCGTGAAACATCTTTAAGGCAAACAGATAATGCGGTAATTATCGAGCACTCTGAAGCTCATATAGGAATTACTCCACAACCTAACGAAAGTCTTTGTCAAATTCAGTAGATCACGATTTGTCTCGGACCAGTGATTGGCACAGCTACAATCGTTGCATAAACATCTTCAATAGCTCGGCGCAGCAGATTGATGAAGCGTTTGAGCTTGAACGCTGCCACCAGCACCGTGCGCGGACCTCGCCCCGGTCGCCGGAAACACTGCCAGCGTAGTCGTGCCCAGATGTTAACCAGCACCAGGCTCAGGCCCATCAGGAAGAACTTGACGGCTGGATTGCGCGTCGTGCTGCTCACTCGCATCTGCCGCCGCTGTCGGTAGGTAGACTCGATGCCGAAGCGTCGCCGGTAGCGCTGTTTGACCTTTTTCGGTGACCAATCCAGCCCAATGACCACGAAAAGCAGCCATTTGCGGCGACGCTTGCCGGATTTGCCGGGTGGCAAGGTGGCAACCACGGCCATATCGGCGGTTGTCCCACCAGTGAAGGTGTAGGTCGTGCGGTAGCTTTTGCGACCGCAACACAGCGCCCGTGTTCCGCCCGTTTTGCCCCGGATGGGGCAGGCCAGCACTGCTTTCTGACCCACGGCTTGCAGATAACGAATAACCTCTCCGCAGCAGAAGCCTTTGTCCAGATACAGCACCGTCATCTGGAAACCGCGCCGTTGTAGGCGGCGAAACAGACACTGGACCACATCCAGTGTGCTATATTCGGGTAGGACATAAGTCAGCGCCAGCGTTAACCGGATGCCGCGCCACATCACCGACGCACTGGCGATGCGAAAGAAGCGCGTCGTCCCTTTCTTGGCCCGGTCTCGGCAGGTATAGGTGCGCATCTCCGGCGTCTTGCCATAGAACGGCTCGTCGTGAAAGTCGATGGCCACCTCAACACCGTCTCGCGGCAGTTCAGCGGGTAAATCCGCTACCAACGCCGCGTTCATTTCGGCTTCCTGACGCTGCAAGTCAGCCACATCCAGCGCCGCATTGAGTTGCTCGCGCAGGGTGTTGCCGTCAGCGACATCCGCCAGATCATCGCAGGCGGATTCGAGGCTGCCGTTGTCCAGCGCCGCCTTCGTCAGGACACTGAACAGCATCTCTGTGTCGCAGCGATACCCTTGAATGTCCAACGAGAGATGTTCCATAAATGTCGTCATACTGATATGGTGCAGGTCTTTTGCGTGCAGTTGCTTTTTCGGTATCATGCGCTCAGGTCGATTTCTGGTCTCGGCTCTTGTTTGGAAACTAAACCTTGACCGAAATCGACCACCGTTTCAACTATTCGTCAACTCTCGTGATCTACTGAACAGGGCTTTTGCAAAGTCTGGAATAGCGTGAGGGAGACAATCAGAGTAGGTTTGAATTGGCAAACACAAACCGAGTTCTGGAGTCTCCCTCATGACCGATACTACACCCATCACGGTATCCGTACAGCCGGAAACAGGATTTTGCTTCTCGGTACATGGCTTACGGAGCTATCTTGAGCAACTCGAAGACCCGCGTAAAGCACGCGGTGTACGCTATTCACTGGTGGACCTGCTGATCTTGCTCATTCTGGCAAAACTGGGCGGCGAAGATAGCATGAGAGGGATGTCAGAATGGGTTCGGCTGCGCGAAGCAATGCTCATTCGCTTGCTGAAGATACCCCGTAAGCGCTTGCCGCATCAAACCACATATGAACGGGTGCTGGCAGGATTGGACGAAGACGCTTTGAATGCCATGATCGGCGCGTTCTTCAGTGCCGCCGAATCCGACGAAAGCTGGCAGATTGTGTTAGACGGCAAGGTGCTACGTGGCACCATCCCACCTGGAGAAACACAAGGCACACATCTGTTAGCTGCTTATGTGCCCGAACGGGGCGTGGTGTTGATGCAAGTCGAGGTAGATAGCAAAGCCAACGAAAAAAGCACGGCTCCTCGTTTATTGGAGGCGATAGACCTTCAGGGATGTGTGGTGACGGGAGATGCCATGTTCACACAGCGTGATCTATGTGAACAGATTGTCGAAGCGGGGGGTGATTATCTCTTCCCAGTTAAGGATAATCATCCCAAGATGTTGCAAATGATTGCCGATGTCTTTATGCCTGCCCCGGTGAGTCCCGGTCACAGCCGTATTCCGCTGCCCGAAACTCATGCACAAACGGTTGACCATGCACGCGGACGCACGGAATATCGCTATTTGACCGCGAGTTCTCAACTCAACGATTACCTCGATTGGCCTCATTTGGGGCAAGTTTTTCGCCTTCAGCGTGTTGTTCAGCATCATCAGACCGGCAAAATAACTTATGAAGTGCTCTTTGGGATAACCAGTCAGACCACAGATCGCGTTCCACCCGATACCCTGTTACATCATATTCGACAGCATTGGCACATCGAAAATCGACTGCACTATGTGCGCGATGTCACCTTTCGCGAAGATGCCTGCACCATTCGTCATTCCAAGCGCCAGCGGCTTCTGGCAAGCCTTAACAATCTGGTGATCGGTTTGGTACGGCAGACAGATTTCCGTTATCTACCCGAAGCACGCCGCTATTTCTCGGCGAATTATCACGAAGCCCTTCAACTTCTGCTTTAGCGACTTTGCAAAAGCCCTGATCTACTGAATTTACATGAATGTGTCAGGTTCTCAGATGGTGGTAACCGCTAAAGTCACCCTCTAGTTCGACCTCACTCAAGAAACTCATCATTATCGAGTATTAGGGATGAATAACGGCTTTGATAAAGCCAGCCGGTTTGCTTTCCAGAGCAGCAAAAGCCTCGTCAACTTCCGCCAGGGTATAATGATGTGTGACAAGGTCTGACATGGCCAATTTGCCAGCAGCGATCATGTGGATGCCATCTGCCATGTATTGAACCAATTGCTCCATGCGCCGCTCATGCGCATTAATAACTGTAATGGCTTTGTAATTCCATAAGCTCATATTCACTTCTCGCATACCATCCGCGTGCCAACCAACGATTGAAAGAATGCCATGTACCGTTGTCATATCACCGGCGAGGGTTAGACCGGCCTGGGTGCCGGATGTCTCGAAGACCACATCGAAGCCCTGTTGAAG
>Ga0081520_100513_pt1 | contig 14686 bp, 11 predicted proteins | sample HotLakmasection1_FD_70988 | JGI IMG/M metagenome (GOLD analysis project Ga0081520, IMG submission 70988) | Hypersaline microbial mat communities from Hot Lake, Washington, USA - Section #1 (SPADES assembly) (version 2) | ecosystem: Environmental > Aquatic > Non-marine Saline and Alkaline >... | reverse complement strand
TCTGGTATTGTTTAGCTATCATATTTAATAGATAGGTTGGGTGTACTAACTTCGACCTATCTTTTTTTGTCGGAGCAGTCTGCATCAACCGCTACATAACGCTTTTGACCACCGCTGTCTCCCCGTCAGGGTTTGCTATGCGGATTTAGTATAAAACCCAAAATGCTGTGCCGCCCACTAAGCGGGTGGCACAGCATTTTGGGTTTTAGGTTTAATTAGACCCAGGTACTTACGCCAATTCAGCAACGCTGAATTGGCGATGGTAATGCTGGTGAGATGGGGCTTTTGCCACTTGGTTCCGTGGACGGATGCTGGGGTTCCGTCTGGGTAGCAGCGATGAAGTTGCTCAAGTTGTTCAGCATGTAGCTACTTTCCACCAGGGAGCGAGCGGCCCCAGGTTTAAAGGCAGCTCCAGTCTTTTCGAACTCGGCAATCAAGGCGGCGCGATCGCCCTGTTTCAGCAGATTGGCCAGATGGGTATAGGTGGTTACCATCCGTTCGATCGCCGCACAACGTTCGGGGGAAGCCATTAAGATATCCACATAAAGAGCAGCATCCTGGGTGACCAGGCGGCTGATAATGTTGATTTCGGAGCGATACAGAGGGCTGGAGAACTCAAAGCTGCGATCGATATCTACCCCTTCTCGGGCATAAAAGGTTCCCAGGCTGAAGTCCGAGAAGAAGCGAATGACCTGCACGGCAATCATCATTGCATCATGTTCTTCAGGGGTGCAGGTAATCAGGGTGCCCCCATCCGCCTCAATCAGATCCAGCAACCACTCAGCCGTATCCAAGCCTCGACCGGGACAGACTACCACTTTCTTACCCAGAAACGTTCCACTGCCTAACCCAAACATTGGGTGCAGACCGACTACCGGGCCACTGTGGGCTTCTAGCATAGCCTGAACCACTTCCGCTTTGGTACTGGCGACATCCGCCAGAATGGTTTGGGGAGAGAGATACTCAGCGACCCGTCGCACAATGGGAATGGTGTGCTTGAGGGGAACCGCAATCAACACAAGATCCGCTTCTCCTAGCAGGATATGGGCTTGATCCCAGTCGTCATACTCCAACACCCTTACCTCATGTCCGGCGTTAGTCATGCGATCGCAGAAGAAGCTTCCCATAATGCCTCGCCCCCCAACCACGGTGATACGTTGTCGCTGGGCTTGCTTTTGCTGAGGGGTAGGAGTTTCCGTCGCTAGAGCTGCCATGCAATTGACGACCAGCGTATTCCAGGTGAATTCCGAAACATTCGCATCTATCAGAAACGGACGAATTTGTTCCAGTTGTTCCGCCATCGAGGGGGCACCCTGGGTTTGCAACAAAGTAATCCGCTCGTTTAACAGGGAAATCAATTCCTGATCGATCTGTTGTAGCGTTTTGGTTTCGGCCATAGTCAACGTTTACCTTATGGATGAGGATGATGGATGAGAATGTCCGTTTGTTAAAAAAAAGCAGCGGATGGCCGCTGCAAAGGAGCATTAGAGGTTTCCGCGTAGAGCTTGTTCCCGTTCCAGGGCAACAAACAGCGATTTGAAATTACCCGCCCCGAAGCCGCGTGAACCGTGGCGTTCGATGACTTCGAAGAAGAGCGTGGGGCGATCGCCCAAGGGCTTTGTGAATAGTTGCAACAGATACCCATCTTCATCGCGATCGACCAAAATCCCCAACTCCGCCAGCTTTTCAACAGGCACATCAATGTCCTGAACCCAGTCAGCCAGATTGTCGTAATAGGTTTTGGGAATCGGAAGAAACTCAACGCCAGATTGCCGCAAATGCATCACTGTTTGAACAATGTCACGGGTTTCCAGGCCAATATGTTGAATCCCCGGTCCGTAGTGAAAATCCAGATACTCATCAATTTGTGACTTGCGCAAACCATCGGCAGGCTCATTGATATTGACGATAGTTTTGTCGCCATTTTGCAGCACCTTCGACATCAACGCCGAATAATCGGTGGCAATAGCCTGGTCGTCAAAATGCATACGCATTTCAAAGCCCATCGTTTTCATGAAAAACTCTACCCACCGATCCATCAAACCCCGCTCCACATTGCCCACAATGTGGTCGATTCGTACCAAACCAGCGGAGGCAACGGATGCCGAGGAACGGGCCGTAAACCCAGGGGCAAAGACTCCAGTGTAGTTTTGCCGTTCAACAAATTTGACAAGGACATCCCCAAAGCTACGAATAGCTGCATACCGAAAAGTTCCAAACTCGTCATCCTGATCCGTGGGGGGAATAGCTCCGATCGCTCCCTGGGAAATGGCATGACGGTAAGCCACCATAACATTGGGTACTTCCAGGGCAAGAATTGCGATGGTGTCGCCATGCTTGACCACGCTCTGACTGATGGGATGATCTGGACTCATGGCAGAACTGAGGACAAAGCGGATGTTGCCCTGCTCCATGACGTAGGATGTGGTCTTGCGCTCACCCGTCTCTAGCCCACAATAGGCTGTCATTTGGAATCCGAAGCATTGGGAATAAAACTGCACAGACTGCTTCGCGTTGCCGACAAAAAACTCTAAATGATCAACGCCGATAATGGGACAGACATCGCTCACCATAGTTTTTCTAACTCGTATTAATTCCAGCTGAAAATTTAAATGGAAGTACCGTAGTTCTGAGTATTTCAGAATATCTTCGGTAAATTTGGATTTAATCTAACTCACAGGGAAATGACATAACTAGAGCCTATATCGACTCTTCATGCAAGTCCTATATAAAAGCCATTTATTTAAAGAGTTTGCCTGAGAAACTACTGTTTTCAGGAAGCCATAAGTCCTGCATGTTAGTTTACGATTGTCATCTATCAGCAAACTTTGCGAGGCAATTTAATCAAGTTATAGAGGATATCAATGAGACTTCATGAAAGATTTTTGAAGTGATTATAAAGCTATCTGCTTTTTCACTAAGTTGAGGAAGAAGCTCATCAATGAGCTAAGTTATAGACACTGTAATGAATAGACAGCTTTGTGTTTGATGCATTCCTGATATTGTAGGGTCAAGACAGGATTGAGACTTATGATTCCCACAAGTTTTATCGCCATATTGCATAAGTGTTATTACGGTGATCATGTTTTTTAAGTTAAGAAAATCTTGGGTTTAAGGAGAACTTTTTCTAATCTGAGTAGCTTTACAGACTCCTTATCTTATCCACAAGAGTTATCCGTAAAAACACGGCTGAGCCTTTTCAGGGGAAAGTGATTACATGGTGTGATTGAAGGGTTGCTGTAACTAAATGCAATTAGAGCAAATCCGGAACATGAAACAGTGAGACTTATGTTAATCCATGGAGATTGATCTGGGATATGCCAAAAATACTTAGTGTAGAGCAACTATATAAAAGTTCCTTCTTCTGTGAGGCTCTTAACTCAATTGCATTCCATGATGGTGGTACTTCAATCATTCCTGGTAGTAGTGGCGCTTCCGCTACAGGTTCTAAGTGCGTCTGCATACATTTAGTTAGGTCGTATGGCCATGATTCGCCCAACTAAATGGTGTTTCTACAGGATTTAAGCATGTCCCTACATGGATCCGCGATCTTTATTTGGGCATGAGTTCAATTTTTTAAATACATCCCACCTGGAATAGTAATTATGAGTTTTGAGCAAGCTCTGGCGATCGCGGATACATCAAATCCCATAGTGGATGATGATCGCTCATTCGAATCACTTCCTAGCTCCTCGTCTGACGAGCCTATGCAAGCCGTGCGAACAGCGATGCTGCTCCCTTGGGACTTTCTCAAAACTCCATCCACCCTCCATCAGTCTGGCTACCTAACCTTCGCTTACCCTGCAATCCCCTCACTGGCATCCGCATTTTCGCCTAACCTGCACTCTGGGCATCCGGGGCTATTTGGCTTAGCTATTTTTCTGGGCGTGCTCTCCCGATATACCCAACAGGGAACGATCGATCTCGATGTAACCTTCTCTGATGCCCAGGGAGATGACAGAAGAACATCGGCGATCGCCATGTCCCTGGCTCCGTCCCTATCAACCCGAGCCTTAATCAATCGCCTTGCCACGGCATTGCAGCAAGCACAATCCCCTGGGGCACCTGCTTCCGTTGCGTTTACCTTTCTGGTCGAGGATAAAAAACCTTGCGGCACGATGGCCGCCTATCCGCATCTGCCTGTAGATGCCCTAACCCCCGACCTCCACCTTTACGTCATGCAGTCTGGTTCTGAGTTGCAGGGCATTTTGGAGTACAACGCCTGCTTATTTCGACCGGAAACTATTGAGCGGTTGGCGGGGCATCTGGTTCGTCTGGCGGAAGAGGCGATCGCCCATCTCAATAGGCCCATCGCCTCCCTCCCACTGCTGGCTCCAGCGGAAGAACAACAACTGGCTGACTGGGGGAGTCTTTCCTTTGAGTTTCCCCAACAGCCCATCTTTACTGCTATTGAGTCTCATGCAGCAGAACGACCAACGGCGATCGCCCTTAGCTTCAAAGACCAGCACCTTTCCTATGGCGAGTTAAACCAGCGCGCTAACCAACTGGCGCATTACCTGATCCAGAACGGTGTTGGGCCAGGGGTGCGGGTGGCGTCCTGCCTGGAGCCCTGCCTGGAAGTGTTGGTGGCGGTGTTGGCTATCTTCAAAGCCGGGGGCACTTATGTCCCTCTCGACCCCAGCCATCCCCAGGAACGGCTAACCGCCATCCTGGAAGACACCCAGCCCCCTCTGTTGTTGACCCAGGCTCATCTCGTTTCTGTGGTTCCGGCGATCGCCCCCCAAACCTTTTGCCTCGATGGAGATTGGGAGCAGGTGCGATCGCAGCCTACCCACAACCCCAATCTCCCGATCGATCTGGAGCAGACTGCCTACATCATCTACACCTCTGGCACCACCGGGAAGCCCAAGGGAGTGATGGCTAGCCACCGTAACCTGCTCAACTACATTTGGGTTGCCCAGGAGAAATATGGCTTCAATGCCAATGATGTGATGCCTGCAATGGCTCGTTTTACCTTTAGTATCACCATGTTTGAGCTGTTCTCCCCACTGGTGGCGGGGGGGCGGCTCATCATCCTGGAGCGAGACCATGTTCTCGACTTCAAGCGACTGGTGCAAACTTTGCAGGAAATTACCGTCATCCACATCTCCCCCAGTTTGATGCGGAAACTGCTGGCCTATATCCAGGAACAGAGGATTGATCTGCAAACCTTACAGGGCTTGCGACACATCTCCTCGGGTGGCGATATGGTGCCTGCGGACTTGTTAGACAAGCTACGCACCCTATTTCCCCAGGCGGAACTCTATGTCATTTATGGATGCAGCGAAATTAGTTGCATGGGCTGCACCTATCCCGTGCCCACAGCACCGCCCATTACGAAAACCCGCGTCGGCAAACCCTTCACCAACGTCTCGGTCCATCTCTACGACCCTCAGCAAAACCGGGTTCCCATCGGGATTATTGGCGAAATTTACTTTGGGGGGGCGGGGGTTGCCCAGGGCTATCTGAACCGCGATGAGCTAACCCAGGAGAAGTTCGTCACCATTGATGGGCAACGGCTTTACCGGACGGGAGATTTGGGTCGCTTCGATGCCAACGGCAATCTGGAAATTCTGGGACGTTCCGACTTTCAGATCAAGCTGCGGGGTATCCGCATGGAACCGGGAGACATCGAAGCCGCCCTGCGCCAGGCTCCGGGGGTGCGAGATGCGGTGGTAGCGGCGTGCGAAGTGGGCAACCGGGAGAAAAGCCTGGTAGCCTATCTGGTGCCCCAGCCCCATCAAGAGCTGAACGTAGTGGAAATTCGGCGATTCCTTCAAGCAAAGCTACCGGATTATATGGTGCCCACCGCCTTCATGGCGCTGGATGCGCTACCCGTTAACATCAACCAAAAAGTGGATCGGAAAGCCCTGCCCATTCCAACCCCTCAAGATCTGCTGGGAGCCAATGCCTATGTTGCACCTCGAGATGAGGTCGAGCAAAAGCTGGTAAGCATCTGGGAAAACGTTTTGGGGAGCAACCCCATCGGCGTGCAGGACAACTTTTTTGATGTGGGGGGCGATTCTCTTCAGTCCATTGCCCTGATGATCCAGATTGAGCAGACCTTTGGTAAGGTCTTGCCCCTCAGTACCCTGCTTACGGAACCGACCATTGAGCAAATAGCGGCGGTGCTGACCCAATCCAAGCCTTCTGACCTGCATAAGTCCATAGTGTTACTGAAGAAGGGTGGAACCAAGCCCCCCATTTTCTTCGTTCATGACGGGGAAGGAGAAACCCTGCTCTACCGCAACCTGGCCCTGTCGCTGCACCCCGACCATCCGGTTTATGGCATTCAGCCTTACAGCCGCGATGGCTTCCCCATCCTGCATACTCGGTTGGATGAGATGGCTGCCTACTACATGGAGCAAATTTGTTCGGTGCAGCCAGAAGGCCCCTATCTGCTGGGTGGGCTGTGTATTGGTGGCTTCCTGGCTTTTGAGATTGCCCGCAAGCTACGGCAACGGGGGCAAGCGGTGGAAATGATTGCCCTGATCGATACGGCTGACGTTAAAGCTGAGTTGCGCCCCAACCTTTACAGCACTGAGCGGCGCAATCGTTTGTCGCAAGCCCTGGGTGAAAGCCAGCAGCTACCTCTGCACCAGCGGGTGTGGTCAATGGCTAAAACCGTTAGCCAAAAAGCCTTTAACCTGGTGAGCTATGAAGTCAGTTCCCGTCTGACCGTTGCCCAGTTTGAGATGAAGATGCGGCTGTTGCGGTATTACCTGGACCAGGGTTGGGGTTTACCCCCATTTCTAGAAAACATTCCGGTGCGGGTGGCGTTGAAGTTTGCCGAGAAGGAGTATGCGCCAGAAGCCCCTTACCAGGGTGAAGTTTTGCTCTTCCTGGCAACGGAGAAAAGTCCGGTCTTCGATGGAACGGAGATCGACGACACCCCCTATGCGCATATGTATGCCGATCCCCTGCTGGGTTGGGAGGTACGTGTGACCGAGGGAGTGCGGCTGCATGAGGTTCCCGGTGGGCACTCCAGCATGTTGCAGGAGCCGAATGTCCGTGTACTGGCAAAAACGATGCAAGCGTATATTGATGCAAGGATGGTATGACCCCCATGACAACGGCTGAGACCCTGACGCAGGAAACCCCCTCTCTGCTGGTGGTGATTGTGAATTACCGCACGCCGGATTTGAGCATCGACTGTTTGCGATCGCTTGCCCAGGAGGCAAAGTCCTTTCCCAAACTCCAGGTGGTCGTCGTCGATAATGCCTCGGGGGATGGTTCGGTGGAGAAAATTGGTGGGGCGATCGCCCAGGAAGGCTGGTCTGACTGGGCTATGCTCCTTCCTTCTCGCCACAATGGCGGCTATGCCTATGGCAATAACTACGCCATTCGTCCGGCCTTACAACAGCCCAACCCGCCAGATTATGTACTGTTGCTCAACTCCGATGCTCAGGTGCTTCCCGGTGCGCTCCAGGCTTTAGTGGATTTCCTGAATACCCATCCCCAGGTTGGCATTGTTGGTAGTGCCATGATCAACCCCGATGGCAGCGAGTGGTCAACGGCATTCCGCTTTCCTTCAATTTTGGGTGAAATTGAGCAGGGGTTCCGCTTAGGCCCTGTGTCGAAGCTATTAGCGAAATGGGCCGTTTCCCAGCCGATGGGACAGCAACCTCAACCTATTGACTGGTTGCCTGGAGCCAGTATGATGATTCGGCGGCAGGTGTTCGAGTCTATTGGACTGATGGATGAAGGGTACTTCCTCTATTACGAAGAAACTGACTTTTGCCTCCAGGCGAAGCGGGCCGGGTGGCCCTGCTGGTATGTTCCAGATAGCAAAGTGATGCATATTGCTGGCCAGAGTACAGGTGTGAGCGATCGCACCCGTGCCCCCAAACGGTTGCCGCAGTATATTTTTGATTCCCGCCGCCGCTACTTTTTGAAGAACCATGGTTTCTTCTACCTGCTGGCAACGGATATTGTCTGGACTCTGGCCTTCTCCACCTGGCGGCTGCGGCGCATCCTACAACGTAAGCCCGACAACGATCCACCGCATCTGCTATGGGATCGGATACGAAACAGCGCTTTTTTTAAGCTGGGTACAGGGCTACCGACTGCCAATGCTCATCAGACGACCGATACTGTTGCAATTGAAAGCTAGATAAACCCCGAATAATACCGAATCCCGGCTGTAACATCCCTAAAAATGTTTCTGAGAAGCGCTTCTCAGAAACATTTTTAGGGGTTTTGCGATTCGGATTTAGTATAAGTACCTGGGTCTAATTAAACCTAACACCCAAAGTGCTGTGCCGCCCGCTTCGCGGGCGGCACAGCACTTTGGGTGTTAGGTTTAACTGTGATCTCCTGCTTAGAATTATAAAAAATCTTTTATCAAGGATTTATCTCCAATTTATGGAAGCTCTGGATAGTAATAGTAGAGGCGATCGCAGTTTGTCCAATTTTGATTCAATTTAGATTCAATTTAGATAATGGTAAGGAGGTCGGTATGAGTTCTGAATTAGTTCCACAAAAGCCAGCGCCTTCGACGAAACCCCAGTCCAGGTTAAATTCGGCCTTCAAGCAATTGTGGTCTATGCATTGGTGGATGGCCGTCTGTTATTTGGTGCTGTTTGTGGCAGGTTTTTGGATGGTTCGGATGCCGGGAGGAGCGTTACGAGGAAATGTCTATACCCTGCACAAATCCATCGGGGTGTTAACGATGGCGTTACTTACCTTGCGGATCTTGATTTTGCAGCGCGTTTGGTGGCGGAAATATACTCGCCGTTTTCCTAAAATCACTGGGGAATGGATGCGTATGTTTCTACTCCACACCGCTATTTATGTATTCATGTTGGCGGTTCCCGTGAGTGGCTTTTTCCTTTCAAATTCTCATGGAAGTGGGAATGTTCCGTTCTTCTGGGTGACGTTGCCCGATATCTTTCCTGAAAATTCGGCGGTTACTGCATTGGCACGGGATATGCATTTTTGGCTCGCTTACACATTTTTAGGGTTCATTGTGCTGCACGTCATTGAACAGCAAAAGTATGTGCGATCGCTCTGGCGGCGCAGCCGACAAGCCATCAAGAAACTGTCAGCCAGTTGACCCAACTGCCGCGAGATTTCCAATGACTCACCTACCCTATCCCCCATCCCTTGCACGGTATATGAGATACCTGCACCAACATATGACTCAAGTTGAGACAATAGTTCCTGAAACAGTAGGGGCCTATGTCGAGAATTCAGATAATTCCGCTATGGCCGCAGCATCCCTCTCATCTCTAAGATTGTTGGAAATTTCGCTTTCTCGTCACTTTTGGGAGGTGCCATGATAGCGGTTTTTCCGTTAAAACGATGGCGGCAATGGCTGAATAGCACTCGTCCCCGGATCTTTGCCTGGTACTTTTTGCTGACGGCTTTTTCGAGTGTGGCCTCTATTCTGGCAACCCATCATATTTTGTATGAGCGGATTCGCGAACAATCCCAGGAGTATGTTTTTCGGCAGTTCAGGGAGTTTCAGCAGGTTGTGCAGCAACAGAACGGCGAATCCACTCTAGCTCCAGAACAACAGGCTACGGCTATTCTAGATACCTTCCTGGCTCAATATGAACCTGTAGATGTGGATGATTATGCGATCGCCTTCCTCCAGGGGCAGGTTTACCAATACACAGAGTTGTTTCCAACTCGATTACTGTCTCAGGACGAGGCGCTGATCCAACGGTGGGGGCAGTTGACTCAGTCTAAACAGGGCCGCGTAGACACGCCAGCGGGGGAACTCTTTTATTTTGCAGAACCCATTGTGGTGAATGGGCAAACACAGGGTGTACTGGTCATTGTTCACTGTGCCGATAGAGCGTACCAGGTAGTTGATGGAGCCGTTTTGCTAATTATTCCGGCCACCTTGGGCGTAATGGTTGTGGCGGGGGCGATCGCCTGGGCAACGGCAGGACGGGTACTGGCTCCCCTGCGGTCACTGACCCAGACTGCACAATCCATTTCAGAATCCGATATGACCCAGCGCATTACGGTTGAGGGAACCGATGAGATCGCCAACCTGACCGTTACGTTCAATGAGATGTTGGATCGGTTGCAGAATGCCTTTGAAAGCCAGCAGGAGTTTTTGAAGGATGCTGGACATGAGTTGCGAACACCGATTACGGTGATTCGTGGCTATCTGGAAACCTTGCACTATCGTCCTGAGCGGCAGGAGCAGACCATTGCGCTGGCGATCGATGAACTCGATCGTATGAATCGCCTGGTCAATGACTTGTTATTGTTGGCGAAGGCCGAACGATCCGACTTTCTATCACTCCGTCTGGAGGAACTGGATTGGCTCACGGAGGAACTGTATCTCAAGGTTTGCTCGATGGCTCCCCGACAGTGGAAACTGGAATCGAAGGGATTGAGTCCGATTCGGGTCGATCGCCAGCGCATTACCCAGGCGGTCATGAATCTGGTGCAAAATGCCATTCGGCACACCCAGGAAGGGGATGCGATCGCCCTTGGCTCATCCGTGAAGGACGATCATGCCTATATTTGGGTCAGAGATACTGGCGAAGGTATTGACCTGGAGGAGCAGACCCGGATTTTTGAACGCTTTGCCCGTGCGACCGAACGCGAGAGCGGTGGTGAAAGTCACGGGTTAGGACTGGCCATTGTGGATGCGATCGCCCAGGCTCATGGTGGGTGGGTTGAACTGATCAGCCATCCAGGGCAGGGCGCAACTTTTACCATGGTTCTACCACTGGAGGCACTGTCAGACAGGACGACCCATGAATCGGATTCTCATCATCGAAGACAACCCCCGTATCATCGACTTTCTGGAGTCCGGCCTCCAGGCGCACGGCTTCACGACCATCGCCGTTAACACGGGGCGGGAAGCCTTAGAGATGAGCCAGGACGACGCGTTTGACTTGGCAATCCTCGATTTGGGGTTGCCCGATCAGGATGGGTTAACGGTTCTCAAAGCCTTTCGTGGACAGGGACATACGCTTCCCATTATCGTTCTCACGGCCCGTGATGGCGTCCAAAACACCGTCATTGGCTTAGAAGGCGGTGCCGATGATTACATCACCAAGCCCTTTAGTTTTGAAGAGCTACTCGCCCGGATTCGGGTTCAGCTTCGTAACCGCCTGCCTCGCGCCCAACCCAATACATCCTTGCAAGTTGGGGACATTACCCTGGGGTTATAAAAGAATTTCAAACACTCGACTTTACAGGCGTTTCAGGCGATCGAATTAACACTGAATTAACTGTTTTTTTGCGTAAAGTACACTTTTGAGTATAGAAAAATGACTGGCAAGCAGCACCCAAAAACAGACACCAAATCACGTGGCGAAATTGGACAAGTTTCCTGGAAATCCTTAAAGGATGGATCCCTTCGACTCAATATCCCCAAGCAGTATTCAATTGGCAAAGAGAAACAGATTCAGAAACGGCTTGGGCTAAAAAAAACACCCGAAAACCAAGCGATTGCTGACCTGATTACAGCACGATTAAACGAACTTATTGCGACAGGAAACTACAACCCAGAAGATATTGATAACTATCTCCAAGAGTATAAGCGCCTTTATGTTAGACCTGAGCTTCAGTTACCTCCTAAACGCTCAAAGACTGTAAAAGCCACAACTTCACTAGACGGTCTCTGGACTATGTTCTGTGCTTATAAGCAAAATTTGGTCAAACAAACTACTTTCAACGGTATTTTTTCGACAGTCACATTACATATCAGTAAACTGGAGACGAAGGATTTAGGGAAAGCGGACGATATTGTTGCTGAACTGCGTCAGCAGATCAAGTCAGCGTCTGCACTGTACCGTACACTGAGTTATCTTTCCAATTGCTGCGACTGGGCGGCTAGTCGAGACAAGACTCCAAAGAATCCCTTTAAACTTATCCTAAAAGATCTGAAGCCGCCTCAGACAGATTGTGACCCTGATCCATTCACACGGGAGGGAATGAACCGCGTTATTAATGCGTACAGCGAGGAGCCTAAATATTATTACTATGTCCCTTTTATTAAGTTTAGGTTTAAAACAGGTTGTCGGTTTGGAGAAGGAGTTGCGCTGAAGTGGAAGAATGTACATTTACAGGAAGGGTATATTGATTTCTGCGAAACAATCACATATACCCCTAAAGGGTATGTCCATCAAAAAGGTACGAAGACCAAGTTATCTCGCAAATTTCCTATTAATTCTAGTTTGCAACAGCTTTTAGAAAAACAAAAATCTGATAACGTTGGGTTGGAGGACTACGTATTTCGTGAACCAAGCGGAGGGTTTGTTAAATATCCAAACTTCTACACCCATTGGTACGGGCGCAAAAGCGGTAAGACAGAGAAAACTTTTCATAAAGGAATTGTCACTCAATTAGCAGAACTTCCAGAAGAAGAAGGTGGAATCGATCACTACCGAACGCCGTACTCGACGAGACATACGTTTATCACTTTAGCGTTGGACAAACTTGCTCGAAAGCGAGAAGTAAAGCTGAGTGACGTCGCTCAGTTAGCGGAATACGTCGGTAATAGCGTAGAAACTATCTTCAAGCATTATTTGGGCAAAAGTGGTGATATCTCCATTGTTGATATCGAAGAAGACAAGGCGGACTCAGCATTAACCGTTTCGCAAAATGGCACTCAGCCTCCGACTGAAACTTCAACTCAGCTCACCTTGGCTTATCAATTGATTGAGCAGTTGACTCAGCAAATTAACCAGCTCACCCAACAAAATCAACTTCTACAGCAACAGCTAGCTCAACTCCTTTCCCTGCAAGCCTCCCTTCAACAAGCTAGCTCTCCCCCTCAGCCAACTGAGCAAGGTGAGTCGATTATGCCTTCTGACTCTGATCTTGCTCAGCTAGCGCTACTGCTTGGCGTAAACGATCAAATTGAGGGCAAGTCAACTCCTCCTGTCTGAGCGAAATTACCCTCCAATCAGGGAAGATAGTTCTTGTAATAGCGCTTTAACACGCTCCCTCTTTTGCGGATCTTCCCATGCCTTAGATGCTCGAATACGTTCGTAGGCTCGATCGAGTAAATCCTGTGGCAATCTTGATTCTACAAGTGGGTTGGTTGAATTCACTCGAATCCGCTTACGAATTTCACTTAAGCTAAGGTTTTGGTCTACAGCCTCTTGTAGAAGAGAGGTTTGAAAAGTCGTATCTTTGACTCTAAAAATAACTTGCGCTTTAGTATAAGCAAGTTTACCCGATCGCACTAACTCTAGAATGTGTGTGGGCAATTTGAGTAACGGCATCCGATTGACGATAAACGATTCCCAAGTAAATCTACCGATTTCGTTGAAAAAGTCTTCAATTTCCCTATACTGTGGACTGCCAATAACGTTATAAGTAGCCTGTCCCCTGCGCTCATGCTGAATACGGTATAACAGCGACACCACTTCTTCGATAGAAAGCTTGAGCCGAATTGAGAGTAACCTTAAAACGCCTTCTGTTTCCTCAATGGGGTTCAGGTCTACTCGCTGCAAGTTTTCAATCAGTGCCAGGGACAATGCCTGCTCATCGGTGAGTTCACGAATAGTAACGGGGACGGTCTGCAACCCTGCGGCTGTTGCTGCTCTTAAACGGCGTTCTCCGGCAACCAGTTCATACCCTCCCTGAAGATGAGGGCGAACAATCAAGTTCTCTAATATGCCATGCACTCGAACCGATGCAATGAGTTGTTCCAGCTTTTTGGGTTCAATGTACTGACGGGGTTGATGCGGTGAGATCTGGATAGCTGTGACAGGAATGTGTCTGTCTGCCGCCACTGCTTTACTCTGGCTGTGAGAGTAAGGTGTTGTGCTTTGGGAGTTATCGGCGGTCATCACTACTTCTGGGATTGAAACTGCTGGACATGTTCTACCCACTGGTCCCACCAGCCATGCAGTGCTTCCGAGTCCATCCAAAATAACTGCGCTTCATCTTCGGGCAGGGCGATTGCCACGACGGCCTGTTCTAAGCGCAGGTCATAGGTAGACTGCACTGCTCCCCATAGGGCGGTCACCTGCAGCTTGTAGTTACTCACCCACTCTTCTTTGCGGGGACTGTTGGCGGTCTTCCAGTCAAACAGACAGGGTCCAACGTCATTGAAGTGGGCGATCGCATCCACCGTTCCGGCATAACCCAACCCGGTGTGGAACACGGCACCCTCGACAAGCTGCACCTGGTGTACCTGCTTCAGCACTGGGGCGATGCTGTCCCGCCAGGGGATGAGCGCGGCGGGGCAGGGCGAGAGGGGTTGTCCCAGCAAGTACTGCTCAATCCGTTTGTGCAGGTCTTTTCCCCGCGTCGTCGATTCCTGGCAGATGCGGTTGGCTTCGGCTTCTCCCACCCGCTTGCGCCAGGCTTTGAGCTGTGCCCATTCTTTAGCGGGCTTGGTGGCACTCAAGATGGCGCTGACTGAGGGGAGGAGGATACCTTCGGGGGAGCGGTAGTAGCACCGGCGATCGCGCCAGGTGAAGCGGGGTGGGTAACGGGTTAAGCTCATGGTTCGTCCCAAACGAGGGGTCGCCAGTCGGCAGGGATGAGACCGTCACGGATGGCGGCATGGATCATTCCCTGATGGGCATGGCTGGCACGGAGGACATGGCAACGCCGACACAAGGTGCGGAGGTTACTATACCTTGCCAGGGTATAGATTTTACCCTTTAGGTGAGGTAGAAATGAGGCAGACCGTTGAGTGTTAAGCGTGGTGCCTCCGATGATTCAATTGAGTTTTAGTGCCGAAGAGATTGAACAA
>Ga0081520_100511_pt1 | contig 14710 bp, 14 predicted proteins | sample HotLakmasection1_FD_70988 | JGI IMG/M metagenome (GOLD analysis project Ga0081520, IMG submission 70988) | Hypersaline microbial mat communities from Hot Lake, Washington, USA - Section #1 (SPADES assembly) (version 2) | ecosystem: Environmental > Aquatic > Non-marine Saline and Alkaline >... | reverse complement strand
GGGGGGGGGGGGGGGGGGGATGGAGTCAGTGAGTTTGGGTGAAGTTGGCGAGGGTGGGTGTGGTAGGTAGATGGGTGGAATCGGTAGTCTCGGCAATTTTCGACTTCTGACCTCTGACTGTTGATTTCTGACTTACGAATTCCCCTTTCTTGCATTCTTAGACAATATTCAGGACAGTATTAGTTGCCAAAATGCGCGGCTTACAGGAGACTCATCTATTTAAACTAAAAGTATTATTTAGAATGACATTATTAAGCGGTTTTGGTAACTTGGCATCTGAATTACAAGCCAAACAAAAGTTTGATCTTTGTCTGAGATATTAATGAGGAAATAGCATGAAATTTTACTGCGTTAATGATAATGTTCCCACAGAGACTATTGAATACTTAAAACAAAGTTCTTCTCAAAGAGTCATAGATTTTATTGAGGTAAATGCAGGCGCGTTTGAACCTGGAACGATTTTCGTAGACAGCAAAGATTTATTATTTCGTCCAGCAATTTCTTGGAGAGCAGTTCAAGTCGAACAATTTCTTTACAGAAAGGGGGTGTCAACTTTCTACAGCGATACAGATGGACCTTTATTTACCTGTAGCAATCCTAACTTAGCCTTTGTAAAAGCAGGATTACCCATTCCTCGCTATTTCACATGCAACAGCTTTGATCCTGGTTTACTACGCAATCAAGTAGATCTTCTGGGTGGATTCCCTGTTGTCGTCAAAGTTTCAGGTTATTCCAGGGGAGTCGGTGTGATTAGGGCAGACTCAATTGAGAGCCTTGTTTCTATTATTGAATATTTAGTGGCACAGGGGGTATCTCCCAACCTATCCGCTTATATTCCTAATGCTATTCACTGGCGTGTAGTTGTTGTTGGAAAACGTGCGGTAGCGGCCTATAAAAACTCTACGATTGAAAATGACTTTAGGACAATTGGCACTACGAGCCCTGAAGAGATATATGAAAAACCAAATCAACTTTTAGAAGAAATTGCTGTGCAATCTCTAGAGGCCCTTCGCCTTGAATTTGGGGGCGTTGACTTGTTAGAACACGAGAGCGGCAGGGTGTATTTATTGGAAGCCAACTTTCCTTGCTACTTTGCCCATGCACAAATTTATGGCAACTGTGACGTCTCAGGAGCAATGCTAGATTATTTGATCAGCAAATCGAAGAAACATTCAACTTAAAAATAGGAGAAGGGTGAGAGTTTGTCCGAGATCTGGTAAACCCTCACCTCAAATTGCATAGTTCTAGGACATTATTGCCTACTGTTGCGCTTCATCGTCCTGACTCAAGCTGGCAATATCATCACTTACTCTGCCAGATTTTTTCCATTTTTTATGCAAGAGAAGTCCACCGGCGGCTAAACCAGCGGTAAGAACTCCAGATAATGACGAAGGTTCTGGAATGGATACGGGTTGTTCCTTACTAGCTTGTTCCTTACTAACCTGTTCTTGATTCGGGCCTTTACCAGATTGCTCTTTGCTAGATTGCTCCTTACTGGCCTGTTCTTGATTTGGACCTTTACCAGATTGCTCTTTGCTCGATTGCTCCTTACTGGCTTGTTCTTGATTTGGACCTTTACCAGATTGCTCTTTGCTCGATTGCTCCTTACTAGCCTGTTCTTGATTCGGGCCTTTACCAGATTGCTCTTTGCTAGATTGCTCCTTACTAGCTTGTTCTTGATTCGGGCCTTTACCAGATTGCTCTTTGCTAGATTGCTCCTTACTAGCTTGTTCTTTACTGGCCTGTTCTTGATTCGGACCTTTACCAACCTGCTCTTTACTAGCTTGTTCCTTACTGGCCTGTTCTTGATTCGGACCTTTACCAACCTGCTCTTTACTGGACTGCTCTTGATTTAACTTGGAAGCTTCTTCAGAAGTTTGAGCATGAGCAGCTGCGGCCAAAGCAGGAGTAGCTGCTAAGCCAAGGAGAGCATAACCCATTCGACTGACGAGTTTTCTTCTTGACGTAAAGCCTGACTCTAGCTCTCTCCTAAAAGCTAGAGGTTGCGTAGGTGGAGTAACCCTCTGAGCAAGAAGATCGGCATCAGCGAAAGCGTCAAGAATTTCCCACAGGCTGTTGCTATCAACTACAAATCCCTGTGCGCTTAAGGAAAGCTTGATATCTTCAAAACTATGATTGCCATCTAGCAACTCCCAGACTTTCCATTGCAGTTCATTTAAACGATATTCCTGGTTATTATTGAGATCGCGTATTACTAATTCGTTAACACCTGGCTTGATTTCCAGGTATTGCATTCTTGATTTTATCTTCATAAATCTACCTGTTCCTTTATTGATTCTTTACGTTATGAAGCCGATGCTTTACCCTATCCGTCAAATTTGCGAACATCCTCGCATATATGAAGTAGATGATTTCTTGAACCCACAGGAAGTTCATGAAATCTTGATGCAGTCTTCTGATTTTGCCAAGATTTACCGACAGGGAATTTCGACTCGACACGATATGAGTGGATTTTCTTTTGAAATGCCTATTTTGAATAATCCTATTTTGCTAGAAATTCAGAATCGCCTGGATAAGGTAGTAGGTTATACAAATTTAGTTCCAAACAGCATGAGATACCGTTCTTATGATGTTGGTGAATATCATGGGCGACATTTGGATACATACCAGATAAATGGCATGACTCTTGTTCTCACAGCTTTTATGACTCTAACTGATGTCGAAACGGGCGGTGAGACTGCCTTCCCTATAGCAAAACCACGGCCTTTAACATTCCCTCCAAAAGCAGGAAGGCTTTTACTTTGGTATGGACATCTCAGAAATGGAGAAGTGGATCAGTTGTCACTCCATGAAAGTTTGCCGGTCATACAGGGAATCAAGAAAACTTTGACTTATTTTTATTATCAGTCTCTTGAATATTCAAAGTTTGATTTGACCGATTCTTTTGACAAGGCAGAAGACTAAACAAATCCCTTCTTATATCAACACTCCGGACAGTTTTTGACAGTCAGCGAGAGAATGAGGGTTTCAGCACTCTTCTAAGGCAGTCGAGAGAACGAGAAATCAAGGGTTTCAGCGCTTGATTGGAAAATTGTCCGAACTATTGCTTAGATAATCAACACAAAAATCATGATCATTTGGGAAGCAGACTGCTATCGTCGACCGCTGCAAGATGCCGAGGGCAATCCCCTGTGGGAGTTGTTGATTTGCGATCGCGACTTTCAGTTCACTTATGGGGCGACGGCTCCGCAAAAAGGGGTGAATAGTCGCTGGCTGCAACAGCAGCTCGACACGGCACGGCAAAAGTCGGGTCAAGTTCCCGACGAAATCCGGGTCTTTCGGCCCCAGTGTGTGTCGCTGTTGCAGACTGCTGCCCAACCGCTCGGCCTGACCGTGCAGCCCACGCGCACCACCCCGACGATCAAACAGTGGTTAGTGCAGCGATCGCAGTGGTATCTTGCTCAGCCTAGCTATTCCGGCGAGCCCTATGAGCCGATTGCCCTAGACCGTCCCGCCCCGATCCCCATTCCGGAAAACCTGTGGGGAGAGCAGTGGCGCTTCGGCAGTCTCTCGGCTCAGGACTTCCAAGAAAGCCTGATTTATGAGCCGATGCCGTTTCAATCGGTGCCGACAGAATGGTTGCCATTAAAAGTCGGGCTACCCAGTACGGCGTCGATACCGGGGGCGATTATCGATGCGGGTCGGCGTGCCCTGCCCCTCTGCCAGTGGCTAGACGAGCAGCAGCCCGCTGCCCTGTCCTATATTCCCGGCGCACCCGACGGCGTCATTCTCGAAGCGGGTCTGGTCGATCGCTGGGTGCTGACGACGTTTGAGGATGAGCAGGTGGCGATCGCTGGGCGCAACTTTAGCGATCGTCAGCAACAGGCAACAGGCCTACACTTTTTGCTGGTGCGTCCCGACGACTCGGGCATGACCTTTACCGGGCTCTGGCTGCTGCGCCTGTAAGCTGCCGCCTGCTGGAGGACTCAGAGCCCACAGGCTTTCCCCCTCGAAATTTTCACTCTCCAAACAGGAAGTGCCGTGAAGCCTCTACACTGCACGGCACTCATTATTTATCTATAGCAATGAGGCTAAACGTCGGCGCTTAGAACCCTTGCCGAGACATCATTTTTTCCAGATCGGCCTGGGTCTGATGCAGTAAGTGCTCCCGGCGATCGCTATTTTGGACCAGCGAAGGCACTAAATTTCTGGCTTGTAAGGTCATGTGGAGTTGTAGGTGAGCGACATAATCACTACAAGCTTCGCGAGTCGATTCGATCCCTTCAGCGGAATGGTTAGAAGATGCCAGCACGTGTGATTCTCCCCGTAACGGAATTCTACCTTTCAACAGTTTTGAAACTATCACAGCGTCGTAACAATTATGGGCTGGGCGAAACGATCCGTAATGTTGAGGTTGCGTCGGTCGTCCTTTAGCAAGGTGGAAACTGTGAGGGGGCATGGGGCGATCGCCCCTCCTTTGTCGCATCACCATCCAACCTGCCGCCTCTGTTCTCGGTGTGAAATATTTTGGTATGAGCGGCTCCTCTATCGCTAGGGATAGCCCAGGCGGCGGATCTGAGACCTTGAGGATTTTCTGAAGAGACCCGACAGTTGACAATGAAGTACACTATGCTGTCAACAAGTTCAACTACGGATAGTCCTCATACACCGCCTTGGGCGCATAACTCTGATTTCAGAGCTTTATGGAGATATTAGGATTCAATCGCTTGTGACTCAGCCCCCTAAAATCATCCATTTAAATATTCTGGATACCGACTACGCCAAAATTGCAGCCGGTGAGCGGCTTCCAGAAGACCGCAAACAGCGATTAGAGTGGGGCAACCCCACCTTTTATCGCTTGAGCAAGCAGATCGCCCGCTATCGTTATGACAACCTGGATCAACAGGGGCGAGACGATTTGTTGTGTAACATTGCTAATACGGCAGGCTTATTTACCCCAGCCGATATGGAAGACATTAACGATCGCCTGCGGCGCACCGGGTGCTTTTATCTGACCGAGGGGGAACGTCAACAGGTGTTTAACTGGCTACAAGATGAGTTAGCGGTCGATTTGCGCGTCAATCCCGACGCTTAGGGGGAGCTAGCGCTAATCGATTGAGATGCTTAGTCTAGAGCCACAGGGATGCGCCCTGAGCGCAATGCCCTATGAGGCGGGCAGACGCTCCCAACGATGAAAAGGAGGAGATGCGGGTGATTCCTACCGGAGCAACCGATATATCCAGTTCGATCGCCAGGGCCGGGAGCCTGAGAGCAGGGCGATTTTTAGCATAAAGCTCTGCCTAACCGCCAATTACCGCCCGCAAAAGTTAAGTCATTGCAATCTTGATGGCTTATTTTTAAAAATCTAAGCCAAACTTGGTGGATGGGGGTCTACCCAGGTCACAAGGAGACAGACGATGCCTAAGGCCAAAGCGCTAGGAAATACCTTCTTAAAGTCAGAGCCTATTGCTTCTACCGACTTAAGTAATAAAGAAAAAATCTATTTACCTGAGGGCCACGAATTTTTTATCTATCGATACGCGCCCGATCGCAACCAGCACGTCTTTATGGAACTGGCGTCGCCGTTCACCACCATGGATGGCACCACTAAAATTCAAAAGGTCTTTGCTTACGATCCCCACATTGAGATTGAAGGGGAAGCAACCGGGCCAAGCGGTGGCTCCCTCCCCCTCGACACCACCAAGCTGATCAAGCTGCAAGTTCCCTATTTTCAGCAAAACGACAATGACGCCAAGGTGTTTGGGGCGGGTTGGCGACAATGCAACACCACCAGCAACTGTATGCTGGCCGATTATCTCTTGCAGGGAGCGCTGACCAAAGCCGCCAAAAATAAGGGCTACCGCGAACCCGAATCGGTCTTCATGCGGATTGTTGCCAAGTATGGCGACACCATTGACCATGTCGCCCAAACCAAAGCGCTCAAGGAAATTGGCATCGATTCTTATTTCAGCCGCTCGCTTTCCTCGAAAGATGTCATGCTGTCTTTGAGTTATGGCATTCCTGTCGTGGCGGGGGTGGCCTACAAAAGCAGTGGTCACATCGTGGTCATCGTGGGGCACGACCCGGTCAAGCGGAGGTTTTTGGTTCACGACCCTTACGGCATTCGCTATGGGGCCAGTGACTCCTACGAAATCCATGCCTGGGGAGCGTTTGACCCGTATTCTTACAGCACCATGCAGCGGATTTATTGGGACATGGGTCATGAGGCCGGCTGGGGCCGCATTGTCACCAGCGTGAATGGTAAACCCACCGCCTTGCCCAAGGGCCTGTAGATCCCGTAGGCGGCATGGGGAATGCTCTCAAGGTGAATAGTGCTTTGGGATAAATTTGCGAACTGAAAAGCCATCTGCTTGAGCGTTGCGCAATCTATACAGCATTTGAATAGTCCCCTTGTTCAAGCTGCCGCTTATACATAAGTTTCTGGCTGACTGCTTCCAGTGGTTTAGCCCCCTTTTCTGGTATGCCCGGAGGGCTTTAATCCCCCAATTCTGGGGGACTTCAAACTCCGGTCTCCCCCCAGAATTGGGGGGACTAAGGGGGGCGAATGCGCCTGTTGAGGTGGCAATCGAGATGTGTAAGTAGATGGGCTTAATTATTTGTAGGATGTGTAAAGCCCTTCGGGCATGGCTGCGCTAGAGCGCCAGCGTAACGCATCAAATTCCTGGGGAATGGTGCGTTACGGCTTCGCCTCACAGCACCCTACAACATTGTTTGTTTATGCCCACCTACTTATAATCGGCAGCTTGTTCAGGGGGGTGGCGACAGCAGGGGAGCGATCAGCCCTGTGCGACGTGAGTTCGATGCCAAGACCTAGCTTGGGATGCTGGGTTGAGTTCCTCATCCGGCTAACGGAAAAATCAGGGTTTGAAGCCTTTCTCCCTTTGGGAGAGAGGTTTGGAGAGAGGGCGGAATCAGCCCGTCGAACTGACGTTATGCGGGAACATCGAGCCCTGTGGTTTTTCTCATCCTTAAATTCGCATCACTCTCCAGCGCCGTTCTGCAATCCCTGAGTCAACCTGCCCATGAACCTTGCAAAGCCGCTATACAGAACCCCAATATTGTGACTGCGAGTTTTGCTAGCGAGTGGGCGCGACATGTCATCAGGTTCTGACAGAACAGCGGTTGGCGGCGGCGATCGCCCAAAAAAATCAGGAGAAATCCCTGCCAGCGCGTCGTGACGGGCTGAGATCAGCGTATGCTTACTGGTCGGGAGCTGTCAGTGGGTGCGGTTTGATCGCTCGGCACTGTTCGCTAGCGTCGCCTGGTCAACCGTCCCCCATCTCGGTTCACGAGTAAGTAGATAGGCCAAATTATTTGTAGAAGGGGGTTTGGGGGCTGGCCCTCAGGCCGGGGAGTTTCCCCCCGCCACTCCCAAGATCATCTTCAGTTTAATGACGCCCAGCTACTTAGACCTTCCCAATTGCAAACCCTATGGAGCATCCGGGGATGATGTTTGACGAACTAGACACCTCCATTGAGGATATTCGCGCCCGTGAAATTTTAGATTCCCGTGGCCGTCCGACCATTGAGGCTGAGGTTTATCTGGCTGGGGGCGCAGCCGGGCTTGCTCAAGTTCCCAGTGGGGCGTCGACTGGCAGCTTTGAAGCCCATGAACTGCGAGACGATGATGCTGACCGCTATGGCGGTAAGGGAGTCCTAAAAGCGGTTGAAAATGTGGAAGAGGCGATCGCCCCTGAACTCATCGGGGTAAATGCCCTTGAGCAGTCCGTCGTCGACACCATCATGATGGAAATTGACGGCACGGAGAATAAGTCGAAAATCGGCGCAAATGCTATTCTGGCGGTTTCTCTCGCCAACGCTAAAGCGGCGGCGGCGGCAGTTGGGTTGCCCCTCTATCGCTACCTGGGGGGACCCCTCGCCAACCTGCTCCCCGTACCGCTCATGAATGTCGTGAATGGCGGTGCCCATGCCGACAACAATGTCGACATTCAAGAATTTATGATCGTGCCCGTGGGCGCGCCGACTTTTGGCGAAGCGCTGCGCTGGGGGGCGGAGGTGTTTGCCAGCCTGAGCACAGTGCTCAAGGGCAAAGGGTTGCTCACCGGGGTCGGGGACGAAGGGGGCTTTGCGCCTAACTTAGGCTCCAACCAGGAAGCGCTGGAATTGCTGATGCAAGCGATCGAGCAGGCCGGTTACCAGCCCGGCGAACAGGTGGCCCTGGCCCTTGACGTAGCTGCCAGTGAGTTTTACCAAAACGGGCAATATACCTACGATGGGGCCACCCATTCACCGGAGACGCTGATCAACTACCTCGCCGATCTCACGGCGAAATTTCCCATCGTCTCCATTGAAGATGGCTTGCATGAGGAAGATTGGGGCAACTGGGCGGCCCTGACCCAAACATTGGGCAGCAAAACCCAACTGGTCGGTGATGACCTGTTCGTCACTAATCCCACTCGCTTGCAAAAAGGCATTGCCGAAGGGGTCGGGAACTCCATCTTGATCAAGCTCAACCAGATTGGGAGCCTGACCGAAACCCTCGAAACCATTGACCTGGCGACCCGTAATCGGTACACGTCGGTGATCAGCCACCGTTCAGGCGAAACGGAAGACACCACGATCGCGGATCTGGCGGTGGCGACGCGGGCCGGACAAATCAAAACGGGCTCCCTCAGCCGCAGTGAGCGCATTGCTAAATACAATCGCCTGCTGCGCATCGAAGACGAACTGGGTGACCAAGCCGTTTATGCCGGAGCCATTGGCATGGGGCCAAAAGTCGGCTAATCCCCAAACTGGTCTAGGCGCGATCGCCCCTCACAGGCACACCGATTATGCTGGTAGCATCCCGGTTTGTCTGTGAGGATCATCCCATGGTTCAACCCATCGTTGCGAAAAAGTGGGGGCGATCGTACCTATTCACTCTGCTAACTGCAGGCGTAGCCCTTTGCACCACCGGGGCAACTCTACCCACGACGACACTAATACACGCCCAGCCCATGAATCTGGCCGATATCACTATCCGAGTGCCGGTGGTGATTCCTGGCTATCCGATCATTGTGGTGCCGCGCGATCGTATTCACATCGAGCGGCCAGTGACCCTGCGGTTCATCGCCCAAGGCGACGACTGGGCTAGCCTTTATCTCGATGGTCGCCTGCTGTTTCGGGCCAACAATACCCGCCGCGACCACACCATCACCCTGGAACCCGGCGCTTACTATTTAGAAGTAACCGGCGTCACGAGCTTTGATTTGTGGGACTCGGGCTATCTGGATGTCGGGCGCGATGACGCGAATGTCATCGTCATCCGCTATGGCAAAGAATCCGGGGTACGGGTAGCGGGCGATCCCTACGTTTGGCTCCCCGATTAGGTAAACCGCTTGCTGCGAGTAGAAAACGTCACAAATCGGCACTCTGTTAACAATGGTCTGGTTACCAGGTGCAAGGTTTACAGTTCCAAGTGGATGAGCCTTCACAAGGGTTAGAAGATGACGGCCACAGAGCACTAGGGGTGTCATCTATTCAATCCAGAAGCCCTTAGCCGCAAGCATTACCGTGCCCGCATCAACTCAATTAGCTAGTACTGCTCGGCGTAAATTCGCACATCCATAGCCCTTACCCTAAGTCCCTCTCCCAAACTTGGGAGAGGGACTTCTGATCAGTATCGAGACTTATAAGTAGGTGGACATCAATAAACGATGTCGTAGGGTGCTGTTAGGCGAAGCCATAACGCACCATGCCACAGGGATTTGATGCGTTACGCTGGTGCTCTAGCGCAGCCATGCCCGAAGGGCTTTACACATCCTACAAATAATTAAGCCCATCTACTTACCGCCGAGTACTCGTCCATGCAGAGTTTTCTCTCTATGAATTGTGAGCAATCGGTCAAGCCTCTGAAAGTCTTTCGCCACTTGGGAGAATAGCTGACTCACGCCATCAACAAGCTATTTTCGTCGATATCCAGGGTTGCCGCAGACAACGATAAGGGAATCGATATACAGAATTGAGCCCCCATATCTCCCGTAAACGGAGACTCGCAGGTGAGATCACCCTGATGTTTTTTGCACACAATTTCATAGCTTACAGACAACCCCAAACCGATCCCCTTGCCAACGGGTTTAGTCGTAAAAAACGGATCAAATATTTTTTCCTGAACTGTCTGAGGAATGGGAATCCCATTATTGGCAATTTGAATCCAGATACTGTCTGATTTTAATTCGCTACTAAGCAGCAGTTCAGGTTGCCAATTACTGGGCGATTGATGCCATCTTTCCTCAATTGCATCGATCGCGTTATTCATGATATTCATAAAGACTTGGTTCATCTGACTGCTCAAACATTCAATGTTTGGCAAGTTGTCGTAACGGCGACTCACTTGAATTTCAGGACGCTGGGATTGGGCTTTGAGGCGATATCCCAACAATACTAAGCTGCTTTCCAGCCCATCATTTAAATTAGCTAATTTCACCTGAGACTCTTGTAGTCGTGAAAATACTTTGAGCGAGAGAATTAAGCTATTAATGCGTTCAGTGCCATTACGAATTGACCCTAATATTTTCGGTAAATCTTGCCGAATAAACGCTAAGTCAGCCTCTTCCAAAGCTTCCTCCACATCCTGATCGATTGAGGGCAGCCGGGCCTTTAAAAGATCAACCGTGGCAAATAAGGTGTCGCTATATTCCTGGAGGTATGTCAAGTTGCTGTGGATAAATCCAATGGGATTATTCACCTCATGGGCAATGCCCGCCACTAGCTGTCCGAGAGACGACATTTTTTCTGACTGGATCAGCTGCAACTGGGCTTTTTTGAGCGCCTGTAAGGTGGTTTCGATTTCCTGACGCTGCGCGATCGCCATCTGCGCCGATGCTTCTAAGGCCTGGGTCCGTTCCGCCACCCGCTCAACCAGTTCATTCAGCGAACGGGCTAAAGTACCCACCTCGTCTTCGTAAAATATCCGAGCCCGAGCCTCATAATCAGCATCATGGGTAACTTTGCGAGCTACTTGGGTGATGTTTTCGATGGGCGTGGCGATCGCCCGTGTCGTCCGCCACGCCATGCCCCCTGCCAATAATCCAGCAACGGTGATGCTGGCGATCACAATGAGCTTTTCGAGTCCCTGCAATGATTCCATCACTGCAGTAGCCATCACTTCTTGATTTTGGGCCACTTGAATCAGGCTGGCTAAATCCTGATGGAGCTGATCGAGGGTAGTGATCACCTCCATCGATAAAACGTCCACTGCCGACTCCGCAGCCTCGCCGTTGACCGTAGCCAAACGAATTTGGGTTTGATATTGCTGGAGCGCTGCTTCATAATCGGCTAGCAACGCCCCCATTATCTCCGCCTCTTTGGCAAGCCAGGCGGGCTGTCCCCCCAGAAAATCATCCAGGTCTTGACGCAGGCTGGATAATGCCGCTAATTCTTTGCTCAGTGTGGCCCAAGCTTGCTGCTGTTCGTCGCTGTTATCACTCAAGACAAGTACTCTAGTTGCCTGAAGTTGAGCTTGGGTGGCGGTGTCCTCAAATTCTAGTAACAAACGGGTCTGCGCCTGGGCATCCAAAAGCCGAAAAATCCCTTGGCCTTGAAAATAATCCGCTACCATGATGCCAATCAGGGAGCCAATCCACCCTACCGAAATGGCGACCAGGTACCCATAGCCAATTTGATTGCCCAATCGTTTGGGTCGGAATCTATCTAAGAAGGCAAACGTTGAGGAGACTCGTTTTGTCTTTTTAGATAGCTGATTTGCCATGGCGCGATCGGAAGACATTTTGAGAGTAAGAACCCGTTAACATCAGCAATCTATTGAGCTTTAAAGCGCACCTTAAACCTTATCTAGATTCAGAAGTGGAGTTTTAACATTTGCCCGAACCTCACCGCCTGCGGCACCTCTCCTTCGTAAGGAGAGGTGAGGTGAGGTTTTTTCGATCACCAAAACTTCAGTTCTCAACTTAGGCGTGGTTTAGATCACATATCAATTAATTGATTGATTTTTAGAATGGCGCTTCTACATCTTTCCAATGGGCTATCCTGATTCCGGAGCAAAATCCCCATTCGGACTTTTCCCTACGGCACAGATTCTTTAGACTTCAGGCAGCTTTATTGCAGTATTCCCCTGTCGGCATCGTGGCTACCTACTAAACGTTACAGATAAAACAAAAAAATTAATCATCCCACGTCAGTCCTGACCAAACATAGCTATCTTTCTATGCTTAACCCAGTTTGGAGGCAGAGTGGCGATCGCTGTGTTTCCAAACCTGGCTAAACTAGAGCCAGCAATGTCTTTACCCTCAAATGCCATGCAGATTACGCTGAGTACCGAGCAAAGCCACGTTCTTGAGGTGCTTTCACAACAAGGGGGCTATGCGTCGATGGCAGATGCGCTAGATTGGCACTGGTGCTTTTGGCGGAAGTGGTCACAGAACAGTCAGCAGAGGATGAACCGGAATATTGGGCCTGGGCCGAACAAACGCGCCTCAAAATTGAGGTTGGAATAGAGGCTGCCGATCGCGGCGAGGTGTTGAATGCTGACACAATATTGGCGAAGCTACGCCAGAAAGTTGAAGATGTCGGCTTAGCAAAAGCGATTATGCAAGGCGAAGAGACTGAGTTCGTTGATGAAAGCGCAATCCGGGCTATCACCTCCCAGGGAAAGCACTTAAACTAAGAGCAGCGTTTGGTTGCGATATGAATACGCCACAGACACGGGAAATTGCTTCAGAGGTGCCGATCTTTCAAGCGATCGAGCAAAAAGAGGATTTTCTATTTGTATTGGGAGCGTTGTTTGCGCGGGTCATCAGCTTGCAAAAAGCGGCTGAGATAATGGGGATGGAGGTTGATAGTTTTCTCAAGACGCTTGATTTACTTGGACTTGAGTTTTCTTATCTGACTGAAGAAGATGTCGCGATCGAACAATCTTAAAGACAACAAAATCGCACTCCCCATCAGCGTAGAGGCATCGCTCTCCCCATGATCGCCCTGCCAAACCCCTTAAGCAGGCTGCTGAGTTGCCGTTAGGGAGGATGAGGAAACTTATATCTTTTCTCTGTCTATTATCTCGAAGTAATTACAGGTATCAAATTTTCAGGAATACCGTGCAAACTTATCTGCACACAACCTAATTTATAAGCTTCTTCGATTGACCGGCCTCCGCCTAATGCTTGATAAAAACCTATTCCAAATGCTATTGCAGCATCATCACTAATAGCCTGACTCATGCCAATTACATGATTGATATGTTTTGCAATGGCTTGTGCTTGTATTTCAGAGTAACAGGCGTTAAGAATCACGCAGTTTACTTGCGAAGAGAATTGTTCAAACAGATCAGATAAGGCATTAGGGGGTATAGGATGTATCTCGCCCATTTTATTTTCAAAGCATAGCGAACCGCTCGATGTGCCGTGCCCTGAAAAGTGGACAATATGAGGCGAAATATCAAGCAGTGCCTGACTTAAATCTGTAGGGCGCACTGACATTCTTTGTTCAAGATTGAACTTATCTCTCAACCGTGCTAATTGTAATTTCTCCTGAATTTCTCTTAACTCCTCTCCTATCCTAAGTCTGGAGGCGTTTGTTGGATCAGCAGAGATAAGGAGAATCGAGATTTTTTGGGTGCCCTTAATCAGATTACCAATATTTCTAGAGAAGGAGCTTTCAATGATATCTTGTTGAGTCAGTCTACTTGATATCTTAGAACATTCATCAAACAAAGACTGTTCTGAATTGGTTATTTCTGAGTCACTCAGGATTTTCTGAGTTCTCCAATATTCTAGTAAGTCAGAAATAAGTTTTCCAACCGTTGAATTAGGTTCCTTTTCCCATAAAGCTCTTAGTCGATTTGCCTTAGAACCACTAGCGTGCAAGTACTTTTCATCATAAACATCAAGATTCACGCTTTCAGCAACAAACCTTTGTAAGGCGCTATTTGATAAATTTAAGACATAACCACCTCCCATCTCCAATAACTTCTCGATCTTGACTCTTTCAACTGTTGATAGATTGGACATCTGACAGAGTGTAATAAATATGTGTAACTTATTTTTAGCATATTCAATCACCAGTAGAAGGTGTTGAAAGTTAGGAGAGACTAGTTCATTGAAGAAGATTTAGGTCATAAATATATCGCCATAGTGTTTGAAGATGAGGCGATCGCACTCCCCAGCAGCGTAGCGGCGATCGCCCACTAACGCAGCTGATCCACGTTCTCGTAGAGATCGGCAAGGTCGCAGACGAAACCGATGCTGGCAAATTCCACGCGATCGCCCGCTCGAAAGACCTCAGGCACCCAGAGATTATCCGCTCGACGCTGAAACCGCTCGACTAGAAGCTGTTTCTGATGAATCAATACGTACTCCTCAAGCAGCGGATTGGACTGATAGTCGATAAACTTATCGCCTCGGTCAAACGCTTCTGTTGAGTCGGATAAAACTTCGATAATCAGCTTGGGATACAGAATAAACGCTTCGTCAGAGCGGCGGTCACGTTCGTCACACGTCACGGCCAGGTCGGCGTAGTAAAAAAGATTCAATTCCGGCAAACGCACTTTCATGTCGGCAGCATAGGACAGGCAACCCGAACCTCGGAGGTGGTTGACCAGCCGCGCCGAGAGATTACCGGTGATGATGACATGGGCTTTGCTGGCACCCGCCATCGCCACAATTTGCCCCTGCACATATTCGTGCTTGATAGGACTGATGCGCTCAATCTCCAAATATTCCTCGGGGGTAAATGAGGCGTAGTGCTTGCTGACAGTCATGGTTTGCTTGGGGAG
>Ga0081520_100509_pt1 | contig 14788 bp, 9 predicted proteins | sample HotLakmasection1_FD_70988 | JGI IMG/M metagenome (GOLD analysis project Ga0081520, IMG submission 70988) | Hypersaline microbial mat communities from Hot Lake, Washington, USA - Section #1 (SPADES assembly) (version 2) | ecosystem: Environmental > Aquatic > Non-marine Saline and Alkaline >... | reverse complement strand
CCTAAATCCCTCTCCCAAGCTATAGCCCAAGGGGCATTCAAGAAAGGGAGAGGGACTTTGAAGTCTTGCACCCCTTCTCCCAGAATTGGGAGAAGGAGCTGGGGGATGAGGGCGATTCGCAAAAGTGGGATGCTCCCCGCCTGATCTTTCATGGAGATGGGTACATAACTTAACAATTTGAACCGCGAACTTGAAAGTTCTATCTCTGATGAGAATCGCGACACTCAAAGCTCCAGCCACCCCCATTCATCATTCTCAAAATCCAAATTACGAGTACTGCTTTACTTCCCAATGTGACCCTGAATTTCTTCTTTCACAAAAGCCTTATGCCCTTGTTAAGGAATGAGAATTGAATAAGTTGGGATAGCCGTCTCGGCTGTCCCCAGGCAGGCAAGATGCCTGCCCTAACAATTTGGATGTTATTTGATCCTCATTCCTAACCATTCATCTAGGGCTTACTTTCTGACTTCTGCATTCTGACTTCATTTGCTATTGTCAGAAATCATGATTCCACACCAACCAGCGAATGAACACGCGGATTGAAACTGACAGTATGGGGCCGATCGCGGTGCCGAGCGATCGCTATTGGGGGGCGCAGACCCAGCGATCGCTGCACCATTTCGACATTGGCGATGACGGGATGCCACGGGAGTTGATTCGGGCGTTTGGGGTGCTGAAACGGGCGGCGGCGGTGACCAATCGCAAGTTGGGTAAGCTGGCGGCGGCAGAGGCGGAGCTGATTGTGCAGGCGGCGGATGAGGTGATTACGGGCGAGCTGGATGATCACTTTCCGCTGCGGGTGTGGCAGACGGGCAGCGGCACCCAGACGAATATGAATGCCAATGAAGTGATTGCCAACCGCGCCATTGAGCTAGCGGGGGGCAAATTGGGCAGCAAAGATCCCATTCACCCCAACGACCATGTGAACTGCGGGCAGTCGTCGAACGATACCTTTCCCACGGCGATGCACATCGCAGCGGTAGAGCGCATCGTGCATGACCTGTTGCCGTCAGTGCAGCGGTTGCGCCAGGCGCTAGCCGACAAGGCAGTGGCGTTTGACGACATTATCAAAATTGGCCGCACCCACCTGATGGATGCGGTACCGCTGACCTTGGGCCAGGAATTTTCGGGTTACGTCACGCAGTTGGACAAGGGGCTACAGCGGCTTGCAGCGAGCCTGCCGGAACTGTATGAGCTAGCGCTGGGGGGCACTGCCGTCGGCACGGGGTTGAATACCCACCCGGATTTTGCGGAAACGGTGGCCGCCGAAATTGCGCGATCGACCCAACTGCCTTTTGTGACTGCGCCCAACAAGTTTGCGGCGCTGGCGGCCCATGACGCGATCGCGGCCACTAGCGGCACCCTCAAAACCCTGGCAGCGGCGCTGATGAAAATTGCCAACGACCTGCGCTGGCTGGGGTCGGGGCCGCGATGTGGTCTGGGGGAACTGCAACTACCCGCCAATGAACCCGGTTCTTCCATCATGCCGGGGAAGGTGAATCCGACCCAGTGCGAGGCGATGACGATGGTGTGTGTGCAGGTGATGGGGAATGATGCGGCGATCGCCTTTGCCGCCAGCCAGGGCAACTTTGAGCTAAATGTCTTCAAGCCGTTGATGATGCACAATCTGCTACATTCCATCCGGCTGCTCACCGACGCCTGCCGCACCTTCACCGATTATCTGGTCGTGGGGCTAGTGCCCAATCGCGAGCAAATCCAACAGTTTTTGGAAAATTCTCTCATGTTGGTGACGGCGCTGAATCCGGTGATCGGCTACGACCAAGCCGCCCAAGTGGCCAAAACGGCCTACGCCGAAAACCTGACCTTGCGGGCCGCCTGTCTGCAACTCGGTTTCCTCACCGGCGCAGAATTTGACCAGCAGGTCCGTCCGGCGCAGATGGTTCGCCCCAGGGAGCCAGGTTAAGCGATCGCTGGCATTCCCGGCAGCCACCATCGGCAACAACAGAACCTCCAATGTTTAATGTTTTCAGCGCACGCGGTTGTCAGGCACCTTCAGCGGACATCCGGCCCTGATGACAGACTTTCTGCATCCCGCATTTGGAATTCCCCATGCCGCTGGCTTACTGCACCAGTCCGGCGCGAAGGGCGCGCACGGCAGCCTTGGTGCGATCGTCCACCCCCAGCTTATTGAGGATATTGCGGACGTGGGTTTTGACAGTGCCGACGGTGATGTATGACTGCTCAGCAATTTCGGCATTGCTGCAACCGCTGACAATGAGTTCCAGGATCTCAAGTTCGCGACCCGTAAGGGGATAACTCTCCAGCACCTGAGTATCTTCCGGCTTGAGCCCCTGGATCGCCACCGTCGAGTCGACGCTGCCTGCCGCCACCGGCTGTTGGCGCATCTGCTGCAAGATGATACTGGCGATCGCCGGATCAATCCAGGCATTCCCCTGAGACGTTTCGCGCACGGCATTTATCAACTCGGGCAACTCGGTCTGCTTCATACAGTAAGCATCCGCCCCCGCCGCAAAGGCAGCCATCACCGCTTCTTCGCTATCGTGCATGGTCAACATCAAAATCTTAGTGGGAATCTCCCCTTCAGTTTCTTGTTGCAACTGTTCCCGAAAGCGACGCACGACCTCAATGCCGTCAATGTCGGGCAAGCCGATATCGACCACCGCAATATCCGGTCGGTGGGATAAAAGTAGCGACAGTCCCGCTTGACCACTGGAGGCTTCGCCGACCAACTCAAAACCAGGCTGCTGATTAAATGCCGTTTTCAGCCCCATGCGCGTCAGATTATGGTCTTCGATCAAAACAATTCGGATAGCTGACATGTTGGAATTCCTTAATACAAAGGTCGACGACGGCCTGTGACTCGATTCGCGTCGACCCGTAATGGCACTCACTATCCATGAAACGGGGGGAATGTGCATACCCCAATGGGTAGAAGCTATGGGAGCGCAAAATCCATCTCTGGTCTAGGTCTGGGCAGGAGGCTGTCAACTACTGTGTGGAGAGATTCCTCCATGACTGTCTGATTAGTGGAAGCGCGGCGACGAAAAGATCAAGCTTCAGGGGTTATGGGTAGGGCAACGGGGGGGCTAACCAATGGGTGCAGCAATCGATAGTCCCCATACTTGACGGTGGAGCGGCGATCGCGGCACTGTCCACAGTTAGGGAGGCCTTCGCCTAGCCTTCAAAACAGTTGACTCGTCTCAGCGAATACCTTACCCCGAGGTACAGGGTCCGGTTGCGGGTCTTAGTGCTCTGCCGCCGCCAGTCTCAACAGGAAAATCGTAGATCATGTCCCGAGATCAGGCCACTCGCGCCGAACTAGAAGCCGCCTTAGAAAATCAGCAAGACACCGCTGAACGCTTAAACATCGCCCTGAGCGCCGCGCAAATGGGCACCTGGGATTGGGATTTGGCACATCAAACCCAGTACTGGTCGCCCAAAGCCGAGAGTATTTTAGGGTTTGAGCCGGGCACGGTGGAGGCCAGCTACGATCGCTGGATGGAGCGCATTCACCCCGGCGATCGCGAGCGGGTCAAAGCCGCGATCGCCCAGGCCCAAACCCACCAAGAGATTTTTGCAGAAGAGTACCGCATTCTCTGGCCTGACCAGAGTGTGCATTGGGTCTTAGTGCAGGGACGGTTTATCTACACCGATGGCCGCCCTTGCCGCATGATCGGCGTTATCCAAGAAACCACGGAGACCAAGCAGGCGACGCTAGACCTGGCAGCCAGCGAGGCCCGATTTCGAGTAGTTTTTGAGCAAGCCGCCGTCGGCATGGCCCGACTCTCGCCCCAGGGGCACTGGCTACAGGTCAACGGCACCCTTTGCTCGCTGCTGGGATATGACGCCGAAGAGCTGATTGGGCAACCCTCGCAGCAATTTGTCGATCCGGCCCATCCCAATCAAAGCGACAGCCAATATCAGCAATTAGTGGCGGGACAGATCGCAGCTTACCGCTTTGAGCAGCGGTATCTCCACAAAGACGGCACCTCCCTCTGGACCATGGTGACGATGTCGCCCGAAACCGATGAGCAGGGCAACATCGTCGCCCTCATTGCGGTGATCGAAGACATTCGTCGGCTCAAGCAAGCCACCGCCGAATTGCGGAAGCGGGCGGATGAGCTAGAGCAAGTGAACAGCTTATTGGCGGTGACCAATGCGGTGCTCAAAAGTCGCAACGCGGAGCTGGATCAGTTTGCCTATGTCGCCTCCCACGACCTCAAAGCGCCGCTACGGGCGATCGCCAACCTCTCCGAATGGATCGAAGAAGACCTCGGCACCGACCTCCCCGAAGAAAACCGCCACCAACTCACCCTGCTGCGCAATCGTGTGCATCGCATGGAAGCCCTGATCAACGGCCTGCTGGAATATTCGCGGGTGGGGCGGCGCGAAAGACAGGTCGGCTTGGTCGACGTGCGGGAGATGCTGACTGAAATTATTGACCTGCTCTCGCCGCCTGCGGGTTTCGCGATCGCCCTCCCAGAGTCGGTGCCCCACCTAAAAACCCATCGTTCTGCCCTCAACCAGGTCTTTTCGAACCTCATCAGCAACGCCATCAAGCATCACGATCGAGACGACGGCAAGATTGCAATCACCGCGATCGACCACGATACCTACATTGAGTTCGCGGTCAAAGACGATGGCCCCGGCATCGAAGCGCAGTACCACCAAAAAGTGTTCTCCATCTTTCAGACCTTAAAAGCCCGTGACGAACTGGAAAGCACCGGCATTGGTCTGGCGATCGTCAAAAAAATCGTCGAATCGGAGGGCGGCACCATCACCCTGGAATCAACCCCAGGTGAAGGCACGACCTTTCGCTTTACCTGGGCACGATGACTGCCGTGTTTATCGGTATTTACGGAAAGTGCAACTCTTCACAGGGCGTGATCAATGACACCCTCTGACTAAGGAATGACGGCAAAAGAATACTAGGTCAGTAAAATAAAGTTCAGGTATGACGGCAATTTCAAAAAACAGTTTGGTGAATTGAAGCCTTAAGGGGGAGTGCAGTGGAGGAAAGAGTAGTCAATATTTTGCTGGTAGAGGATGACGAGGTCGATGTCATGAACGTCAAACGTGCCTTCCAGCGAAATCGGATTACCAATCCTCTCTTTGTGGCTGGCAACGGTTTAGAAGGGTTAGCCATGCTGCGCGGCCAAAATGCCGATGGCGATAACGTCCCCGACACCCGCCGCATTATCCTCCTTGATATCAATATGCCCAAGATGAACGGGATTGAATTTTTACAAGAGCTTCGCAAAGATGCGGCTTTGGCCCCGACGCCAGTTGTCGTGCTGACCACTTCAGATGAAGACCAGGACCGCATCGAAGCTTACAAATTGAATGTTGCCGGATATATTTTGAAGCCCGTTACGTTTTCGAGCTTTGCGGAAGTCATGGCAGCCCTCAATCGATACTGGACACTTTGCGAAATGCCTTAATTATGATGATTTCTCATCAAACACCGCTGGTTTTCCAAAAAGGGATGAATAAGCCTTTACACATATTAGTCATCGACGACGATGCGGTCGATCGCATGGCGATTCGGCGATTACTGGCGAAAACCTCTTTGTCGGCAACGGTGGTGGAAAGTAATACCGCCGCGAGCGCTAAAAGTCTCTTGTCTGAAGAATGTTTTGATTGTGTCTTTTTGGATTTTCGGCTGCCCGATACTGATGGGTTAGCCTTCATTAAGCAATTGCGCTACGAGGGCGAAAATTTACCCATCATCGTGCTCACGGGGCAAGGCGATGAACACACGGCGGTAGAGTTAATGAAGGCCGGGGCCACGGATTATCTGGCAAAATCTCGCCTCTCTCCTGAAAGCTTAAGTAGTTTAATTCGCCATGCGATGAATGCTTACCGGGCAGAACAACGGGTACGGGCAGCACAAGCTCAGCTCCGACAAACAAATATTTTACTCAAGAAACAAAATCAAGAGTTGGCAGACCAGCGCCGACAAATTGAGCAGCAGAATTTGCAGTTATTGGAAGCGAACCAGCACAAGTCAGAGTTTTTAGCCACGATGAGTCACGAGTTGAGAACGCCGCTGAACTCGATCATGGGTTTTTCTCAAGTTTTGAAAAGTCAAACCAAAGGCTCGCTCAATGACTATCAGCTCAAGATGGCGAACTGCATTTATTCCAACGGTGAAAATTTACTCAATTTAGTCGACGACATTTTGGATATGTCAACCTTGGAAGCCAATCGCCTGGAGCTGATTCCCTACGATTTCGATTTAGAAGTTCTGATTAAAGAGACGTTGGCTGAGCTGTCATTGTTGGCAGAGAAAAAGGGGCTACATCTCTTTGCGACCATTAATCTGGATGAAAAGATCGTGTATAACGATCGCCAAAGGCTCAAGCAAATCTTGATCAATTTGCTCGCTAATGGCATCAAATTTACCCACCAGGGCTATGTCTCGATTGAAGTGAATGCGCTGGCAAAAAACAGCATCGAACTGATCGTGCGTGATACGGGAGTGGGCATTCCCAATGAGCAATTGCATAAGATCTTTGAGCCCTTTCGCCAATGTGACCAATCAGTGCAGCGCAAATATTCAGGCACGGGGTTAGGGCTGGCGATCACCCACTCGCTGGTGAGCATGATGGAAGGCTTGATTATAGTGAGTAGCCAGGTCGGGCAGGGCACCCATTTTCGGATTCAGATTCCTCGTCGGATAGGCATGGCAGGAGTCGAGTCGCCCGCCTGGTACCACAATCGGACTGCCTAAGATCAAGCACTGTTGACAGGGCGATCGCTCAACGGTTTTTAGGGTCCTATGGTGATTCAATTTGGACGCGACATCTGTGGTCAACTTGCTCTCGCTGAGCGCCGGGAATGGCTGGTGACCAACGGCATCGGCGGCTATGCCTGCGGCACGATCGCGGGCACTTTGCCCCGCCATTACCACGGCCTGCTAAATGCAGCCCTCAAACCGCCCCTCGACCGCACCTTACTGCTCGCCAAAGTGGATGAAACCGTGGTGTACGGTGGGCAAACCTATCGGTTGTATTGCGATCGCTGGGCCGATGGCTGCGTCACGCCCCACGGTTATTTGCACCTCGAACGGTTTGCCCTGGAGGGCACCATTCCCACCTGGTACTACGCCTTGCGAGACGGATTGCTGACCAAGCGCGTGTGGATGGAGCAGGGCTCAAACACGACCTATATTCGCTACGACCTCAAGCGGGCCAGTGCGCCCGTTCATCTCTCGCTCAAGGCGCTGGTCAACCACCGCAAACACCACCACAGCACTAGCGGACGCGACTGGATGATGCACATTGAGCCGATCGAGTCACGGAACCTTTCTCTGGGTGAGGGGGGAGCGGTTCCCGTTCAGGGGGGGATTCAGGTGACGGCGGGGGCGGAGACAACGCCGTTTTACGTGATCAGCGATCGCGGCACCTGCACGCCTCAGCACGAGTGGTATTGGGGTTATGACCTCGCGGTGGAACGATATCGCGGCCTTGATCCCCACGATGATCATCTGCATGGCGGCACCTTTGAGATCAAACTCAGCGAGGGTGAGCAGGTCACGCTGGTCGCCACGACGGAGTGGCCAGAACGGGTGCCGATCGCGGGGGCGATCGCCCGGCAGCAGCGCCACGAACAGCATTTGCGCGATCGCTGGCAGGCTTCTCATCGGGCCACGTCATCGGCCCCAGCCTGGCTGGAACAACTGGTACTGGCGGCGGATCAGTTTGTGGTTGCGCGCTCGACGGCCCGGGAAGTGAGCGGCAAAACAGTGATTGCGGGCTATCCCTGGTTTGGGGATTGGGGGCGAGACACGATGATTGCGTTGCCGGGGTTGGCGATCGCCACGGGCCGCCCCGAACTCGCTCGCCCCATGCTCCAGACTTTTGCCCACTATGTGGATCAGGGCATGTTGCCCAATGTTTTTCCCGAAGCGGGCGATCGCCCCGCTTACAACACCGTCGATGCCACCCTCTGGTATTTCGAAGCCATTCGGCAATACTACGCGGTGAGCCATGACGCCCCGCTGCTCAAAGCGCTGTTCCCGGTGCTGGCTGACATCATCCACTGGCATCAGCGGGGCACGCGCTACAGCATTCACCTCGATGAGGATGGCCTGCTCTACGCGGGGGATGGTCAGTGGCAACTGACCTGGATGGATGCCAAAGCGGGGGATTGGGTGGTGACGCCCCGCACCGGCAAAGCGGTGGAAATCAACGCCCTCTGGTATAACGCCCTGCTGATCATGGCGCAGTTTGCTGACCAGCTAGGCGTTTCGACAGCCCCCTATCGAGAGCTGGCCGCCCAGACCCGTCAGGGCTTTCAGCGATTTTGGTCAGACTCTCTGGGTTACTGTCAAGATGTGCTCGATACACCTATGGGGGCTGACGCCGCGCTGCGACCCAATCAAATTTTTGCCGTCGCCCTGCCGACGCTGGATGCTGCCGGTCCCGCTCTGCTCACGCCGCCCCAGCAGCGAGCCGTGGTCGAGACTGTCGCCCAGCACCTGCTCACCTCTTACGGTTTGCGATCGCTCTCGCCTGCTCACCCCGATTATTGCGGCCACTATGGCGGCGATCGCCTGGAGCGGGACGGTTGCTATCACCAGGGCACCGTCTGGAGTTGGCTCATCGGACCCTTTATCCAGGCTCATCTGCGCGTTTACCAAAATCCCGCCCTGGCCCGCACCTTGCTCGATCCCTTTGCCGATCACCTGCGGGACGGCTGCATCGGCACCCTCAGCGAAATCTTTGACGGGGACGCCCCTTTTACCCCACGTGGGGCATTTGCCCAGGCCTGGTCAGTGGCAGAAGTGCTGCGCTCGTGGAAGGCGATCGCCCATGTCGCCACTCGGCCATCCCCCCCATGAATTTCCAAATGTCTCCCCCCCGGGTTGCCCTGACCCGCTCCTCTGAGCCGCAAGAAGCCAGCAGAAGCCGGTACAGCAACCTCGTTTCCATCCCTGCTGACAGTCGACCTGACTACAACGTCATCGGCGCGATGGGTTCGATGTCGGGGTCATAGCCCCCAACCTGGTTGGTCCGTAAAATCCAGGCGGCGGCCCCATATTCCAAAAACTTGCGGGCGACGGTGTCACTGGCTTTGCGCGGCAAGAGGGTGCGCCAACTGCTGATGCCGGTCAGCAGGTTTTCGATCGGTTTGTCTTCGAGGGTGCTGCCCAGGTTAAATTCGTTCGTTTCCCAATCGGCGCGCGGTTTGCCAAAGGGTTGCAGGGTTTGCTTCAGATCTCTGCCAAAGCGCAGCAGTTCAGCAAATTGGGCAGCCTGCGCCGGATCTTCCTGACTCCATTCCTGCAATTGGGCCGCATTTTCGTTGACCGTTTTTTCCATCTGTTGAATGGCGGCAAACAACGCCTGGTTAGAATCTTGAGAGCAATTGTTGGCGGGGCCGACATAGGTGGCCCCGGTGCCGTCGCCGATGCGGTAGCGAGCAGTCATCGCCATGAGAAACGCCTCCATGCGGCGCAAGGGAGAACGGCGATCGCCCCGGAAGTTGTAATCATCGGTAAAGCAGGGCAGCTTGAGCAAAATGTCGCAGGTGGGGCGATTGCCCAGCCAGCCGAGCTGCCGATGGCCCAGATAACGTGACCAATGCAGGGTGCCCGCCACCAGCCCATCGGTATTTTGGGTGTAAACCTGGTAGTAGCGAATGTCGAACCGCAACTCCTCGGCGAGCGGATCGCGCATCACTTCGGCAACGCCAAAGGCAAAGTGCCCAAAGAAAATGGGGGTTGCGGCAGCAGGTTCCTTGTGCTTCCCACCAATGCCGCCGTAGGTATGCAGCACCAGGGCGCGATCGCCCACCTGCCAGTCCGCCACCGCCGCTTGGATCGCCGCCGGCGCACCGTTGTCTCGCGGGGTGCCCAGCACTGAGGAAATCTGGCCCTTTTGCGCCACAATACCGGCCCAGGTTTCCTTGCGAATGTGGCGATAGGTCTGCTTGGGGCCAAAAATGACGCGATCGGGCTGCAACCGCATCAGCGATCGCGGCATCAATCCCTGGACGACAAATTCTCCCGCTGCATCCTGCGTACCATACACATACCAGCCCTGTTCGTTGCAGGGCGACTGTTCGATTTGCTGGAGGGTCGAGGGATAGCTGCCATAGTCTTTGGCCATGAGGACTGCGGGCGTACTGAAAACCGCCTCAGGACCGTCAAACTGGCGCGTTGTGCGGTTGAAATGGCGCACCCGGTAATGCTCCGGGCCAGCGGCGGCGATGAACTGCACCAGCGCATAGTAGCGCCCGGTCACTTCTACCGGTTGGTAGTGGGTATAGAGGGCCGGGTCGCCGTTGGTATCGGTACGCACGTCGATCGCCCCCATCATTACTGTGATGTCATCGACCGGATGTCCCGCTGCGAGCGATTCGAGGGGATTGACCTGTCGCCAGTGGTTGATGCGATCGGGCAGCACAATGCCGCCAAACTTGCTGTTGTATTCCGCGTCGGCGCTGAAGTGGACATCCCGTGTGACGGCTTTGACCAGGCGCTGCACTTCGGGTTGTTCGAGGCTCCACCGCAGGGGCAGGGTTTGGCCCACCAGATGGGCGGACTCCGGCGGCGCATGGTGCAGCTCGATGAGTGCCCCCCGGATCCGCGATCGCGCTTCCTTTGGCGGCAAAATCAGTCGGCCCACCCACGGCCCCACGGGGTGAAACAGCGCCGGATCAAGCGACTGCGCAATCGGGAAGTACCCCACCCGGCACAAGGGGGATTCGCGATACAGGCTGTAGTTACTGGGCTTAGCGGGGGCTAGGGCTTGGTCGCTGAGCAGTTCCCCCGTCAGGATGGCGTTAATGGTGTCGATGGTTTGCTGTAAAGAACTGCGCCCGTCCGCCAGAATGATGTTGGGATCCAGAATGCCGCCCGGCACGTTATGGCCCACCGGCCCCATCGACAGGATCGTGATTTTACCCAGCCGCTTGGCCCGGTTCCAAAAGGAGAGCAGAAACACTTTCCACCGACCAGGAAACATGATGGGGCCAATCGGCTCGACGGTGTCCTGATCGCCCACCAGATGATGCAGGTGCTCCAGCTTGAGGAGGTCATTGTTGGCGCTGCACACCCCCCCTAAGGAGATCACATCAATCGGCGCAGCGATCGCCCGTTTCAGAAATGGGGCGCTGGCGCAGGCCATCTGGCTGCCACCGCTATAGCCCATCAGGGTCACTGGTGTGCCACTGTCTACCTGATACCCATGTCTCAACAAGCCGTTAAAGACAATTTGGGCGATGCCTCGGTTATGGAGCGGACCATAGCGCTGATCGGCTGACACCCCTACCATCAGCACATTGCGCAGGTTGACGATCAGCCCTAGCAAACTGGCCGGATTCGCAAATCGCAGCTTGTCCGCATAGCGCCAAAAAAACGACAGCGTCCGGTCTTCATCCAGCGGCTTATTCATCACCGAGTAGGGAATGATGCCCCGCACCAGCACCATCCCCTCCGGTAGTTGCGGCGCGAGGGTATCCAAAAATTCTTCGACATCGGGCAAATATTTGAAACTGGAGATGCCAATACCGTCGAGGTACACCACGTACCGTTGGATTTCCGAGTGATTTTTTCCAGGGGCCGCCAGAGCGTCCGTTGGCTCCAGGGTGTCGACTTCGTCGTCGTACCAACCGGCCCACCAGCCTAAGGTTTCTAATGGGGCGATCAGTCCTGCCACCACCATGGCGATGATGCCTACCCAGAGGAGGTTCAACACGAGTTGGGCCAAGGTCGGCAGGTTGGCAAACCACCCAAACCACCAGCCCCGGATCGGGCGCAAAAAAGCCAGTACGACCAGCGTCAGCCCCCCCATCAGCAGCAAGCCTACGAGGGTTTTAAAGACTGGCCCATAACTGCGCTCAGCCCCTTTAGTGACGGTGGGTTGCGCTGTTGCGGTGGTGATGGCTTCGCCCAACCCCGCCGTCGCCAGGGCGGGGGTGCCCGCACTCCCAGAGAAATTTACCGGGGGGCTCGCTTGCCACTCTTGTTTGATGGTGTCTAACCGGGTCGTCACTTCGGTGCTGAGGCCGCTGGTGGGGGAGTCAAACCGGGTTTGGAACTGCTCGATCAGGTCGCGGCGATCGCGTTTCAGATCCACCCCCGCAGCGGTATTGGCCAGCCGCCGAGCTAGCTCCACCACGGGCCGACCGATAGTGCGCTCAATGATTTGCAGCAATACCCAGCCAAACCCCACATAGCCAAAGGCGGTAAAAATGCCCAGGTTAGCCACGGCCCCAAACCCGACGACCATCGCCAGCAGGTGCCAAACGGAGAGCACATTTAAAATCGGGACGCCGAGATAGGGCAACGCCCCAAAAAAGCTAAACAGCAGCGGGGCATAGGCAATGCCTAAAACCGTGACCAACGTGCTAAAAGGCACAGTTGTCGACCCTGGCATCAGGGTAATGAGCCGCGTCGCCCCCACCAGCGCCAAAAAGCCCCCGACGTAGAGTAGGGCATTGATGAGCAAGCTGATGCAGAACCGCAACGGCTGCACCTGATTAAAAAACAGGATGACACTTTGCCCAATGCCGAGCGATAGTCCTGCCAGCAACACGATGAAGAGGGCGATCTGCTCCCCCTGAGGCAAGCCCGCCGCAATCCGAAAAGCTTCGGTATTGAGGGCGAGGACGTAGCCAATGACTTCCCAAAAGCGGTCGAGCATGGAAGGTTCCTTTACCAATGGGGGCGATCGCAGCGTTCCGCTTGCCCCCTATCACCAGTCTCACAAGATAAAGCAACCATACCGTGTTGTGACTGGTCGAGCACTGCTTTGCGATCAGTGTTTGTATCCAGCTGGCAAAGTCGTCGGGCCGACAGGGCGATCGCCCCCGGACGGTCCCGCCCAGACACCACAGCCGCACAATTTTATGACTGAGGAGCCCAGAAAACCTCGACATCTTGGAGCACCACAACACAGGTGCCCAACACATCTTTTTGATCCGCCAGAAAGGCATTGATGCGATCGGGTTCGTCAATGATCCTCACTTCAATGGGCAAGTCGGAATCGAGGGCCAATTTGTTCGCCGTGGGAATCGCCATTTGAGGGCCAAACCCTTCCATCGCCTTCACTGCGATCGCGCTATAAAGCCCCTGCTCCAGAGCCGTTGCAATCACCGCCGTGTGCAGCGCCCGCGTTCCCGACCGACTACCCTCACTGGTGTAGATGCTCAGCTGTTTCCATACTTTCATGGGTTGGGTCTCCTGCAGCCTATTCACGTTCAGTTTTACTGCACTGACGCGGCTCTGCACCATCACTCCCGGCAAATTGAGGCAGTTTGGTAAAGTCCCGTAATAATTTGCCGCCCTCGCCCCCTACTCCATTTGTCCCCCCTACCCTACTTACTCCCCCTCCCGACCCATCCACCCTTCCACCAGATTTTTGTAAAATAGCCGGGGCATTAGCCAGCATCTACGGGATCCCCAACATCATTTATCAACTCTGAAGCGATTGAGCTTGCGTTCATGAAATATTCAAGACCTGTCAGCCTGCTGCCTCGATGGCCTCAGCGATTCATGCGCCTGGCGGGGGTGCTGATACTGAGCTGGGGGTTAGTGCTAATGACGGCCCTGGAGAGCGATGCCCAATTTTCGCTACCGGAAACGTTAGGGCCATCAGATGGGTCAAATTTGCCGTCGGAGGTAACGCGCCTGGGCAGCATTGAAGTCGCTCCAGTCCTTTCCCCCATTACGGGCAATGAGCTGTTTGAGGTGGCTTCTCCGACGGTATATAACCGCAGTACCGCTAACAACATTCCCCCCACTGCCGCTGAGCGGCGAGCCGAAGAGGTGAATGCGCGCATCCGGCGGGCAACTTTTGAACGGCGACAGCCGCCGATGGATCTGGAGACGTTATCGGTTGGCCTCGCCAAACTCAATGACGTCAATGTCATCATCACGAGAGATGAAAACTATCCCCAACCGTTGGTATTAGTGACGGTGACCCAGAGCGACGCCGACTATCAGGGCGTGCCGATTCGTGTATTGGGCGATCGCTGGAGTGAAATTTTGTCAGCGGAAGTGCGCACGGGGATCCAGCAACTTTCGCCCGAACAAATAGGGAGCAATGCCGTTCGGGCGACCATGGTGTTATTGGGCTTAATCATACTCACCGTCTTGGTAATGGCGGCCAAATACTGGATTCAACACTATCAGTGGCGGCTGAACGAACGGAAAAGAAACCTCAGTGAACCGCCCAAGACAGACCTTCCGAACGATCCTCAGCAGGGGGCTACCGAGACTCCGCCCCAAGTTCAAGTTGCGCAGCAACGCGATTACTTTTTGCAGGGCTTGGACGAAGTCTTGAGTCTCGATCGCCGATTGAACTTTCTTAGTTTGCTGCAATGGCTGTTGTTTTGGTTGGTGGTGTTGATGTGGTACCTCGGGATTTATTGGCTGTCTAAGCAATTGCCTTATTTAGGGCAGTACAGCGATGGAGTGGTGGGCAAACCCATTCAGCTATTGGGGGTGTGGTTTGTCGCCGGATTGCTCATTCGCCTGATGCGGCGACTGATCGATCGCTTCACCACTGAGCGCGAAGGGTTTGATTTTAGCGACGTGCTCACCTTTGGCGATGTCCAGCGACGACAACTGCGCATTTCCACGATCGCCGGGGCCGCTAAAGGGTTGGTAACGATCTTGATTGTCAGTGTGGGGGCGCTCTTGGTATTGCAGATAATCGGTCTACCAACGGGGTCAGTGCTGGCGATTGGGGGGATCTTTGGTCTAGCGATTTCCTTTGGTTCCCAAAACTTGGTCAAAGATTTGGTGAATGGTTTTTTGATTTTGGCGGAAGACCAGTATGCGATCGGCGACGTG
>Ga0081520_100507_pt1 | contig 14872 bp, 12 predicted proteins | sample HotLakmasection1_FD_70988 | JGI IMG/M metagenome (GOLD analysis project Ga0081520, IMG submission 70988) | Hypersaline microbial mat communities from Hot Lake, Washington, USA - Section #1 (SPADES assembly) (version 2) | ecosystem: Environmental > Aquatic > Non-marine Saline and Alkaline >... | reverse complement strand
GGGGGTCGGGAGGGGGGGGGGGGGGGGGAGGAGCTACTGTGTCGCCGGTCCACCACGCTGGCAGGCTGCCCCCTTTTTGCAAGAAGCGGGCGGTGCGGCGAGCCACGACTTCTTGCAGGGGCGGTTCGGGATTATTGGCGGGAAAGAACTCGGCCACTAGCACGCCAAACAGCCAGGCTCCGCCGATCCCCACTCCCAACAAGGCCCAGCGCAAAATCCAGGCGGACAGCGATCGCACCCCTTGCCAGCGACTGGCCTCAGGCACCTCTAATTGGGTCGGCGCGGTGGGCGACGACAGGTTGGGCGTGACGGGTTCCACCGGCGGCATCCCTGGTCGGGGCGGCGGATTGTTGAAGGGGGGAAGTTCAGTCATAGCGGCGAGGCGACGGGATTTTGAGGACATCCACTGAACGACAGTTGACGCGGTTGGAGACAGCGGCTCATCGCAGCAACCGGCGCACTCAGTATAGGGTAGCGGCGATCGCTGGGGTTCACGCAGACTCTCGCAGTGTTTTCGGAATTGTTTACGGCGTCGCAGGTACTGGCTCGGCAGGCACCGCGATGTCGTCAGGGTCGCGCCAGAAAACGAGGCGATCGCTGATGGGCTGCAACTCGGTGCCGGGGTAGTAGAACTTGAGGATGCGATCGCTGCTCCAGCCGAGATCCCCCAAATTGTAGGCTCCGGTTTGGCTCATGCCGACGCCATGGCCAAAGCCGCCGCCGATAAAGCGGTAGCCCTGGAGTTGCGGTGCGGCGGCACCAGGCACCTCCTCGTATAGCCCAGCGGCGTAAAAGAGCAGGCTCAGGGGCGCTTCCACGGCGCGAATGACTTCGTCTTTTTGGAGGGTCACGACTCCAGCATCGGTGGCGATTTCCAAGGTCTGCACCCGGCCCGATGGAGCCCGCTCGGTGACGACTAGCCGCTGCACCTCACTAAAGTTGGCGAGGGGATGATTGCGGTTTTGCAGGTAGGTTTTTAGATCTTGAGCAATTTTTTCTAAAGAGGCGTCTTCTGACCAGCGGAAGGTGTCCCAGGTTTCTTCGTTGAAGCCGGAATCCAGGGCCAGAAAGGCTTTCAGGTGGTTTTCGTCAGAGAGGGGCCGCGCGGCCAGATCCCAACGGTTCGCCACGGAATCCACCACCGGCTGCAGATAGGGGCGATCGGGGCCATTCCACACATGGCTAAAGGCGGCGGTGACGCCCCCCGCATTGGAGGAATAGAGGGCATCCACCAATTCGTCTTCGTAGGTGAGCACTAGACCCTGAGTGGCGGTGATCGCGCGATCGGTCACATCCGCCGCGCCGGTAATGCCGCGATAGACCTGGCATTGGGTATCGGCGCAAAGTTCATAGTCGTCGACGGCAAAGCGGCGCAGGTTGCGCAGCACATAGGTCCGCGCCAAGATGGCCTGAGCTTCAATGGTAGTGGGCGGCGCGGCTAACCCGATTTCGTAGGGCACGACGCCGCGCAGATAGGTCTCAATGGGGACTTTATTGACCAGGGTGTAGGTGCCGTAGGCGTTGGGCTGCAGGCGCAAGTTGCCGCCATAGACCCGCACCGTTTCTTCTGCATCGCCGATTTTTTCGATCACGCGCACCCGCTGACTGCCCGTAGTGATGCTGAAGATGTCGCGGTTGTAGCGAAAGCCGTTGAAGATGGCCGCCGCTTTGGGCATATCCCGCAGCACTTGGCTATCGACGTAGACATTGTCGTGACCCGCCGCCTGCAAATCTTTCAGCAGGAGCCGCCGGAGCAGGGGCGTACTGTAGACATCGCGTTTGGCCCACACCTGCCAGTCATCGGGCTGGGCGATTTCGGTTTCGATGCCGCGATCGCGCCACTGATTCGCACTGTCTTCGGCGCTCTCAAAGCTGCGGTGGGTGCTCAATACGACTCGCTCGCTCAGGGCCGTGGTTTCCAGCGGGGTTGGCGTCGTGTCCAGCACTAGCTGATTGGTGGTCAGGGTTTCCAACTCCTCCCCGCTTTTGAACTGCACGGTGAGCTGATCCCCCCCCAGCGGTTCAATCACCAGGGTTTTGGCGTCATTGCGGCCAAACCGCTGCACGATCCCAATTTGCAGCAGGGGATTTTGGGGCTCTTGCGCGGCAGCCGGGGCAGGACTCAGTAAGTTGCCCAGCACCGTGATCCCCGCCGTTAGGATGAGGCCGGAGAGATGGTCAGTCGCCGAAAATTGCGATCGCAGTTGGCCCAACATGACTCGACTCATCGAAAAAACACTCCCCGCATTCTAGCGGAGCGATCGCGTAAATTTTTGCCCCCTTGCTGCCCGGCCCAAACTCATGACGACTACCGTAAAGATTAGTGCCAGCTTTTGGTCTATCTGAATTCATGCGTATCGAAGCGGTTCCCCTACAGCAAATTCGCCGCCCCCTGTACTGCCAACACGACCCCACCAAAATTGCGGATTTGATGGACTCCATCAGCGCCATCGGCCTGCAAGAACCTATCGACGTGTTAGAAGTCGAGGGCGAATTCTACGGATTTTCGGGCTGCCATCGGTTTGAAGCCTGTCGGCGGTTAGGGCACGAAACGATTCGCTGTCGAGTCCGTCGTGCCCCCCGCTCTGTGCTGAATTATCACCTCGCTTGATTTTTCGGCAATGACCGGGGTCAATGAAGAAGCGACGACCCGTTGAACGAAGATATCCATGCCGCGCGATCGCCCTCCCCCAACTGCCGACCCAGCAGCCACCGCTACCGCCACCCTGCGCACCCTGATGGCTACTGCTGCGATCCCCAGCTTTCGCGCCTTGGCCCGACAGGCCCAGGTGTCCGACTGGACCGTGCGGCAACTGCGGAGCGATCGCATCACCGCCATGCGCCTCGACCGGCTGCAAAAAATCGCCAGCGCCTTGGCCCTTTCCCTGCCGGACCTGCTGAGTCATTTTGGCGTAGTGGATGCGGGGCGATCGGCGGTGGAGAGCACTGCTCCTGACGAAACTGTCGCGGCACTACAGGCCGAATATCAGCGCCTGCAAGCCCAACTCCAGCAGCAAGAAGCGACCCTCCACCAACAATTTCAGGCGGAAGCGCTGACGGTGCTGGAATCCTGGCTGCTACAGTGGCCCACCGTGACCCATGCCGTCGAAAAGAATCCGGATTTGCCCGCTAGCCGCCTGGTGCCTCTGGTGCAGCCGGTGCAGAACTTGCTGGCTCAGTGGGGTGTGGAGGCGATCGCCCCGGTGGGCGCAACAGTGCCCTTTGATCCCCATCTCCATCAACTCATGAATGGTGAGGCGGAACCCGGCAGCCCAGTGCGGGTACGCTATGCGGGCTATCGGCAAGGGGAGCGGTTGCTGCATCGGGCGCAGGTGAGCCCGGTATAGCGTGCTGCTAAGTGCAGCCTCAAAAGCCCACCCAGCAACGAGAAATGCCGATGCTTCTATAAAATGCTGTCTACCGTATCGACATTTTCCCGTTAGGGGCTCTGCTTGGCGTCGCCTCAACCCAGACTTGGCCTAAAACTGCTGCTGCAACATTGGTGCAAACACTTATTCGTCTATGAAAATTCAATGAAGATACTCGGTGTTACACGAAGAGTATTTTTTCTTCATGCTAGTTTGAACTCACAACATCTTCTCTGTAGTAGCTGGAAGCCATTCCTGGCATGCCTTTGCATCAAATCAACCCCCACGCCGTTTGGAAATGCTGACTCTGTCAAGGCAAGACCAACGCCTTGAGCATGATCGCTAGACCGCCTGGGAGGAAAGCTAACTCAGTTTTATAGATCCTCGTTCATTTAGTGAAACAATGACCCTGGCAAACGTAACTATCGTGGTTTCTCCGAGGGAGCGATTTAGCCTGAGTCGGGCCTCCCTAGAGAGCATCTACCAACATACTGAGATTCCCTTCAAGTTAGTTTATGTCGACGGAAATTCTCCTGAACCCGTGCAAAGCTACTTGGCTCAACAGTCTGTGGAAAAAGACTTTGCGCTGATACGGGTAGACCATTGTCTAACGCCCAATCAAGCAAGAAATATGGGTCTGGCCCACGTCGAAACCCAGTATGTTGCTTTTGTCGATAATGACGTGATTGTTTCACCGGGCTGGCTGCGGGCAATGGTGCAATGTGCTCAAGAGACGGGGGCGGATATTGTTGGTCCTCTCACCTGTCAGGATGAGCCGGTTCATGAGACGGTGCACTTTGCTAATGGTGTGGCCCACGTCATTGTGGATGTAAAAGGGCGGCGACGACTGCGAGAAAAAATGTGTCGCCAGGGGCAGCGAGTGGCTGCGGTGCAGTCAAAACTGCAGCGAGTCCAGGCAGAACTGGTGGAGTTTCACTGCATGCTGGCGGATACGCGAGTCTTCCAAAATTTGGGGCCGCTGGATGAACAGTTCATGAATACCAAAGAGCACGTTGACCTTTGTATGAGCGTTCAAAAAGCGGGGGGACACATCTATTTTGAACCCACCTCAGTCATCACCTATGTCCCAGGCATTTCCTGGAATTGGGCTGACTTGCATTTTTATATGCTGCGGTGGAGTGATGCTTGGGAACTGAAAAGCCTTGCTCACCTTCAACAAAAGTGGAATTTGTCAGAAGACATTTATTTCACTCACAAATACAAAGCGTTGGGCTGGCGTCGACGACAAATGATTCTTTCGCCGATCTTGCACCGCCTAACATTTGGACTTTTGCAAGGTCATCTTTTCGAAAAAATATCTTTCGGCCTGATTAGAACCCGACTGGTAGAAAAGTTGTTGATGTATGGTCTCCTAGCTCCCGCCGAGCGCCTTCTAAATCGTTATTTGACCTGGCGTCACGCACGTCTCTGGCTCCGACCAGCCGCTCTTGCGCGTGGTTCGGGTTCCTCCTCTGCCGTCGGCAGTCCGGCTGCGGTACCGCTCTTAGGGAAGATTGATGAAAATTCTTCTACTGCATGACTATGGAACCCCGACTGGCGGAGCAGAGTTACAAATATTGTCCTTAAAGGACAATTTGCTGGCGCGAGGTCACCAGGTTCTCTTGTTTTCCAGTCGTGCAATTCAAATCGAGGGCTTTCCTCAACTAGCTGATGTGACTTGCTTTGGCACGGTTTCTAAGGTGAGGGTGTTGGCCCAGACGGCCAACGTCTCGGCCTATCGACGGTTGCGATCGCTCTTACGCGAATTTCAGCCCGATGTGGTCCATATCCGCATGTTTTTGACGCAGCTTTCGCCGCTGATTTTACCTCTGTTCAAAAATATTCCTTGCCTCTATCAAACATCTGTTTACAACGCGATTTGTCCGGTGGGCACCAACGTCTTGCCCGATGGGCAGCAGTGTCCCCATACGCCCGGCAAGGTGTGTTTGACCTCGCACTGTTTAACCTCTAAGGCTTGGGCGGCACTTATGGTGCAGCACCAACTGTGGCAACGCTGGCGGCACCATGTTGATCGCATTGTGGCTCTAAGTCAGGCGATGAAACGAGATTTGGAGATGGCGGGATTGCAATCGATCGAGGTGATTTATAACGGTGTCTCGCTGGGGCCGCAGCGGCCACCCTTGAGTGATCCCCCGACCGCCGTCTATGCCGGACGCCTGGTGCCGGAGAAAGGGGTCGATGTCTTAATCAAGGCCTTTGCGATCGCTACCTCCCAGGTTCCCCATGCCCGTCTCTTGATTGCCGGTCACGGACCGGCCGAGGCGGCACTGCGTCGTTTGGCCGCTGACTTGGGCATTGCCGACCAGATTACCTGGTTGGGGCATCTTCCCCGAGCCACCCTGGAGCAGCAGTTTGCCCAGGCCTGGGTGCAGGTTGTGCCGTCTCTGTGGGCCGAGCCTTTTGGCAATGTCACGACAGAGGCCATGGCTCGGGGCACGGCAGTGATCGCCAACGCGGTGGGTGCTCAGCCAGAAATTATTCAAGACCAAACAACTGGATTTTTGGTGCCCCCCGGCAATGGGGATGCCCTCGCCAGCAAATTAGCTCAGCTTTTGAGCGATCGCGTTTTGGCTGAAGTCATGGGGCAAGCAGGCCGAGAGCGAGCGATCTCCCACTTCAGCGAAGACCGCCGCACTGACCAGTTCTTAGATCTGTATCAACGCCTTCAGCAGCGATACCGCGTTGACTCCGCGTCAGTGGCCTATCCGGAGGTGTCGTCGCTATCATGACTGCGCCTCAATTGAGCATCATCATCCCCACCTATAACCGACCGGAATTGTTGCCAAGAGCCGTGGCTAGCGCTCTGCAGCAAACGATTGAGGCGATCGAGGTGATTGTGGTCGACGATGGCTCCTTACCAGCAGTAGACTTGCCTGAACAACCGCGACTACGGGTGATACGGTTAGCGAATAATCAGGGTGGTGCCGCAGCTCGCAATATCGGTGCTGCGGCTGCTCACTCCCAGTGGCTCACCTATCTAGATGATGACGATGTGCTCTTGCCCCATATGGCAGCTAAGACGTTAGAGGCAATTCAGCACTTACCCGCAAATTTGCCTCGGCCGATTGGCATCTTGTTTGGCTTAAACGTTGTCACGCCCGAGGGTAAAGTCGTCACAACCCATCTGCCACCGACCCTGCCGCGTGGTGCTCACTTTTGTTTAGAGGAAATTCCGGCAAGACACTCTTTTTATTCCAAGCAAACGCTGGTAGTGGAGCGTGAGGTCTTACTCAACGTGGGCGGTTTCGATCCCAATTTTGCTTCCCGAATTCACACGGAACTTTTTTTGCGGCTCAACTCCGTGTGCTCTCTCTGGGGGCTTCCAGAAGTGACTTATCAGTTGTCGACTCATGCTGGTGCAAGGGTGTCCTCTAATTCAAGCAAGCGCCAACGAAGTTTTGAGCAACTTTTGCAAAAGCACCAAGACCTATTCAAGAGCCATGCGCAGTGGGTATATGCTGATTTTGTGTTTAATCATGCCGACAAACTGTACCAAAATGGCCAACATTTATTGGCACTAAAAATGCTAGGACAGGCGGGCCTAATTCATCCACTCCATACCCTCGCGCGCTTAGGATCGCCCTACAAGCGAAAGTTCTTAAATGTATTTTCGCCCGTTTATGACACCTGAAAATTCACGAAGCTGCCAACATAATGCGCTCTCAACTGAGCGGATGGGCAAGATCAAATAGTCTACTTATCTTGCTTTAGAGACGAATGGATTTTTGAACTGTACTTCCTTAGATTTTATGGGTAATAACCGAGTGCCGATGTCCCCCGAAATCATATATACACCCGATAGTCTGCTGCGTCGGCCTCGATTTTTGCTGTGGACGATGTGGCACGATCTGTTAGCCTCGCGGGAATTGGCTTGGCGGCTCATGGTGCGTGATATTAGAGCGCAATATCGTCAGTCCTTTTTTGGATTTGCCTGGTCGTTTATTCCTCCCATTGTGATGGCTGTGGGGTTTACCCTTGCCGGTAACTCAAATGTGATCAACGTGGGCGAAACCGACATTCCCTACCCAGCCTATGTGATGTTCAGCACGTCGCTGTGGCAAACTTTCATTGATGCTGTCACCGGGCCTGTACAAGCGGTCACGAAGGCCAAGCCGATGTTGGCGCGGGTCAATTTTCCCCGGGAGGCGATTATTTTAGCCAAAGTTGGGGAGGTGATTTTCAACTTTGGCATCAAGCTTTTTTTGATTGCCGGTATCTTTATTTGGTTTCAGATTGCTGTCCCATGGACAATAGTGATTGCGCCGGTAGCACTGATGCATCTGATTCTATTAGGCACTTTGTTTGGGGCTCTACTTTCTCCGTTGGGGGTGTTGTATCAAGATGTGCAGCGATCGCTCACCATCATTACCGGCTTTTGGCTAGTCATTACACCAGTCGTTTATCCAGTTCCTAAAGAGGGACTGTTTGGTCTGTTAGTTAAACTCAATCCAGTCACCCCGTTGCTAGTCACAACCCGTGAACTAGCTACAACCGGGGTGTTGTCAGAAGTGCCGGGATTTTGGGTAGTCAGCGCAGGCACTTTTGTCGGATTGATTGTTGTTTGGATCGTTTTTAGAATCGCGATGCCCTATGTCGTTGAGCGGGTTAGTTCGTAATGGTAACGCAAGTTGAGCAGCAGGCAACGGTGCCAACAGTTGCTAGATCTGAAGAGGATGTCGTGTTGTCGGTCAACGACGTTTCAAAGAAATTTTGCCGTGACCTAAGGAAGTCGCTCTTCTACGGCGTGCAAGATATTGTGAGTGATTTGATGGGCGGTCGTCGTCATAGCGAAACCTTACGCTCTAAAGAATTTTGGGCGTTGCAAGCGATCACGTTTAATTTGCATCGGGGTGAAGCCTTGGGGCTAATTGGAGCAAACGGCGCTGGCAAAAGTACCCTGTTGCGAATTTTAAGTGGGTTAATTAAGCCTGATAAGGGCTGTGTTAAAGTCAGAGGCCGATTAGCACCGCTGATTGCCTTAGGGGCGGGTTTTAACCCCATTTTGACCGGACGAGAAAATATCTACGCCAATATGTCGGTGCTAGGTCTGTCGACTCAAGAAATTGAAGACCGATTTGACGATGTGGTTGATTTTGCTGAGATTAAAGAGGCCATTGATGCGCCAGTGCAAACCTATAGTTCGGGGATGGCGGCCCGTTTGGGATTTGCCTGCGCCATTCATACCGAACCCGACATTTTGCTCATTGATGAAGTGTTGGCAGTGGGGGACATTCGATTTCGCGCTAAATGTACTCGAAAATTAGCTGAAATCCGACAAAAAGGCACTTCCTTTATTTTGGTTAATCATAAACCTGCGGCAATCTTATCAATCTGCGATAAAGCAGTGTATTTGAAGCAAGGTCGAGTTCTTTCTGCAGGCGATACGAATTTGATCGTGCGTCAATATGAAGAAGATTTAATGCTGAAAGATGTTGGCAGTGTTGACAACCAAATTAAACTGCCACCTAAGGCCGATCACGAAAGTTCGGGAATTGATATTACCCATGCCCTATTTCGAGATGAATGGGGCCAAGCGATCGCATCGATTTACATGGGGCAGTCGGTATATTGCTGTGTTGGTCTGCAGGTGCGATCGCCGTTTCAGGGTATTTATTGGAAGTGTAAAATTTCAGATTTAAGTCGAGAAAGTGAGACTGTATTAGATTTGAATAGCGACTATGATGGTTGCCTGTTTGATGTCACTACCGGTCACCAAGAAATGCAGGTCAAGCTGCCCACTTTAGGGCTGAGGCCTGGTGTTTATACGATGGATATCTATGTAGTTAAAAAGCCCCAGCACTGTTTTGATATCGTTAAAAACTTTAAATTTGGAGTCGAGATTCCCCCTGATTCAAAGTTCTTGATTGAGAGAAATCTGTATTATCAACAGCGACAGTGGAGCCTGCGAAGCTGCTAACTTGCCTTGGGCGAACTCTGTAAGTGGGGAGCGCGGGCAGCGAACTTTGTCAGGATTGGAATAACTGAACGATCACTTAAAAATCTGCCGTGAGGACTGGAGAAGATGCCTCAGCTAGCCATTGGGATACCGACCAGAAACCGCCGTGATATGTTGCTAGAGCTGCTGGAAGATATCGTGCGTTATGCACCTGATATCTCGGTGGTAATATCAGATAACAGTCCTGACGATGACACCGAAACAGCGATCGCTCACTATAAGTCCCGGCTCGATCTGACTTATTTTCATGTCAGAGATTCACTTTCTCAAGCTGAAAATTTCAACTTCTTGCTTAGTAAAATGAATGCCGAATATGCATTGCTGATGCATGATGATGATCGACTATTTTCGTATTCTATCAATAACTATTTAGCAATCATCAATTATTTGAAATCGCAAAAACTGACTGCATTTGGTGTTTATGTTAAAGGGCAAAAGTTCAGTGGTTCAACGCCAGTCGAGAATCCTCAGGCCCGTGTCGCCCAAGAGAGTTCCGACGACATACAAACGCATCTTAGGATATTTAAACCATACGAGTATCTGGCGTATTTTGCAGAGTCTGGTTGGGGCGGAAGGGCCGCAGGCGTGCTTATTGATCGGGCGGCTTTAGCAACGCATCAGCTTACATTTCCCACTGATGTTGGGGCCAAGCATGACAAAGCCTTTTTCTTGATGGCAAATCTTGCTGGTCTAGTGGCAGAGTGGCAGGCTCCCATCATTGCAGTGCGATTGCACGAAGGCCGTTCTATTCATCGTAAAACCGCCGAAAATTATATTTTATTTAATCGGAAGATTGAACAAATCTATGCTGGGAAACCTGAAGTGATTGCCCAAATACATCGCCAACGCCTTGAGAAATGGCAATCCGCTGAACCCAGATTTATGCCGCTGAATTACGCGCAATTATTGATGGCAAGTCAGTTATCGCTAGCAGAAAGAATCAAGCGATTGGGTGCATACTTAATGAGGCGCATGGCTTACAGCTGTAAATCTGTGCTCGCCCAGCAGTAATCCCCGTCGAGCTTGCCCCCATTGAGAGGACTGTGTTGTGCGGATTTTGGTCGTTGGTGAGTTTGCCGCAGGTTCCCAAAAGGCTCACGCTATCAATACGATAAAAATGGCTCAAGGATTTAAGCGGCTTGGCCATACTGTTGCGGTAGTTTGCTTTCAAGCGATCGCTACCGAGCTCTCGACCGACGAATTGGCGGAAATTTACGGACTCAATGTTGCCCTGACTTGGATGCAAATTCCCCAAAAGATTTTCGGCTTGCCAATCAGTCGGCATTGGGGATTTGCGATCGCGGCTCTATCCCCAATCCGTCAGTGGCAGCCCGACCTGATATATGCTCGCGGGTATACCACTCCGTTTCTTACTAGTTTGTTTGGCTTGCAAACAGTCGCAGAAAAACATACCGCAGTCAATCATAATAGCTGGCCTTTTCGGTTTTTAATTAGGGCCACTCACCATTCCTCCTTTGCGCTATGGGTCACTATTTCCCACCGTTTAGTAGATTATTATGCTCAACAAGGAGCTGTTAAAGATAAGCTCATTGTTTTGCCAGATGCAGTAGATTTAGAACTCTTTGAGCGCCCTGAATCACTAACCATACCCAGCCCCTTTAAGACAGGAAAGATTAATGTTGTTTATGCTGGGCATCTATACGACTACAAAGGTATTCCAACTATTTTAGAGGCGGCCTCAAAACTGCCTGAAGCTGACTTCCATCTTGTTGGCGGACTGAAAGAAGACGTGAGACGCCAGCAGGATCAGGCTCAACAACTGGGTCTCAGCAACGTCTTTTTTCATGGTCTCAAACCACAGACTGAGATACCCGCTTTTCTCTGGCATGCCGACTATTTGCTGCTGCCGCCCTCTCAGCACCATCCGAGTGCAGCATGGACGAGCCCAATCAAATTAGCTGAGTACCTGGCTTCCGGCACTCCTGTCATCGCTTCTAACATCGAGTCATTGCGAGACTGGGTAACAGACAATGAGGTGGCTTTCTTTGAGCCCGATAACGCCCAATCATTGGTGGCAGCGCTTTGGGATTTGGCTGCCAACCCGGATAGAAAATACGAATTACGACACCATGCTTTGGAAAAAGCTCAGACATTAACCTATGAAAATAGGGCGAGTATCATTCTCTCGAAAGGCTTGTCTAGTTCGTTTAATTAAAATATTCTGAACAGTTCAATGATGACCTTTCCGGTTCAATGATGACCTTTTCGGTGAGGACAATATGGTTTCTCTATTGCGGCCGCCAGTCGGTGGGGCACAATCGCCATCCCCGGCATCGATGGCATCATGACAATCTCGCTATGGATGGGCCAGATACGCTGGCCACTGTGCTGCCGGATGGGCTTTCTGAGCATTGAATAAATCTGAGTGTGGTGCAGGCGATTGGCGATCGCTCTTGCTACAAGCATGAGCCCGTAAACTCGGCCAAAAGTTGGCACAGGCATTGATTCCCGGTGCTGCTGATGCGGCTTAAATCCTTACGAAGGAGGCCAACTGGAACTTCGTGAAGTTTACTGGCTCTGCCTTTGCGGCAGTTTGTCCACCTTTGCCCGCAGCATTGGCAACGCTTGTTACAGCCCTCGTCAGCGCGACTTTTTCCGCTTGGCTAAGTCCATCTCGGGGGGCAGTTCCGTCATGGCAAGCGCGTAAAATCTTCCGCTAGTTCATAGCTTGAAACAACCTGGTTGAGCAATTATGGGTGACATTTGAGACAATTTGGCAATGCAGAGAAGATGAAGCCGCAGTCCAAATCAGCGTCTTTTCAGCTTTACAGAACTTTGCCCATAGCCGCATCGTCTCTCCGTTGGAAATTCAGCCCTGTATCCTTACCAGTTGGGGACTACCCATCATGGATATTCCAATCAGTATGGAGCCCTTATGTAAGATTATCCATGTCGACATGGATGCATTCTATGCTTCGGTAGAGCAGCGGGACGAGCCGGCCTATCGCGGCAAGCCGATTGTGGTCGGGGGCACCCCAGAACAGCGAGGAGCGGTGGCCGCCGCCAGTTACGAAGCCCGTAAGTTTGGCATTCACTCAGCCCTGCCCGCCCGCGTTGCTCGTCAGCGCTGTCCCCATGTGATTTTTGTCACCCCTCGGTTCGACGTTTATCGAGAGGTCTCGCAGCAGGTCAGGGCCATTTTTGCCCGCTACACTGACCTGATCGAACCCCTCTCGCTAGATGAGGCCTATCTGGATGTCACCGAAAATTTGGTTGGTGAGCGCTCGGCGATCGCGATCGCTCAGGCAATTCGGCGCGACATCCACCAGACCACTCAACTCACTGCCTCCGCCGGGGTGTCGGTCAACAAGTTTTTAGCCAAGGTCGCCTCCGGCATGGACAAGCCCGATGGCCTCTATGTGATCCGCCCCGAGCAAGCGGCTGCGTTTGTCGAAACCCTGCCAATCGAAAAGTTTCACGGCATCGGCCAGGTGACGGCTCGCAAAATGCGGGAATTGGGCATCACGACTGGCGCTGACCTCAAGCAGTGGTCTGAGGCTGACCTGATGCAGAAGTTTGGCAAGGTCGGGCGCTTTTACTATCGGGTGGCTCGTGGGCAGGACGATCGCCCCGTCAATCCCAATCGCATTCGTAAATCGATTGGGGCCGAAAAATCGTTTGCCCCCGACCTGGACACGCGATCGCAGATGGAGGCCGCCTTGACCCAAATTGCCCAGCGCGTTGGCCAGCGCGTGCAGGAACAGCGCCGTGGCGGTTACACCCTGACGCTCAAAGTTAAATACAGCGACTATCGGCAAGTGACCCGCAGCCACACCCAGTCTCATCCCCTGCGAGCCCCGGATGACATTGGGACCCTGGGGCGATCGATGCTGCACGAACATGTTGAAGCTCACGAAAAGGTTCGCTTGCTGGGGCTGGCGCTTTCTAACCTGGAACCCCTGCCCTCTGAGGGGCAGTTCATTCAGCTAGCTCTGGATTTAGATGGGGTTGAACAACATTAACGAATTTGACCGATGAGCTAACAAGAATTTACAAGATAGTTTTTAAGCTACTATGCAAACTTTCGAGTTCATTCACCAGTTGTAGCTCTCGCTGGTACTCTTCTCGCAGGAGCTTGACGTAGCGATCGCGCTCCTCAATGGACTGCACCCGCCCCAGCATATGAATGGCGAGATTCATATTTGACAGAGGCTCCCGCAACTGTTTTGAAATGCGTCCCATCGCCGCAATGGCATACATCACTTTGCTAGAAATTTCAGGTCGGGGGGGAGGCTGTGGAGGATCGGAAAACAAAACCGCCGAGTTATCTAGCATCTCGTTGTTGGGCACAAAAGGCTCTGGCTGCAACGCATTGAGTGACGACTCAGGATGCCGACGTTGGGGATGGCTAGATAAGTGCTGGAGTCGGGCCTGTTCTTGATCCGTCTGCGTACTTACGACATACTGTTCGCGAATTTTGTTAATCAGTGCGGCTAAGCCGGGCTGGGCAATACTGGCTTCGGTCAAGTTGAGAACCAGCGGCTCATCATTAGAGCTGAGTGGATTGTCCATGGCAGGCAATAAAACAATGGGTAGCCCCGTGGCTTTCAATGACCCGAGTAAATATTCGGTAGTCCAAGGATCTGCTTGCTCAGAAGTATCTTCTAAAACAATCAAATCGGCTTGTTGAAAGTTTTTGATGTTTTTGGGGCTAATTTGCCGCAGATTAGCTGTGACCAGTTGGACCGTTCTATCCAAATTGAGGGCTTTGGAAAGTCTTTCTTGCTGCAACGAATTTTCGGCAATGATTAAAACCCTCTGCATAGTAGATACCTGACCCGTGTGTAGTGCTTATCCGCCGATAGCCAGAAGAAGTTTGTCCTGAATGACGACCTTCGCTCAATCAAATAATCTTTGGGGCGATGAATAAGGCAAGCGTTTTTAATCCCTATTCTGTCAAAGATTAACAATTATGGAATAAAAACGGCAAAGTTCTCCAAACACCAACTATTAGGCGATTGTGATAGTGCCCCGAGGGGTCTAACCCCTCGGGGCACAAAAGAAAGTTGATCTGAATAACCCTGGCTTAAAGGGGATGCAGTCCAGAAAATTGCGTCGCCGTAGGCAATAATGGATGAGATTTTGATTGGCAAAGGTTTTATCGATGCCTATCGTAAGAAAGCCGCTTCGAGTTGCTGATGACTGGATCCTGCTAGGTGAAGAGGCTGGACTTCTCTGAGCAATTACGATTTTGCGATACAACTTTACTATCTTGAAGAGAGTCGAAGATAGGCAGGAAATTTGCTATTTACGAGGATTAAGCCTGCTTTTCTGTAGAAGTAATGTGGCAAGCAACGGTTATCGCTGCTTGAGTACCATTTGCGGCCAAGTCGGTGGATATAAACAAACGATGTTGTAGGGTGCTGTTAGGCGAAGCCGTAACGCACCATTCCCCAGGGATCTGATGCGTTACGCTGGCGCTAACACATCCTACAAATAATTAAGCCCATCTACTGAATAGGGAGGCGATTTAGTCAGATTGTCAGCTTGAATAGCTGCCCCGATC
>Ga0081520_100504_pt1 | contig 14956 bp, 9 predicted proteins | sample HotLakmasection1_FD_70988 | JGI IMG/M metagenome (GOLD analysis project Ga0081520, IMG submission 70988) | Hypersaline microbial mat communities from Hot Lake, Washington, USA - Section #1 (SPADES assembly) (version 2) | ecosystem: Environmental > Aquatic > Non-marine Saline and Alkaline >... | reverse complement strand
ACCAGAAATCCCATCTAGCCACCAACGCCGACATAGCGCGTTTTATGTGGGGCAACAGTTACCGATTTGGCTCCAGTTACAGCAATTGTGTCAGGAAACATTGGACGAGCTTTTGCGTATTAATCGTCGTTGGATCAACTTTTACAAGCAGGGACAGCGGGCTATAGAGCTTGCTATGTCTACGTTCTGAGCCCGCTGTCGCCCTGACAGGGATCTGAGTAAGTCTGATTTAAAGAACGTATGGCGAACGTTTTCTAAAAATGTTAGTCCTCAAAGAGTAATGATTTTTTGTGTGTGGCACTGACCTGCTAAGGGACTTGCAAGAAAATAAAATCCCAATTTTTGAGAAAGGCTGGCTCTGCCAGCCTTTCTCAAAAATTGGGATTTTATTAATCCGCAGATCCCTAAGGGGTGATAGAGATTGAAAACACTGTGAGGTTAAGCCTTGCAGTCATTTTTCGGAAAAATGGTTGTAATCCTTTCACCTCCAGTCTTCTCGCTATCCGTCACCTTTTGAGAGACCAGTGCCCCTGCTCTTACCTCCATGAACGATTGATATTACAGCGCTTTGCAAGCGATTAAAACTGGGTTGTTTTTGTGAGAGCCGCATTCTGTGCGGCTCTCACAAAAACAACTGTGGCTAATTCAAGCGCGAAGCGCCGTAATTCGAGTTCTTCGTTCAGCCTTTATTGATCAGCTGATCAGCGACTTAACTGGTAAGTCGTGGCAAAGTTCTTTACGCCTCTCGGCTCTGCCATCCCAACAGATCAGCTACTTGCTGCCAAACTGTGAGTGGGTCAAAAGGCTTGGTAATCACCCGTACCACGTTCAGGTCCGCAAAGAGTTTACGATCTCGCGCCAACACCTTTGAGGTTAACAAAATCACCGGAATATTCTGAGTTGCCGGGTTTTCCTGCAACTTCTGAAACATTTCAAAGCCGTCCATTTCCGGCATCGATACATCTAGCAGAATTGCATCCGGTTGCTCGGACTGGGCAACAGCTAGCCCCTCATTTCCAGAATGGGCCAGCAGCGTTTGCCATCCTCCAAACTCTTCCAGGGAAGCCTGTACCACCTGGCAGATGTCTTCTTCGTCATCGACGATGAGGATACGTTTCATGGGTTAAAGGGAGCAAGCTCTGGCATACAAGTACTTTATACTAAAGATCACGTATAAAATAAAACCCAGAATTTTTGATGAGAAGCGCGGCAATGCCGCGCTTCTCATCAAAAATTCTGGGTTTTATTTTATTTTCATCCCTAAGGATCATGCGCGTATAACTTGTCATTTTTTGTATGGGAGAGACAACACAAAAAATTACAGAGTGTTGCGTAGCATGATCCTAACTCACTTGCTCACCTCCCTTCTCGCCCTCCACCAATAGGGGGATCGTAAAGAAAAACTTACTTCCCTTACCCAGCTTGCTCTCTACCCAAATTTCGCCGCCATGCTGCTGCACGATCCGCTTACAGATAGCCAACCCCAAACCGGTACCCCCTTTCTTGCGGGAATCTGACACATCTACTTGCTGGAATTGCTCGAAAATAGTCTCCACCTTTTCAGGAGGGATGCCGCGACCTTGGTCGGTGACGGAGAAGAGAATTGATGGGTAGGTAGGCAGATAGGTGGATGGGTAGGCGGGTAGGCAGGTGAATTGGGTTTCAGCATTCTCCCACTCTCTTATTTTCTCACTCTCCCACTCTTTTGCCGCAAGCACCACCTCACTCCCCGGATTTGAAAACTTAATGGCATTGCTGAGCAGGTTGGTAAGCACCTGGATGATGCCATCGGGAGCGGCGTAGCAAGTGGCATTGATAGGATGAACGACGAGGACGATGGCAGATTGGTCGGCAAGGGATTGGACGCTATCTTCGGCTTGGCGCATCAGGTCTTCGACCTGGCAGGGTTCTTGGGCAAGCTGCACTTTGCCGGATTCGAGCCGTTCGAAGCTAAGGATATCGTCTACCAGTCGCACCAGGCGGGTACTGTTTTTGATGGCGATATTCAACATTTTTTGGGCTTTTTCGGGGCGGTTGGCATAAATGCCGGACCCCAGCAATTGCAACGCCCCTTCGATGGAGGTAATAGGAGTGCGCAACTCATGGCTGACAATGGAAACGAACTCGTCTTTGATGCGCTCCACCTCCAGGCGATCGCGAATATCTTGAATGTGGTGGATGGAATAGAGGGGGGAGCCGTTTTCATTGCGTACACAGGAGGCGTTGAGGAAGACGGGAATAACGGTACTGCTTTTGGCGATCAAGCGTTTTTCCATTTGGAGAGTTTGAATCATGCCCTGGTTCATCTGCTGCAATCCAGATAGATCGGCAGTCAAGTCTTCGGGATGAATCAAATCCTGGAAGGACATTTGCAATAGCTCATCCTGTTGGTATTCGAGCAGGTCGCAGTAGTAGCGGTTGACCCTCAAAAACTGCCCGGTGGGGTGAATTAGGGCAACACCGATGGGAGCATTATCAAAGGCACGGCGGAACAGTTCTTCGTTTTCGCGCACCTGTTGTTCCAGCTGTTTGCGACTGGTGATGTCGGTGAGGGTACCCATCAGTTTGATCACCTGGCCCTGACGGTCAAACACTGGCTCACCCCGACTAACGACATGACGGATTTCGCCATTGGGTCGTATGATGCGATGCTCTAGCTCGTAGGGGATGCCGTCGGTGATGGTTTGTTCCAGGGTTTGTAGTAGACGGGGGCGATCGCAGGGATGGGTGATTTGCAGAGGCTCGTCCAGCACCAGAGTTGTCCGGTTAGCATCCATTCCAACTAAGCGAAACATCTGCTGGGTCCAGGTGACCTGCCGGGTAGCAATCTCCAGTTCCCAACTGCCCATTTGGGCAACGCGCTGGGCTTCTTCCAGGGCAGCAGTTTTGCGGCTAACTTCCCGCTCTAGATCTTTTTGGTAGCGGGTGGTCAGGCGTTCCACCTCCCGCCGCTCGCTGATGTCTTGAAACGCCACAATGGCGTAGACAATATTGCCCGCTCCATCGTAGACCGGTGCACCATGCACTTCCAGAGGAATTCGTTGCCCCGTGGTCAGGGACACAATTTCCAGATCATCTACTGTGAGGGTTTCTCCCTGCAGCGCTCGCAACGCCGGGAGTTGATCTACCGGATACAATTCATTGGTATCGGCTTTGTAGATTTGATAGGTTTCCGATAGATGGGTGAACTCAATGTCTTGCGCATCCTGTCCATGGAGTTGTCTGGAAATGGGGTTTGACCAGATAAATTTGCCCTCCGGGTCAAATACTCCTACACCCACGGGCACATTTTCCAACAGGGTAGCAAACCGTCGTTCGCTAGTTTTCAAGGCTTGAAAGGACTCATCCAGGTGGGATGCCATCTGGTGAAAAGCCTGCCGCAGAGATTCTACTTCGTGGATGGAGGTGGGCTTAGTTTTAGGAGCGAGGTCGCCATCCGCCAGCTTTTCGGTAGCCCGGTTCAATGCCACCAAGGGCTGCACCAAACGGCGGGTTGTCCAGACGCCAAAAGCGATAGAACCCAGCAGGGCAGCTAAGGAAACAGCAATAGTCCGTTGTTGGTTAGCCTCGATTTCCGCCATGACGTCTGCTTCCGGAATAACGGTCACAATCAGCCAATCCAGACCATAGTCCTCTTGGTAAGGCACCAGGCTAAAAAACTGTCGCTCCCCATTGATGGAAAGGGTCGATCGCTCTGGATGCTGAATGGCATCCCAGGAGCCCAGGCGACTCTGAAGCTCTTCTGCCACGCTGCGAATTAGCGGGTTAGAACTCTCGACCACATTTAAGCGCCGAAAATCAATCAGAGTTGGGTGGGTTACTGGGGGCGAATCGCGGCTTTCGGTGTTCTCCAGTGATGGATCGGCTGATGGATCGGCGATCGATGCGATATAAGCCGGATCTCCTGCCGAATTGGCAATCAATGCTCCGTTGCGCTCCAGAATGAAGACTTCCCCAGTTTTACCAACGTCAATTTGGTTCAGAAAGTGGTTTAGTTGCTCCAGGCTGATGTTAACGAAAAACACCCCCTGGAGCTGGTTCTGCTCATCTACGAAGGGGGTGTAGGCGTTGATGGTCAGTAGGTTAGTGCGTCCTACCTGAAAGGGTTCTGTCCATCCCGGCTGCAAGGTCTGCTCTGCCTGGCGATACCAGGGGCGATCGCGCACATCCAGGTTGTCAATAATTTCGATCTGTCGCTGCAGCCGCCCGGCTTCATCAATGGCATAGAGGTTGAACTGACTGGGATCGACTGGATTGGAGCGTCCCGCCTCATAAGGTAAATCCGTCGGCTGCAGACTGGTTGCCCCATCCTCAAAGTCTGCCAAGCTAACTCGATGGCTTGTAAGGAAAGTGCCATCCGGGCTCCCGAACCCCATGGTTTTGATGTTAGACATTTGGCGGTGCTGCCCGATCAGATAACGATGTATCTGGTCGCGATCATTTAGGCTGAGAGTGCCAGATTCCAGGTCAGCAATGCGGGCACTGTTGCTCTGATGTGCCTGCTTCAGGTAGTTGTTTAGCTTTTCGGTAATGCGGTGGCTCGTCTCCATAGTCAACTGCTGGGCTAAATCTTCGAGCGCCTGCTGACTACTGCGATAAGACAAGTAGCCTATTACAGACGTAATGCCGACAACCTGCAGTACAAACGGAACAATCAGAAGGGTGCGCAATGAGACCTGCATAAATTTGGGATGTTACGAGCCACTTAATTTACCATTCCTAACATAATAATTGTCCAGAATCTGAGTTCAAGTGAACACTTTTATGCCCTTTGCATCCCCCTTTTATGTCATTTTTTAAACATTTCTCCATTGCCTGAAAAATTGCCTGAAAACACATTTATAACATCAATTACAGATAGATTCAAGCTCAAAAACAGTGAGCCAAGCAAAACTTAAAGTTGATGGTTTGGTAGTCCTCAAAGGGTAATGATTTTGGGGTGTGTGGGCGCTGCCCACACACCCCAAAATCATTACCTCCATACCACTACCGATAGTTTTTAATAGTAAAAACACTGAACTCTGGATTTTCCTCAGTTTTCCCCACTATTAAATAGTATTGAAAATAAAAAAGCCTCAAAGGAGAGGCTAAGAGTAATCTGAAGATAGGACATACCCGATCTAGATAGAAATCTAAGGCTTTTATCAGACAAGACTCTAATTCTGGATCTGGATCAAGACTCTTTACTAAGGATCACGTACGAAATAAAACCCAGAATTTTTGATGAGAAGCGCGGCAATGCCGCGCTTCTCATCAAAAATTCCGGGTTTTATTTAATTTTCAATCCTAAGGACAATTCAAATCAGTATTCATTTGAGAACGGGCTGCTTCTACAGCAGCTAACTGCTCTGCCACGGAGTTCATTGCCTGCTGCAAGGTAGCCGTTTCAGGGATACTTTGGATGGCACCGTCCAGGCTCTGATAGGCGGTTTCTAAATCAGCTAACTTTGCTTCCTGCACGTTCTGGGCTGTCAGTTTGACTTGCTCGAAGTTGGCTTTGACCTGATCGCGGGCGGTTCTAAAGTCGCTGACTGTAGAGCTAGGACTCATGCTTTTTAGTGTGGCAACAGAGGTATTAAACCGAGCTAAATCGGTGCAAAGCTGAGCTTGCTGATCAGCTACCGACTGAGGGGGTGGACTACCGCAGGCAGCTAGCAGCATGACGGGTAAAGCGATAACAGAGAAGTGAGCTATTTTCATGATCAAAACCTTTCAACAATCTAAAGAATGGATTAAAGAAATGCATCGGGTGCATTGCGATGGCGGCTAACCTGCTGAACGAGCAGAAGGGCAATAACGACGCCCACCAATCCAGCAGCCATGGCATGTACCAGTGCTTGAATAGCCAACATATTTGAGGGAGACACCAATGCTCCCTGATCGACTATCGGGTTGGAGGGCACTACCGTAGCTCCCTGGGGCAACGTCAACATGCGCAACGTGAGCTGGCTGACGCGCCCTAGCGCTATCACAATAGCGATCGCCATAACCGACAAATTAGCCACCAGCCCAATCCTTAAGGTGCGTTTTACCCCGGTTTTAGACGGACGGGCTTCAGGCTCTTCTAATCGGACTGCCAATCGGGTATAGCGATAGCTCCAGTAGGTGCTGAAGACCAGAAAAACCAGGCACAGAATCGCCAGCCAGAGCCCCAGGGAAAATAATCCCCCAGTCCATTGCGCCAGCCTGGAAAACACCAGTCCCAACACCACCAGCAGAGGAATCAGCCCCAGTACTGCCTGGAGCCAGAAGCCAATCCATCCCAATCGCCGACAATTGCGGGCAATTTGCGCGGGAGTGGAACCATTTGAACCCAATTTGATAAAACTAGCCATCGCTAAACACCCGAAAATCTCAGCAGTATCTCAACCTGCCTAATGACGAATGAAAAACCTTTTGCAAAAGCAAAGTTTCTTTTCTAGTCCAATTGACTCTAAAACAGAAAACTATGAAAGTGATAGTAATCTCAAAATATATGAAAGTCACATGGTCGTCGTTAGCGAGACGTGAAAAATATTTCTAAGTTTTTGAAAGGAAGTTTTATAGAAAAAGCCTGGATTTATAGCAAGCATGAAAGTGTTTTCTCAAAATTCCTTTTTGCTCATTATTAGTTCCCTCTTCGACGGCTCCTAATCACAACACTACTTCTCCCTGAACCTGTGACCCAGGGGATTTTTCTATTCCTTCAATCGTTCTCATCAAAGTAGTTACACCAAATCCGAATAGCAAACCCCAAATAAATATTTTTTGTGAAACGATTGCTCTACAATCGTTTCACAAAAAATATTTAGGCACTTGCAAGAAAATAAAATCCCAATTTTTGAGAGAGAAGGCTGGCAGAGCCAGCCTTCTCTCTCAAAAATTGGGATTTTATTAATCCGCGAATCCCTTATGGGTTTTACAGTCAGGATTTGGTATTACTGGAGTCCGCGCACCCGAGCTTTGTTTGGACAATGGAATGGATACCCACGGCTCTTGCCCGCTGCACTGACGTACTATGCATCGACCGTACAGGCGAGTAACGTGGTGAGTCCCTTTGTTTTCTTGGAGCACTCTAAAGCATCGCTAGTGGCGTAGCACGGTCGGGTGCTGGAAAAGCTTTGTCCAATTTGGCAAGTTCAGCATCGCTCAGTTTGAGATCGAGGGCGGCATAGTTTTGTTCGATGTGAGAAATTTTTCTGGACTTGGGAATAACGATGACATTGGGCTGGTGGAGGAGCCAGGCGATCGCCACCTGAGCCGTAGTCACATCTCGTTCCTGGGCGATCGCTTTGAGGGCAGGCGCATCCAGCAAGCGCCCCTGCTCAATGGGGGAATACGCCATGACGGGAATGCCCTGTTGCCGACACCAGGGTAGCAAGTTCACCTCGATGCCTCGCCGTTGCAGGTTATAGAGCACCTGATTAGTGGCGATCGCCTCTCCTCCTGACAGATGAATGGCTTCCTCCATATCTGCAACATCAAAATTGCTCACCCCATAGCTGCGGATCTTGCCCTGCTGGTGGAGGGTCTGGAACGCCTCCAGGGTTTCCGCGAGGGGATACGAGCCACGCCAGTGGAGCAAGTAAAGGTCGAGATAGTCAGTCTGTAACCGCTGGAGGCTACGCTCGCAGGCGGCGATCGCCCCTTGCTTAGAGGCATTGTGGGGATACACTTTGCTCACCAAAAACACGTCTGAGCGTCGGTTAGCGATCGCTTCGGCAATCACCTCTTCTGCTCCCCCTTCCCCATACATTTCGGCAGTATCAATCAGGGAAAAGCCCAACTCCAAGCCATAACGCAGGGCAGTGATTTCTTCAGGGCGATCGCGTCGCCGTTCCCCCATACGCCAGGTTCCCATTCCCAAAACAGGAATAGATTGCCCAGAAAGTAGTTGTAGCGTTCGCATAGTTCTCTCTCCCTTAGGTCATCGTCAAAAGTAATCATCGTCAAAAGCAATCATCGCCAAAAGCAATCATCACCAAAAGCAGTCATCGCCAAAAGCAAATAGAGCGTTGTTACCCTGGCGTTGCATTCATGTTTAAGAGGTTTCAGGTGTCACGAATTATCTACACTGTAGAATTTTTCTGGCATCAGCTCAAACTGCTCTTTGATAGGTATGGGACTTGCAAGAAAATAAAATTTCAATTTTTGAGAGAGAAGGCTGGCTCTACCAGCCTTCTCTCTCAAAAATTGAAATTTTATTCATCCGCAGATCCCTATTGAATTGCCCTCAAACAACAGGAGCACCTCCAGCACAATTCATTACAACATTTGTACTAAGGATCACGTACAAAATAAAACCCGGAATTTTTGATGAGAAGTGCGGCACTGCCGCACTTCTCATCAAAAATTTCGGGTTTTATTTTATTTTTAATCCTAAGCTAGGATTACCTTTCTGGTTTTGTGCTGCGTACCCTAGCTATGCCCAAACAATCTCCTCTTTCCCCCGGTGATGAGCAGTACTCTGCCTTCCTGCAAGACCTGAAGGCTCGCATTCGCACAGCCCAGGTGAGGGCGGCGATCGCCATCAACCAGGAACTCATCCGGCTCTACTGGCAAATTGGGCAAGACATCCTGAACCGCCAGAAAACGGAGGGTTGGGGCGCAAAAGTGATCGATCGCCTGTCCCAGGACTTGCGGCGGGAGTTTCCCGATATGAAAGGCTTTTCGCCCCGCAACCTGAAATACATGCGAGCCTTTGCCCAGGCTTATCCCGATGAACAAATTGTGCAGCGCTACGCTGCACAAATTCCCTGGCGACACAACCAAGTGTTGCTCGACAAGCTGAAAGACCCGGAGCAGCGGCTATGGTACGCCCAGCAGTCCTTTGAGCATGGCTGGAGTCGCAATGTCCTGGTGCTGCAAATCGAGAGTGGCTTGTTTCAGCGCCAGGGTGGAGCCATTACCAACTTTGAGCGCACGCTGCCCGCTACCCAATCGGACATGGCGCAGCAGCTCATCAAAGACCCCTACCACCTCGACTTCTTAACGATCAGCCAATCGGTGCAGGAGCGAGAACTTGAAAATGCCCTGGTGGAGCACATTCGAGAGTTTTTGCTGGAACTGGGGGTGGGGTTTGCCTTTGTTGGCAATCAGTATCGGCTGGAAGTATCGGGGAATGAGTACTTTATCGACTTGCTGTTCTATCACCTGAAGCTGCGCTGCTTTGTGGTGATTGATCTGAAGGTGACGGAGTTCCGCCCAGAGTACACCGGAAAAATGAATTTCTACATTGCGGCAGTGGATGATTTGCTGCGGCATCCTGACGACAACCCCACCATTGGCATTGTGCTGTGCCGCTCTAAGGACAAAACCATCGCGGAGTATGCTTTGCGGAATATCAGCACGCCGATGGCGGTTACAACCCACCAGATGCCAGAGAACTTGCAGGACAGCTTGCCGACGATCGAGCAGCTAGAAAGCGAGATTGAGGTGGCACTTTCGGAACTGGAAGAGCCGGAACAGGAGGCTTGATCAGGGTTCCTTCGTGGAGCCAGCGTATCAGGCAGATGGTGACTTTAGGAAAGCCTAAATGCAAGCGGCGAGTTGCTTCAACCGCACTGGTTTGCTGAGGTATTCGTTGGCTCCGGCAGCCAGGCAGCGATCGCGATCGCCTTCCATTGCCAGGGCTGTCAGGGCGATGATGGGGATCTAGGCAATTTCGGGCAGTTGGCGAATCCATTGCATGGCTTCCAGCCCACAATCCGCTTCACCAACACTAACCCCAGCCCAGACCCCTCATATTTGCAGTTAAGGGCGATCGCCCTTCCCAACACCCCAGGCTGGATCGTTTTCATTCATGTGCATTTATTTATTTTTTGAAGACTTTCAATTCCTTGCACATGAATGAAAACGGATTCCACAATAGTGGAAGTGCCGTCCTAACAAACTATTTCCGAGCAACCGATTTCTAAACCCCTAGCGCATCCCGTAGGGTGGTGCTAGGGATTGAAAATAAAATAAAACCCGGAATTTTTGATGAGAAGCGCGGCAATGCCGCGCTTCTCATCAAAAATTCCGGGTTTTATTTCGTACGTGATCCTAAGCGGAGGAAAAGGTCTAATGGGTTACGCTAACGCTAACCCGTCCCACGCAAGAGAAGATTCTGGGAATTTTGTCGGACAAATAGCTGGGAAAGCGAAAAGACGCTATTAGGATGCCTTCAGTTTGTCTGGATTAATTTGGAACTGGATAAGTGCGGAGCGGCGTTTTCCGGGGAGTTCCTGCGCTCCGAGGATATACCCTTCTTGTTTCAGCTCATCAACGGTTCGCCAGAAGATTTGGTTGTTGCGGGATGAGTTGCTGCCCAGCAAATCCATATTTTTGAATAGGTACTTTTTGGAAATGCTGAGATACTGTCCATCTTCGGGCTTGTCCCATTTCAAACGACTGGCGATATAGACCAGCAGCTTTGTCTTGTAGTCGCTCTTGGCGTTGCTGCCCAGCTTTTGGGTAATGTCGAGGGTGTTGGCAAACAGGACATAATCCCCGGTGCGACTGGGACCGTCGAAAAACTCCAGGGCTACGGTGTAGGCATCTGCCAGTTCATAGGTGTAATCTGCGGCTTTTGCCAGGTCAAAGTCACGGGGTACGTTGTCTACTTCATACCCGCGAATCCGCAAAACGCTTTTGATCGTGACTTTAGCTCCCATGCTGTCGCCCTTGCGTAAGGACTGAGCGAAGATCAGCTCAGTGCGGTGGAGGGCGACGAGATCGCAGTTGAGTTGCGATCGCAATTTTGCAGGAAACCCGCCATCCTTTGTCCGTGTATAACCCAGGTTTTCCAACAAATCATTAGAGCGAAACTGCACTAGGGGACCGTTGCCCTGCTGGGCAGCCAGCTTGTAGAGATAGAGCACAATTGAAACCTGGCGAGGATTCAGGAACGTCAACAGCGCCATAAACAAGCGCTGAATCTTGCGATCCTGGATTTTCTCTAATCCCTTGCTAATTCCCTGATGCGCACAGGTTTTGAGATCGAGCAGGGCATACTGTGTTTTCAGATCTTCCCACTCTTCATCGGTTAAATCTTCCAGCGGCACACGGCGTGTTACCGCAACCTCAGCAGGATCTTTCGGATCGGATTCGACCCGCATTTCTAAATAGTAGCCATCATCGTCAGAGCGCAGAATCGGCAGTTGCAAATCTGGGTTTCTCACGGAAGCCCCTGCTCGGGGCAACACCATGAGCAACTGACCGTCTACGGGAAAGGTATCACTGGTCTTCTGAGCCACTGTTTACTTCAACCCAAATGCTAGAGGATAGCACCAGAAACCCTGGTGCAAGTTGCTCAGATCTTAGCAGCACACCTGGGAGATCGATCGCTTTTCTCTCGGTCTCTATGTCCTACCCCTAGTGTTTTGGGCGATCTGGGGCACTTGAACTGCCCAGATCTGGTTGAGGCTCTGTAACTCCGGCGTATGATTTTGAGGAAGTTGCCTGTAACTCCGGCGTAGGGTTTGACCTGTAACTTCCCCGTATGTTATTTCCCGTTGCCTGTAACTCCGGCGTAGGGTTTAAGCCTATCACTCCCCCGTATAAAAATCGTGGATGGTTTTGTGCAGGCATCGTAAATACAATCGTCTGGCTACGAAGCCTGTAACTCCGGCGTAGGATTTTAGGCTGTAACTCCGGCGTAGGGTTTGCTCGTATCCTGTAACTCCGGCGTAGGGTTTTGGGCTGTAACTCCGCCGTATTGATGACCTGTAACTCCCCCGTATCGAGCAATTTGAGCTATTGAGATTCTAAAAATTCGGTGTTAACGTTCATTAGCTTTTGTACCCCTGTACTCGTTCAGGGTCGTTTATTAAGGAGGGATCAGGACTCTAGCCACCCATTCAAAAAGTAAATCTCCTCTGCTTCCTTGCCACAGTCCGCCGAGGAGATTGGTTTAATCATCAACTCAATTCCAGTTGAGCTGAATCATATGCAACTCAATTCTATCAATTCCGACCGTTTGGCTACCAAACGGTCACAAAGGTTTTTTGTGCTTTCAGGTTTGAAACCGGGTGCACAGGTATTCGCTTGTCTTAATTCCAAGGTTTTTAATTTCAAGGTTCTTAGTTTCAGGGTCTTGTCCGTTCTGGAGGGGTTTTTATGGTAACAACTCCAGATGTAGTCTCCTATGGGTTTGTTGCTGAACAAACTAACCCATATTTAGCGTTATTTCCACATCGGTACGACTTTATCTGGGCAGAACGATCTGCACCGGGTCAGCGACCTGATTGGCAAACAGAAAGCCGCTATCCCTTGAGCGATCGCCAGATTCTTCAAGGTCAGCATTTGTATGGTGTCCGTTTTGGGGCGCGTACAAAGTATTTGATGATCGATGTGGATGCCTCCAGTCCCTATCATCCAAAGTGCGATCGCTTCGCGATTGCTCATCTTGTTGAAGCACTGGAACCCATTGGTCTGGTTGGCTTTTTGCCGTGCACCAGTTCCTATAGTGGTGGGCTTCACTTATATTTTCCTTTTGAAATTTCTCACAAGAGTTGGGATTTGGCGTTTGCCGTCCAAACGCTTTTACAGCGAGCGGGTTTTAAGATTGCTCCGGGTTGTTTAGAGTTGTTCCCAAATCCCAAGCTGTATGTTGGCGAAGGCACTCCCACTCTTTATGCAGCACATCGTTTGCCGTTGCAGGAACCCGGTTCTTATCTTTTAGCAGATGACTGGAATCCTCGTTTTACGTCTCAGCAAGAGTTTGTTCGAAGTTGGGAACAGGTTGCTCAGCGTAATGATCTGCAAACTGAGTACCTTGAATCGCTGGTTTCCCAGGCACGACGATTTCAGCAGGGACTCTCCCGACCTGCCAGTAAATTTTTAGATGATTTGAATACAGAGATAGCCCAGGGTTGGACTGGACATGGGCAGACCAACCGCCTTTTAGGGCGCATTGCCATGCGTTCTTATATATTTGGTCATTTACTCAACGGACTCAGTATTCCTTTGGAAGGCTCAGATCTAGTTGAAGACATTGTTCGAACGGCGCGTCAACTACCGGGATATGAGGAGTGGTGTCGGCATCAGCATGAAATTGAGGAGCGGGCAGAGGAATGGGCACGCTGTGCTGAAAACAGCCATTACTTTCCTTATGGCTATGGTGGTCGCCAACAGGGCTTGCATTCCCAGGCAGCTAGCTCAGATGAGTTGGGGATAACTCCCACCTGGAATCAGCAACAGGAGGAAGATGCGCGTACTCGGATCTCGCGGGCGATCGCAAAGCTACTTTCAGAAAACCAACTTCCGGCTACAACAACGCTTCGGTTTAAGGCACTCGTCAAGGCAGGAATAGGGGGTGGGACTCTTTATCGTCACCGTGATCTTTGGCATCCCAAGCATTTGCAGTTGCAACTCACTTCTAAAACTCATTTTTCTGAGGGTGAAGAACCAAATTTCACCCAAAAAAGCTTTGATTTTTCGACTTCAAGTAAGACTGGGTCGCAATCTAAAAACGATTACGACCCAGTTCTTAAAAGCTTATTAGAGGCAAATGACCGTAATTCAAGTTATACCAGGCTTTCCAACGATTTTGATAGACCTTTGATCGAAGTGGGGGATAATTCCCATCAGCCTACTTTGCCTGATTCTTGGCTGCCTGATTCTTGGCATAAAAATGATTCAAGCAACGAACAACGGTTGGAGCAATCGTTACACCCGTCCGCGCTGAAGCAGCAACAGCACGAGCGGTGGCAAGCAGAGCAGTATGAGCGGATGCAGCGCTATTTGGCTTCAGGAGACTCTATTTTGATGGCTGAGGCACAAGCCTGGTTTGCCCAATTTGAAATGCCTGAGCGGGCGTTAGACGGGCATCCTATAGCAGTACAGGAGGCGGTTGCTTCTGAGTTGGCAAATACTCCAGGTGGTGCAAAGCCATCCATTACTCAACGGGAGCAGTTTCAGGTTGTGGTGGAGGCGATCGCCTATCATCTGGCTCGCCTCAGGTGGACAGAACTTATCCTGCGGCAAAACTTGCTGGCTTGTACAGGAAAGCCAATCCAGGCACTTCTAACGGATGAGGAACTGGTACGATGGCTTCAATTTCTTGAATCCGTTCAGACATAGAAACTACCAAATACAAAGAACCAGCAACAGCCCAAATTGCTGTTACTGGTTTTGCACTAAACCCTTGGTAAGCCTCCAGGGCTTAACTTTCCAATCCAACCACTACAGAAGAATGAAACGTATTTTCTGTGTGTACGTTCTTTTATCGCGCAGTATCTTATTGCCCAATATCCTATCGCACAATATCTTCAGGCTCTAAATCATTCACACTGTCTGCAGGTGGATAGATGACCGTACCATCCTCATCGTCTGTACTACCCGGTTCATCTACTTCTGGAACGTTGATGGCTCCAGGATCATCGACCTCTGGAACATTAATATTGTCATCATTGTCGAGTTCAATTTCGTATTCGATCGCCGGATCTTCTAATCGGAATATATCTCTGGCTGGAACTGGACTACTGTCATCAATGTTAAGCGATTCATCATCGCCTTCAATGATTTCATCATCTTCCGTTAAGACGCCGCTATCGTCTCCTTCCAGGATGATGACATCATCGGTTAAGACTTCTCCGCCGTCGGGAAGTCCTGTGTCTTCTCCGGTGTCTGTTCCTTCCGGTAAGCCTACGTCGTCGTTCAAAGGCTCGTCTTGATCAATAACAGTGGGTGTCTCATTAATGTCCTGGGCAGAGGCGGGCAAACTCATGCCTAAACTGGCGAGGGTTGCTGTTAGTGCGATCGCAGCCGTTTGCTTAATCATTCAAATTCTCCTGTCTGGATTACCAGAGTGCATCAAAAAAGCGTATGTAAAACGAAGCTTTCTTTAGGTTTATCTTCGGTAAACGCTATTTATACCTTGCCAGGGTATAGATTTTACCCTTTAGGTGAGGTAGAAATGAGGCAGACCGTTGAGTGTTAAGCGTGGTGCCTCCGATGATTCAATTGAGTTTTAGTGCCGAAGAGATTGAACAAC
>Ga0081520_100503_pt1 | contig 14959 bp, 14 predicted proteins | sample HotLakmasection1_FD_70988 | JGI IMG/M metagenome (GOLD analysis project Ga0081520, IMG submission 70988) | Hypersaline microbial mat communities from Hot Lake, Washington, USA - Section #1 (SPADES assembly) (version 2) | ecosystem: Environmental > Aquatic > Non-marine Saline and Alkaline >... | reverse complement strand
ACCTTCGGCGGAAGTCTGGCAAGTTCAGCGGCAGAGAGCGTCTCGGTCATAAGCATATTATACAGCGCTTCGCGCGCCCTGACTCGCCTATTCGACAAGATGAGGACGACGAACGTTCACCGCGCGCACCTTGCGCCAGTCCAGCCCCTCGAACAATGCGCCGAACTGGGCGGCCGAGAGTTTCATCACCCCGTCCCGGATCGGCGGCCAGGCAAAGCTGCCCTCTTCCAGCCGCTTGTAGGCCAGCACCAGCCCGCCGCCGTCCCAGGTCAGCACCTTGATCCGGTCGGCGCGCTTCGAACGGAACACGACGATGATGCCGGAATGCGGATCAAGGCCGAGTTCCGACTGCACCACTGCTGCCAGGCCGTCATGGCCTTTACGGAAGTCTACGGGTTTTACAGCGACGACCACGCGCAGGTTCTGTCCGGTCAGGATCATGTGAGGCGCAGGACGTGGACGATGTCACCAAGGCGCACCGCGCTGATATCCACCGGCACCCGAACGACGACCCCATCCATCTCGATGCGGATCGACCCGCACCCGCATTGATCATCCTGCTCCGCCGCGCGGGGATCGCCGACGACCAATTGCGCAAAATGCGCCTCGTCCGCCGCCGGCAACACCAGTCGCCCCTCGCGCGCCGCCCGGCGCCATCCGGTCAGATGCTGCGGCGTCAGGCCATGGCGGCGCGCAACCGCGCTCACCTTCACGCCCGGCTCGAAGCTTTCCGCAACAATCTGCGCCTTCACCTCATCTGGCCAGCTGCGCCGACCCGTCGGACCTTCCAGGACCTCAAGCCGGCTTGAACTACCCCCAGGCGAAGCCAGAAAATGTTGCACCGTTTGTTCCATAGCTTTGCTCCAATCGAAAACGCAAAGCTCGCTCAAACCCCGACACAAGAGAACCCGTCAAAACGGTGGGGAGCTCGCACCGCTTACCATGAACCGGACCCTCAAAGAGGCCACCGTCAAGCGATACCACTACGCCTCACATGACCAGCTTCGTCTGCACCTCGACACCTTCGTGAACGCCTACAACTTCGCCAAGCGCCTCAAAACGCTCCGGGGGCTGACCGTCTTCGAGTACGTCAACAAATGCTGGACCGATCAGCCAAACCGCTTCATCAACAATCCAGCCCATCACTTCCCGGGACTAAACACCAATCTTATGGTGCCCCGATCATCGAAGCGTTCAAACTGCTTCGGAACGCGCCGGTAGTAGTGCCACCGGCCACCCCTCTGGCGAAGATGCCGGTCTTTGTCTCGGGTTCGATCCATGACTCTGTGTGGCACAAATTAAGCGCAATTTGTAGCACAATTTTGGGAGAAGCTCAGAACTCGGGGGAGGAAATGGCGCTTAAACCCCTGTTTTTAATGGATTGTTTCAGAGGGTAGTTGGTGCGGATGAGAGGACTCGAACCTCCACGCCTCGCGGCGCTGGAACCTAAATCCAGTGCGTCTACCAGTTCCGCCACATCCGCACGCAGCGTGAGCGCTGGATACACAGCGCGCCTTCATCGTGCAAGCCGCGCCTGTCAGGGCGTCGCGAGGCGCTCCCGCTGAAGTTCTGCAAGGACCGTTGGCAGGACATCCGGAAGATCCTCGGCAATCAGGCCCGGCCCGAAGCGCAGCGCGGCATCACCATGCATCCAGGCTGCTGCGCTCGCCGCCGCGAAAGGCTCCATGCCCTGGGCCAGAAGGCCCCCGACCAGTCCGGCCAGAACGTCCCCTGCCCCCGCAGTCGCAAGCCAAGGGCTGGCATGGACGTTGATCGTCGCGCGACCGTCAGGCGCGGCGATGCAGGTGGACGCCCCCTTGAGCAATACAATGGCACCCGAGTACGCAGATGCCGCGCAGGCCGCCTCCAGCGGATTTGTGGCCTTGCTCGCGATTTCCGGAAAGATGCGCGCAAATTCTCCGGCATGAGGGGTCAGAACGGCCTTGTCGTTCAAGAGGTCGAACAGTTCGCGAGGATCAGACGCGAACACAGACAGCGCGTCGGCGTCAACAACAACAGGTTTTACTGATCGCAGCCACGACGCGACGAGCCGCTTTGTGGCGTCGGTCAGGCCGGCAGCCGGGCCGATGACGAGCACATGATCGTCTTTCGTCATCTCGCTGAAGTCATCTGACGATTGGAATGGCTTCACCATGATGGCCTCGGTGGTGATCGCCAGCACCATCGTGGCTGAAGGTTCGCAGCGCAGCGTGACGAGTCCGGCCCCGACGCGCAGCCCGGCGCGCGCGGCCAGTCGCGCAGCACCCGTCGCGGAAGCAGGCCCTGACACGACGCTCAACCGCCCGCGCCGATGTTTGTGCGTTGTGTCATCCGGCCAGGGCAGGTCGTCCAGCCAGAGATCGGGCGCATTCTCGAAAACACGACCGCTCACGCTTGCGAGCACCGTCTCGTCGATGCCGATATCGCCAAGCACCACCTCTCCGCAGAGCGCTCGCCCCGGCAGCAGGAGGTGAGCGGGCTTCTTCGCGGCAAAGGTCACGGTGCAGGCCGCCCTGAAATGCGCACCTTCCGGAACGCCGGTATCACCCGGCACGCCGGATGGCACGTCGACGGCGAGGACGGTCGCGCGTTCCGACAGTACCGCGAGCCGGGCAAAAACGCCCTCCAGCGGTCGGGACAGACCAGCCCCGAACAGGGCGTCGATCAGAAACGCGCCTTCAGGAAGGTCCAGCGCCGCCTCAAGCGGACGAATCCCGCCTCGCCACAGCGACCGCGCCTTTCGCGCCTCATCGCTCAGATCCGATGGCATCTCTCCGGCATAGACATGGACGTCGTGGCCCTGTTCACGCAGCAGGCGCGCCGCCACGAAGCCGTCTCCGCCATTATTGCCAGGGCCGCACAGCACGTGCAGTTCGCCATCCGGAAAAAGCGACGAAGCCTGTTCGGCGACGCAGCGCCCTGCACGCTCCATAAGCACGCCCATACCACCGACCAGCCCGGCAGCGCGCCGGTCCGCCGCTGCCATTTCGGAATTCCGAACGATGCGTAGAGCCATTCGAGCATCTCCTTTGCTGGCCAATGCACGCAATTCTGTCAGCTGTGGCCCGGAATGCGCAGACTTCGATCAGCGCGAGGCACCGATCCATCGACTGCATGGTGCGATTTGCCAGCGTCTTGCACCTTCATTAATCCTAGCTCCAACAACATCACTGCGAGACGGGGCCACAAACGTGAAAAAAATCGAAGCGATCATCAAGCCGTTCAAACTCGACGAAGTGAAGGAGGCGCTGCATGGCGTCGGACTGCAGGGCATGACGGTGACAGAAGTGAAGGGGTTCGGACGCCAGCGCGGCCATACCGAGCTTTACCGCGGCGCCGAATATGTCGTCGACTTCCTGCCGAAGCTGCGCATCGAGGTTGTCGTGTCGGACGAGCAGGCCGATGCGACAGTCGATGCCATCTGCAAGGCGGCTCAGACCGGAAAGATCGGCGATGGCAAGGTGTTCATCAGCGATATTTCCGAAGTCGTGCGCATCCGTACCGGCGAGCGTGGTGCCGCCGCACTCTGAGACAAACGCCAACCGCTCGGTGACCGGGATCAAATTGCGTCCTGGTCACGGTGCGCTTGATTGAACCGAGACACCAGACAGGTGCCAAACCAGACACATTCAGGAGGGATACCCACCGTGTCAGACGACATTCTCAAACTCATCGCCGACAAGGATGCACAATATGTGGACCTGAGGTTCACCGATCCGCGCGGCAAGCTGCAGCATGTGACCTTCGACAAGTCCATGTGCGACGCAGATTTCTTCTCCGATGGTACCATGTTCGACGGCTCCTCGATTGCCGGCTGGAAAGCGATCAACGAGTCCGACATGACGCTGATGCCCGATCAGGCGACCGCGATCGTTGATCCCTTCTTCCAGCAGACCACGATCTCCATCTTCTGCGACATTCTCGACCCGATGACGGGTCAGCCCTACAACCGCGATCCGCGCACGACCGCCAAGAAGGCGGAGACCTATCTCAAATCGACGGGCGTGGGCACGACGGCCTATTTCGGTCCGGAAGCCGAATTCTTCGTGTTCGACGATGTTCGCTGGAACACAGATCCGCAAAAGACCGGCTTCGAGTTCGATTCCACCGAACTGCCCTCAAATACCGGCAAGTCCTATGAGATGGGCAACATGGGTCACCGTCCGGGACCCAAGGGTGGCTATTTTCCGGTGCCGCCGGTGGACAGCGAGCAGGACATGCGTTCTGAAATGCTCTCTGTGATGGGCGAGATCGGCCTTGAGCCGGAGAAGCACCACCACGAGGTCGCTCCGGCGCAGCACGAACTCGGCATGAGATTCTCCACGCTGACGACCATGGCCGACCGGCTGCAGCTTTACAAATATGTGATCCACAATGTGGCGCACAGCTACGGCAAGACCGCGACCTTCATGCCAAAGCCCATGTACAAGGACAATGGTTCGGGCATGCATGTCCACCAGTCGATCTGGAACGGCTCGACTCCCCTGTTTGCCGGTGATCGCTATGCCGATCTTTCGGACACCTGCCTCTATTATATCGGTGGCATCATCAAGCATGCGCGCGCCATCAATGCGTTCGCGAACGCCACCACCAACAGCTACAAGCGACTGGTGCCGGGCTATGAAGCCCCCGTGCTGCTCGCCTATTCGGCCCGCAACCGCTCGGCCTCGGTGCGCATCCCCTACTCGCCCTCCCCGAAGGGCAAGCGCCTTGAGACCCGCTTCCCCGACGCGGCTGGCAATCCGTACCTCACCTTCGCCGCCTTGCTGATGGCGGGCCTTGACGGCATCGAGAACCGTATCGACCCGGGCGAGGCGATGGACAAGGATCTCTACTCTCTGCCGCCGGAAGAGCTTAAGGACATTCCGACGGTGTGTGCATCACTACGTGAAGCACTGCAGGCGCTCGATGGTGACCGTGACTTCCTCAAGAAGGGCGGCGTCATGGATGATGACCAGATCGACGCCTATATCGACTTGAAGATGGAGGAGGTGATGCGCTTCGAGATGCATCCTCACCCGGTCGAATTCGACATGTACTACAAGTGCTAGGCGTTCACGCCATGCTTTGAGCTTCCTCGGGGGAGGAAGACCTGGGGAAAGGTGTCCGGCACAAGGTGCCCGGGCACCTTTCTGCTTATTGCATGTGGTCGTAACCCGCGTCGTTCCTTGCGGGTTTAACGTGCATGTCCCGGTTCCCATGGCATAGCTTGTAAGCCATGCGAATCACCTGTCTTCTTGCCACCTGTTTCGTGATCGTGGCCTGCGCGACCACACCGCCCTCGCAAAGCGAGCAGGCCGACATTTGCGACATCTTCGACGATCGCAAGGAGTGGTTCAGGGCCGCAGACGCCTCTGAGCGGCGCTGGGGTGTGCCGATTGCAATCCAGATGGCGGTCATCCGCTTTGAAAGCGGCTTTGACGACGAGGCCCGTCCGCCGCGTGGGAAAAGGCGCTTTCTCGGCCTCATACCGGGCAAGCGCCCATCCTCTGCCTATGGGTATGCGCAAGCCATTGATGGCACGTGGGACCAGTACCGGCGCGAGACCGGCCGCAGCGGTGCCGACCGCGACGATTTCGATGATGCCGTTGATTTCATCGGCTGGTATGGCGACAAGGCGGCATCAGTGGCCGGCATCCGGAAAACCGACGCGGTCGCCTTCTATCTCGCCTATCATGAAGGCTGGGCAGGCTATCGAAGCGGTGCGTGGAGGGCCAAGAACTGGCTTGTCGATACGGCGAGCCAGGTCGGGGCCACGGCCTATCGTTACGACCAGCAACTCGCCGCCTGCCGCAAGCGCCTGTCAAAACGCGGTCTCCTTGGCTTCTGAAGCTTCGATCTTCGATTCACGCCAGACCGCCGCTCTAATTCCTTGTCCCTGCGCAAGTGCCACTTCGCAGGCAATTGCGTTTGGCTGCAAACCCGCTTTAACGTTTCAGCGCCTTCCGTCTGGCCTTCTCCATTGATTTCAGGCGCGATTGCATGGCGAGCAACGACGAGAGGAGACCCATGCGAGGCTTGGGAGCCTTGCCCGCCCCCATCCGCCAGAGCTGCGCCATGAAGAAGCCCTGCTGTCCCCATCCAGCCATGGTGCGAAGCAACGTTATGGGCGACCTTACGGAGAACAGGCGGCCCGGCGCGAGGGCCTTGGACAGCTCGGCCTGCGGCAGGGTCTGCAACTTTCCCGATAAAAGCCGTGCCGGGGCATCCGGCATCAGGCAAAGTGGCCTCGCCAGACCGATAAGGTCACAGGCAGCGGTCGACAGGGCCGCATTCATGCCTTCTGCGGAGCGAAAACCTCCCGTCGCCATGACAGGCATTCGCGCCTGCGCCCGCACGGCCTTGGCATAGTCGGCGAAATAGGCCTCACGCACGATGGTTGACGCGCTGAGCCTCCCGGCATCGGCAGGTGCCTGCTTTCCGCTGACACCGAGCATCTGCGGCTGCTCATAAGTGCCACCGCTCACCTCTATGAAGCAGACGCCGAGCATGTTCAGCCGGTCGACGACAGCAAGGCAGTCCTCATGGCTGAAACCACCTTTCTGGAAGTCGGTGGAGTTCAGCTTCACTGCAATGGGGAAATCGGTGCCCGCCTTCAGCCGCGATTGCACGATAACCTCTTTGAGGAAACGCACGCGGTTGTCGAAATGCCCGCCCCACTCATCGGTTCGCTGGTTCGCTCTCGGCGAAAGGAACTGTGAGATCAGATAGCCGTGCGCGGCATGGATTTGTACTCCGTCAAAACCTGTATCCCGAGCCACCTTCGCGGCATGGGAGAAACGGTTGATCGCGTCTTCGACCTCCTCGGCTGTCATGGCCCGCGGCGGTGCGAACGGATAAAGAGCGCGACCGGGCATATCCATAGCAATGGCCGAGGGGGCAAGCGGGCGATCGGAGATCAGTTTCGGGGTCTGGCGCCCGGCATGGCTGATTTGCATGAACACCACGGCACCGCCCGACTTCGCAGCGTCCGCCAACGCTTTCAGGCCCGCACGCGCCTCTCGCCGGATGCCCGGTTCGATGACGATGTTGCCCGGCGCTTCAAGACAACGCCGGTCCACAAGCACATTGCCGGTGATCTGCAGCCCAACACCGCCTCGCGCCAAGGTCTGATACAGCCTGACATGCGCTTCGGTGGGGTTGTTACGCGCGTCGGCGAGGTTCTCCGTCATCGCTGCCTTCGCCAGGCGATTCGGCAGTTCCAGCGCACCGGGCAGCTTGATCGGATCGACGAACGATATCATGACACTCCGAGCTTCCGCTTGCGGTTGTTCCATCGCAGCGCCCATCATGGGCACCGAGCGAATCAGTAGCCCGAGGTGACCGACATGGCCAATGAGCCGACGCCCAGACTTTTCGAGGAAGACCCGAACGCCTCGGCAGGCTACTCTGCCAAGGACATCGAGGTCCTCGAAGGGCTGGAGCCGGTGCGCAAGCGACCGGGCATGTATATCGGCGGCACGGATGAGCGTGCGTATCACCATCTCTTCGCCGAAGTGCTCGACAATTCCATGGACGAGGCCGTGGCCGGCCATGCGAGCTGGATCGAGGTCTCGTTGACCGCGGATGGTTATCTCGCCGTAACCGACAATGGCCGTGGCATCCCGGTCGACCCGCATCCGAAGTTTCCGGAGAAATCCGCGCTTGAGGTCATCATGACCACGCTTCACGCGGGCGGCAAGTTTTCTGACAAGGCCTATGCGACCGCTGGTGGCCTGCACGGTGTTGGCATCTCTGTGGTCAACGCGCTTTCGTCGCAGGTGGTCGTCGAAGTCGCGCGCGACCGGAAGCTGTACCGGCAGGTCTTCCAGCGCGGCCTGCCTCAGGGCGCGCTGGAACTCGTCGGTGCGGCACCGAACCGGCGGGGCACGGTCGTCAGATTTCATCCCGATCCGGAGATTTTCGGCGACAAACTCGCCTTCAAGCCCGCGCGCCTGTTTCGCATGTGCAAGTCGAAAGCGTATCTCAGCCCCGGCGTCGAAATCCGCTGGAGCTGTGATCCCGAACTCCTGGCGGAGGGCTCGGACATACCGGCGGAAACCACGCTCTGCTATCCCAACGGCCTCGCCGACCAGCTTGTCGAGACGATGGAGGGGAAGTCCACCATCACCGAAAGCCCCTTTGCGGGGCGTGTCGAGACACCTGATGGAAAGGTCGAGTGGGCGATGGCCTGGACAGCAGCCGGTTTCGGGGATGCTGACGGCTCGACGCGCAGCTACTGCAACACGATTCCGACCCCCGAGGGCGGCACGCATGAAGCCGGCCTGCGCTCGGCCATCACCAAGGGTTTGCGCGCCTATGGCGAGATGACCGGAAACAAGCGCGCGAGCCTCGTCACCGCAGATGATGTGATGGGCTATGCCGGCATCCTCTTATCGGTCTTCATCAAGCAGCCTGAATTCGTCGGCCAGACAAAGGACAAGCTGTCCTCCACCGGTGCCTTCCGGCTTGTCGAGAATGCCGTGCGCGACCGTTTCGATCACTGGCTGACCGCCAACCCCAAGGAAAGCGACAAGCTGCTCGACTGGGCGGTGGAGCGCGCCGAGGAGCGGGTGAAGCGTCGCAAGCAGAAGGAGGTGTCCCGGCAGTCTGCCACCAAGCGCCTGCGCCTGCCCGGCAAGCTTGCGGATTGTTCGGCAAAGGACCGCACGGGCACGGAGATCTTTATCGTCGAAGGTGATTCCGCCGGTGGATCGGCCAAGCAGGCGCGCAATCGCGCGACGCAGGCGATCCTGCCGCTTCGGGGCAAGATCCTGAACGTGGCAAGCGCGTCTGACGACAAGCTGTCGAAAAACCAGGAGCTTTCGGACCTGGCGCTCGCGCTCGGCACAGGGACTGGGTCACGCTTCAATCTCGATGATCTTCGGTATGAGCGCATCATCATCATGACCGACGCCGACATTGACGGTGCCCATATTGCGTCTCTGCTCATCACCTTCTTCTACCGGATGATGCCTGAACTCATCGAGGCCGGTCGGCTGTATCTCGCCATGCCGCCGCTCTACCGGCTGAGCCACAAGGGCAAGACGGTCTACGCCATGGATGACATCCAGAAGAACGAACTCCTGCAGACCGAATTCAAGCCGAACCAGAAGGTCGAGATCGGCCGCTTCAAGGGTCTCGGCGAGATGAACCCCGGCCAGCTGAAGGAAACCACCATGAACCCCGAGACGCGCATGCTGGCGCGCGTCACGCTTCCGCAAACCGATGAGGAGCGTGCCGAGCGCCGTCCGGCGGAGCTTGTTGAGGCGCTTATGGGGCGCAGACCGGAATTGCGTTACCAGTTCATCCAGGACAATGCCCAGTTTGCCGGAGAACTCGACATCTGATGATTTGAAGACTTTGTCCTTGCATTTTGCTCAATGGCCTTTAGGGCTCTGGATTTATTGGGGAGAAGTCTATGGATTATGATTTTGATTACGCCTTGAAAACGACCAAGACGGTCTTTCAGACTGAGTTCTGGCAGCCCGAGGGGCGCGTGGGGCGCAAGAAGTTCTGGCACTATGTGTCGATCATCTTCGGCCTTTCGATCATTGTCTCGATCCTTTCGACGGTTTTCGGCTTCATACCGGTCATTGGCTCGATCGTCTCCTCAACCTTGTCTTTGGCGATGCTTGTGACGCTGCCCCCATCCATCGGGCTCTCAATCCGACGCATGCACGACATCGGAAAGCCGTGGTTCTTCGCGCTCATACCGCTCTATAATCTTTATCTGGCGGCTCAGGCGGGAGAGCCGGCCGCAAATGCCTATGGCGAACCACCTATCTCGACCGATTTCGCCTAGCTCGAACGCGAGGGCTTGCGGTTGCACGAAATTCGTTGAAACCTTGCGATAAGAATGAATTCAAACGGGGTTGTATCAATGGGCTTCAGGTGGCTGGTTCTTGCAGGCGTCATCGCTTTCGTCACGGCTTGTGGCGGCGGTTCGGAGAGCGGCGAAGATCGCCAGCAGAAGGCTGACGACGGGGAGCGAATCGAGATCAACCGCGATCCCTTCCCGTCGACCTACACCCCTTACCCTTCAGAAACGACGCTCATCACGGGAGCCACGGTGCTTGATGGCATCGGAGGACGGATCGAGGATGGCGATGTCCTGATCATCGACGGGAAAATCTCCGCCGTCGGCGAAGCACTGGAAGCTCCCGAAGGCGCGGTGGTCATCGATGCAGACGGTCGGTGGGTCACGCCGGGCATCATCGACAACCATTCCCATCTTGGCGTCTATCCTTCCCCCAGTGTGAGTGCGCATGGCGATGGCAATGAGATTTCCGGTCCCGTGACGGCCGAGGTCTGGGCGGAACACGGCATCTGGCCTCAGGATCCGGGCTTCTCGCGCGCACTGGCTGGCGGCGTGACATCGCTGCAAATCCTTCCTGGATCGGCAAACCTGTTCGGTGGGCGCGGCGTGACGCTCAAGAATGTCTATGGCCGCACCATGCAGGACATGAAGTTTCCCGGCGCACCCTACACGCTGAAAATGGCCTGCGGGGAAAATCCGAAGCGCGTTTACGGCTACGGTTCTGGCCGCTTCCCCGGCGGTGCCCCCTATTCCCGCATGGGCAATGTGGCGGGCTACAGGTCGGCCTGGATCGAGGCGACGGAGTACAAGCGCAAATGGGACAAGTATGCCGAGGATGGCGGTGATCCGCCGGCACGCAATCTCGAACTCGACACGCTGAGCCAGGTTCTGTCCGGCGATATTCTCGTGCACATGCACTGCTACCGTGCCGACGAGATGGCCATCGTGCTCGATATGGCCGACGAGTTCGACTACGAGGTCGCTTCCTTCCACCATGCCGTAGAAGCCTACAAGATTGCCGACCTGCTGGCTGAACACGGTGCCTGCGCGTCGATGTGGGCGGACTGGTGGAGTTTCAAGATGGAAAGCTATGACAGCGTGCGCGAGAACATACCGATGGTCCATGCCGCCGGCGGTTGCGCCATTGTCCATTCCGACGACGCGCTCGGCATCCAGCGCCTGAATCAGGAAGCTGCAAAAGCCTGGAGTGATGGCAGGCGTGCGGGCATCGACGTTCCAATCGAGGTGGCCTGGCAGTGGCTCTCGGCCAATCCGGCGAAGTCGCTCGGCATATTCGATCAGACCGGATCGCTGGAACAGGGCAAGATGGCCGATGTGGTGGTCTGGTCCGGGGAACCGTTCAGCGTCTACAGCCGCGCCGATCTTGTCTTCATCGACGGTGCCCTGCTCTACGACCGCAGCAATCCGGGCCTGCGTCCGGTCAGCGATTTCGAGATTGGTCAGCCCGGCGAAGGAGACGTGAAATGATTCGCAGCATGCTTCTGGCCGCTTCGGCATTGATCACCGCTCAGGCAGCACTCGCCCAGGACTACGCGATTGCGAACGCCAAGGCCTGGACCGGCACCGATGAGGGGGTCATTGAGGACGCGACAATCATCGTCCGAGACGGACGCATCGCCGAGATCGGAGCAAATCTGCCCATTCCAAGCGCCGGTATCACGACCTTCGACGCTGAGGGCCGCTGGTTGACACCCGGCATCATTTCGGCCTTCTCCCGCACCGGCATCGTGGAAGTCGGCGCAGAGGATTCCACTGATGACCGGTCAGCTGGCGGGAGCGGATACAATGCCGCGCTGAAGGCTGCCTATGGCTTCAATCCCGACGCGACGGCCGTGGACGTTACCAGGATCGAAGGCGTGACACGGCTGATTGTGGCTCCAGGTGCCAGTAATTCGATTCTCGGCGGTCAGGGTTTCATTGCCTCGACAAGCGGAGATCCTGGCAGCATCAGCGACGAAGCCGCCTTCATGTATGTCGAACTCGGCCGCTCCGGCGCAAATCGGGCAGGTGGCAACCGCGCCGCCGCATGGACCTATTTCACCGCCGCGCTATCGGACGCCCGGACCTTCCCGGCCCGCTACATTTCCCACAATGAAGGCGATGCGATCTCCCGAGTGGATGCCCGCGCGCTCGGTCCTGCCGCAAAGGGTGAGCAGAAGATGCTGATCCGAGCCGACCGCGCCAGCGATCTGCGGCTGATCATGAGCTTTGCGGAACAGAACCCGGAACTCGACATCATCATTCTGGGAGCCGCTGAAGGCTGGCGTGTTGCTGATGAACTGGCCGCTGCGGGCCTGCCGGTGATCATCGACCCGGTGCTGAACCTTCCAGGCAGTTTTGACGGGCTTGGCACGACCATGCAGAACGCAGTGCGCCTGCAGGAGGCCGGTGTCTCCGTGGCCTATTTCTATTCCGACAACGACTACAATCAGGCACGCCTGACATTGCAGACCGCCGGAAACGCCGCTGCAAACGGAGTTTCCTTCGATGATGCGCTCGCCGCCATCACAAGCGTCCCCGCTGAAATCTTCGACCTGGACGATCATGGCCGACTGGCTGAGGGGGGCGTGGGAGACCTTGTGGTCTGGGACGGCGACCCACTGGACGTGACGTCGGCACCGGTGCTCGTATTGATCGACGGGGAGGAACAGTCGCTTGAAAGCCGGCAGACGCGCTTGCGCGACCGCTACCTCGATCTTGAGCGAGGCGACCTGCCACCGGCCTATGTGGTTCCCGACTGATTCCTGTCGTGACACTGAAAAATTTGACTCCGCGCGCGCCATCCATATGGTGCGCCGCAAACGCCCCGTGTTCGCGCACGGGCCCAGTCGATTCGAGCCCCCATGTCGTTCAAAGATCTCGGACTGAGCCAGGAATTGCTCGCCGCCATTGAAGCCGCCGGCTACTCCGAGCCGACGCCGATCCAGAAGAAGGCGATCCCGCAGGTCCTTCTGGGCTCCGACATTACGGGCATCGCCCAGACCGGAACAGGAAAGACCGCCGCTTTCGTCCTGCCCATGATTGACCGGCTGGCGCGCGGGCGGGCACGGGCACGCATGCCGCGTTCGCTGATCCTCGCCCCGACGCGGGAACTCGCTGCGCAGGTCGCCGAGAATTTCGAGAAGTACGGCGTCAATCACAAACTGAACATGGCCCTGCTGATCGGCGGGGTATCCTTCAACGAGCAGGACCGATTGCTGACGAAAGGGGTCGATGTCCTCATTGCAACGCCAGGTCGCCTGATCGACCAGTTCGAGCGCGGCAAGATCCTGCTGACCGGTGTCGAACTCGTCTGTATCGACGAGGCCGATCGCATGCTCGATATGGGGTTCATTCCCGATATCGAGAAAATTGTCAGCTTCCTTCCGCCGCGCCGCCAGACACTCCTGTTTTCTGCGACAATGCCGCCAGAGATCACACGGCTTGCAAAGGATTTCCAGACCGACCCCGTCCGCATCGAAGCCACCCGTCCGGCACAGACGGCGGAACTGATCAAGCAGTATGTGGTAAGGATCGGCACGAGAGACGACAAGGCCCGACGGCACACGCTGCGCCGGATCATCGAGGCGGCAGACGTGAAGAACGCGATCGTGTTCTGCAATCGCAAGCGCGAAGTCGACACCGTGACAAAGTCTCTTTCCAAGCACGGTTTTGATGCCGCCGCCATTCACGGCGACCTTGCCCAAGCCTATCGCACACAGACACTTGACTCATTTCGTGCGGGGAAACTGAAGCTGCTCGTGGCATCAGATGTCGCTGCGCGAGGGCTCGACATCCCTGAGGTCAGCCACGTCTTCAACTTCGCTCCGCCGCCGAAGAATGACGATTATGTCCACCGTATCGGACGGACAGGCCGGGCGGGACGCTCCGGCGAAAGCTACACGATTGTGGGACCGGAGGACGAAAAGAGCTGGGAACAGATCCTGAAGCTTATCGGCAAGGACGTCGAAACCTTCACGCCGGAGGGGCTTGAGGGCGAACTGAAAGAGCTTCCGACAGACACGGGCGGTGGCTCACGATCGCGTTCCAGGAAGAGTTCGCGTTCAGCTGAGACGAGGCCCGAGCCGGCAGCAGCGAAGAGCGAGAAGACCCATACGGGCGACCAGACCGACAAGCCAGCACGAGAACGCTTCAGCCGCTCAAGATCGCGAAACAATAATGACGAGCTCGAACCCGCCACGGCTGACCGCGTCGTCGGCATGGGCGATCACGTGCCGGACTTTCTGAAACGCTGAACCTGATGCGCATCGCCACATGGAACGTGAACTCCATCAAGGCACGCCTGCCCATGGTGGTGGACGTGCTGAAGGAGATTGATTGCGAAATCGTCTGCCTGCAGGAAACCAAGTGCGAAACCGATGCCTTCCCTTACCTTGAAATCGAGGAACTCGGATACAACTGCGCCGTGCACGGCCAGAAGAGCTATAATGGGGTCGCACTGCTTTCCAAGTTTCCGATTGAAGACATCGTGAAAGGCCTCCCCGGCAATATGGATGATGAGCAGGCCCGTTATGTCGAGGCCCTGGTCCTCTGTGACCGGCCGGTCAGGATTGGCGGAATCTACCTGCCCAATGGCAATCCGGCGCCGGGAGAGAAGTTCGATTACAAGCTCTCATGGATGGAACATCTGACCGCCCATGCCCGTCATCTTCTGCAAGCAGAGGATACGTTCCTGCTGTGCGGAGACTATAACTGCATCCCGAATGACAGCGATTGCTGGGATATCAATGTCTGGCGCGAGGATGCGCTCGCGCGGGCAGAAACGCGTCGCGCCTTTCAGGAACTTCTCAATCTAGGCCTCACAGAAGCCTTTGCAGCGCACGACGGACGGTCCCACCAGTACACCTTCTGGGATTATCAGGCCGGCGCGTGGACCAAGGATCACGGCATTCGAATTGACCATCATCTGCTGAGCCCGCAAGCGGCCGACAGGCTGCAGAGCGTGGAGATCTTCAAGGCGGCCCGATCTCTGCAGAAGCCTTCAGACCACGTTCCGGTCATCGTCGAACTGGACGACTGATACCAATCTGCACTGATCACCAGTCATGGGCCCAGTCGCGATATCCGATGGACATGATGCGCCAGGGGTTATCGGTGAGGCTGTTCCAGGCGCGGCAGCAGATATCGAGTATGGCGTCA
>Ga0081520_100501_pt1 | contig 14999 bp, 15 predicted proteins | sample HotLakmasection1_FD_70988 | JGI IMG/M metagenome (GOLD analysis project Ga0081520, IMG submission 70988) | Hypersaline microbial mat communities from Hot Lake, Washington, USA - Section #1 (SPADES assembly) (version 2) | ecosystem: Environmental > Aquatic > Non-marine Saline and Alkaline >... | reverse complement strand
TTGTTCGACAAAGGCGGTGAAGACTTCTGCGAGCATCGTGATGCCTCCGGCTTACAACCAGGACATCTCAACCCTAGCGCTTATATTTTTCTACCCCACAGATTTAACACCTAGACAAGCATCAAGTCTAGCCCTTTAATACGATACCTGTCTAGGTGTTATTTAGTCCTGAGATAAAAGTTTTGCAGTAGAGACATGAGGATGCTTTGGGTCTTTAGGCGGAGGAGCCTTTTTGACTTTCGGCTTTCGAGGTTGTTTGAGAAATCGCTTCAAATCGACCTGAGTGGCTAAATGTTGGAGGAGAGTGCTGAAATCGCTCAGGGAGATATTGCTAAAACACTGCCAATGCTGCACGGGAATGGCAATCATCATGCCGCGATAGGTGCCCTGGATTTCGTCTACCACATAGAAGTCGGATAGAGCGGCGTCCACCTTCTCCACCCCATGCACACTACCTAACGCCGCTCTTAGGGTAGCCAAAACGTTATAGCTGACCAAGGCTAAGGAAAAACTGAAGAGAGCAGCTTTGGGGTAGGCTAAGGTCTCAATTTCACCTTCAAAGTTGTTTGTCACGCTCAAAAATAGCCCCTCAACTTGCCACCGCTCTCGATACAGTTGCATCACCTTGGCAGCGGTTGCCGCCGTTGTCGGCAGATTACTCAGCACCACGATTTCTGAGTCGCCATGACGGGTGGCTTTGGATAAGCGCAAAACGGTGCGTCGAAGATTCAACGCATGTTCCCCATACTGCACGCGAACCGATTGTTCCCAAATCTCACCCCCCTCTCCCTTTGCTACCCATTGCAGTTCACTTTGAGCGTGCCAGGGGAGATTTTGATGTTCACGAATCACAAAGGCCGATTGCCTTTGAGCTATTCCCACAAGCAACTCTAAGGTACACATGTTGCGGTCTGCTATCCACAACTGCCCCTCCTCCACTCGCTCTAAGACCTGACTGAACAACCGCCGCTCCTGGGCATGACCGTCTTCACACAGGAAGATGTCCACGGCTAAACGTAAGTCTGGGTCTAGTACGACCAGAGACTTTCCAGGTAACGGGGCAGAACCGACGTGACGCAGCACCTGGAGGCGGTGTTCGGTAGCGGCTAAAGCATTGCCATCCAAAATGCGTGTCTGGTACCCTTCGAGCAACGGGCGAGCTTGCCCTCCCATCTGTTGAATCAATGCTCTCAACGCGGCGGCAGTTTCTCTCAGCAAGGCTCCACTTACAGCTAGCTCCACCCCATTGAGCTTCTGATACAGCGCTCCACGGCTCACATTCAACTCGTGGGCTTTCGCTTTGTAGGCGGCATTGACCGACGGATGAATCCCACACACCACCAAGCTCAACAAGTTTACCAGGCTAGAAAATAGCAGTTCCCGTTGATATTGCACCTTGGCATGAGCCTCGAACATCGCGTCCAACCGTTGGGGGCAGAACACATACTCCATCATCCCCCGCATCATCACACTCACCGGACTCGCTTTAACGAAGCTCTCAAAAATACTCTCCAACATAGGACTGCCCCTGCATTCGAACACTCAATCACTCTAAACTTTAGGCGTTCAGGCACAAGCAGACAATGAAAGGCGGGGAGAAGCAACACTTGAATTTTGAGGAAATGGGCTAGCAAAGGTTTTTCTATGCTCCAGATTTAACACCTAGACAGGTATCCCCTTTAATACCAATCGTTCATGCCAGTGACAGCTTTGCTTGCTGTCACTGGCATGAACGATTGGTATTAAAGGGAGAGCCGCCTTCTCGCAATTTTTAGCTATTGTCAGGCTTGAAAGCCGGAAGTTTGCGTCTGTCGGGCGCGAACTTTCGGCTTTCAAACCCATAATGAAAACTGCTGCGCACACCCATCAAGGGATCTGCGGCTTAATAAAATCCCCATTTTTGAGAGAGAAGGCTGGCAAAGCCAGCCTTCTCTCTCAAAAATGAGGATTTTATTTTCTTGCAAGTCCCCAAGGGTTTTAGAAAATGGCGAGAATCGTTTTGGAAAGACGGTGCGCACCGTCTTTCCAAAAAAGGTTTTTGTTTGTTGCTCAGTTCTAAAACGCTTGCAACACGAATGTTCCAGCAATATCAGGTCGTTTGCTGTGTCAATCCCTGGGGCAAAATGCTCTGATAACGGTCGTCGCGAATGCCCTCCAACACGGATTGAATTACCTGAGGTTGTTCGCCCAGAGTCCGCAGCAGATGGGAGCCCAGTTCTAAAGCTGCCTCAAATTCGGGTTGCACCACCTCTTTGGCACCCAGTTGGGTCAGCAAATCTATTTCTTCATTGTTGTGGGAGCGGGCAATAATATCCAGGGCGGGTACCTTGGCGATGGCACGCTGCAACAACAGTCGAGTGCTACTCGGATCAGGCAGGGCAATAGCCAGGGCTTTGGCATTTTCCAGGAACGTTTTTTCCAGCACCAGTTCATTGTCGGCATCCCCAAAGACAAAGGGAATTTCGCGATTGCGAAGCCCCTGGACGGCAGCCTCGCTGTTGTCTACGACCAGCACGGAGTATCCTTGATTCAGCAGCATGTTAACCAGCACCTGCCCTACCCGTCCATAACCTGCCACAATCACGTGATCTTTCATCACTACGGGTATCGAAAATAGCTGGGGTTCAACAAACTGTTTCAGATAACGCGCCAGTGTAGGTCGCTGTTCTAACCAGGTAACAAACTTGGGCGCAAAGCTAAACCAGAGGGGCGTAAGCATGAGGGTGATGGCGGTGGTGCCCAGCAGCAGTGAATAGCGCTGTTCTGAGATCAGTCCCATCTCAAAGCCCACCAGGGCAAGGACAAAGGAAAACTCCCCAATCTGGTTCAGCCCAAAGCTGGAAAAGATGGCGGTTTTAAGGGAATAGCCAAAACGCAGCACAATGGGTAGGATAATCACCGCTTTGCCTACCATCACCAGGGTAACCAGTCCCAGGATGATCCAGAGCTCGCTCCACAGGAGTTTGGGGTCAATCAACATGCCGATGGAGACAAAAAACATACAGGCAAAGGTGTCCCGCAGGGGCAAAATTTTTCCTAGTGCCTGTTGGGAATAGTCCACTTCCGAAATCATTAGCCCTGCCACAAATGCCCCCATGGCGATGGATAACCCCAACTGGGATGTTACCCAGGCAACCCCAAGGCACAGGGCTATTACCGTTAATAAAAACAGCTCGTTGCTTTCGGTGGCGGCGATGTGTTGCATCAGCCGGGGAACGAGCCAGCGCCCCAAAACAATGGCACCCCCCAGAAACATGCCAATCTTTAGCAGAGCCAGCCCCAGGGTCGTCCAGAGTGCTTCGGGCTGGTCGAGCACTGGCAGCAGTGCCAAGATGATGCCCAAAGCCAGATCCTGGGCGATTAATAGGGCTAACATAATTTGCCCGTGGGCGGTGGTGGTTTCGACCTTTTCGTTCAACGTCTTGAGCACCACAGCGGTAGAGGATAGGGAGAGTACCAATCCCAGAAAAATGCCTTGCAGGGGAGAGGTCGCCCAACCCACTAACAGGGTCATCGACATCACCAATAGGGTGGTCAAGCCCATTTGCATCAGGCTGCCAGTCAGGGCGATCGCCTTCATTTGCTTCAGTTCTGCCAGGGAAAATTCGACCCCCAGAGCAAATAACAGAAAGGCGATGCCAATTTCTGCCAGGGTCTCAATTTGGTCAATATCTTGTAGCAGACCCAGCCCAAATGGACCAATCAGCAGCCCCGTAACTAGATAGCCGAGTAAGGCGGGTTGTTTGAAACGGTGAGCCACATACCCACCCATAGCGGAAGTGCCCAGAGCAAGAGTAACGTCGAGAATAAAACGGGTATCGGCGGACATAAAGGGTGTTTACCAAGAAAGCCAGGAAGGCACTGAATGAATCCATATTATTAGGCTAGCGGGAGATGAACGAATTTACCCGAATGCACCGAATATCCTGTGATTGCACAGAGGCTAAGCCGCACCTGCTGTCATAAAAATCTCACAATTTTTTTACAGCGCTTTGCGCTTGAATCAGCCACAGTTATTTTTGTGAGAGCCGCGCGGAGCGCGGCTCTCACAAAAATAACCAGGTTTTAAGCGATTGGAAAGCGCCGTAATAACGCTCCAATCGCTTAAAATCGGGTTGTTTTTATCAATACCTTTGCCATTTTTCTAAAACCCTTGATTTTGCGTGCGCACCTCGCACGCAAAATCAAGGGTTTTAGAAAAATGGCGAGCATGTTGATTTTTTTCAATCCTAAGATAGATTTCAATGCCTGATAGATTGCATTTTTGTCTTCACCCTTAGAAATTGAAAGGAGTAAGCATAGTGAAGTGAGTTTGACCATCCTTGCGTAATCAGTTTTTTCATCTTCTGGCTTATACCGATTCTGCGGGCATAGGCGGAGCTGAAATTAGCCTGGGGCACCTGGTAAGAACTGCCGATCCTGACATTCAAATCACCATTGTGGGTGTGGCTGAGGGGGTTGTTCAAGCTATTGCCCAACAACGTCCCCTGTCCCAATCAGTTGTGCTTCCAGCCAGGGGATCTCAGGCTGTTTTGGCTCATCTAAGGTGTTTCTGGCGGTTACAGCCCGATATGGTTCACCTCAATCTTTGTACTCCCTGGGCAGGGGCGATCGCCCAATCGGCTGCCCTGAGCTTGCCCCAGGCTCGCGTCATTCGCGTCGATCAACTGCCCCTGCGCACAACCGATGCCCTGCCTCTCTGGCGTACCCGCGCCCTCTGTCTACGGGTCGATGCCCATGTAGCTGTGGGAGAAGCCAGTGCCCGCCGCATGGAGGATTTCTATGCTCTGGGGCGTAATTCTGTGCTATCGATTCCCAATGGGGTGCCTGATTATGATTCACCCAGCCCAGATGTCCCATGCTCCCAGGGAGAACTGGTAGTGGGTAACATAGCCCGTCTAAACCCTATGAAAGCTCAGGATGTCTTGCTCAAAGCCATTGCTCGGGTAGAAGGCACCCGCCTGGTGATTTTGGGGGATGGCGACGAAAAGGCAGAACTTCAGCAGCTAGCTCAGGCACTGAGTATTCAGCATCGGGTGGAATTTCGCGGTTGGGTAGACCATCCCCAAACCTATCTCCCCGAATTTGATGTCGTAGCCATTCCCTCCCGCTCGGAAGGATTTCCCCTTTCCATGGTGGAAGCTATGTTAGCCGCCCGCCCCATCATCGCTAGCCGGGTCGGTAGTATGCCCGAGGCTATTTTTGACGGCGAAACGGGTCTGCTGGTGGAGAAAAATGATGTAGGTGGTCTGTCTCAAGCCCTGCAACGCCTGCGGGACGATCGCACCCTGCGGCAACGGTTGGGGCAACAGGCGAGGAAACTGGCTCTGACTCACTTCACAGCTAAAGCCATGACCCAACAGTACGAACAACTCTGGGAAAAGGTACTCGACTTACCCCGTCGTCCCCGCCTGGGGGTGCCCCGCCCTTTGGCTTGACAGGTGTAACCCTTGCCTATTTCAACAGGCTCGCCATTTTGCTAAAACCCTTAATTTTGCCTGCGCAGAGGTACTTGTTTAGCGTCCACTAAGACACCCCCTCTAACTCCCCCTTGGTAAGGGGGAGAACCAGGCTTCCCCCCTTACCAAGGGGGGATTGAGGGGGGTAAAACATCGGCTGCTAACAATAAACGCTAAACAAATACCAGAGCGCAGGCAAAATTAAGGGTGTCAAACCCATTTTGGGAAAGAAGGTGCGGCTTAGCCGCACCTTCTTTCCCAAAATGGGTTCTTTATTTTGTTGGAGCACTCTTAGAAAAATGGCGAAGGTATTGTATTTGTGAGCCTGTTTGTGAGTACAGAGATAATGTTGTTAAACTGGCAGGGTCTGCATATTTCAAAATAAATTGATGACAAGTACTGCTCAGACTTCCTCCTTCCCATCAACTGAAGTTGTTGTAATCTTCAAAGCCTTGTCCGATCCCCTGCGCCTACAGGTGATTGAGCGATTGCGAGAGCAGGAGATGTGCGTGTGTGACCTGTGCGATCGCATCAACGTCTCCCAGTCCAAGCTCTCATTCCACCTCAAAGCCCTAAAAGAGGCAGGGCTGATCGACTCCCGGCAGCAGGGACGCTGGATTTATTACCGCCTGAACCTGGCTCAACTGGTGTGGTTGGAGCAGTACTTAGCTGAATTTCGCCGCTTTAGTCCTCTACTGCCTGCCAGAACCTGCCCACCTGAAGCTTAAGGGACTTGCAAGAAAATAGAGTTCCCATTATCAAGAGAGTAGGCCGGCTTTGCCAGCCTACTCTCTTGATAATGGGAACTCTTTTAATCCGCAGATCCCTAAATATCAAGAAAAATTCAACAGTCGTCTGACACACAAATTCGTTGCGTACTTGACAAATCAATTTTTTTTGAAATGATGAGTGTGTAGCGCTTCTTTGGTTGGGGCAACATGCGATGAAAATGGCGATCGCTCAAAGTCTTTTATGTGTGGCAGGCGCAGGGCTAATTCTGGGATGTTCAACTCCGGTATCCGAATCGGATACTAATGCGGGCAGCGTCATCCCCCCTGAATCGGTACCTGCCGAATCAATTAAAGTTGATGGCTCCAGTACGGTTTATCCACTCACTCAGGAAGTCGCCTTTGAGTTACAGTTTGAGCGAGAAGCAGAGGCTCCGCAGGTCACTGTAGAATTTTCTGGGACTGGGGGCGGCTTCCGTAAGTTTTGTGCTGGGGAAACGGATATCAACAATGCCTCTCGCCCAATTTTGCAGGATGAGATGGAGGTTTGTGCCCAAAATGGCGTGGAGTATATCGAGCTGCCCGTTGCTTTTGATGCCCTGACTGTGGTTGTGAATGAAAACAACGACTGGGCAACCGACATCACGGTTGAAGAGCTAAAGACGATTTGGGAATCGGCGGCAGAAGGGGAAATTACCCGCTGGAACCAGGTTCGTGCTGACTGGCCCGATCGCCCCCTTAACCTCTATGGGGCTGATGCGGACTCTGGCACCTACGATTACTTTACTGAAGCCATTTTGGAGACTTCTGGCGAAAGCCGTCAGGACTATACGGCAGAATCCGACGATGAGCGGATTGTCCGCGCGGTTCGCACCGATCCCGATGCTCTGGGGTTCTTTGGTTATGCTTACTACCAGGAAAGCCAGACGACCCTTAAAGCTTTACCCATTGACAATGGCGATGGTGCGATCGTGCCATCCGATGAAACCGTCCGCAGTGGAACCTATCAACCGTTGACCCGCCCCCTGTTTATTTATGTCAATCGGGAGCATCTGGATGAAAACCCAGCACTTCAGGACTTTGTGACCTACTACCTGATCCATGCGCCCTTTTTAACCCGCACGGTTGGTTACACTCCCTTACCAGAGGAGGCTTACAGTGCGATTAGCGATCGCTTTGATCAACGGATTGTGGGAACCGTGTTTGATGGGCAAGCTCCAACGGACTTGACGTTAGAACAGTTGACCCAACTTGAGCAGTAGGTTAGCCCCCCCCATCCTTCAGCTATACCGTTTGTTTTTTAGGAAAGATATGTCATCTCGACCAAATAACCGATCCAATGCAAGTCCCAGAGCAGTTCAAGCGGGAGGTCAGCTTAGCTTTTTTGAGCGCTACCTCACGGTTTGGGTCGCGCTGTGCATCGTCGCAGGGATTCTCCTGGGACGTTTATTCCCCGGTATTGCCGTTGCCCTGGATGCCATGAGCCTCTATCAGGTATCGATTCCGATCGCCGTCTGCCTCTTCTTTATGATGTATCCCATCATGGTGAAGATTGATTTTAGCCAGGCAAAGCGGGCCGCACAGACCCCCAAGCCCGTGCTGCTGACGCTGGTGGTGAACTGGTTGATCAAGCCCTTTACGATGGTGGCGATCGCCCAGTTTTTCCTGGGCTGGCTGTTCCGTCCGTTGTTGCTTGAAACGGAAATTATTCGTGGGACAACGGTAGCACTGGCAGACTCCTACATTGCCGGGGCGATTCTGTTGGGTATTGCCCCCTGTACGGCGATGGTGCTGATGTGGGGCTATCTTTCCTTCAGCAACCAGGGACATACCCTGGTGATGGTCGCCGTCAATTCCCTGGCTATGCTGTTTCTCTATGCGCCCCTGGGACGCTGGTTGCTGGCGGCGAATAACCTGAGCGTCCCCTGGGAAACCATTGTGCTGTCGGTGCTGGTTTATGTGGGGTTGCCGCTGCTGGCTGGAGCTATCTCGCGCACCTGGATTCTGCGGCACAAGGGCAAAGCCTGGTTTGAGACTGTATTCCTCAAGTACCTCAGCCCGATTTCGGTGATCGCCTTGCTGACGACTCTGGTACTGTTGTTTGCCTTCAAAGGCGATTTGATTGTGCGAAATCCGCTTCACATCGTGCTGATTGCGATTCCGTTGTTTATTCAGACTAATTTCATTTTTCTGATTACCTATGTCGCTGCTCAAAAGCTGGGGATGTTTTACGAAGATGCGGCTCCGGCAGCTTTGATTGGAGCAAGCAATCACTTTGAAGTGGCGATCGCCACGGCCGTCACTCTCTTTGGACTCAACTCTGGTGCCGCTCTAGCCACCGTTGTGGGCGTCCTGATCGAAGTTCCCGTGATGCTGATGCTCGTCGAGGTCTGTAAGAAGACGGCTTTCTGGTTCCCCCGTGAACCGGAGAAGGCGACGCTTCCTGACCCCCGTTGCGCAGGTCAATGGGTGGATGAGTCAATGCGTGGGTGAGTTGGGTGGAGGATATGGCTCAACGATTGAAATGCAAAGCAATTTCAATCGCTTGACTCAATCGAACGAAACGCAAAAGCAAAAGCAAAAGCAAAAGCAAAACTTGAAGAAGCCAGGAGGTTTTCCGATGAAGCGTGTCATGTTTGTATGCAAGAAAAACTCATCCCGTTCTCAGATGGCGGAAGGGTTTGCCAAGACACTGGGAGCCGGAAAGATTGCGGTCACCAGTTCAGGACTGGAAGCCAGCCAGGTGCGACCCGAGGCGATCGCCACCATGAAGGACATTGGTATCGACATCAGCGACCAGACCTCCAACGCCCTCAGCGAATTCAGCCCCGAGGACTTCGATGCCGTGATTTCTCTCTGCGGTTGCGGTGTGAACCTGCCCCCCGAATGGCTCATTCGCGACCACTTCGATGACTGGCAGTTGGATGATCCGGCGGAGCAACCCGAAATCTTTCCCCGGGTGCGGGATGAGATCAAAGAGCGGGTTGAGGCATTGATTGCCCAGCTCAGCCCTGAGGAGGCGTCGGTGTAGGGCGATCGCCGCCGCTACTTGAAATGGCTTCAGATGCAGTGCATAGGGGCATCGTCTCATGGTGCAGATTTTAATTGTTGGGGGAAGCGATGCAGGTATCAGTGCTGCACTGCGAATCCGGGAACTCTCACCCGAAGCCACCGTCACGGTGATGCTAGCAGACGACTATCCTAACTTCAGTATTTGCGGGCTACCCTTCTATCTCAGCGGCGAAGTGCCCGACTGGCGCAAGCTGGCTCATCGAACCAAAGACGATATTCAGCAAGCAGGGATTCGCCTCCTGCCAAATCACCAGGCAACGCAGATCGACCCAAATCAACAACAGGTCCTAGCCATTGATGCCACAGGGACGGAAATTTACCTGCCCTATGACAAGCTGATCCTGGGGACGGGAGCAGTTTCCCAGCGTCCTCCCATCCACGGGTTGGATTTGCCCGGTGTCTACCTCCTCCGCTGGGTCGGGGATAGCTTTCAGATGCAGCACCATCTGAAAGAAAACGCTCCCAGGTCAGCCATTATTATCGGCAGCGGATATATTGGCTTAGAAATGGCAGATGCGCTGACCTTGCGAGGGCTTCAGGTCACTTTAGTCGGACGTTCTCCAACCGTTCTCAAAACCGTTCATGCCAGCTTTGGGGAGCACATCGCTGAAGTTCTGCAACAGCATGGCGTGACCGTTAAAACAGGAACGTCCGTGGAACGGATTGAGTGGGCTGGGGCACAGCTCAAAGTTTCTGGAACACAAGTTTCTGGAACACAAGTTTCTGGAACACAGGGATTTGCGGCAGTTGGAGACCTGGTGTTAGTGGCAGCAGGAGCCGTTCCAGCAACCGAGCTGGCTCAGACGGCAGGTGTGACTTTGGGGCACCAGGGCGCGATTCAAGTGAATCCGCGCATGGAAACGACCGTACCCAACATCTACGCGGCTGGAGATTGTGTTACCACCTGGCATCGCCTCTTGCAAACAGATACCTATCTACCGCTGGGAACCACTGCCCATAAGCAGGGGCGAGTTGCCGGAGAAAATGCAATTGGGGGCGATCGCACGTTTGCCGGAACCCTGGGAACGCAAGTAGTCAAGGTGTTTGAGTCGGCGATCGCCCGCACAGGCTTACGAGAAGCGGAGGCGAAAGCGGCAGGCTTCAACCCGATCACGGTTGAATTTGAAACCTGGGATCACAAAGTCTACTATCCCGACGCCCATCCCATCCGCATTCGGGTAACGGGAGACGCCCATACCCGACAACTTTTGGGCGCACAAATCATGGGGCATTATCAGGGTGAAGTTGCGAAACGCATCGATATTTTTGCGACAGCCCTGTTTCATAGCATGACAGTCGATCAACTGAATGACCTGGACTTGAGCTACACCCCACCCCTCAGCAGTCCCTGGGATCCAGTACAAATGGCAGCTCAAGCTTGGACGAAGCAGAGTGTTGCGTGATCCTCTAAGGATCACATACGAAATAAAACCCGGAATTTTTGATGAGAAGCGCGGCATTGCCGCGCTTCTCATCAAAAATTCCGGGTTTTATTTTATTTTCGATCCTAAGGCTCATAATTCCGATGGTCAGGATGCCCACAAAGGTCGCCAACAGACGGGGGTTTTAAGCGATTGAAAAGCGCTGTAAGGGTGGTGCTTATAATCAACAGGCACTAATTCGTAGTGGATGCCGAACAAATTATGATTGTTAATTCTTTGCTCTACTTCATTCTGGCGGGAGCCTGTGAAATTGGGGGGGGCTATTTGGTGTGGTTGTGGCTCCGGGAAGGGAAAGGCTTTGAGGTTGCGATCGCAGGTTGGGTGTTGCTGTGCCTTTATGGGGTAGTCCCAACCCTACAACCCTCCCACTTTGGGCGAGTCTATGCTGCCTATAGCGGCGTTTTCCTGGTGCTGGCTTTACTGTGGGGATGGGCGATCGATGGAGTACGCCCCGACAACTACGACGGGCTGGGCTGCATCCTGGTCATAGGCGGCGTCATAGTGATGATGTTTGCCCCCCGAGGTTAGGCATGGTTCCTCTGCTGCTTCAGAGTCGTGCCGGGATGCTCCAACACAACACAGGTCTGGTTTGGGTTAGCCGCCTCGCACTGCTCCAGCAGCGGTTGTAGCTCGTGTTGCAATGCTTGAAGTTGCTGAATTTGGTGAGCAATTTGAGCCAGCTTAGCCGCCAACCGTTCCTGCACCGCCTGACAGGTGAGCGATCGCCCTTCCTTCAGCGTCAAAATCTCCTTGATTTCATCCAGGCTCAACCCCAAAGCTTTGGTACGGGTAATGAATCGTAACCGCTCAACATCTTCCTCGGTGAAGAGGCGGTATCCGGCTTCGGTGCGTTGGGGTGGCGGAATCAACCCCGTGCGTTCATAGAAATAAAGCGTCTGGGGATTGACCCCCAATGCCTTGGAAACTTCGCTGACCTTGAGCATATAGCCTTCCTTCTACCCTGCGTTTCCACAATCACACTGCTCCTACACGCCTATCACGAGCAGCATAATACCTATCCATTCTGCATGGAAACGCTTGACAGATTCATGTATTTCGATAATTATCAAAATATGGAAATACACCAAATGTCCCAATCTTCCCTCGATACCATTGCCGCTGCCTTTGCGGCATTGGGGCAACCGACTCGGCTCAAGATCGTGCGTCTTTTGCTCTCTGCCTATCCCAAAGGATTGCCAGCCGGGGATATTCAAAAGGAGTTGGACATTGCTGCCCCCACGCTGTCTCATCACCTGGACAAACTGCGCCAGGTCGGCATCGTCACCGCCGAAAAAGATCGCCAGTGGATCTGGTATAGCGTCCGCTCTGAGGCGTTGAAGTCTCTGATTTCCTTTCTGTTTGAAGAATGTTGCACCCGCAACCAGGTGGTCAATCTGGATGATTCCGACGATCGCTCCTGCGGCTCAGAATCCTCTGAGTGTTGCGACTAATTGCCTTGTTTTTTGTTGTATATTTCGATATTTTTGGAAATAGCGAAGGAGTTGTGTTTTATGGCTACATTCAAAACCCACGTCGCACTTCGTGTCACGAACCTGGATCGCTCTGTTGCCTTTTATCGGGCGATGTTTGAAACGGAGCCAGTAAAATTCAAAGCCGACTACGCCAAGTTCGATCTCGATAATCCAGGTCTTAATCTGACGTTGAATGTCACGGATGCGATCGCCCCCCACGGTGCGTTGTCCCATCTCGGCATTCAGGTCGATAGCAGGGATGCGGTGAAAGCGGCGATCGCCCGCTTCAAAGCTGCCGGGCTGTCCATCTTCGAGGAGCAAGACACGGATTGCTGCTATGCCCTCCAAGATAAAGTTTGGGTGACAGACCCCGACCAAAACCGCTGGGAAATCTTTGTTGTGAAGGTCGCCGACACAGCTCCCGAAGCGAATAGGGTAGCCACGCCAGCCAAAAGCGCTTGCTGTGGCTAAAAGCTTCCAGGTATGAAGCGTCTGGATCGTCCTCAAAGGGTAATGATTTTGACCCATCCACCCATCCACCCATCCACCTATTTACTGATTCACCCATGCCTTCCACCCATCCTCCCCGCATCCTTTTTCTCTATGGCTCCCTCAGGGAACGTTCGTACAGCCGTTTGTTAGCCGAAGAAGCCGCCCGCATCATGAAAGACTTTGGTGCAGAGGTCAAATTTTTTAACCCGCGAGGCTTGCCGCTGCATGGCGCTGAACCCGATACTCATCCCAAAGTGCAGGAATTGCGGGAACTTTCCCTCTGGTCGGAAGGGCAGGTCTGGTCTAGCCCCGAACTGCACGGCAACATCTCTGGGTTGATGAAAACCCAGATCGACTGGATTCCCCTCACCATGGGATCTATTCGCCCGACCCAGGGACGTACCCTTGCCGTCATGCAGGTTTCGGGCGGTTCCCAGTCCTTCAATGCCGTCAACACCATGCGAATTCTGGGACGCTGGATGCGGATGTTTACGATTCCCAACCAATCCTCTGTTCCCAAGGCGTATCAAGAGTTTCATGAGGATGGAACGATGAAAGAGTCGGCGTATCGCGATCGCGTCGTTGATGTGATGGAGGAACTCTATCGCTTTACCCTGCTCCTGCGCGACCAGGTGGATGAGTTGACCGATCGCTACAGCGAACGCAAAGCCAAAGCGGCTGAGGACGTAGCAAAGACCGCTCAAAAAGCAATTCAGTGAGGCAGACAGCAAGTTCTAGAGCGTTACGGGAGCTGCGGATTAATAAAATCCCAATTTTTGAGAGAGAAGGCTGGCTCTGCCAGCCTTCTCTCTCAAAAATTGGGATTTTATTTTCTTGCAAGTCCCTACGCACTCAAACCCAGGATGATTTTTTTGTGAAAGCGTTGCGATGCGCCCTCTTTCACAAAATTGGGACACCACTTTTTATTGTTATGAGAATAATCCTCAGTCCCATCGGTGTTGTCGCGCTTCGTCAACGATTCCCTGAGCCTCTTCGAGGGAAATATCATAGCGAGCACTTAAAAGTTGAGGAATGCGATCGCAATCACGATTGGGATTCACATTGGTGGGTTGGGAATAGGAAGGTAGTGCAACATTACACAAAAACGGCGACGGTTTCGTCTTGAGTTGAAGCGGTTCAAGATTTAGAACTTCGCGTGAGTTGATAAAAAATAGCAAGGCACCGCTAAGGTTGGCATCGCTGAAGTTAGCATCGCTGAGTAAGGCACAGTTGAGGTCGGCACCACTGAGATTGGCATATCTGAGGTCGGCACCGCTGAGGTTGGCATATCTGAGGTCGGCACCGCTGAGGTTGGCATATTTGAGGTCGGCACGATTGAGGTCAGTACCGTTGAGGTTGGCACCGATGAGGTTGGCACCACTGAGGTTGGCACGACTGAGGTGAGCACCGCTCAGCGCAGCACCGTTAAGGTCAGACCCACTGAGGTCGGCACCCCTAAGGTTAGCATCGCAAAGGTTGGCACCGATGAGTTCAGCTCCACTGAGTTCGGCACCGTTGAGTTCAGCACCCCTGAGGTCAGCACCACTCAGGTTGACTGTCTCTGCATTTCTATTGGAGGTGCGGAAATTGAGAAACAGGAAGACTCCAGCGGAAACCATTGCAATTGCCCCAATACCGCTAAGGAGGTTTGCGCGCTGGGGGTGATCAAGGGTTACTCTTTCGGTGTAGGATTGGGGACCGTTATCGGGCGGAAGTTTGCGATCGGGGAGTACCCAAAGCCCCCACACCATGCTCAGCAAGACTGGAGTGGCGATCGCCCCCATCCGCCAACCCTTGTTCATGCTCATCTTTGACGACCACTGCTTGAATTGCTTCGGCATTTTTGAGACTCCCTTAATATTCTCTCGGAGAGACATTCTCTCGGAGAGACATTTTCTCAGAGTGAAATTCCCTCAGAGTGAAATTCCCTCAGATCGAAATTCCCTCAGAGCTAAACCGATTATCACTTCCTTGACTTAAGAACGCTCTAAATCTTTATGCCCGCTTAACCACTCCATGCCTTTCAATGTAAACAAACCTATCATTCAGGGAAGCTTTCTATACCGTCTAAGTAGGTGATCGTAATTAAACCCAAAATGCTGTGTTGCCCGCTTCGCGGGCAACACAGCATTTTGGGTTTTGGGTTTAATCTGACAGGGAGACAGCGGTGGTCAAAAGCGTTATGTAGCGGTTGATGCAGACTGCTCCGAAAAAAAAAGATAGGTCGAAGTTAGTACACCCAACCTATCTATTAAATATGATAGCTAAACAATACCAGAGCATTGTTCAAAATGAACTCAGCCATGCCTCATATTTACTTCTAACGCTCTTGGT
>Ga0081520_100500_pt1 | contig 15001 bp, 8 predicted proteins | sample HotLakmasection1_FD_70988 | JGI IMG/M metagenome (GOLD analysis project Ga0081520, IMG submission 70988) | Hypersaline microbial mat communities from Hot Lake, Washington, USA - Section #1 (SPADES assembly) (version 2) | ecosystem: Environmental > Aquatic > Non-marine Saline and Alkaline >... | reverse complement strand
ACCGGCGCGTCGGGTACATCCGCTAAAGGTGGCACCGCGACGGCTGGGGCCGGGGTGCGATCGGCCTCTGCCAAATCCGGCACCGATACTGAGGGCGACGTCGCAAAGGGATCTAGCGGCAACTGCTCGGGCGGCAAATCACTCAACGTATCTCCCGGCGTCTGCGTGAGCACATCGGCATCAGTGCTGACCCGCGCCAAGGGATCGGGGCCGGTCGGCAAAGATCGAGCGGCACCAGTCGTGGCTGAATTCGCAATATCGGGCAACGAGGGTAAGTCAGGCGGCGCTGCCGTCGGCGGCGCTGCTGCCAAGTCAGGGCTAGGGTTCACTTCAATGGCGATCGCAGAATCGGCTGGCTCCGGGGCGATCGCCTCATCAATTTCGGTCAAGCCATCTTCCGCAGCCACAGTTTCAGCGTCCGGGCTGACGGCCTCTGTGGACTCTGCAGTAGTTTCATTAGCGGCCGTCTCGTCTGCCGATTCAACCGCTGGCTCTAGCGGCGCTTCGGCGATCGCAGGCGGGGCCGCAACAGTCGGCGGCACTGCCGCAGGAGCACTCACCGCCGGTTCCGGGGGAGAAGGAGCCGCTGCGACAGGAGCCGTCGGCACATCTTGTAGCAGTGGCCGCAGCGTCCATGCCGTTTGTCCATTGCCGAGGGCCGTGGGGGTCAACTCCGCATGACGCGGATCCAGCCGCGTATTGGGCGCTAACTCCACCACCACCCTTGACCCACCGGACACCTCCGACAGACGAATGCTGCGCACCGCACCGTTGTACTGCTGGGCGGCGGGCACCGCACCCAAGGTCGTATCGGGAATTTCCAGCACGATGCGAGCGGGTTCGGCCATTAAAAAAAAGTCTGGCTTCACGCCATCCGGTAGCGTGAAGGTAAAGGCCCGAGTGCCGGGGTCAAAGGACCAACTGTGTAGAACGGCAGCCCGGACTGGGGCGACGATCGCCATCGGCACCGTCATCCCGGCGATCGCTGCCGCTGCTAGGCCCCATGACCCAAAGCTAGATTTAGGATTTTGCTGACTCCGGGGTCTCATGCTTTTTTCCCCACTTTTCCCCTTTCCCCACAAGGATATGCAGATTTTCCACAAATGCAAGCATATCTTCACATCACGCTAGATATGGATATCGTGTGACAGTTTGTCCGCCCCCGCCCTGAAGGAGCCAGGCCGCGATCGCGACCTCTCCGCTAGGGACCCCAATAGTCACTTTGGAGTTCCCGAATGAGTGCCTAAATTCAGGTTTTCAACCCAGACGAAAACTGTTGAAATCCACCCCAAAATGCAACCCACAAAAAAGGTGAGCATGACCCCACATGCTCACCTTCAAGGACGATTCAACTCACCGCGATCGCCCCTTAGCGACCAACGCCCACATACCGGAAGCCCCATTCTTCCATCTGAGCTTGGGGCAAGAAGTTCCGCCCGTCAATGATAATGGGGGTGTGCATCAGCTCGGCCATCTTGGCGTAGTCCAGCGAGAGGAACTGTTGCCAATCCGTCACCAGCACCAGCGCATCACAGCCATCGGCCAACCGCTCCGGATCGGTCTCCACGATGACCCCGGTCAAACCATCCCGCATGCCGCTTTGAGACACAATCGGGTCAAAGGCTTTGACCTTAGCGCCCAGGCGATTCAACTGCTCAATCAGCGTCAGCGAGGGCGCATCCCGCATATCATCGGTATCAGGCTTAAAGGTCAGCCCCAGCAGACCCACGGTTTTGCCCTTCAAAATCTTGAGTTCCTGCTGCAGTTTTTCCAACGCAATGGTGCGCTGGTGCTGGTTCACACTAACCGTCGCTTTCAACAATTCCGCGTTGTAGCCATAGTCTTCAGCGGTGTGCAGCAGCGCCAACACGTCTTTGGGGAAGCAGGAACCACCCCAACCAATACCCGCCTGCAAAAACTTTTGGCCAATTCGAGAATCGAGGCCAATCCCTTTAGCTACCTGCACCACATCGGCACCGACGCGATCGCAGATATTCGCCACTTCATTAATAAAACTGATCTTGGTAGCGAGGAAAGCGTTCGACGCGTACTTCACCATCTCCGCCGAACTTAAGTCGGTCACCACCACCGGCACGGGCGGTAGCGACGGCTCCTCAGAGAACTGCCGCTCCACCAGCGGTGCATACAACTCTTGCATTTTTTGAATCGCCCTGGGGCTGTTGCTGCCCAATACGATGCGATCGGGATTAAAGGTGTCATACACTGCCGAGCCCTCGCGCAAGAACTCGGGGTTACTGACCACGTCAAAGTCCGCTTGAATCTCCTCGTATTCCGGTGCCGGAGCCCCTGCCCCCACCAAAGACTTCTTGCGCTCAGTGATGCCGTCCATCACAATCATGCGCACCCAGTCTCCAGAACCGATGGGCACCGTCGACTTGTTCACTATGACCTTATATCCACCGTTAAGGTGTGCCCCAATGCCCTTCGCCACCGCCTCAACATAGCGAGTGTCGCTTTCTCCAGTCGGCAACGGCGGCGTCCCCACCGCAATAAATAAAATTTCCCCGTGCTTTACGCCAGCCGCCAAATCTGTCGTGAAGCTGAGTCGCCCCGCTTCCATCGAAGATTTCATCAGCTCTGACAAGCCCGGTTCATAAATTGGGGATTGTCCAGACTGCATCAACTTGACCTTTTCGGCATTGTTGTCGATGCAAATCACATCGTGGCCAATGTGAGACAGGCAAACCCCCGTCACCAGGCCAACATAACCAGTTCCAATGACACAAACACGCATAATAATTTTGTCCTTTCAACATGAGGTGAGCTTACAAAACACCCATTGCCGGAATATTCCGGCTAGGTATAGGTTGCCCAGTTGGGTCAGAGAAATACAGTCAACACTAGCAGAGGCCCTAGGAATTTATGGTCAACTATGGACTCATTTGCATGGCTAATCCTGCATTACCGCCTGCCAGGTCAATACAGCAATAGTTTTAAGAAAGCGTTGTTTCTAACGACAGTCGCTTTTCCGCTTGCAACCGTTGCTGAAAGTCATTAATGGTCTTTGTCAACCCTGCTTGCAAGGGGATAGTCGGTTCCCAATCGAGATGCGCTTTAGCTCGAGAAATATCCGGCTTGCGACGTTTGGGATCGTCTTGGGGCAACGATTCGTACTTAAGAGCAGTATCGGGATTGACCATCTTTTGCACGGTCTGTGCCAGTTCTAAAATGGTGTATTCGCCGGGATTTCCTAAGTTGACGGGGCCAATAAAATCCCCGTTCATGAGTCGAATCAACCCTTCAACTAAGTCATCGACGTAGCAAAAACTACGGGTTTGGGAGCCGTCGCCATAGATCGTCAGCGGAATGCCTTTGAGCGCTTGACCCACAAAATTGCTGACCACGCGGCCATCATTTTCCAACATTCTTGGACCGTAGGTGTTAAAAATTCGGGCGACGCGAATATCCACACCATTTTGACGATGGTAGTCAAAGGCTAACGTTTCTGCGACCCGCTTGCCCTCGTCATAACAACTCCGAATACCGATGGTATTCACGTTGCCCCGATACTCTTCCGGTTGAGGATGTACCTCGGGATCGCCATACACTTCGGAAGTGGAAGCCAATAAAAATCGCGCTTTGATCCGTTTGGCTAAGCCCAGCATGTTCAGGGTTCCCAGCACGTTGGTTTTGATCGTTTTGACGGGATTGTATTGGTAATGCACGGGGGAAGCCGGGCAAGCCAGGTGATAAATCTGCTCGACTTCTATGCGAATAGGCTCAGTAATATCGTGCCGAATAAGCTCAAAATTAGGATTGCCGAACCAATGTTGAATATTGCGTTTATGGCCGGTGAAAAAGTTGTCCAGGCAAATCACATCATGCCCTGCTTGCATGAGGCGATCAATCAAATGAGAGCCAATAAATCCAGCACCGCCTGTGACTAGGATTCTCATATAAGATAATCAGCGCTAAAGAACATGGTGATAGGTTTCCCGTATTTCTACCGGAAATCTCATCTTGAAGCAACGAGTTCGCTAGACGACTGCGAGAAATTCCACCGCACTGCCTAACGTCTCCCAACAGCTGTAGCCTCACGATTTTATGAGGCATCTGCAACCAAAGTAGCACTGTCAGAGCAGAACGTTTACCCACGGGCGGTGGCGACCTGAATACCCTCGCACCCTGGTCACGCTCAGCCGCTAATAACTGCACGGCTACGCCACTCTACGCTTCGGGCGTAGGAATCGTAATATCCACCTGAGTCACCGTTTGATCAGGGGTCAACGTCGCCAGGGGTGGCTCAATATCGGCTGCATTGCCCACCACCAAAATCACCAGGTCTTCAGGCTTGAGGTGCTGCTGGGCAGCGGCCTGAAGTGCTTCGATTGTCGTGTTGGCCACATCTTCGCGAAACTGGAAAACGAAATCTTGGGGATAGTCGTAGTACTCGTAACGGACCAGGCGAGAGAGCGTTTGTTCCGGGCTTTGAAAGTTAAACACAAAGCTGTTCAGTACTGAATCCTGTGCCCTCGCCAGTTCCTCTGCTGAAACGGGAGTCTGGCGGATTTCAACAATTTCTTGCTGCACCGACTCGACAAACGGGACTGTCGCATTCGATCGCGTTTGCCCACCACCGATAAAGATGCCGTCGTAGTCGTAGCGGGCGGACCAAAAGGCATACACCACATAGGCGAGACCCTGACGCGATCGCACCTCGTTAAACAATCGACCGCCAAAGCCGTTCAGCACTTCGTTGAGGACGGCCATTTCGGCATAGTCAGGGGCATTGCGCTGACCGCCGATGTGTCCAATTTGCACATAGCTCTGGGTGAGTTGCGGCTGATCGACCAGAAAGACTCCGGCTTTGGCCTGATCGGCAGTGGGAGCCGGGGGCAGGGTCGGCGCATTGGGAGCCGCTTGCCAGTCGCCAAATTGCTCAGCAATCAAGACTTTCATTTGCTCAGAGTCGAAATCGCCCGCGATCGCCAAAATGGTTTGCTCAGGTTTCACCGAGGCTTGATAAAACGCCAGAATATCGTCGCGGGAGATATTGTCGAGGGTGCGGTATTCGTAAGTGCGGGCGTAGGGGCTGTCCTCCCCGTACACCAACTTGCTAAACTCCCGCGAAGCAATTTCATCAGGATTATCGTTGCGCCGCTGGATCGAGCCGCGATACTGATTTTTCAAAAACTCGATGCGATCGGGCGCAAAGGCTGGGCGCTGCACCACATCGGCAAAAATCGCGAACACGTCTGGCAAATCTTCCGCCAGGGTATTGAAAGTTGCGGCCCCCGAATCCACATTCACCGACGTTTCTACCGAGGCCGCCCGCTGCTCCAGTTCCAGATTGAGCATATCCGCCGGATACGTCTCCGTACCGCCCAGGCGCATGGCATCCCCCATCAGTTCCCCCAGTCCCGCTTGCCCAGAGGGCACCAGCCGCTCTCCCGTGCGGAAAGTCGCACTGCCACTCACCAGCGGCAGCTCGTGGTCTTCCATGAGGTACACCACGAGGCCGTTGGGCAGTTCGTAGCGCTCATAGTCGGGAATCTGGATGTCGCTCAGGGGCGGAAACTCCAGCTCGGTGTAATCACGAGCAGTGACCGCCGCTGCCGGAGCAGAGGGCAACCCCAGAGCTAAAACTGCGGTCAGGCTGATGACGCCCAACAGCAAATACATCCAGCGAAAACGGCGAGGAGAGAACACAGAAAAAGACCCACGCATAGCGGCATTGACGGTTAAAGGTGGACAGGAAAGCAGAGGGAAAGGGCGATCGCTCACGGCGCGGTGGCAGTCAACAGTTTACCGGCGGTGCGATTGTCTGGCTGAAAGGTGGTTTGGGCGACCCGCTGAATATCCTCAGTCGTCACCGCCGCAATTTCTTCCAACTCGGTAAAAAGATTGCGCCAGGAGCCGGTTTTAGCCTCGTATTCCGCCAGGAGGGCGGCCATGCCTTCATTGGAATCGAGCTGCCGCAGTAGGCTGGCTCGGGCCTGGGTTTTGACGCGATCGAGATCAGCTTGGGAAACCGGTTCCGTTTTGAGGCGATCGAGCTGTTGGTGGATTTCGGCGGCAATTTGCTCTGGTGCGACTCCCGGCGCAGTAATGCCATAAAGCACCAGCATGTTGGGATACTTATCGCCCGGAAAGCCACTAAAGCCCCCCACATCCAGAGCGATTTGCTGATCTTCGACCAACTCTTTATAGAGTCGTGAGGTGCGCCCTCGCACCAAAATGCCCTCGATCATGCCGTAAATGGCATGGTCAGGATCAGTAATGCTGGGGCGGTGATAACCCTCCAAATACCAGGGTTCTGACGGTAATTCTAAGGTGAAGGATTGGGGCGCAGTTTGGGGCGGTTCTTCAATCTCCACTTCTGCGGGGAGGCTACGAGTCTGCAAGCGACCAAAGTAAGCTTCGGCCATCGCCTGTACGTCTGTCGCCGAGACATCACCCACCACCACGCCGATCAAATTATTCGGGCCATAATAGCTGTCAAAGAAGCGTTCCACAGAATCACGGGTGGCGGTATATAAGTCTTCCTGATAGCCAATCACCGGGCGGCGATAAGGATGCACCTCAAACGCCTCTTCGAGAAAGACTTCAATGAATTTGCCGATGGGGGAGTTGTCGACCCGCATCCGTCGCTCTTCGAGAATTACTTCTTTTTCTTCGTAAAATTCGCGGAAAACGGGTTGTAGAAAGCGCTCTGACTCTAGGGACATCCACAGTTCCAGCTTATTGGAGGGCAAGCTGTAGAAGTAGCGAGTGGCGTCTGCCCCAGTCGTGGCGTTCAACCCCACTCCCCCTGCTTGCTCAATGATCTGGCCGTATTCGTTTTGCTCCACGTACTGAGCGGCTTCTTGACGCAGGGCGGTTAACTGAGCTTCCAATGCCGTCACTTTCTCAGTATTACCAGCGGCTTGCGCGGCCAAAATGTCTTGGAACACTGCGTCCATCTGCTCAATCAGGAGCTGTTCAGCCGCAAAATTAGTCGTGCCGATGCGTTCCGTCCCCTTGAAGGCGAGATGCTCTAAATAGTGAGCCACTCCGGTTTCGCCGTTCGCTTCATTCACTGCCCCCACATCGGCGTACAGCATAAAGGAAACCACAGGAGCCTGGTTGCGCTCCAGCACAATCCACCGCATATCGTTATCGAGGGTGAATTCGCTGACCTGATCAGCAACTCGGTCGAGATAGGGCTGAATGTCAGTGGTGGTCGGGGTGGCCTCTCGGGCTTGGGCGATCGCTGGCCACCCCATCAGCGTACTCAAACCCAACAGCACCGCACTCAGCAATGCCAAGCTCTGTCGCCCTATCCTGGCGCGAAAAAAGTGTTTCTGAGAAAGTCCCATCGCGATCGCCCATCAGCATACCCTCACAATTTCAACACATCGAGTTGGCAAACGACTATTTTTTGTCAGAGCGGAGGGGATGTGAGGATGGGTGGGTGGAGTAGGTGAAGTGGGTGAAGTCGGTGGGGTAGGCGACACTTCATTCCGACCGTCGAATTCTGCATTCTGAATTCTTCCCCTCAGTCCCATGCCCCGGCGTTGTGGATGCCGTAGTGTTGCCTCAGGGTGTCGAGTTCCTGATCCATGACGGTTGCGGGGTCGAGGTAGGCGTTGATCGGGCGGCGGACGGTGCGGCCCTGGCGCACGCCCGCGAAGTAAAAGCGGCAGATTTCGAGGGGGCGGTAATGGGTGGTTTCGGTACCGATGGCGCGGCCCCAGAGCGATCGCCACAGCACTTCTAAAAACGCGCCGATGTTTTGCAGGTAGTAGGTCCAGGGGCGTCGCCAGGTGAGCCCGGTAAGGATGAAGCCGACCAGCCGCATTTCGTCGTCGAGGGTGGTGCCGTAGCCGGTGACGACGTGCATAATGTCGTGGCGTTGCAGGTCACGCCAGGGGATGCGCACCAGACCCAGATCAAGATCCTGGTTTTGCACAAAGTCGGGATTTTCGGCATAGTAGCGCTGCAAGCCCTGGCGTAGGGTGGGTTTGGTCGTAGATGGGGACATGATTATCTAACCGCAATATGTAATGAGGAGATGGTACTCACTCCAATGTCAAGCACTCTATGTCAGTAGAACCGAATAAAAATCGTCAGCGCAACGTATCGGTCACTCTTGGCTCATCGCATCAGTGCAGCAACTGTTACTAAGAACTGGCTCGCTCTAAACTGTAGTGAAAATGCGCTTTGCGTTTTACTTGCGTGCAGGAAAAATCATAGACGATCCACTAAATTTTGGCGTTTTTCCTCATATTCTTCTTCAGTCAAGAGACCAAGTTCATAAGCCTCATGAAGCTTCTTAAGCAGGTTCAAAGATGGTGTTGATTCATTTGTTTTTGTGCGTTTAGAAGAAAGGTCTTTCTTTTGGGACTTAAGGGACTTTAATTCTTCCTTCAGTCCCTTGATTTGGTTTTTTAGCCTCCTAACAGATTCTTGTGCTTGTTGTTTGCCTTCTTTTATTTTTGCTCTCTTTGCTGCCACCTCGTGTGAAATTCGGGCGTTCAACGATGCGGCATTTCTCCTTTGTACTGCTCTATATTTAGAGCCAAATATTGTTCCTCCGAGCCCTTGGCCCATTAACTGGGTTTTGGCTCTTGCTTCTGCTGTTGACTGAGAAAGATCAGCATTAGCTTCAACCCACTCTTGAACTTCCTCTTTTGCTTCTTCAAGCATCGAATTAAGTCGTCTTATTTTAGCTTCGACGACTGATATTTCCTCCTCTACGGCAGACACCTTTTCATCTCTAGATAATTTACTTATAGTTTGGCCTACAACCAAAATCTACACTTCTCCTCAGTAGGATTCCCTAAGTAAGTTCTAACACCACATGCGACTGACCTCTCATAATTTCCCGGTTGCCGGTTTAATGAAAACCTGAACTTGTAATTAGATAGACGCTAATGCCATGAGAGACGCCACAATCAAGAGTAACCATTCCAGAAACTAAAGAAAGCTTTATGGGTTGAACAGCGAAAAATGTTCTAGATATGGAACCTGGACGAGATCGAGATGGGCGGAGAACAGCTCCCCACACAGAAGTGGGAAGCCACACCAGCGAGTGTAAAACGGGCGCTGCTCAATCTGTCTGAGCCGGTAAAACAGCTGAGTGAGCGGCTGGCGGCAGCTGAGGAGAAACTCAATCAGCACTTGTCGAATTCATCGCGTCCCCCTTCCAGTGACGGGTTGGGAGCGGAGCTCCCCCCTTCAGAAGCGCCAGTCCCAGGGCAAGCAGAAACGTCCTCGCCAGGTGCGCCAGTTGGTCGCCGTCGAGCATTGTGACCAGGTACATGAAGCGCAACCGGAGTCTTGCCCCGCCTGCGGAGAGCGACTGAGCGGCGCAGACCCGCATCGGCATCAAGTGTGGGAGTTGCCACCGCTCCAGCCGTGGGTGCTGGAGTATCGTTTACATGATTCAAAGCGGAGTTGGAAGCCGCTGCCCGTCTCCCCATTAGCGACGGCGAGAACACACCGCTGGCGAAAACCGTTCGCACCTGCCAGAAACTGTTGCAGGGGGAAGCCGCGCTCTGGACCTTTGTCCATACACCCGATGTGGAGCCTACCCATAATGCGGCAGAGCGGGCCTTACGTCCGGCAGTGATTTGGCGGCGCACGAGTTTTGGCTCACAATCGGCAGCCGGGAGTCAGTTTGGCTCGCGGCTGCTGACGGTTTTCACTTTTCTCAAGGCTCAGAATCGCCCGGTACTGGAGGTACTGACTCACGCTTGTCGAGCGGCACGTTTAGACCAGGAGCCCCCTTCCTTATTGCCAGAAGTTGAAATGCTGCCTCAGCAGCCCTCGGTGCTCTTGCTTCTTCAGGCTTTCTGAGGAACGGATACTGGTCGATGACATCTGAACTAAACGTTTTAGTTTACTTCTAGTAAGTCCTAGTGAACGAAAATTCGATCTTCGACTTTCCTCAGTCAATCAGTTAAGTTGCTCCCCTCGCAAAATTGGCTAGTCGCAGCTAAAAGTTTTCTGACTTAGCGGGGCTAACTGACCGCAAACCTCGCATTTGGGCTCCATTTTGGGCAGCCTGATCTAACTTATTGAGTGGTTTCACTGCGGTCATCCGGAAGGTTTTATTAATTCTTTATTGATGTCAGGGTATATTTACGGACGTGATTGGTGTAGTCTTAATTCCCGAAAGTGCAATCTACGCTGTTTGGCCTATTGACCCTTAGGTTTGACAGGATTTTCGTATTTGTCCCGGCTTTGTGTGGTGTGTGTTCAGACAATTTTTCCCTTAAGAAGAGTCCTGGAGGATTGCTTAAGGGCTGGTGCCTGAGGATGTGAACTTCGTCTCCTTAATAGAATGTTGCGACTTGATTGGATCTTTTCCATTCCGGGTTTTGCCTGCCGATTAATCGGATATTTAGCCCGTTCTTCTAAATGTCGGTATCTGCTGCTGTCGGCGATCGCTTTTGTCGCGGTGCAGGTGCTCCATTGGGCTGGCCCTGTCCCTCACCGGGGATTACCGCCCGTAGCGGCTCAAGCTACGCCGACCAGTATTGATAACCAAGCCGGGGGCACCTACGTCGACAGCAATGGCACCCCCCAAAGAGCGGTTTCTAATCTGACCACGCTACAGGCGCAAGAAGCGCCCCCCCTCACGATTATCAAAACCGCTGATCGAGGCGCGGCAGAACCCGGCGATGTGGTGGTCTATCGGCTGTTGGTGCGCAACCCTGCGCCCTTGCCCGCCGGACCCTTAACGATTACCGACGAGCTGCCACTGGGTCTGCAACTGATTGAAGATTCCATTCGCACTTCGCCCCTGCCTTTTACCAGGGTCACGACGAGCGATCGCACCTTTACCCTCGACTTTGGTGGGGCCTCTCTCGGGGCTGGCCAAGAACTGTCAGTGGTCTACGGAGCGCTGGTCACGCCGGATGCGGTCAGAGGGTCGGGGCGTAACGTGGCCCAGGCCATTACCCCCAGCAGTAGCGCTTCTGCCAGCAATGAATTGGCAATTCGTCCGGGCATTTTAGCGGACTGTGGCACGTTGATCGGGCGCGTCTTTGTCGATAAAAACTTTGATGGCGAACAGCAACCGGGCGAACCCGGAGTCCCCAATGCCGTGGTGTTCCTAGATGATGGCAACCGGATTTTGACTGACCCGGATGGGTTGTTCTCGGTGGCTAACGTCTTAGCGGGCAACCGGGTGGGCACGCTGGATCTCACCAGTCTGCCGGGGTATACGCTGGCTCCTAACCTGTACCGCTTAGCGGACAACAGCCAGTCTCGACTGGTGCGGCTAGAGCCGGGCGGCCTCGCTCGTATGAACTTTGGCGTCACACCCGCATTTGGGGAGGAGCAGGGGTGATGAAGACACTCATTGCAATGATTGGCTGGCTGATGGTCAGCGCCTTAACCGCCGATGTGTTAGGGGTGGCGATCGCCCAAACCACTGACGAAAGCTCCGGCGATACAGCGGCTGAGAAATCTGCCCGCTCTGAGCAGGACGAGGTCAGTTCCGTGATTAACGTGGCTGCCCGCACCGCCGCCGGTGGCACCCCCAGGGCGCAGCAGCCCCCTGACGTCCAGGTGTCTACCGAGGCCGCTGCGCTGTCAGCGCTCGACGCCGTTGGGGTCAATAATCCGCCCCGGTTGCCTGCCGGCGATCGCGCCACGGCTCCGCCCCCAGCGCCCATCAGCCCTGGTGGGGTGGGGCGACGGTTGCCCCAAGCTACGGCAGAGGCGAGAGCAGCGGCTGATCCGCGACGGGTGGCGTTAGAGCGGTCCGACGACCCTGATCTGCGCATCCCCTCAGGCCAGCTATCAAGCCTGGCGGAGCAGCCTGCCTTCACCGCGCAATCTAATCCTCAACCGCTACCCGCCATTCCCACCGAGGCGCTGGCAGCGGACGAGGATTTGCCGCAGCTATCGATCAGTTTAACGCCGGTGACGAATCCCATCGTGCCCGCTAATCAGCGATCGACCATTGAGTTCGAGGGCCGCATTACCGACACCGATGGCAACCTCATTGCCGAAGACACCGTTGTGACGCTCACAACCGGCGCGGGGGAATTTCTGGGCGCAGACTATGACACCGATCGGGCTGGCTTCCAGGTACTCGCCCGACAGGGACAGTTTGGAGCCATTTTGCGCTCTGCCCTCGAAGCTCAGCAGGTACGCATCCGCGCCGCCGCGTCGCCCTACGAAGCCCTGGGCCTCGAAGCAACGGCGACGCTTGAGCCCCTGCCCCCTCTGGAAACCTTTGTCCAGGTCGAATTTGCCACCAACCTGCGACCCACGCTGGTATCGGGCGTAGTCGATCTGCGCCTCGGGCCAGGCGGCACCAACCTTTGGGGCAGCTACGCCGAATTTCTCAATCCCGACTCCATTGGGGATACCGAATTTGACCTGGGGGCGGCGCTATTTGCGACGGGGAGTTTGGGCGACTGGCAGTTTACCGGAGCTTTGAATACGCGCCGAGCGCTGAACGAAACCTGCGACGGCAACCGCCTATTTCGCAACGACCAGTTTTGCGACAATTCCTACCCGGTCTATGGCGACAGTTCGCAAGTTGACTATCTGACCCCCTCCATCGACAGTTTTTACGTGCGATTCCAGCGCGATGCGGAAGTGCCAGGTGCCGACCCCGACTACTTTATGTGGGGCGACTATCACACCCCAGAGTTTTCTCGCTCCTCGCAGGAGTTCACCTCGATCACCCGTCAGCTCCATGGCTTTAAGGGCAACTACACCCTGGGGAATTTGCAAATTACGGCGATGTACGCCAACAACTTGCGTCCCTTTCAACGAGATACCCTTGCCCCGGATGGCACGAGCGGTTTCTACTTCTTATCTCGCCGCCTGATTCTCCCCGGCAGTGAAGACATATTCCTGGAAACTGAGGAACTGAACCGTCCGGGCACGGTCATTGAGCGGCGGCGACTGAACCGCGTCAGCGATTACGAAATTGACTACGATCGCGGCACCCTGTTGTTCCGTCAACCGATTTATCGCACCCAGATTGAACCGCTGGGTAAGACCCTGGTCAACCGCATCGTCGTCACCTATCAGGTCGACGGCGAAGACGATGGCAATCTGTATGCTGGTCGTTTTCAGTACAACTTTGACGCTGGGGAACCCCGCACTTCGGGTTGGGCGGGCGTCACTCTCCTCACGGAAGAGCAAGGCGAGCAAGAGTTTTCCCTTTATGGGGCGGACGTTTACGTGCCACTGGGAGCAACCGGCTCCTTGACGGGGGAGTATGCGTGGTCCTCTTTTGACCGCTTTGGGGCATCCGCCGACGGCAGCGCCTATCGTCTGGAAGCCCAGGGACCGCTCTTTACCCCTGAGGTGCAGGGTTTGGCCTACTTGCGCAGCGCTGAGGAAGGCTTTTCTAACATTGCGACCACCAGCTTCCGACCGGGGCAAACCCGTTGGGGGGGGGCCGTCAATGCCCTGGTTGGCTCCACCACGCGGGTCAACGTCCAGTTTGACCAGGAAATTAATCGCGGGGTCGCGCCCGAGGTTACCACCGACCTGTTTGAGCTGTATAACCCCGGTCAATTTGCCGATCCGGGCGATCGCGTGGATAACACCCTGACCACCTATCGCGCCGGCGTCTGGCAAGAAATTGGCTCAGTGGATGTGGGGCTGGACTATGTGAATCGCGATCGCCGCGATCGCATCGCCGCCACCACGACCAACTCCCAGCAGTTTGTGCCCCAGATCGCGATTCCGATTACGCCAGGTCTGAACTTCCGCGCCCTGAGTGAAATCAACATCGGCGACGACGACGATTTTCTCTACCCCGATCGTACCACCCTGGCTTTGGACTGGGCGGTGCAGCCAGGGGTCACCATGCGGTTATCCCAACAGTTCATCGGCGGCGACATTGGGCCTGAAAACATTACCAGCCTCGATACCCTGGTAGATTATGAATTGGGCGACAACACCTCCCTGCGCAGTCGCTATTCCTTAATCGGCGGCTATGGCGGTTTGATTGGTCAGGCCGCCCTCGGGTTAAATCACCGCATTGTGCTGGCTCCCGGACTCCGGGCCACCGTCGGCTTTGAACATATTATTGATGATGCCTTTAACGCCACGGGGGCCGGTCCCCGATTCCCCCAGCCCTACGCCGTGGGCTTGGGGGGCACCGCCTTGGGCCTCGCCGACGGCACCTCCTACTTCGTTGGCGTGGAATACACCAACAACCCCGACTTTCAGGCCAGTGCGCGGGTAGAGCATCGCAACTCTTCCGCCGGCAGCAACACGGTATTCACAGCCGCCGCCGCGGGTAAAATCACCGATGAGTTGACCAGCTTGTTCCGCTTTCAGACGGCCAACTTTGCCAACCAGACCATCACCGGTGAGCTGGGCAACTCCACTGACCTGAAGCTGGGGATGGCGTACCGCAATCCCATCAGTGACGAGTGGAACGCGCTGATGAGCTATGAATATCGGCGCAATCCGTCGACGACCCCGGATACTTTGCTGATTGACAGCGGCATTGGCTCCTCTGACCACACGCTGGCGCTGGAGGCCATCTATTCCCCCAGTTGGCAGTGGGAGTTTTACGGCAAATACGCCTTCCGCATCAGTGATGCGACCCTGGCGGACGACTTCGAATTTAGCAACTCGATTCACCTGATGCAGTTCCGCACGGCTTATCAGTTTGCCTACCGCTGGGATGTGCTGGGCGAGGTGCGCTACATTACGCAACCCGAAGCCAACTTTAACGAAGTCGGTACCTCTATCGAGTTGGGCTATTACGTGACCCCCGACTTGCGGGTGGGCGTGGGCTACAGCTTTGGCAGCGCCGACAATGACGGCTTTGGCGGTGGCTATCGCTCGGCCAGTGGTCCATATCTGGGCGTGCAGCTCAAGGTCAATGAGTTGCTCAATGGCTTTGGCATTCAGCCGGAAGTGGTGCCCCCGCAACAGCAGGAGTCGCTGGTTGACACAGCGACAGGGCCAGCAGACGAGGCTCCTGCCGCATCTGGCGATGAAACCAGCGATGTGTCCTTGATTCAACCCGCGTCGACGGCGGCGGTCGTGGCGGCCTGGGTCGATG
>Ga0081520_100498_pt1 | contig 15052 bp, 11 predicted proteins | sample HotLakmasection1_FD_70988 | JGI IMG/M metagenome (GOLD analysis project Ga0081520, IMG submission 70988) | Hypersaline microbial mat communities from Hot Lake, Washington, USA - Section #1 (SPADES assembly) (version 2) | ecosystem: Environmental > Aquatic > Non-marine Saline and Alkaline >... | reverse complement strand
GCGCTCGTCTGCCTGATGCCCGTCTCACTCGTATTGCCCTTCGCCCGATCGAACTCATTGCCATACGGATACAGCAATCCTTCAGGCCCACGAGCGGCAATCTCCCATTCCCTTTCCGTTGGCAGCCGTACCGGCCACCGGTCAATCTCAGCCAGCGTCAGGAACTCCCCCGTCTCTTTCCAGCTCAGCCAGCGCGCAAATGCCATCGCCTGATACCAGTTCACATTATCGCGTGGATGATTTGCGTATTTGAAGGCCTGTTCGCGCATTGCACAATGCGGCTCCTCAGCAGCCAGCCCTTCAAACCAGTCATAGTCTGCGCTGCCATAGCCGTCAGTAGCATCCAGAAATGCCTGAAACTGCCCATACGTGATCGGGTATTTGCTGATCCTGAAGCTGTATTCCAGGGTGTACTGCTCTGCAGGCAATGAATTTAAGGCGTTTTCATCCCCGCCGATGGGATACTCACCCGCCGGAATTAACGCGCTCCAGGCGATCTCCGGCACGCCATCTACGATGCTGATGCCAGGGCGGGGGTCGCCAAACACGCTGAGGATACGTCCCATTTCAGCCCGCTCATCAGATACTAACAACAGTCCACGTTCAATAATAGCCGCAATGAAGGGGGCGTTTCTCTTGCGTAAGATCAGGCGGAGGTCTTCATCGTCAGGCAGTTCGTACTGGTGCATCCAGCGCGTCCCGTAGGTGATACACCGCCACAGCGGATCATCATCAGTGTCTGGCAGTGGGGTGTCCCTCTTTGCCAGCAACGCCTCGATCAGCTTCCACAGCCGCTCAGGACTGAGCTCATCGGGTAACAGGTCGAGCACCGCACGCCACCGATCACCCGGCTCGCGTATGATCTGTACAGCATTCTGTGGAAAATCATCAGCAGTAGCCAGGTATCTGGCCGCCAGGTACTCCCGGATATTGCGATGCGCAAACTGAAACTTGCCCGCATCCGGTGCAAAGAGGACCCCGGCTCTCTGGGAAAGCGCATCATTAAGCTCGTAAGGATCGATCCGGCCCAGTTGCATCGATATGATGGTATTCAATACTTCACCTGCTTCGAAAACGGCGTCATCGCGGCTGCCAACCTGCTTATGGACCCGATAGGCCAGGTTGGCGAGCAGCGCCCGCAGCTGGACCTCATCCATACCGATGCGACTCGCCACTGAAGATCCGCTCAGGTCCTTGCGTGTCCAGCGCGAAATGAGCATATCCACACATTTTTCGAAGATAGCGCCGCGCGTCAGGGTGGGCAGGCGTTGTTCAGGTAGCAGGTGCTGGTTGTTTAACCAGATCTGCGCCATCAGGGTGAAGAACAACGGCGTCTGACGCAGTTTGTCTTCGACTTTGGCGACGGCCTGTCGGAACTGCTCAGCCTGCTCATCAGCGTTTCCATCGCCCAGGACGACGCGAAACAGGCGCTGTGCAAGTTCTTCGAGCCGGTCTTCATCCAGCGGCGCCAGCGTCACCTGCCCGAAGTCCTCAATCTGCCAGTCACCCGCGTAGGCGTGCGGACGTGACGTAATCACCATACGGCAATCCGGGAAAGCCCCACGCAACTCACGCACGATTTCTTTAATCTGACTGCGACGCTCTGCTTCGGCGGCATCGGGCACTTCGTCCAGACCATCCAGGAAGAATATGACTTCGCCCGCGCGCATCTGTACGCGCAGTGGAGTCTCCTCACCCTCAGTACCCTTTACGAGATAGCCGTGGATGTCATGCGGCTTAAGCTGCTCCTCGTCGATATAGCCGAGGATCTTTGCAAGCGTGACTTGGTCGTCCATGTTAGGGAAGGCGGTACGAATCAGCGCCCGCAGTTCGATGAACACCGGCGTATACGGCTTGTGTGGCCAGAACTCCAGCGTATCCAGCGAGGCCTGGTCTTCATCGATGAGCATATCGTCCGCCAGGCACAGGGCCAGATGCTTGAGCAGCGTACTCTTGCCACTACCTGGATTCCCGGTGATGACGACATAAGGCATCAGTGCTGGTGCAATTTCACTTTCGATGCGCTTCCAACCGTACGTTCCGTCTTCTTTATACACATCTGCTTTTTCGCGTGCCCAGGCTTCGCGCATACGCACTTCCCAGGCCTTCAGGCCTTCGCCCTGGGGCGCAAAACCGTTGATGGACTTAGGCTTTGGCATCTCGCGGGTTGGGTCAATCTCGGCTTCAGTTTCCTGTGCGCGTTCTTCTTTCTGTTCACGCAGCCACCAGTCCACATACTCGCCGTCTTTAACCTCTAAATTGAAGCTGATACCCAGTTTCAGCCGCACATAAACGTCCATCAGGCGCACCTGCTCCCTGGGTGCCCGGTCGTACAACTCAACCAGGCTGACATAGCCCAGGCGTTTGTACAACGAACGCAGATAGTCTAGATGTTTGCTGCGCACAGCCGGGTCGAGTAACTGCTTGTTACGAACCATCACCTGGGGCAGGTCCAGATTGATGAGTTGATCCCAGGCATTCTCTTTGTTCATATCGCGGATGTTGATGTCGCCGCTCAGACCGACCTTGCCCAGGTCATCCGGTTTTGCATCGGTCGCGATCTGTATCGGGATGACCTTCACGCGATGCTTGACCGCGTGTTCGACTTCGGCACGACACCATTCGCTGGCGCACGCCGCTGCCGACATCATGAAGAGGACGCGATCCGCCTGCTGGATGCCCTTCGCGATGGCTTCTTTCCAGTTGTCGCCACCTGGTATGCTGTCGTAGTCGATCCACACATCGAAGCCGAACTCATCGCCCAACCGCCGCGCAATCGGCTTCACGGTGTACAGATTGTGTCGGCTGTAGGAGATGAAGATCTTAGGCGTGGCGGCACGACGGCGCGGCCGCTCGCTCTCTGGTACGCTGATATCGGGCAGGACGTGTTTATCCGGCGCGTTGGGTTCCTGCCGGAACGTTTCTCGTTCTACCTCATTAAAGCGGCCGTCTTTGGTATAGCCGAATTGCACCCAGAACAGCCGCGCCGACTTCAGCCAATCTTCTGTCTCAACGGGCCACTTCACGAGTGGGTAACAGATGACGCCTTCTGCGGGAATGTCTTCATGGCGCAGACGCAACGTGACTGGGTAGCACTTTCCGTCAGGTGAAGCGAAGACAGCCCCTGGTTCAAACCGGCTCTGCGTAAATTCTCGGTTGGCAGAAAATGACAGAAATTTAAGTTCGAATGGAAGCCCGAAGTTCAGGCCGTAGCCGTAAGTGCTTTCACGATGTTCAATGGGTGTGTTGAGTAGTTCTGGTTTTCCCAGGTTTGGGAACGGGTCACAGAAGAGGCGAACCTCCAATTCTTGATGGGGCCACTGCCATTTTCGATCTTTCGTAACTGGCATCCCCCATTCAAGCTGTAGGCTGTCGCTTGTCACTTGCAGGCGCACTTCTACGATCGGCTCGGTCATGTTAGTTCCACATGCATACACCTTATCCGGACCACTTAAGTATAGTATGTTTTCGTAAGGCATACTAGCAACTTGGTATTTGTCGTACGTTCATACTCGGTGTGGTCACACATCCGCTAAATCGATCGCTCACCGTATGCTATTGGGAAGCCGAGGGAGTATTCTGGCGGTGTGGTGTTATGAAGATGTGATGTTCGAATGGTTATCAAATGCAGGCAGCTCTGAGCGCTCAGAAGGCCATTCTTGATGTTGTAGCGCTGACGTCCAGCAACGTCAGCGGATTCCGTGCTTCCTCGCTGCTCGTCCGCAGATAGATCACCGATCCACGGCGTGGCGCAATCAGTTTCCTGGTTATCTTTCTAAGCACGCACCATCTCGGGAGTCCTTTCGTGAATAGAACGAGTTACTAATCCTGGGACTCGATCTGAGAATCTGTTTCTTCCGGTCCGGCACGTTCATCTTCATCCGTTTTAGCGGAGTTTATCGCCTCAACCAGAATCTCAGCGACTCGAAAAATACGCATCAGACTGAGATTTGCCAGTGACTTTTTCTTCGATTCATCGGTCATGGAGCACCACCTAAAACCACTCGAGTTGCGGGCAAGAAAAAACCCCACCTCCAACCGGAGATAGGGTTTGCGCGATCGTTATTCGGTTGAATCAGTACATCACATCAGCCGAGATTGGGCGCTTCCGCGCACCATCGCAGGTGTATGCATCTTGGAGTCAATCTCCATCCCGATAGGGTGTCTGCTACGCAGAATTCGTAGCGCCATGGTGAGCTTTGCAATCGACCCGTGGCAGGAGTTTTGCTCGGCGATGATTTGTTAAGGAGCCTTTCTGAAGCAGCCACAGCACGGGGCAGCAGGCGGGATGTCGGCGCAGCCCTGCCGGATTTTGTGGTGAGCGCAGCGGCACAAGCCAGGAACAAAATCCGAGCAGCAGCTCTGCTGGACAGACCGCCGCCCCGTGCTAATGTGGCAAATAGAAAGGCTCCGAATCATCGCAGTGAATCCTGCCGAGGAGAGCAAATGCGACGCATAGTGCCTGCGACCAGACGAAGCAGATATACTTATGACATGATCTTGTTCTCTGGAGATTCGCATGAATCTGAGTCAACTCGAAGTTCTGGTTGCTATTGTCGATTCAGGTAAGCTGTCTGAAGCGGCGGAGGTCGTCAGCGTGACGCAGTCGGTGGTGAGTTATTCACTCAGTCCCCTTGAGGCAGCGCTGGGCGTGACTTTACTCAAGCGAGGAGGGCAGGGAGTAGCACTTACGGGGATTAGCAAGGAGCGCTTCAAAGGCAATCCGCATGTGCCACAGTTTCAGATTCCGGTGAGCCAGATTCTAGTAAATGGGGCATAGTGGTGGGGGATTGTGGGTGCTTTGCCCATTGAGCGGTGAATTCGCCGAAACGAAAAATGGCTGCATCAGATGACGCAGCCATTTGAATTTCCTTCAAACTAATGCAACGTTTTTGCCTTGAATTTCTTTACGAATCCTCAGAAAGCCTGCTCATATCTGCTGGTCTCAAACGTGCTGATGCAAAATCCTTGTCTATATCCGTAGCCGGTTTTGCCCGTATTGATAATCAGAAAAACTATTCGTTCACGGCTTGATGAGATACAGACTTCATGGCAATAGACGCTAATCGGGATATACTTGACTCACGTTTTTCAACGATGTGACAGCATATCCTGAGTACTCATTCATGGGTTTGTTTCCTTCGCTCAACTTAAGTGTTTGGGAGTCAAAAGATGTGCGGTATTGCTGGATGGATTGGCTATCTCGAAAACGATGGGTATAGAGTTGCTGAGGATTTGGCAGTTTCACTGAGGCATCGCGGCCCAGACTCAAAGGATGCGAAGCATTTTGATTGTGCCACTCTGGTTCACACTCGCCTGAGCATTATTGATCTCTCTGACCTTGGTGCTCAACCCATGAGTAACGAAGATGAAAGCGTCTGGGTAGCGTTTAACGGCGAAATATACAATCACGTTCCACTACGCACACGACTTCAAAATCAGGGCCATCATTTTCAAGGTAGATCGGACACCGAGATTTTGCCCCACCTCTATGAAGAACTTGACGATGATTTTGTGAGTCATCTACGTGGCATGTTTGCCATAGCACTGTATGACAAGAACAAAAAGCGCCTTTTGTTGGTTAGAGATAGATTCGGCATCAAGCCGCTCTTTTACGCTCCGACTGAGAATGGCCTTGTTTTTGCGAGTGAGCTAAATGCTATTAAACGAGTTGATGGAGTCGATTTACGCCCAGATCGGCAGGCGATATGTGATTATGCTGCTCTTCACTACATACCAGCTCCGCAAACTGCGTACATGGGAATTCGCAATCTTGAGCCTGGACAGATACTCGAAGCGTATTGGAACGGGAATAAGGTTATGTATTCTGCTCGTACATACCATGGGTGGAGCATAGAACCTGATGGTGCTCTAAGCTATCAAGATGCGCTTGAAAGAGCAGAGTCTTTGATTCAAACGGCCGTGCAGTCTCAACTAGAAAGTGATGTGCCTCTTGGGGCGCTTTTGAGCGGTGGCATCGACTCGTCACTTGTCAGTGTGTCAGCAAAAAAAGCGCTCAGAGAGGAATTGCGCACATTCAATGTAAGCTTTGATGATGACTTATACGACGAAACCTGGGCTGCAGTAGCAGTTGCAGATCATATAAGAAGTCAACACCAAACACTCAAAATGACAGATGTCAGTAGTCCCTGGAGTTACACTGTAGGTCTCCTACACCAAGCAGGCCAGCCTTATGCAGATACATCTATCTTGGCTCTGAACTTGATTGCCCAAGAGATGCGCCGCCATGTAACTGTCGCATTGTCCGGGGACGGCGGGGACGAAGCTTATGGGGGATATGGCTCTCATTTGAGGTTGCCTTATCTAGGACTTTTAGGAAGGTTACCAAGGCTATTGCGCCGCATAGGTTTTTGGGGAGCGTCGTCACTCGCGCGTCTACCCGCTGCTATTGGAATGGTTCCACACCAAATACCTTATCGCCTTTCAGACCTTTCAGATTCGGAGGATATTGTAGACCTGATTCGATCCTTAATGAGTTGGATGCGTGATGAGGAACAGCGACGGATCTGTAGGGACCGAGACTTCCTGCCTTCACGTCGTCATTATCTACCCAGGTGGAAATCCAATCTTGATGATATGTCGACACTGGAAAAAGCTGCTGCAATTCTCACAGAGGCACAGGTACGTCTGCGAATGGCAAATGATTATCTCTTCAAGGTCGACACCGCAAGTATGCGACACAGCCTTGAAATACGTGTTCCTATGTTGGATGAGGATTTGTTTGCACTGGGATTGTCGCTTCCTTACCATCTAAAGGTTAGTCAAAATGAAGGAAAGCGAGTACTGCGCGGTGTAGCGATGCGCCAATTGCCCGTGCTTGTGGCTAAAAAGCCCAAACAGGGCTTTGCCGTACCAGTTGATCATTGGGTGAATAATGATTTTCGGCATCGATTCCGTGATGCGCTGTTGGGGCCAAATAGCGTTTTGCCTGAGTTTTTTAACCCAGACGTTTATTCTCCGATTATTGATGCCTTTTCTCTTGAGGAAAGGCACCCTTTAATATCAAGAGCAGGATTATATCAGCGTGCCATAATGTTCATGTCGCTTCAAGTGCATTTTGGAGATATCGATGGGTAATCATGGGGAAAACTATACGCTCTGCTTAGTGGTTTAACATGATCAAAATACCATTCACAAAATTTTGAAAACTCAGAACGGCCAGAAGACCATGATAAGCGTGATGCTCGCGGTGGCGACAATAATCTGTAGCGGTAATGCCATGCGCCAGTTATCGTCGAAACGATAACCGGCTGGTCCCATCACCAAGGTGTTCGATTGGTGCCCAATAGGTTTCATGAAGGTAGCAGATGCGCCGATTGCAACTGCGATTAAGAATGGGTCAACGGTTACACTCAAACCGTTACCCAGGCTGATTTCCACCGGTGCCATCAGAACTGCTGAGGCTTCTATGGCCGTATCTACCGGAATCATCGCGCCGATCAGCACCAGGATGGGCCATTCGATGCTGTCGTAGGCATCCTTGAGCGAGATGATACCCGTCAGGATCATCAGGACGACTGCTCCCATGAGCGCTACCTGGATCAATAGCAGGCCAAGCGCTGCAACGCTGATTGCTCCGAGCGCGATGAGTAGGGCGGGCAGAAGTCGTCGTGTGTTATCCAGTTCCAGGTCGAATTCAGAGATAGGCAGGCAGCCCAGCTCCGGTAGCTGACGCGCCAGCAGGTCAGTGCGCCCCTGCATCAGCAGTACATCTCCGACCTCAAACGGTATTTGTCCCAGACGCCCGGTCAAACGCTCACCATGGCGCGATATTGCCAGTAGGTTGATGCCAAAACGCGCCCGCATATTCAGCGCGCGCGCCGTCTGATTGATGAGCATGCTATTTGGGCGAATAACTGCTTCAACGATGCTTGTTTCTTCACCGCTTTCAGGCAGATCGTGGGCCTCTTCCACCTGGAAGCCTGTTACATTCAGAAATTGCTGAAGCAGCCCGGAATCCATTTCGACGATGAGGATGTCGTTGGGGCGGATGAACTCGAAGCTGGACGGCGCATCTAGACGGCGATCGCCGCGGATGATGGCCACCACAACCACGTACATTTCAATATAGTCATGGAAGTGGCGGAGCGACTTGTCCGCGAGATTGCTCTCACTCGGAACGCGTACTTCGGTGATGTAGTCGGTAATGCGAAACAGGTCAGCGCGTGAGCTGTCCGACTTCCGAACTGGCAGTAGACGCCACCCCAGGAAGACGATGAAGATCACTCCGATGGCTGCGACAGCACCGCCAACAGGCAGGAAGTCGAAGACACCGAAAGCCTGTCCACTCTCTTCCAGACGAAAACCAGAGATGATGATGTTTGGAGGGGTGCCAATTAGGGTCGCCATGCCCCCCAGCAACGAACCGAAGGCGAGCGGCATCAGGAATACGGAAGGTGAGAGACCGTTCTTATAGGCAATTCGGAGAGCAACCGGCATCACCAGTGCGAGCGCGCCAATATTGTTCATGAACGCTGAGCTCACAGTGACGACGCTAACGAGCATCCCAATTTGCGCGATGTGGTGTTTGCTGCCGCTGGAGAGCCAGCGCGTGATGAGATCGACAACGCCCGCCTTCATCAATCCCTGGCTGATCACAAGCACAGCCGCAACAGTGATAACTGCCGGATGCCCGAAACCTGAGAATGCTTCGTCTTGTGGGATGATTCCCGTCAGGGTGACTGTCAATAGGGCCAACAGGGCAACAACATCATAGCGCACTCAGTTGGTGATGAACGACACCAATGCCACCACGAGGGTGAGGAGAACAACGATTTGCTCCATCTCAGGATGGCACTGGCATTGCGTGGAGAGCCAATACAGCAATTATAAGGCCGACTTCCTCATCAGAGGTTACGACAGCGCCACGACCGATTCGGCTCTGCGAATGTAGCCACGCTCCATGAGCATGGTGATGATCTGCTGTGCGTTCTGCTCTGGTGAGTATTTGACTGTATCGATCGAGATCTCCGCGTTAAGGGGTTCTTCATAGGGATCATCGATGCCCGTGAAGTCCTTGATCTCGCCGCGACGGGCTTTAGCATAGAGCCCCTTTGTATCGCGTTCCTCGCAGACCTCAAGCGGGGTGTCAACGAATACTTCGATGAAGCCTTCACCGACCAAGTTTCTCACAGCGTTTCGTGTGGCACGGTATGGACTCACTGCCGCACAGATGGCAATACCACCGTGGCGCACGATCTCCGAGGCGACAAAACCAATGCGCAGGATATTCGTGTCGCGATCTTCTTTGCTGAAGCCCAGTCCCTTCGACAGGTGAGTGCGAACGACGTCACCATCAAGCACGGTCACCTGACGGCCATGCTCCAGCAGCATCGTCGTCAGGATTTCGGCTGTGGTTGATTTGCCGGCACCGCTAAGTCCAGTGAACCAGACACAAACACCCTGGCGATAGCGGGGCGGGTAGGCTTCTGCCAGTACGCTGGCCACTTCTGGGCGACTGAACCAATCCGGCAGCAGACGTCCCTGCGCCAGATAGTCGTCGCGGACCTGCGTGCCGCTGATGCTGAGCGTCCGCTTACCATCCAGCTTGTCGACTTCTTCATAGCGATCTTCATCGGGCAGATAAGCCAGCATCTTGAACGGCACCATTTTGACGCCGAGTTCTTCTTCATACTCGCGCATCAGGTCCTGAGCATCATAGGGGCCGTAGAAAGGTTCGCCCTGGCTGTCATTACCGGGGCCTGCGTGGTCACGTCCGACGATAAAGTGATTTGCGCCGTAATTACGGCGGATGATCGCATGCCATACCGCCTCACGCGGACCACCCATGCGCATCGCCAGAGGTAGCAGCGAAAGCACGATCCGGTCCGGATCATAGTAGTGGTCGGTGAGGGCCTTGTATGTACGCACGCGTGTATAGTGGTCGACGTCTCCCGGCTTTGTCATGCCTACCACGGGATGCAGCAGCAACACACCGTCGATCGCTTCGGCAGCGCGCTTGGTGAGTTCCTCATGAACGCGATGCATCGGATTGCGAGTCTGGAAAGCAACAACATTGCTATGGCCGGTGGCTTCGAGTAGTTCACGCGTCTCCGCAGGCGTGCGGCGAAGCTCTGCAAAGTCATAATAGGGCGGCAGTTGCAGCACACGCAGAGAGCCTGAGAGATTGACTTTTCCCCAGCGCGCCATCTCAGCCACAATCGGGTGCTTGGGATCAGTGGTGCCAAATACCTTCAGCGCCAGCTCATCGCGATCCCACTCGTACATCTCTTCCACGCGCATGATCGCCAGGAGATTGTTGCGACGGTCGCGCAGCGCGATCTCACCATCCAGCGTAACCTCTGGAGTGGGATCGACAGGCAGCGTAATCGGCATCGGGAAGAGTGTACCATCGCTCAGGCGCATTTCTGCGACGACGCGTTCCAAATCTACCTTGCCCATGAAGCGATCAAGCGGTGAGAATCCACCAACCGCAAGCAGTTCCAGATCACAAATCTGGCGGTCTGTCAGCTGTAGAGTAGGTAGCTGAGATGCATACGATTTGGTTTCTGCGAGTTCTTCAGGGGCGACTCGTAGATCAACTAGCTGGTTGCCGTAGGGTGTTATCAAGGTCATATCACCAATCCTGTCGTTCTAGACATATAAACTATCGCCAATTGCGACCAATACCGTCATTATCATAATCGGATAAATCGGGAAAGGTATGTTTAGCCTCATTGGCCCAAATGGCCATTAAGGAAGGTACGCATTTTCGACTATCGTGCATATTCTGTCGAGCTGCTCAATTGTTATTGCTGTGCCCGATGGCAGGCATAGACCCTGCTCAAAGAGCTTCTCAGCTACACTTCCGCCAACAGCTTCGCAATCTTTAAACACTGGCTGGCAATGCATTGGCTTCCAGAGAGGGCGGGATTCGATGTTGTGCTTTTCCAGCTCGAGTCGTATGTCTTCACGATCTGCACCGAATATCCGAGCGTCGACCAGTATTACCGTCAACCATCGATTGTGGCGTCCATAAGGCATTTCGTCGACAAACGTTAAACCGGGATAGGCTCCCAGCCTAGATCTATAATACTCGTATATCTCACGTTTTCTTCTGACACGTTCTTCTATCACACTTAGCTGCCCAGAGCCGACGGCTGCAAGCAGATTGCTCATGCGATAGTTGTATCCAATCTCCGTATGTTCATAGTGAGCCACTGGCTCTCGTGCTTGGCTGGACAACTTGCGAGCGCGATCCACCAGTGCCTTATTGTCAGATACCAGCATGCCGCCACCGGAAGTGGTGATAATCTTATTTCCATTGAAAGAAAATGCGCCCACTTTGCCTATTGTACCTGGGTGTCGGTCGCGATAACGAGCCCCTAACGCTTCAGCAGCATCCTCAATGATCGGTACGCCGTAGCGTTCACAAATCGCCATAATTGCGTCCATGTCTGCTGCCTGCCCATACAGGTGAACTGGAATAACGGCTGCAGGCAGAGTTCCAAGTTGAGAGCGTGTCTTCAGAGTATCTTCAAGCAGATTCGGATCTATGTTCCAGGACTGTAGCTCGCTGTCGATGAAGACTGGCTTCGCACCCGTATAGACAATAGGGTTTACACTACCCGCAAAGGTCAACGTAGAAACGAGAACCTCATCACCCGTTTGTACACCGATTACAAGCAGAGCTAGGTGTATGGCTGCAGTGCCAGAGGACAACGCAACTGCATGACGAGCGCCAGTATAGTCACAGAACTGTTCCTCGAACTGCGCGAGATTGGGGCCAGCAGGTGCAATCCAGTTATCTTGAAACGCCCTTTGCACTAGGTGCAGCTCTTTGCCTGACATGTGTGGTGGTGACAGATAAATACGTTTGGACACGTAGCTACTCTGATCCGATCCTATACACAAGCTGATAATGAATCATTTTGGAGTTTCAATGAGTATTCGTCCACTTCCGTGAGGTAGCAACATAGTTGCGCCGTAATATCAACCTCAGGAAATGGGAAGATATGTTCGGAGACGACTATGCCCATTGAACGGAATGTACAACCCTTATCGATTTAATACCTTGGCGGGCACTCCCACCACTGTAACACCTGCTTCTGTCACTGATTTTGTTACGCAGGCACCAGCGCCGATTACTACATCGTCTGCAATGACAAGTGGATTTTCTTCGGTGCCATTTATAATATTCGCACCAGTTCCGACATAAACTCGTTTCCCAAAATGAACCCAGCCCGATACATGAACACCAGGTGCTAGTGTCGTATAATCATCAAGAATCGCATCATGGCCTATAGTACAATCTATATTGATTTGCACGTGACGACCTACCGTGATGTTGACTGTAAGTATATTTCCTGCGCAGATTACTGTACCTTCACCGAACTCATTCCATTGCTCTGAATATTCCACGTTGGGATGAATGATCGTAGCAAAGGAGAAGCCATTTTTTGCTGCTCGAGATATAGTTGCTTCACGTGCTCGTGGTGAACCAACACCACTCACCATTAATGCATCCGGGAACCGTGAGAATGCTGTGTTTATACCCAGTACAGGGATTTCATTCAGTATAGTTCCGTGTTTGCTTGCATCATCGTCAACAAAACAGCAAACCTGGTAGGATTCGGTAGAATCACGGTTACACGATTGCACAAGCCATGCCACTTCTCGGGCAAACCCTCCGCCACCATATATAGCTATTTTCTTCATTTATTTCCCCTTGTTCAATTCGGTGCCGGTAAACTCTGACATAGTGGCTTCTCCTTGGTGGCTGATACCTTCTCGCCGAAGCACCTTCCATGCAGTAAGTACTAGAATCTTTAGATCGAGCCAGAACGCGCAGTTTTCCACATACCATACATCTAGGGCGAACTTCTCCTCCCAGTTGATCGCGTTCCGACCGTTGATCTGAGCCCAGCCTGTAATGCCAGGACGCACCTCGTGTCGTCGTGCTTGTTCTGGTGAATAACGTGCGAGATACTGCGTCAAGAGCGGACGCGGTCCGACCAGACTCATATCTCCTCGTAGTACATTCAACAACTCAGGCAATTCATCCAAACTAGACGAGCGAAGAAAACGACCAAAACGGGTCAGGCGCTTGCCATCAGGAAGTAATTCACCTTCCGCGTCGCGTGCGTCAGTCATTGTGCGGAACTTATAGATTCGGAATGGCTTCCCATGAAGGCCTGGTCGGACTTGAGAAAATATTATTGGAGTACCAACGCTAAAATATACTATTAAGGCGATTGAAATAAGAATTGGAAGCAACAGCACAATAGCGACTGTAGACAAGATGAAGTCTAGATACCTTTTGCCGCGATACACAGACGTTCCGTTCAGCTTATTGATCATCAACTCAATCTCAACATCGTTATTCTTGTAACAATATGTGTACAAATACCTGTAGTTTTCTTGAGAAAGTCTTGAAGATGACTTCCAAACTCAAGCCACAACTGATAGAAGTAGTAGCATGGGAAGAGTTTCTAAACAGTATTCAACTTAGCCCAGAAGAGCGTTTCTTGGTCGAACACTCGATCGTTCGTTTTTTTGCAACTACTGTCATCTGTTAATTTAATCGAGATATAAGTTCACGCGTACTAGTTGAAGCGCGTGAGCAAGTTAGATAGGAATCATATTTAGCTAATAGTAAATATTAGATTAAGATAATAGGCTGGTGGCCGAATACGTCGCCCATTGCAAAGGTAACGCGGGAAATACGACCGAATCCGAGCCGAACGCGGATTCACGGGATTCACTTTGATGGTGGGATGATAGATTGCGATGTCGTGAGAGCGAAGATAGTTGGCGACTTGAATCTCTTTGCGTGGTTTACTGAAAATGGTATACCACTGCACGGACCCCTGTCCTTCCACGTTGGCCGACTCAGATCAGGTAATAACCATTTTTGAGCTGCACCTTAGCATTCTATAACAGATTGTCCGATCAACCAAGTTAAGATTTCTTAGATAATTTTTATATAAAATATACAATCGCCCTAGTTTAGATAGTTTTTTGATAAGGTGTTAGTAACACATAATTAGTAGCTAAACCACACCCCACGAAACCTTAGCGTATCACAACCAGTCACGTTGCACCAGATAGACCTCAGCACGCTGCCTGTTCTGGATTCTAATTTCGAACATTGTTTTCGACGGTCGGACGTGCCTATCAGAAAGACTACTCGCTAAGTCAGGTTCACATGACTTCTGATAAAATCCTCAACCCTGGCCTGAAAATTCCTCGTCACCCCTGGATCACCCCACCAGAGCATATGTCCAAACTGATCCACCGTAATGAGTTCTGATCTGGGAATTTTGGCATGCGCATGCGTTGCATTCTGGTAGGGAACATCGCCGTCATACTGACTGTGAACGATGAGCGCTGGTGCCCGTATCTGATCAAGTGGCAGATCATCCAGTGATTGCTGCACTCTAAGATCGTTCATCACACCTGCAAAGCGAGGCAACGCGGGCACAATCGCATCTGCCAACGACATGACCTGCTGACGTTGCTGCGGATCATCCAGAATCTGCTTGATGTAGCGGTTGCCTGTTTCCATATCATATAAGGAACTACCTCAGCACTGACTGTCTCAGGTGACTCAACTGACTCAACCCCAAGTTCGCAACTTGAAAGCAGTTTTTGACACCCGAGGAAAAATCTGGAAATCCAGCAGAATGATGTGTCTCAACCTGAGTAAGTTGAGACATCTGAGTCACACAGAGAGAAACAAAAGAGGTTGACTCAATTTACTCAACTGACTCAACCTCAATTCTGATACTTTGCAGCAGGTTTTTGCACGCTGTCTCAAGTGTCTCAACTGACTCAACCCAGAATATGCGCCGGGAGTTGCCAAACGCGCACCCTCTGGCCGTTGAATCGCTTTTGTATGCTGAGATTGTTCGGTCCCGGCACAAGCATCCCGTCCTCTTTGAGCTGGTTGCCAATCGCCTGCAGCGTGAAGTTGATCGGCTGAATCTTCGCGACCTCGCGGAATGCGATGTCCGGAATGATGTAAGTGAACCCGTCCGCCACGTAGCCGATCACCGGCACGCTGGGGGGATGCTCCCGCGGATGATTCGGA
>Ga0081520_100491_pt1 | contig 15279 bp, 12 predicted proteins | sample HotLakmasection1_FD_70988 | JGI IMG/M metagenome (GOLD analysis project Ga0081520, IMG submission 70988) | Hypersaline microbial mat communities from Hot Lake, Washington, USA - Section #1 (SPADES assembly) (version 2) | ecosystem: Environmental > Aquatic > Non-marine Saline and Alkaline >... | reverse complement strand
CTGATTCCATCGCCACACTTTTAGCCCGGTTGGGAACACCGGCCACAGCCCCCAAACCCCGAGGTAAGTCTCCGGGCTGGCCCAAAGGCCAAACGCGTCGCCGCAAACCTCGCTACCCTACGGTCAGAAAACGGGCTAGCCGACCTAAAAAACCGCCAAAATCGGTCGCTTAGCTCTCGCAGTATCCTCAAAGAGTCGATATTTCTCCCCTCTGACGGCAGGGGGAAAATTCGCTTTAGTCTAAACTCCAATTAACCAGGCAATCGACAACAAAATCAGGGGTTTCAGCCGACTCTCCCAGGTAGATGGCCAAGTCATCGGTTTGTAGATTGAGAATGCCAAACGGAATCAACACCTGTGGCCATTCCAGATCGTGGTCATCGGCTTTTGGGGGCTGTTGTCGTCGGTCTTTGCCACCTCTGGAGAGATTCCCCACTTTCACTTTTGCCTTGGCGTCAATAGAGACTCGTAACACGCTGGGGGCCGCGTCTGCCGCAGCATTGGCCTCAGCCACAGGCTCGAAGATGGCGTCAGTCTCTGGAATTTTCTTCAAGGGCTTGGTCTTGAGGGTTTACGAAGACGATAGCCCAGACGATTCAGGATATCGCCAATGGTCTGACGGCACGGTAATGCCCCATCCTCATAGCCCTTCTCGACGATTAACTTATCGCGGACAGCCTGGGCACTCACTTTGAGGTACCGGAACGAGGTTTGGAATTTGGGGTCTGTCTGCGCCTCCCCATCCACCAACTCACGAATATCCGACTCTAGATGCGGCAGCAGTGCCTCTGTCTTTTTTCGTCCACGCGCTGGGTAGTTGTCAGGGTACGGAACCCCCGTCCTCAAGCTATCCAGCCCTCGCTGGATACTCACTCTATCCCAGCCCAAGGCTCTTTCAGTCTTCCGGGCTGAGCCGTCAAAATAATCCAACGCGACTTGAGCGGTGAAGGCTCGCTTCTTTTCCCCACTCAGCTTGTGGGCAGCATCCTTCAAGGTGGCTTTGAATTGCTCTATTAACATTGTCATCACATATGACAGTTGATTGAAGCTAGTCTAACCATTCTTTGGGGGAGATATTTAGACGCATATCCCTAAGTTGCGGATCGCTTTCATTTGGTCAAGAACTTGAGTGCAGCTCTAGAGCAAGCGTTGGGGAGCTACCGCAGTGAGCTGAAAGCGGCTGAACAATTAGCCGCATCAAGCGACCCTCACAGATATTGCTGAAGCCACCGTTTTGGCTGTCCCACAACCCACTACTACGGAGCAGTCACAGCCGCAAATCCGACAGAACCAACAGCGCAAAATAGAACAACAGCAGACGATCCAGTCCTGACGAGCCCAGGGATTTTCTCAAACCGCGATTGCCCTGAAAATAGAGCGACGTAGGGTGGGTCCACCCCCTCACCGATCGCGCCAAAACTCCCTACCAGAGAGTGATACGACCCACCACCCCGGACCCAAAGGCCAAGGTACCCTTTTCATCATTCGGAGTGTCGCGATCGCGTCATGGGCCATTGCTCAGAAGTTAGGCATTAGTCCCAAAACCGCTGAACGCTACAGCCGCTTGCCCGACTTGCCCGAGCTCGCCGCGCGCCTTTCGGACGCAGTCTACTGGATCCCTACAAGCCACAGCTTTTGGACTGGTGGAACTCGGGGATTAGAGAGCCGAGCCTCCTGATGAAATGGCTCGAACCTGGCGGCTTTGAAGGCTCTCTTCGGACCCTACAACGTTACCTGAGCGGACTGCGCAAAGCACAAGGTCTACCGCCGGTGAGGAGCAAAGTCGCTCAGACGTTGCCCAAGGTCGTTGACCCGCAGTCGCCACCCTTCACCCCTCGCCAAGCCGCCTACTGGGTCGTGCTCAAACCCGAAAATCAGCAGGCGGAAGAGACTGATCGACTCGAGCGGGTGATGCAGCAGCATCCGGACTTGACGCTGCTGGTAGAGTTGGCCGATGAGTTTTTGCAGCTGTTAAGACAACGGCAGGTCGACGCCTTCGATGACTGGCTACTCAAGGCAAGCAGCTGCGCTATCAAACCGTTGCAAACGTTTGCCCAAGGCTTGTTTGATGACGATACTGTGGTCAAAGCTAGCATGATGAATGAGGTTAGTAATAGCCCAGTCGAAGGCTTGAACAACAAATTGAAGATGCTGAAACGGCAGATGTACGGCAGGGCTAGCTTGGCGTTACTCGAAAAGCGATTTGTTATGGCTGCATGACCAGCGGTGGCAAGCGATTTTCATGGCTTCACCAAAAGCTGGGAAGAGCCCAAAGTAATTGGCATCTAATAACTGTTAAGTAGACCGGGCTTGAAATAATCACGTATGCTTCAACTTGTAAACAGCCTCAAAACTGTTGCACCGAAAAGGTCTTGACGAAATTTACATTCTGTTACATAGCTTGGTTTACCTACGTCTGCCTACTTAGCGTTGGCGGGTTCTACTCTTTTTTAAGAGACTAACGATCGCGCTGATTAATGTCTCTGGTTCGACAGGTTTTGTGAGGTGCATTTGAAAACCCGCCGCGATCGCTTGCTGTTGATCGAGATTTCTCGCGTAGGCCGTTAAAGCAATGGCGGGAATCGTTCCACCCTGGTTGGGTAGACACGAGCGAATCTGCTGCATCAGCATATAGCCATCCATCTCCGCCATGCCGATATCGCTCACCAACACATCCGGCGTGAACTGTTCCAGGGCTTGCAAAGCCTCCAGGCCAGAGGCCACAGCCACGACTTGTGCGCCGCTGCGTTCCACCAAAAAGGTTTGAAAATTCCGTGTATCGGGCTCATCGTCGACGAGCAACACTCGGGCATCGGCTAGCGGCAATTCTCCGTCTTGTTGAGTTGGAGTGGGCTCAGAGCTCCTCAATGCGGCCTGTTGGCTCGTTGGCAATTGTAGGATGAAGGTTGCCCCTTGCCCTTCCCCTGGGCTCTCTGCCCACACGGTGCCGCCATGCATTTCCGTAATCTGCCGGACGATCGCCAACCCTAACCCCAAGCCACCAAATTTGCGGGTGGTTGTAGAATCTGCCTGCCGAAAATACTCAAACACATGCGGTAAGAACTGCGGCTCGATGCCTTTGCCAGTATCCATGACGCGAATTTGAGCCATTTGCTCGCGTTGCCGCAATTCAATCGTGACTTGTCCGCCGTTGGAGGTGAACTTGACCGCATTCGTCAGTAGATTCCAGACGACTTGTTGTAACCGCGCCTCATCACCGGCAACGGCAACGCTTCCGGCTGCTAGATCCAGCAGAATTTGAATGTTTTTGGCTGCGGCTGCCAACCGCACCGTTTCGACGGCTGCCATAATCACAAAAGTCAGACTGACAGGGGTGACGGTTAAGCTCAACTTGCCCTGCATAATGCGGGAGATGTCGAGGAGATCTTCAATCAATTGAGTTTGTAATTTGGCATTGCGCTCGATCGTTGCCAGGGCTTCCTGTTGACGGGTGGCGTCGAGTTTGCCTTTTTGCAATAGCTGTGTCCAGCCGAGAATTGGGTTGAGGGGCGATCGCAACTCATGGGACAGCACTGCCAAAAACTGGTCTTTGATTTGGTTGGCTTGTTCTGCCGTTTCCCGAGCGGCTTGTTCGCGCTGTAGCAGTTGTTCTCGTTCGGCTTCGGCTTGTCTTTGGGTGGTTTTGTCCTGCATGATTTTGACAAAGCCCTGCACGTTGCCCGCTTCGTCCTGTAACGGCATCACTAAGCCGCTGCCCCAAAAGCGACTGCTGTCTTTCCGCAGGTGCCAGCGTTCATTTTCGGCCCGTCCCTGAGTGAACGCGATTTGCAGCTCGCGCTCGGCGCTTCCTTGGGCTCTGTCTTCCGGGGTAAAGATGATCCGACTGTTGTGCCCAATAATTTCGGCTTCTGAGTATTGCAGCAGGCGTTCGGCCCCGGTATTCCATGTCGTCACGATCCCGTTGAGATCCAGCGTGAAGATGGCGTAATCTTTGGCACTTTCGATCATCAGGCGAAGGCGCGATTCGCTCTGACGCAATAACTCTTCGGCTTGTTTGCGATCGCTCAGATCAACCGCAAAGAAAAAGCCCGCCTCTGGATTGTCGGCAAATCCGGCTGCACCCACCACAATAGGGACGCGATGCCCCTGTTGATGAATGAAATCTTTTTCGTAGGGTGAGCAGGTTCCCCGCACGGCAATTTCAGCCAGGGCTTGTTGATCGCGCTCAGCGTATTCTGGAGGGGTAATTTTCTGCCAATTAAGCCGTCCCTCATGCAATTCCTGGCGCGTGTAGCCGATGATATTTAGCAAGGCATCGTTGGCCTCAGCAATGCCCCCCGATCCCGTCCAGATGCCCATGCCAACCATGTTGCACTCAAAGATGCGGCGAAACCGCGCTTCACTGAGGCGCACAGCTTCTTCAGCTTTGATTTGCTCGGTGACGTTTCTAAAGTAGATGGTGATGCCATTGGTGGCGGGGTAGGTGCGGACTTCGTACCAGCGATCGTGGTCAGGGTAAAACTCAGTCAGTGATTCAGCCACGCGATCGCGCATGACGCGACGGTACATCGGCTCAAACTTGCTGTCAGGTAATCCCGGAAAAGCGGCCCAAAAGTTTTTGCCGATCAGCTCGCCGGGTTCGTAACCCGTTAACGTATAAGCGGTTTGGTTAACGTAGGTAAATCGCCAATTTTCATCGAGTCCAAAAAAGGCATCCGTAATACTCTCTAGAATATTGCGGCTGTGCTCTTCACTTTGGCGTAAAGCGGCTTCTACTCGTTTGCGATGGCTGATGTCGCGAGATAACCCGACGACCGATTCGACGGTGCGATCGGCAGCAAACAGCGGGCTCAGAATATATTCAAAGTAGCCCTCAACCCCGGCTGGATTGGTGTAGGGAGTTTCATTTCTAACGCTCTCTCCAGTTTCAAGTACGCGTCGCAGATCGTCCAGCACTTGCTGCTCAACGGTGGGGGGATAATTGAGGTCAGCCATCGTTTTGCCGATCGCCTCTGCGGCGGTGATGCCCCACAGGTCGAGCAACACTTGATTGGCATAAAGAAACCGCCCCTCGCGATCGAAGCTAAAGACAGAATCGGTGATGGTCGAAAGCGTGGCATCAAACTTTCGCACTTGGCTTTGGAGTTCGGCTGAGAGCTGCTGCAGGGTCGCTTCTGCCTGTTGGCGATGGGCTTCAATCTGCTTCGCCTCAGTGATATTGGTAAATAAAATGGCGAACTGATGGTTTTGTGGCTCACCGATGCAAAAGGCATTGACATTAAACCAACGATTGAGGGCGCTGGCATAATTCTCAAACCGAACGGGCTCCCTGGTTTGTACAACTCTGCCATAGATCTCAAACCAATAAGCCTCATGATTGGGAGCCAGTTCCCGCATCCGTTTACCGATTGCTTGCTCCAATCCGGTGAGTTCTTCAAAGGCTGAATTAACTTCCAAAAAGCGGTAATCGTTGGGCTCACCCTGTTCATCAAATAGCATTTCGCAAATGCAAAAGCCTTCATCGATCGAGTCAAACAGCGTGCGGTATTTCGCCTCAGATTGAGCAACGTTCTGGGCTGCCAATCGCAGTTCCAATTCATCCACCACCATGGCGGCTAAATCAACCAGGGTGGCTTGCTGCTCGGGTGTTAAGGGGTTGCGGGGCTGATGGTCGAGCAGACACAGTGTGCCTAAATTAAAGCCGTCATGACTGAGCAAGGGCGCACCGGCATAAAACCGCACTCCCGGTTCAGCTTGCACCAAGGGATTGCCGGCAAAGCGCTCGTCGCGGCGAGTATCGGGAACAATCAGCGGCTTATCGGTTAATATGGCAAAGCTGCACAGAGTGTCATCACGCGGTATTTCTTTCGCGTCAAAGCCAACGCACGACTTAAACCAGGCTCTCGACTCATCGACTAGCGAGATGAGGGCAATGGGCGCGTTAAATAACCGGGCTGCCAGTCGGGTAATGCGATCGAACGCGGCTTCGGGGGGCGTGTCGAGAATCTTGTAGCGCTGTAGGGCTGCTAACCTTGCTGCTTCGTTAGTGGGCATCGGGACAGTCAAACGTTTTTGAGGCAGTGGGTCAGTCATGTCGGGAATCCTTTCCCGCTGCTAATTTCTCCATGAGTATAGGTGGTTCGCAGCACCTCACCTTTATCTCCTAGCTGATTCAGGAGTGTATAAATTTGCTTGAGGGTCAAAGGAGAAGGCGTTGTAGGCTCATTTTCCCAGTGATTGATCGGGGCAAAAGTCATCTCTAATTCGTCAGCAAACTTTTCCTGGCATAGCTGCATGGTATGACGCAGCTCTCGGACTAAGGGGGCGATCGCAGGCTACTGCATCCGATGCAGTTTGCCTTTGAGGAGTTTGCCTTTGAGGAGCATCTCAGTAAACAATATCTAGAGCTATATACCACTCTCAATGGGGATCGCCCTTCTGTCCATCTCTCTAAAGTCTGACGATTTCCTTTAGTGACGGAGTTGAATGAATCATCGTACAGAAACTCCCGCTAAGGCTGAGCGCTATGCGGGGCAGGTATTCTGAGTGAGCTGCTCATTCTAATCGCTGAAAATACGCAAAGACCTCACTGCCCCGAATTGGACAGACTCCGATAGGTCAGAGAGGCTCGGTTTTGGCAACAGGCAATTTGGGTTCTTTAGCCTGAAAGGTTTGTGAAATAAGCGTTTTAGCCGTCAAAACCGCTAGATTGACCCAATCTCAGCCTCGCTACTTTCGGACCACATCACCATAAAGCTGCCACACATTAAGAAAGGCCCTAACCGCCTGGGCGATCAGAGCCTCCTGGTGCAGATGATTGACTCTCGCGGAGTTCGGGCACCAAACTGGAATTGGAATAAAGCCCCCTCAATGTCAGGCATTAAGGGGGGGATGGGTGTGTCAAAGGGAATGCCGCAGACAAGAAAGGTAGGTAGAAGGTTGTCGCTTAGGCGTTGGCAATCGCACCTTTTTCTAGATTCTCCCGGCGTCGCTCATCAAAGTCCACAGCAGCGTAGATTGCAACGACGGCATCTTTATCCAGGTTTTCGTGATGCAGTTCGTCGAAATCAACCGCGCCTTTGTCTAAGTTCTCTTGCCGCAGCTCATCAAAATCGATGCCTTTCACCTGGATCTCAGCGATCGCGCTTTTATCCAGGTTTTCACGGCGCAATTCGTCAAAGTCGACAGCACCTTTATCCAGGTTCTCGCGACGTAGTTCATCAAAGTCCACGGCAGCGTAGCTAGCGGGGGCAACGGCGATGGCAATAGCGGTCAAAGCAGTAAGGGCTAAGGCAATGCGTTTCATGGTTTGAACTCCTTCGGTTGGTTGATTTAGTGTTTCAATCATCTTGAGTTCTATAGTGGGGCTCGCTCCTGAGCGGTCCCTGATCGCGACATGAGCTGACCTTAATCGCTGCCTGAGAAAGCTGAGCGCTTGACTGCATTGACCTGAGAACCTGTGAGGGCCGTTACCAACGGCAGGTTGCTGACAAAAACATCCCCCTCACCAGCGGCGAGAGGGATGTTGTGCTGTCTTACTTGAGTTGAGCAGGAGGAGAGGGAGAAGGCAGGCTTAGCGGCTGTAGCGGACGCCGCGATAGATCAGTTCGGCGGTGGGCTGGCGCATCGCCGCTGTGACTTGCTTACGGGTGTACTGCTGGCCCAAAAAGGTGGCTTTCTCCGTCGTTTCCATGGCATCCATGGGGGTCACAGAGGCTTCGTAAGATTGGCCGAGGAAAGAGAGTTGCATGGTGGGGGCTCCGAGTTGGGTAGGTCGTGTTCGTTTGATGTCTTTAAGTATCCCGATCGCAACTTCAGGTTTGTTGAGGGAAATTGAGGACTGGATTTCAGGTGTTGCCTGAGGGTTGGCGTCGCCAAAAGTTAACTTGGGTCACTCAGGTGTATCGTTCAGCCTCAGTGGCAGCAAAGCGCAGGTTGCCCGATCGCTCCCAACGGTTGGTTGAAGGCATCGACAATCAGCATCCGTGTGCTCGCTTTCTCCGGGGCCGACGGATTGATGACAGATTTTGCCCCACTTGATTGGCAGGACGATACCAGGGCTCCACGGCTGGTCTGGCTTGAATCGGTGATTGGAAATGAAGAGGGTGAGCATAGCAGGGAGTCGTCGCAATACACTTTGGATGAGAGACCTGTACGAAGGATCTTTGGCAAAGAATCGCCTGCCGCAACTTTTTTTAGGCCTGTGTACTCGGAATTTGAATCAAAAATTCTGTGCCTTGGCCAGGACTTGAATGGCACTTCAGTACGCCGTTGTGAGCTTCAGTGATAACCTGGTGGCTGATAGATAGTCCTAGCCCAGTGCCTTTGCCCATGGGTTTGGTCGTAAAGAAGGGCTGAAAGACCTGTTGCTGTACTGCGGCTGTCATGCCGGGGCCTGTATCAGCTATCTTAATTACGATTTGGTTCTCCGCTGCGACTGCTGTGGTGATATGGATCTGAGGCGATGCTTGAGAGGGTTTTCCTGGTTCAATTCCTGCTTCTAAAGCATCAATAGCGTTGGCTAGCAAATTCATGAAGACTTGGTTGAGCTGTCCCGGATAGCAATCCACCAGCGGCAACTCGCCATAGTTTTTGATGACCTCAATGCGAGGACGATGGGGCTGCGCTTTTAACCGGCTATTGAGAATCATTAAGGTGCTGTCAATCCCCGTGTGAATATCGACACTCTTGGTTTCCTCCTGTGAGTGAGAAAAGCGACATAGCGATTTCACAATCTCCAGAATGCGATCGGCCCCTAGTTTCATCGACCGAATGACTGCCAACAGGTCTGCTTGCAAGAAATCAATATCAATTTCTGTGGACTTGGCTTGAATGGCAGGCGTGCCCTCAGGAAAGGCTTGCTGGTACGCCGCTAATAGTTCGAGTAGATCCTGAACATAAGTACTGGCGTGGCTAATATTGCCCGCAATGAAGTTGATAGGGTTATTGACCTCGTGGGCGATCCCTGTGACTAATTGCCCCAAGGCTGCCAGTTTTTCCCCTTGCACCATACGCAATTGGGTTTGTTTGAGATCTTCTAACGCCTTTGACAATTCCTGAGTACGTTCAGCAACTCGATTTTCTAACTCCTGGTTCAGTTTTTGTAAAGCCGCTTCCGCCGTTTTGCGGGTTTCGACTTCTTGTTTGAGTTGGTGGTTTTGGTCGGTGAGCAATCGCTTCAGGGTATGCAACTTGAGATGAAGCTGTACCCGTGCCAGCACCTCTTCTTGCTGAAAGGGTTTGGTGATGTAATCGACCGCGCCGAGTGACAATCCCTTGACCTTATCGTGGCTTTCTGAAAGCGCTGTCATGAAGATCACGGGAATCTCACTGGTATGGGGCTGCGATTGCAGTTGCCGACAGGTTTCAAAGCCGTCGATGCCGGGCATCATGACATCGAGCAAAATCAGGTCGGGGAGCGCATAGTTGACCTTTTGCAGAGCGCTTTCACCATCACGGGCCACCAAAATTTCAAAGCCCATTTCCCCTAAAAAATCTGACAACACGGCCAAATTATTAGGATTGTCGTCCACTACCAGGATGCTGTGTTGAGCGGATGTCATCATTTATCGGCGACCTCAAGATAGTGAGCAAAAAAGGTGATGAGTTCTCGTTCCTGAAAGCCCTGAGCGAGTTTTTGAACGTGGTTAGCAAAGGGCTGGAAGGCAGGATCGGCTTGGGCCAGGGCTTGGGCTTGCTGCTTGATGGCTCGGAGATTGCCTCGCATAGCCAGGTCGTGAAGCTCAGTTAGCACCTCGGCGGCAGGCGGGGTCAGGACATCACGGCCAGAAGTGCCTGCCACTTGGGTAGCGGGCGATCGCGGCAAATTGGAACTCAGGTTTTCTGCATCAAAGATCCACGTTAACGACAGGAATTTTTCCAGTTGCTCAAAGAGTTCAGCGGCATCAATCGGCTTTGGTAAAAAGCTGTGCGCCCCGGCCTCAATACAGCGCAGTTGATCAGAGTCAAACACGCTGGCCGACGACACGATGATGGGCGTATTTTGAAACTTAGAGGACTGCTGCAAGCGTTGCATGAGCGCAAACCCATCCAGCACGGGCATATCCAAGTCCAGAATGAACAGGTGAGGGGGCTGCGCCAAAGCTTTTTCCAGGGCATCTTGACCATCTTCGGCCTCAATGATGGTGAATCCCAACGGTTCGAGCAAGCTTTTGAGTACGGAGCGGTTTTCCCATTTGTCATCGGCGACAAGCAGCGTCTGGCGATCGCCCTCATAGCCGGTGATCTTGCCGGAATCAGTCATTTTGGCGGCCTCTGACCATTCCAGGCTGAGGGGCAGATCTAAGTCAAACCAAAAGATACTGCCGACACCGGATTGACTTTGCACCTGCAAATCGGCCCCCATTTTCTCCAAAATTTGGTAGCTAATGGTGAGTCCTAATCCGGTTCCCTCTGACTGTTTAGAGTGGCTGCCGACCTGCTCAAAGGGCAAGAAGATGCGCTCAAGCTGCTCAGGGGTCATGCCGACGCCAGTATCCTTGACTTGAAACCGCAGTTTGTACCAGACCGGCGGCGGTTTGAGTAGGTCCGTTGAGGCAGTCGGGTTTAGGGGCGAATTTTCGGGGGGCGCTGTCAACTGCTCGACGACGCTCACGGCAAAGGTCACCCGTCCCTGGCGGGTAAATTTGACGGCATTCCCCAAAAGGTTGATAAGGACCTGACGCAACCGTTTTTCATCGACGAGGACGCCTTCTGGCAGATCATCAGGCACTTGATAGACAAACTCGACATCTTTTTGATCCGCCCGAACGCGACAAATCTCAGCGACCCCTTGCAGCAATGAGGGTAAATGGCTCTCCTTCGGGCGGATCTCCAGCTTGCGGGCTTCAATCTTCGACAGGTCTAAAATGTCGTTGATCAGCATCAGCAGATGTGAGCCGCACTGGTGGATGATGCCGACGGCGTCTTGCTCCTTATCGGAGAGGGTGGGCGATCGCCGCAGCGTTTGCGCGTAGCCCAAAATGCCATTCAGCGGTGTGCGCAGCTCGTGGCTCATATTCGCCAAAAACTCACTCTTGGCTTGGTTAGCCTGGTCAGCGGCAACTTTAGCCTCCATCAGTTCCACTGTCCGTGCTTCTACGCGGGTTTCGAGGGTGGCTTTAGCCTCTTCCAACGCTTGAAAGCTGGTGCGTAACTGCTGCACCATTTGATTGAACACGGCGGCCAGCAGCCCCAATTCATTGCGATCGCTGACCTTCACCTGCGTATCCAACTGCCCCTGACTGATTTGAGTGGCGGCTAAGGTCAACCGTCGTAGGGGAGTCACCAGCCAGTTAGCCATGCCGGTGCCCAGGGTCCCGACAATCAGCACCGACAGCCCCAGCACCGCCAACATGACTCGATTCATCTCGCGGACGGGGGCGCGCACTTCAGCGATCGGCAGCTCTGACACCACGCGCCAGCCCACCCCATAGACGTAGCTGCTCGCGCCCAAAACCCGCTGCCCCCGCAACCCGGTATAAGTAACTACGCAAAATTAATTACAAAATCTTGTCCAAAGCCACGTAGCATCTCTTCCACATGCTCCCTCAACCTTTGCCAACTCTCGTAGGCTGTGATCTCTAACCAGTCGTACTTCATGAAGCGCCATAAGATTTCGATGAGATTCAACTCCGGGGAATAGGTGGGTAACTCAAACAGGTAAATATCCTTCGCTTGCCATTCCTCACGTTTGTCCTGGATCGCATAACTGGTATGAATCGAAGCCTGATCCATCACAATGACCGTCGGTTGCTCCACGGTTGAGAAAAACGCTTCAATGCAGGCAATGACGACCTCACTGGTGATGCTCTGAGTCGACACATAACTCTCTAGTAGACCCTGGGGATGCATAAAGCCGAGCACATTCAATCGGGGACTGCGACGACTGGGAATCGCCTCGGTTTCGCCAATCAGTTGCCAACCATAGGGAATCGTCGGCGTCAGGCTAAAGCCCGACTCATCCATGTAATACAACTGGATGAGTCCTAACGCATCCCACTGCTTTAAGACCGCCAAAGCAGAGCGTTTTCGCGCATATTCCTGTGGGTCAGGATGGCCCCCAAGACCGCGACGAAAGCGATGCCAACTCATCTTCAAGGATTTCAGGACGCGCTTGATGGTCTGAGTACTGACCTGGATATTCCAGGTTTCTTGGACTTTCTGAACCACCCGTTTAAGTTGTCGGGGAGACTGCTGCGCCCACTGCCTGATTTGGGCTTTTTGCGCCGCATCAAAGGTGGGTTTGCGGCCCCGACCCGGTCGATTATAGAGCCCTGCAACGCTCCGGATTTCCCACTCATGGAGCCAGTTATAGATGGTTTTCTGCCCCACCGCGAAAATGGTCATGAGTTGGGAAATACTAAAATCTCGGCTGTGCAGCAGTAAACAATGCGCTCGTTGACGCACTTGATGATGGCGACTATAGCGATAGATGCGCTCGAGCAGGCGGCGGGTTTCGGGAGTGACCACTCGTTGTAATTGCATGAAACTGAAATCGGCTAACTCGGCAGGGCCGATGATTATATTCTCGTCTCTTCAATTGTAATTAATTCAGGCCACCTACTTAAATCGAAAATGCCGATGCGGGGTCACTCATGAGATGGTGGATCAGGTCAGTTTGAGCAATGCTTTCTAACTGATAAGCCTCATAGGCTTCCGAGGCCGGGCGTTTTTTCGCAATAATTTGCTGTTGGTCATCGACAACGTAGGTATAGCCCGTTTCGCCGACTTGGGCCTGAGAAACCGTAAAGTTCAGGAAAAACAGATCAATTTCTGCTAGCAGCGCCCCATTTACCTGATCTCGATCATCCCGGACAGGGACCGCAAAGGTCATCACAGGATGTTCGGTGCGGGGATTAATGCTCACCGGACTGATGTAACGGTAGCCCGAAGTCACTTGGCTGAGAAAGGCTAAATTTTCTGCCAGCTTTTGAGGATTTTGGTCAAAGGGGGAGACCCCCACCAACACATCTCCGCTCAGATTAAACATCGCCACCGCCTGAAAGGCGTCATTGCTGCGGGTCAGCCCTTCTAAAAAATCTCGCTGGACCTCCCGTGGCAACGTGGCGAGTCCTCGCACTCGCTCTAGATACTGCATTTCGCTTTGCAGGTCATTGAGTTGCGTTTCGATACTTTGCGCCACTGCCCGCGATCGCTCCTGCTGCAACAGTTGGCTTTCCTGCAGTTGGGCGTGGGCACTGAGGCGAATCAAGATGCCACTGGTCAGCAACAAACTCAGCAACACCAGGGTGACGAGTCCGTAGCGCAACAGGTTGGCGATCGAAAGCCAGCCAGCTAAACCTTGCGGCTTGGAAAATGGAGGGTGCGATACGCTGCTCATGTCTCTCACATGACCTGAAGAAGAACGAATTGCGGATAAGGCAAAGCGGGACGGGGCTAAATTAAAATGCTTTCTTGTCTTGATAAATCAAGGGAAAGGCCAAACGCTTGAGGGCCACCGACATGTTGCAGGGCAACCTTAACGAAGGAATCATCTACCAAATCTTGCGCCACTTGATCAGGAGCCAGTTGAGCTAAAAAGCTTGGGTCGTCACCGATCAGCGTCTTTTGGAGGGCTGAGACCAACTCACTGGTGTAAGACGCAAAGGGGTAGGGCTGGAAATCAATCCGCCGCGATCGCCATTCGGGATTGATAATGGCCCCCTTTTGGTAGTAATAATCATTGTCGTAATAGGTCATGACCCGTTCGAGCACGGGCAGTTCATAGGGCATATATTGCCCCCCGTCCTTGGAGAGCATGTAGGCTAGTTCGGGGCGATTGGCCTTAGCCCACTGCTGAGCTTTGACAATGCCGTTGACCACCGCTTGTGTCCAGGCCGGACGCTCAGTAATGTCGTCCTCATGCATAAACACGACACAGCAGGCATGATCCTTCCAGATGTCGCCCGTCAGCCGCAAGAGTTTGCCGCTTTGTGCTAGCTCTGCCGCTGAGTTGTAAGGCTCCGCTACGATATATCCCGCAATTTTTTGCTCCTGCAGCGCTTGGAGCATTTGGGGCGGTGGCAGCACCACTAGGCGCACTTCATTGGCGGCGAGTGGTTGAGCAGTGGGTTTAATCACCGCTTCTAGGCCATACTGCCGCAGCAACATTTGCAACACGATGTTGTGAATGGAATACCAAAAAGGGACAGCCACATCGCGGCCAGCTAGATCTTCTGGCTGGTTGATGCTGGGCAAGACTGTCAAAGCCGACCCGTTGGTGTGGTTCCAAGCCACCACCTTGCCCGGAAAATTAGCCCCGTAGCGCAACCAGACAGTGGTCGGCATCAGGAGGTGTACAACATTCACCTCTCGCGCCATAAAGGCTTCAGCGATCGCATCCCAAGACAGATATTTTTGGGGTGGCTCAGCGTGCAGCCCCTCAGCCGTGTAGAAGCCGCGATCGTAGGCCGCTAGCAGCGCTGAAGCATCCGTGATGGGCAAATACCCGGTGCGAACCGGAGGAGCATCATCTCCATTAACTAGTTTGGAACTGTTACAGCTAGTCGCCATGGACAGGCCCAAAGAAGCCCCAAACAAAGCAGAATATTGCAGAAACTGGCGTCTATTAGGATGTGTGAAGTTCCGTGGGTGCATGAATTGAAATCATTAAGAGCCGTATAAGTCTTCGCTCTTTTGAGACTTCCCCTAGCGATAACAGGAATAACCTTTATGCTTGAATTTGCGTATTTCTAGCTAGATATCATGGCTTCCAAGGAATAAATCAAGACACCCTTTAACAACTGTAGAAGTGATTAATCTGAATTTCGAGATGTATTTGAAAGGTGCTGAAAAAATCATTCTTGTCGCAATGTATATCACATAACTGTAAACTTCAATACAGCGTTCTTGAAGCTAGCGAGGTACGAAAAATTCCCTTAATCCCTTGTTCTCAGAACACATGCTGTAAGTGCTGATAATGAAGTAGTCATCCGCTCCGTCCAGCGGCTAGAACACTGACTTTCTCGCCGAAGCATGTTCTCGACTAGACGTTGACGGCAAGCAGCCCCTTCACACTATCGCCACTGGGGGGCTCTCCCTTGCCGCAGGAGTGGATTGACGAATCCGGATAGAGGACCTAAATGAAAAGCCCCGACCTGAGCGCTCGGGGCTTCGTTGGCAGATATTGGCCGTGATTCTAGCGGTTAGCTGGCTAAATGCTCATTCAGGCAATCGATCGCGGTATCAATCCCAGCGGCAGCGGTCTGCACAAATATCATGAGTTAGATGCGATACAGCCTTTCCCCGCTGGATGAGGTACAAATGCAGATCTGAAACTTAGGCGTGGCAATGACTTCAGGACTTTGGTTGTCCCTC
>Ga0081520_100488_pt1 | contig 15436 bp, 17 predicted proteins | sample HotLakmasection1_FD_70988 | JGI IMG/M metagenome (GOLD analysis project Ga0081520, IMG submission 70988) | Hypersaline microbial mat communities from Hot Lake, Washington, USA - Section #1 (SPADES assembly) (version 2) | ecosystem: Environmental > Aquatic > Non-marine Saline and Alkaline >... | reverse complement strand
CCAAGCTATAGCCCAAGGGGCATTCAAGAAAGGGAGAAAGACTTTGAAGTCTTGCACCCCTTCTCCCAGAATTGGGAGAAGGGACTGGGGGATGAGGGCAATTCGCAAAAGTGGGATGCTCCCAGTAGGGTCAAGCTCAGTGAGTTAATGGCATCGATAACAAATGGATGTATCCTCGATAGATAAAAAATTTCTATCAAAACAGGAAAAGTTGCTAACCTCCCATCTAAAGCATATTCTGCCTGTAGTTAAAGAGAAGGTTAAAAGTATCACAGGAGAAGATTTCTCACTACTTTCTTTCCACGCTCAAATGGGTTCTAGAAATAATCTTTATATTGATAGCATTCGTACAAAATTTATAGATTCTGAAGATTTTATAGCACAATGGCTAAGTGGTCTCTTAAAGAATGTAGAGCGACAAATCCACGAGGGCACTTTTGGAAAAGGTCGTTATAAAGGAGCAGACTACTTCTTGATTAAGTATTTAAAGGATCTTTCCATTAGAGAATATGTTTTCACTTTCTTGACTAGAAACTTCTACAGGAATTTTAAAGAAAGAGTAAGAAGTAAACCAGATGATAATCTTTGGTCGCTTTGGTTTGGAAATGGAAACTTAGTGTGGGGCTTAGTGATTGAGCCAGTCCTGCGCAATGGTTGCTGGACTAATGATAAAAGTGAAATGAGAAGGGCTAGTTATAATTATTGGACAATCGGACATATATTATCAACTGGCCTGATTGATCCAACGTCAGATTCGCCAATCAAATTTAGAAAACCTGAAGATTTTTTGGGATTTTATAAAAGTGTAATTGTAAGAACCTCTAATTCTCAGTATGAGAAAGCAATCGCTGATAGTTATATTGAGTATTTAGAGAGATCTGACAATATAATTCAGGAACCATTCCTGATTCCTGAGTTTCGATATGCTGGAAAAGAAGTTAAGCATATTTACAGACTAGACTACACAATCCTGAATTCGTATGTAATGAAAACAACTGGTTTTGAAATTAGCCCTGCATCTACTCACATTTCTTTGAAGCGAACTAAGGATAAGACTCAGAAATCTCTCAACCTTGAGTTATCACAACAATGGTCTAAGGAGATGGCGAAAAGAAACAGTTATTTTAGTAAGTACGGAATCTCTACTGTAACTTTTACAGATGCAGATTTAGGTGATATAAAGCAGTGCTTTCAAACGATAGAAGTTTTTTTAAGAGAGAGAGCAAATACTCCCAATCCTCTCTATAACGCCATTTCTGAAATGGAATTGTTCATTGATAAATATAATCTCTGAGAGTGCAAGACTAGTCTAAGCCGCCTCCTAACAATCCGTCTGGAGCGGACTGAAGTAAGACTTGTTGAGAATGTACAGTTTATTTACAGCCGCTCAGACGGAACGTTAGGCCAGTGACAAGTTGACTTCTTTTCAACCAAATATCTTAGGAAATACAGTGACAGATAACTCAGAAAATAGAAAGCACGAAGTATTCTTTTATGGGTTATATATGAACCCAGATATTTTGAAGAAAGCAGGTGTAATTCCAAGTCATCCTCGTATTGGATACGTCGAGAATTTCGAGTTAAGAATTGGTAATAAAGCTACGTTGCTACGGGCTCCAGGAAAGAAAGCTAACGGAATTGTCTATTCGCTGACTCATGCAGATATTGACAAATTGTATTGGGGATCTGGTTTAAATGAATACGCAGCTGAGGCATTGGTCGCAAGAGTCGGTAACGAATCGGTGCCCGTTTTGTGCTGTAACTTAGTTGTGCCACCAGAATTATCTGAATCTAATTTAGAGTACGAGAAAAAGTTGAAAGCCAGTATGAATAAGTTGGGGGTAGAGTGTAGCCTGGCCTAACACCACCAATTATCGCCGCTTAAATTGACGTCAGGAAATTCGTAACCGTCCCCTGAGCGGAGTCGAAGGGGACGTTCTAGCTGAGTTTTGGCTTCGACTTCGCTCAGCCAGCGTAGTTCCTGGGACGGTTACGGAAATTCAACATTCCTATTGACCCGATTCATAATCTTCCAATAGCGCCAAAGTGATGCTTTGAAGGCGATCGCAGTCAGCCTGATCTTTCAAGCAGAGAATCGGTAGCGCGATCGCCCGGCCCCTGCTGCACCTGCGCGGCCTGGCAAACGACTACGGCGCTACGGTCATCGTCATTCACCACAGCAACGCGGCCGGCGGAGCCAGGGGCACCAGGGCGATCCATAACTCCGTCTCTGAGGTCTGGTCAATGCGGCGTGGGGAATCCCTCAACGAGCGCCATTTGAAGGTTGAAAAAACGCGCTTAGGCCGACCGCCGGGCGACTACCTATTTCGCTTTGACGATACCGATTTCACCTTCTCCTATTTGGGCGAGAGTGACGACCAGGGCGAGGGCGATCGCGACGCCCCCACCGAGGAACGCACCCGGCTATTTCTCTCAGAGAATGCGGGCACGGCCTACGCCGTCGAGGAGATAGCTGAGCTGCTAAGCATCTCCAAAAACACCGCTCGAAAGGTCACTAGAGAACTTTGGGCAAAGGGACTTTGCCAGCGAAAACGCACCTATCCGCAGCGGTTTTATAGCTACTTCATTAATCAAGAAAAGGGAATATTAACGAATGTAACAAGTGATCCAAGTGATCCGCCCCCAAATAGCCCGGATCACTTGCGAATCACTTGTGGAAACCCAGACACCGCAAGCGTTACAGCATCAAGTGATCCAAGTGATCGCGTTTTTAGAACTATTGAGAAACCGGAAAAACCCGGATCACTTGGATCACTTGAGACCAGTTCAGTGGACAGTGACCACGCAGTAAAGGTTTCAGCAAATGTAACAAGTGATCCGCCAAGTGATCCGCACCCCTAAAACTGCGGATCACTTGTGGCTTATTGAGAATGAATGGGTGCACTATTGCGACTCGGATACGGTTGTTAAGTCAGGTCAAAGGAAGTCTCAAATCAAGATTCCTGGTGTCGGCATTCGCAGCGTGCCCAATAGTTTGCTCAGTCCCCTGACTGCAGATGCCCAATGACCGCCGTCGCATTGCGCTGGGGACACTCGCCAATTTGTGGGGCCAATACTGTGAGTATCGGCGCAGCTCCGTCGCCCCCAGCACCTACAAACGCGACTACCACAAGTTCACCCGGCGAATCGAGCGGATGCAACGAGAAGCCCCCAGGCTGAGCAACGCGATCTCGATTCGCGATTGGCTCTTGGCCCACTACTCCCTGGAGACCACCCGGAGAACGATTCAGCAGTTCAACGCCTGCCTGCAATGGGCAGTAGACAGCGATATGGTTCAAACCAACCCATTCCACGGCCTCCGCCGTCAACTCACCACCAAGCGCAAATCTGATAAAGCGTGGGCCGCATTCACCCTGGAGGAGCGAGACCGCATTATCGCGGCCTTTGAAGATGACGCCCCCTTCTATGCCCCCTGGGTCAAAGTGCTCTTTTGGAAGGGGGCCAGGCCGGAAGAAGTGGCGGCATTGAAGTGGGAGCATGTCTCATCCAGTTGCCAGGAACTTCTCATCAGTGAAGCCTTGCCGATCGGCATGACTGAGAGCCAGAGCACCAAAAACTATCGGTCTACCCGGTTCCCCTGCGGGCCGCGCCTGGCGCGCCTGCTCCGTGACCAGCGCGACCTCACTGGGGGCGATCGCGCTGCGCCCGTCTTCCCCGGCGTAGAAGGGGGCCGGATGCATTACCAAAACTTCCAGCGTCGCCACTGGCGGCCGCTGGTCAAGAAGTTGGCAGAGGAGGGGGCGATCGCCTTCTACCTCTCCCAATACCACGCTCGCCACACCTGGATTACCGGAGCCCTGGCAAGCGGCATGAGCGTGCAGGATGTGAGCTACCTTGCACGGGTTTCGACCGCCGTGATTTATGCCCACTATGCAGGGCGATCGAGATCGATCATCGTGCCAGAGTTCTGATGGCCTAGATCGGGCCTATTTGGGCCAACTGGCACACAGGCGAAAGCCTGGTTCTCTCGTTAGCGAGAACCCCTGAAAACCCTGCACTACGCTTGAGTAGTTGCCTTCTTGAGCAACCAATCAATCATGGAAGAACAAATCAACGCATTGAAATCAGCGCTCACCCATCTGGAGGAAATGGCGCTGAAATATCGAGAAGATTTAGACAAGTCAGGCGTAGAACCTGATATGTGGAACTCCTGGGAAGAGGAGATGAAACATGCTCTCAAAGGAGTTGAGCAGGCCAGATTCGAGCTTGAGGAGGTCTACGCCGAGAAAGAGCAGGAGTGCGACCTGTGCTTAGGTAGTGGCTACGTTGACGAAGATGATTGCCCAGAATGCCATGGAGCAGGAGTGTTTGCGCTATGAAATTGATCAATCTGATCGCACTGCTAATTAACAACCAGGTCCACGGTAAATGGATTCACTATGAAGACCTAGCTCATGAGCTTGAAAATATTTGGGACTGGGGACGATGGAACGCTGAATGCTCCGACCGCCACAAGGCATGGTGGGGAGCCAGCTTTGTGATCGCTGAGTTCAACAACGACGTACCCTTTTAGAACAAATCAACCATAGGGGCTGAAACAATGCCAGGAGGCGGGCTTGAACCGCCGACACGAGGATTTTCAGTCCTCTGCTCTACCAGCTGAGCTATCCCGGCTTGAGCGCTCAGTCATCAGCGCTTGACTAAGATAACAGACCGATTGAACCCTCGGCAAGCTTTTCTCTAAAAATCCAGCAATTCTCAGTATGGCTCTGCCGTCTTAGCCAATCCGCTCAGCTGAGCTTGTCGTTCACGCCGGGGCTCCCCAGGGTGCAAGCCGGTTCTCCCGTTCGGCAGGCTCAGGGCGAACGGCAAACTTTCCCATATGAGAATTGCTGCTAAAAATCTGAAAAGTCACCAATTTGCCGGAGTTGGGGATGCCTAGCGATCGCCCTATCGACATTTGCCCGAGCCCAGGCTGCTGGCTTCAAGATGGCAAGACGTCCGAGGGGATGCGCAGCGAAAGGAACACACCCAACTCGACACCATCCCCTCCACTCACCTGCCAGGACATCGAACTGTCAATTTCCTGCCCCGCTCTTAGGGCACCGGGCGCAGGCGAGCCACTCTGAGCAAAAATTCCCCCGTGCCCTGCCCTGCGTAAGAGCGCACCCTAACGGTGTAGGTGCCGCTTTGAGTAATCCGGGCAAACAACAATGAGTTGGTGGTACCGTCAGGGCCATCATCATTTTCCCCCACGGTGGTGCCATCGGGACCCAATAAAGTCACCAACGTATCGAACTCTTCAGAAATTAGGTCGATCGCCACCTGATCGCCATCTTCTAGCCGCACAGTGTAATCTCGAGCAAACCCTCCCACCCCAGTGGGAATATCATTCTCCGAGAGGGTGTCGGTGATTTCCCGATTTTCCGGCATCGGTATAGGCGTATAAATCGCATTTTGCGCCTGCGCTTTAACGGCCGAAAAACCAAGGGTGCAGGCAAGAGCAATAGGCATCCATACCAGGGAACGGACGGGACGAGATAACTTCATAGATTGCTGCATAGAAGGATTTCGTGTGCCATTATGGCTCAGCTTTGGGTGGTTGTAGCCATAACTTCTGAAGAGATCAGATTTGTCGGTAGCTAGCGAGGCACATCGGGCTTGTAATAGTCATCTTTGGTGGGTGCTTGGGAACCCCCATCAGAGTTGATGCAACCAGGTTTGTCAACATATTTACAAACTCGAGCCCATAACCGGGCCCGAGTTCCGGGGGGACCAGCCGAAAACTGGACGCGATCGCCCCCCACCACACCGACCATGATTTTGACGCCACAGACTGGGCAGGTTTGAGTTTCCATGAGACTACCGTTCGAAATCAGTTGTCCCTATCATCTCAACTTGTCGGTGCTTTCGTACAGTTAGGGGTAGCCAGTAGGGGCAGCCAGCGCGTCAGCCAATGCCCCGAGGCCACACTCTCCCGAGGGATAGATTGCCCCGTCGGGATGGAAGGTTTTGCGCGACAATAGCACCAGCTTGGTCGCCAGGAACGCAAAACCATGCCAGAGGAACCGAATTCGCCAGACAACGCCCCCCCCGCCGATGCGGCATCTGCATTTACGGATGCTGATTGGACGGACGACAATTGGACGGACGATAGTAGCTACGAAACCTTAGAGGACCCAGCAGTCAGCCCTCAAACCGAGACCTCATCTACGGTCGATGAGTGGGACTCGGCATCACTAGAGTGGGAAGATGAGTTGACGGATCCGCCCGAAGCGGTCCCCCAGGCAACGACGACTCAAGAAGCGCTGGCGTGGATACAGCCGACTTGGCGACGATTGCAGCGCCTGTGGGGACGCTTGATTGCTGGCGTGAGAAGCCGCATTCCCGCAGCGGCAAATCTATCCGATGCCGGGTTGAGCGCCATTCTGATTGGTATCTTGGTAGTTTTGCTGATCATCTTCAGTGGGGTTCGTCAGCCTGCCGTGGCTCGCAACCCAGCAGCGCCCTCCCCAGCGACGGCTCTTGATCAGCCCAGTCCAGTGGCAGACTTACCCGCGCCACTAGATAGCGAAGCCCCGCCCGGACCAGTGCCGCCCTCAACAGCTCCCACATCGAGTGCGGCAACAGCAGCAGCACCCATCGCGGCGATCGCCAGCGATCGCATTGCCCAAATTCAAGCACAGCTCACCGATAGCTCCATCTTGAATGCTCAGCGGGTGATTGATTCGGTGGAGGCTGATTTGGTAAACAACCGCTTAACCCTGGTTTTGAACGGTGACTGGTATCGGTTGTCAGAGTACGACCAAACGCAACTGGCGCAGGCCTTAATGGCGCAGTCCAAAGAATTGTCGTTTGCGGATTTGCAGTTTCAGACGGCAGCGGGCGACTTGGTCGCGCGATCGCCCGTGGTCGGCCACAACATGGTGATTTTGCAGCACGAGCGCCCCCCCGCCGTCCCGATGCCCGAACGCCCCCGCTACCGCATCACGATTGATCGCTAACGTCGCCAGTCCCAAAACGGATAGTCAAGCAGCTTTCGCCCGGTTGGACGTATCTATCTTGTCCATCGCCCCCTGGTTGACTGACAAAAATCCGAAGCCCTCCTTCTGCAGTAGGTTGGATAAAGCCCTCCGGGCATGGCCTACCATGTACACACATCTCGAATGAAAGCCCAAAATCCTGCATTTGCCCCCAATTCTGAGGGGGACGTAACGGCAAAGTCCCCCGGAATCGGAGGCTTAAAGCCCTCCGGGCATACCAGAAAAGGGGGCCATCAAGCCGGAAAAGACAGACCAAAAACTTATGTGTACACCATAGGGGCATGGCTGAGTGCAAAGCACTCGCTGCGCGAACGCTAAAGCGCCAGCGTAACCCAACGAAACCGTTTCTGAGGTTGGGTTTCACTTCCTTCTACCCAACCTCCGCGAGGAACTTTTGTCAGTCAGCCATCGCCCCAAAGTCGTCTGTGATCGGTATCACTAAATACGATATTGCCGCCAACCTCTGTATACAGTACACAAGCAAAGCCGATTCTTAGTTTTCAGCCGCTTGCCCAAGCCAACCGCTGCAGCGCTCTCCTGTCATTGTTCCGCTAAAAAGTGGGCTAACCATCGCCGCAGTTGATGTCAATGTTACAGATTCCTATTTGTCGTCTGTGAGACGTTAGGCAGTGGTTTCATAGTCTTTAAACGTGCTCCATCAAAGAGAAAACCCATGGCCTTGGATACCCCAAAAATGACGCCTGCTGAGGCTCAAGTCTCAGAAATTACGAACCAAAAAGCTGCTATTCAGCAGGTGCTGGCGCGGGGAGCGGCGGGGGTTGCGCTACGGTCGGTGACCAAGCTGTATGGCAAATTCACCGCAGTAGAAAATTTGTTTCTGGACATTCCGCCAGGCTCTTATTGCTGTTTGCTGGGTCCGAGTGGGTGCGGCAAAACGACCACCCTGCGCATGATTGCGGGGCATGAAACGATTACTCAGGGCGACATCTACATTGGCGATCGCCGGGTCAATGACCTGCCCCCCGCCAAGCGCAACACCGCCATGATGTTTCAAAACTATGCCCTGTTTCCCCACAAAACGATCTGGCAAAACGTTGAGTTTGGACTACGGATGCGTCAGGTATCCGCTGCCGAACGTCAAGAGCGGGTTGGTGAAATTTTAGAACTTGTGGGGTTGAGCCATACGAGCGATCGCAAACCCGACCAACTCAGTGGCGGACAGCAGCAACGCATTGCCCTGGCGCGGGCTCTGGTCACTCGCCCCCAGGTGCTCATGCTCGACGAACCCCTCAGCGCCCTCGACGAAAATTTGCGAGTGCGGATGCGGAGCGAACTGCGCAACATTCAAAAGCAGTTTGGGTTGACCTTTATTCAAGTCACCCACCACGTCGAAGAAGCCTTCTCCCTCTCTGACCAAATTGTAGTGATGGATCACGGCCATATTGACCAAGTCGCCACCCCGAGTGAACTCTACGACACCCCCGCATCGCGATTTGTCGCCAAATTCATCGGCGACAACAACATTTTCGAGGGCACAGTGACCAACGTCGCCCCCGAATCTGACGGCTATGAAATCATCGAACTCGCAGTCGAGGGCATTGGGTCCGTCTTTAGCCGCGGACACGCGGTGCCGGTGGGACAAGCGGCGGCCTGCTCCGTGCGCCCCGATTTGCTAACCATTGTCGCCGATCAAACCGACGTCCTCCCCTCTGCTCAGGCCAATCACCTGACCGCCCGCATTGTTGACGTTGAGCTCACGGGCTACGTCACGCGGGTCTCGATGCTGGCCGAAGCCACCGGCCAAAATCTGCTGTACAAAGTGCGCACGGTCGACTGGTCTCGCTCGGGCCTCAGCGAGGGACAGGTGGTCACCCTGCGCTGGTCAGCCCATGACTGCGTGTTTCTACCCTATTGAGGGGGATTGACGAATGGTCTAGACCTGCCCTTAAATCAACTAACTTCGGAAAGGAGAAAAGTATGCCAAACATTTCACGCCGCTATATGATTCGCACGGGATTAGCCGCTGGCGCTGCCGTTGCCGCTGCCCGCTGTAGTAGTGCGCCCAAAGGCACTCCCAATAATCCCGCTACCGGCCCTGAAGTCAACACCAACCAGATCAAAGATGTCACCCTGCGGCTGATTGGCACCGGCGTTTCCCAAATCAATGAAATTCGCGACAAAGCCCAGGAAGATCTAGGCTTTAAGTTGGAAATGCGGGCTCTCAGTACGGAAGAAAACAACCAGATCGCGATTACCCAACCCGATCAGTACGACATCTTTGACGGTGAGTATTTCAGCCTGCCCTTGGTCGTCCCCTCTGGTAACCTGCGCCCGATCGAAATCAGCAAAATCACCGCCTGGGACCAAATCGTGTCCTTCTTTACCACGGGTAAATACGAAGGGATGCCGGTAGAAACTTCTCAAGGGACGGCTCCCTACCGGGTGATGTATCTGACGGGTGCCGATTCATCTGAATTTTCCAGCACCCCGACGGACTTTGCGACGCTGATTCCCTTCCAGTACAACGCCGACACCCTCGGTTACCGACCGGATTTAGTCGGTCGCCCAATCGAAACTTGGGGTGAACTCTTCAATGAAGAGTTTCGTGGCAAAACCGCGATCTTAGACATTCCCCAAATCGGCATCATGGATGCTGCGATGGTGGCTGAATCGCTGGGTCTCATGACCTTTGCCGACAAGGGCAACATGACGAAGGCCGAAATCGACCAGATCATCGAAATCCTCAAAGAACAGAAAGCGAATGGTCAATTCCGTGCCTTTTGGAAGACCTTTGATGAGTCTGTGAACTTGATGTCTTCGGGAGAGGTCGTGTTGCAGTCTATGTGGTCGCCTGCGGTCACGGCAGTGCAGTCCAAAGAGATTGAGTGCGTCTACGCCCCCCTCAAGGAAGGCTATCGAGGCTGGGGCGGCGGCGTTGGCCTGTCAAAGAATCTGGAAGGCATTCAACTCGATGCTGCCTATGAATATCTCAACTGGATGCTGGAAGGTTGGGTCGGCGCTTTCTTAGGTCGTCAGGGCTACTACAGTGCGGCACCGGAAACCGCCAAGAAGTATATGTCAGAGGCCGAATGGGGCTACTGGTATGAAGGTAAAGCGGCGGCTGAGGACATGGTTGATCCCTTTGGCAAGACCCTCGCTAAATCCGGGTCTATACGGGATGGCGGTGCCTTTAAAGAGCGCTTTGGCAATATCGTCTGCTGGAACTCCACGATGGCAGAAAACACCTACTTGGTGCAGAAATGGAATGAGTTCATCGCGTCCTAACGCCAGTTAATGACGGGTTTACTGTCAGGCTTAATACGGGGTGAGTAGCCAAGCCATCAATGCCTGCCCCCACGCTACGGTTTATACACATCTCGATTGCCGCCTCCACAGGCGCATTCGCCCCCCTTAGTCCCCCCAATTCTGGGGGGAGACCGGAGTTTGAAGTCCCCCAGCATTGGGGGCTTAAAGCCCTCCGGGCAGACCAGAAAAGGGGGTTAAACCACTGCAAGTCAGTCAGAAACTTATGTATAAGCGGCAGCCCCCTCACGAGGGGGCAAGTTGCTCCCTGTGTAATCAACGGGTACCCCGAGATGATGTCAAAACATTGGTCGACGCTGAAGCCCTATTTCCTGGCCGCTCCCCAGGCGATCGCCCTCGCCTTGTTCTTGGTGTTTCCGATTGTGCTGATTGGGGTGGTCAGCTTTTGGGAGTTCAACGGCTACTCTATGACGCCAGCCTTTACGCTGGACAATTACATCGGCATTTTTACGTCAGACGTTACCCTCAAAACCTATCTCAATACCTTCAAATTCGTCGGGTGGGTGTGGTTGGCGACCCTGCTCATTGGCTATCCAGTGGCATATTTTCTGTCCTTTCACATCACCAAACTGAAGTGGCAGGTGCTGCTGTTCCTCATCTGCACTATTCCCTTTTGGACGTCGAACATCATTCGCATGATTTCCTGGGTGCCGCTGTTGGGCAAAGAGGGCCTGGTTAACCAACTGCTGATGGGGGTCGGGTTAATTGACGCGCCGCTAGAATTTCTGCTCTATTCCGATTTTGCCGTCGTCCTCGGCATGGTGCACCTCTACATCATTTTTATGATTGCGCCCATTTTTAATAGCTTAATGCGTATCGATCGCACCCTTATTACCGCTGCCGAAGACATGGGGGCCTCCGGCTTCAACGTCTTTAAGGAAATCATTCTGCCCCTATCCGCCCCTGGCATCGCGATCGGGTCTATTTTTGTCGTCACTTTGGTGATGGGCGAATTTATTACCGTTCGTCTCATGGGCGGGGGGCAGGCCGCCTCCGTGGGCAAGTTGATTCAGACCCAGATTGGTAGCTTGCAATATCCCCTGGCTGCCGCAAACGCCATCATTCTCCTGACCGTAACGCTGCTAGTAGTGTTCTCCATTTTGCGGGTAGTCAACATTCGCAAAGAGCTTTAAGGCAACTCAATCAGGTTCCCAGACTATGCAAAAGCGATCGCTCTCCTTTTACCTGCTAGCCATCTTTTTCGGGCTGTTTGTGCTGTTCCTCTATGGCCCGATGATCACTATTTTCATCCTGTCATTGCAGGGACCAGACGGCACGCTCACTTTCCCCATTCGCAGCTTTGGCTTTTACTGGCTGGGCCAAGTCTTTCAAGAACAGCGAGTCGGCAACTTTGTCGAGCCGTGGCAGCGCTCAATTGTGTTAGGGGCGATCGTCACCCTCCTGGTAGCCACCATGGCCACCCTCTCCGCGATGGCTTTCCGCCAGCGATTTCGAGGTTCCACAGGCTTGTTTTATCTGACGATCGCTGCCCTCATTGTCCCCAGCATCTTGATCTCTTTAGGCTTGGGGGTGATGTTTCAAATTGTGGGCTGGTCAACTAACTGGATGACTTCCGGCCTTGGTGCCCACTTGACCTGGGCCTTGCCGATCGCCTTCTTAATCATGCTGGGGATCTTCAACCGTTTTAATCCCTCCTATGAGGAAGCTGCCAAAGACCTCGGAGCCAACGACCCCAAAACCTTTTGGGAAATCGTGTTGCCGCTCATTCTGCCCAGTTTGATTGGGGTCAGTTTGCTGACGTTTACCCTCTCTTACGACGAATTCACCCGCACATCGCTGGTCTCAGGGCAATACAACACCCTACCCCTGGAAATCTTTGGCATGACCACCAACGTCACTTCGCCTGCCCTCTATGCACTGGGCACCCTGACGACGCTGTTTTCGTTCACGATGATCATCCTCGCGTACATCACCGTCAGCCGTCTCAACCGTCGGCAGCGGGGTTAACGCTGCTCATGAGTCCTCGGAAGACTGCCCCAGGGTTTTCTCCAAAATTTCGGTCGCGGGCTCCACGATCGCCCACGTGCCATCGGGCTGACGGCGCATCGCGGCAAACTGCAAAACCTCACTCCGACCCATCACCTGACCGGCCTTAACATCCCCTAGACGCGGCTTAGTCACGCCGCAGAGCCGAAAGAGATAACCCGGCACTTCGGGGCTGGTAAAAGCCAGGCACTCGTCGCGGTCAGACGGTTGGAGTTGACCATCAAAGGGAGCTTTGATTTGGCCGCCGCCTAAATCAATCGAAATGTCACCCAGTCCTCCCATCACTTCAAAGCCACCAATAGCGCTGCCGGGTTGCAACGTCCACCCCTGCTGCACGGGAATATTGCGGGTAGGCACCTGAGCTTGGCTGAGACCACAAGCCCCCAAGCCGAGCAGCCCCAACAGAGACACAGTTTTGAACAGTAACGCCGTTGCCGGTAGACGCGATCGCATAAAACACCTCGGAAAAAGGCTCCAATATTGGCACTGAGACCATTGCTAGCGAGAAAACCGGAAGTCAAAACCGGCATACTCTTCCCCTTCGTAGAGCACGACAAACCAGGTTTCCGGATTGAATTCCAGCGGATACGCCTCCCGCTGAGCCATCACGCCTTCTCGCACTTCCACTGGGGACAAGGTGCAGTAGGGCTCCGCAATGACAGCCTGCACATCAGCCTTTGGAGCCCGCTCATCGATCGCCAGCAACTCCGACAACTCCGCCCGCGACAGCACCGATTTCTCCTGTACGGTTTCCTGACAAACGGCCTTCTCACCAGTCCTCTGGTCAGCCCGATCGACAATGGGTTTTGGTCCAACCACCAGAGCGGCTAGCGCCAACATGCTGCCGCCCGCCAGCAAAAATTTGCGGGGCGATCGCCGGTTTGCCCGTCGGGTTACTCGGGGTTGACGGCGTCCCGGCTGACTGGGAGGGGACGCCGCAGGGTAAGAATGCAGGGAACGAGGAGCCCTTCCTGCCGCAGCGGGGTAAGGGGCACCCGGAGATGGCCTGGCGGGAGGCTGAGCAACCCGCCGCCGAGGCGCAAAATCTTGATAGGCATTGGTGGCGTTTTCTCTAGGATAGTAATGGCTGTACTGATCGTGAGAGTCAGACTGGGGATGTGAGTGGGTCATGGTTTGCCCTCCTCGACAACGGCAAAACGGTTTCATTAGGCTGACTGCAGCGCTTTACCAGGGCTGGCATAGGGGCTACTGTTGAGGCCTGTGGCAAGTATAGTACAAGTGAACTAAATTGGTAAAGCGATCGCCGATTTTGAAGATTTGCTAAGGTGATCACTAAAGGACGCTGGCCTCAAGTTCCCACAGTTACTTCACTCCCTCCATGCCTCGCACCCTGGTTTGGTTTCGTCGCGATTTGCGTATTTGTGATCACGAGCCATTATGGCGAGCCGCACGCCGGGGGCTCGTCATTCCGGTGTTTGTTTTCGATCGGGCGCTGCTTCAGCATCCCGAAACTGGCTCTGCCCGCGTCGCCTTCATGCTCGACTGTCTGGCCTCCCTGGATGCTGACTTGCGCGCCCGAGGAGGACGCTTGATTTTGCGGGCAGGCGATCCGGTACAAGTGCTGCCTGATTTGATCCGCGAAACTGAGGCAGAAGGGATTTATGCCTATACCGACTGCGAACGCATCTATGGCCGTGTGCGCGACGCTCGCCTCAACCAGGCTCTCGCCGCCCAAGCGATGAAAATCCGCTGGTTCGAACCGCCGGCCAGCCTTGCTGAACTCATCCCTTATCCTTCGTACCGATCGCGCTGGTTTCGGGACATGGCTGCCCCCCAGGTGCCCACCCCAGCCCGAGTCGACGTGCCCCCCGACATTCTCAATGAGCCTCTGCCGGTGTTGGCCGCCCTAGACCACCAAGCCGATGGCAAAGCTATTCCGCCAGGGGGCACCGCCGCCGCTCGGCAACTGCTAGCAGATTTTTTGAGTCACAAAAGCGATCGCTACTACTGGCAACTGTCCTACCCCAGTGCCGAAGCGACTACTGGTCTGAGTCCCCACATTAAATTTGGAGCAATTTCTGTTCGTGAGTGCGTGCAAACCATTCAACAAACCCCCGACCAGGGGGACTTTCGCATTCGTCGCAGCCAGCAACAGTTAATCGCCCGCCTGCGCTGGGGCAGCGGCTTTGCCCAGCGGTTTCGCTATTTGCCGCAACTCGAATTGCGATCGCTCTACACCGTCTTTGACGAGGACGGCTGGACTTTTGACGAAGCCCTGTACCAGGCCTGGCAGGAAGGCCAAACGGGTTTTCCCATCGTGGATGCCGCCGCTCGTTGCCTCAAAGCTACAGGCGGTTGGCAAGCGTTGAACTTTCGTTCACGGGCGATTTACGCTAGCTTTTTGAGCAATTTGCTGGGTATGGATTGGCGCTTAGGGGCACTGCACTTTATGCGACATCTGATCGATGGCGATTGTCCCATCGATCATTACCAGTGGGCTATGCAGTCCGGCGTCACCCACTGCCTCGACAAAACCTGGACGCGCATCTACAATCCCGGTCAGGTGGCGGTCGATCGCTGCGACCCTGACGGTGCGTTTATCAAACATTGGGTGCCCGAACTCGCCCACCTGCCCCCTGCCCAACTCGGCAGTCCGCCCGCCGTCAAAGGCTATCCCCCACCCATTTTGGATTATCGCCAGGCGCGACGGCAGCGCGTCGAGCAGCTAGAGCGACAGCGGGGCCGCTTTCTCAACCGCGAAAATGTCGTCCCCTATTTGGCAGAATTGCCTCAGGATCTGACGCCCTTTGGCAGCGATCGCTACCCCAGCGACATTGGCTGGACTCAGACTCCCCCAGCAACCCTCTTTCCCACCCCTTTAGATCTGGCCGCCCTGGATGAGCCGCAAGCGATCGCCCTACGCACCTGGTTTGTCGCTCACGTCGGCATCACGCCTCCTAAAATCCGCAAACGCCAGCCCCCTGACCCCGTCAACCAACTGGTGCTCAACCTCTAGAGCCTCAGTTCAGGATGGCTACAAACCGAGTTTCTTTAAGCGCTAACTGACGAGAAGGCGTTGCTGAATAGCGGTATGATTTTGCCCTCCTGCCCCCCAATTCTGGGGAAGAATCGCTCTCTGAAGTCCCCCAGAATTGGGGGATTTAGGGGGCTAGCAGAAT
>Ga0081520_100482_pt1 | contig 15791 bp, 10 predicted proteins | sample HotLakmasection1_FD_70988 | JGI IMG/M metagenome (GOLD analysis project Ga0081520, IMG submission 70988) | Hypersaline microbial mat communities from Hot Lake, Washington, USA - Section #1 (SPADES assembly) (version 2) | ecosystem: Environmental > Aquatic > Non-marine Saline and Alkaline >... | reverse complement strand
AGGAGGGCCATGCGGTTCATGGCGTCGATGATCGCGCCGTAGTCGCCGATTAAGAGATGGCGAACGGTCTCCTGGTTAAAGGAGGGTAGGCTAAAGCTGGCAGGGGGATTGCCCCCACCGTCGGATGATTGAAACATACGGGTGTCTCCGTTTTCGGTTAAGGAAAACGGGGAATTGTCTAGCGTTTCCCAAATGAGGCGCAACGAAGAAGCTAGATCATAGAATGACGCTAGGCATCTCGTCTTACTCGCACTAAGCGGGATGTTCAGGGGATTTGAGAAGTTGGCGCTTCTCTCTTCCCCGCCTAGAACCATTCCCCGTAGAAAAGATAATATAGGAAGCAATCAAACAGTTCAACCGTATGTATGAGATGATTGAAGCCAACTTCTGTAGAAATTTCAAACGGAAGAGACTGAAATCATCACTTCTTTTAGAACAAAAATTAGAAATCATTTCCTACAAAATCTCTTTTAATAGACTCATAAAATTCAGGAGAGATTATTTATATAGCTAAACCAAAACAATTTTCACACTTTCTAAGCTCAACGGAGGGCAGTCATAATTATGGAAAAAATGTTGATTAATCCCTATACAGTAGGACCGCCTGTAACTGGTGATAGTTTCTATGGCCGAGAAAAGCTATTGAAGCAGATCCAGAGGTCACTCCAAACTACAAATGTAATTTTGCTACAAGGACAAAGAAGAATTGGGAAGACATCTTTCCTAAAAGAACTAGCTGAGTATTTATCTGACAAGAAGATCAGCGACGAAGCAGGTCAAAAATCCATCCCTGTTCTGTTTGATATTCAACGATATGTTCAAGACAGCCGACCTCAATTTCAATTGCATTTAGCAGAGATGATTTCTCGCTCTATAGGGAAATTTTCATCTATATCTTTAGAGTCCCCAAATATACATGACTTAGAGTTAGACACAACTTTTTTTCAAGACAAGTGGCTTCCACAAGTCTACCAGTCACTTAGACAAAAAGAACTAATAATTTTGGTTGATGAATTCGATAATCTTGACGAAAATATTTTGCCCGATTCAACAAAATCTTTGGTTTACTTCTTGGGACAGTTGGTGTCCGGCGAAAGTCGCTTAAAATGGATCTTCACCTTAGGAAGATTAACCGGAAAAGTGTCTCTGGAATACGATTTGATTGTAAGAGCAGGTGAGGAGTTTCGTTTAACCTTCTTATCGCAACCTGAAGCTAGTGAATTAATTACTAAGCCGACTGCTGATATTTTAATCTATAATCCAGAAGCAATAGAGTATATCTATAAGATAACTAATGGACAACCTCATTTAATTCAAGGAATCTGCTCAAAAATATTTGAGTACTTTCTAGAAGAAGATGAGAAAATTGTGACAGTCGAGTCTACAGATAGAGTTATATATCAAACTATAGACGCTTATGGAAGCGCAATAGCAAGTATTGTTTCAGTACCTCCTATCGAAGAAAAAGTTTTGACTGCAGTTGCAAAGTTAACCACCTCACAGAAGCTTGCAACTCGCAATCAAGTCATCGATTTACTAGTTAATAATAATGTTCGATTAAATAGGGATGATTTGAACAATGCAATTGAGACTCTTGTGGAGTGGGAATTATTGAAAGGTGACTCTGACACTTTTTGTGTCGCAGTTGAACTTATAAAAATTTGGCTATTACAAAATCGTTCCATAGAGCCTACTCAACAAGAGAATTTGAACCTTCAGTATGCACTTGCTCAAAGCAGGTTTGACTTTGCGGAACAAGCTTTAAATGCTGGGCAATATGAACTTGCGATCAAAGATTACAAAGAATCTTTAGAGTACATTCCAAATAACACGAAAGCTTTGAGAGGTCTAGCAGAAGCATATCGGTTAAGCAATGATGTATCAGAAAGAGTGAGGACTTTAAAGACAATATTTCTGTATGACCAAAATGTTGTCAACGAAATAATAGAGGCTATAAATGGCTATGCGTTAGAATGTGAAAAGAATAATGAATATTCAGATGCACTTGAACAATATGAATTTTTGCTTAGTCTGCAAGATCGACAAGAGTGGCGCTTTAAATATATAAGCATATTGCTATCAAAATTCTCTCAGAGATTAAAGGAGTTTGAAGAAAAGTTGTTGGTGCATCGTGAAGCGGATTATTTTTCCCTCGCCTCTCATCTGGCAAGAAAGAAAATAATGGGTGGAAGAAAAGCCTCACTTAAGAATGATAGCAAATCAAGCTCAAATCATGATCCAGAGTTTTTTGAAGATACTATTGTTCCTGATGAGATTGTAAGAAGACACCAAAATCATGAGGAAAGCTTTGAAGTATTTTTGAGTGAGCAAGAGCAAGAGCAAGAGCAAGAGCAAGAGCAAGAGCAAGAGCAAGAGCTTTATTACAGACGAGTATATCCTGATGAAGATTTTGCACTGGAGAGGCGTGCAAATCAGTTGATTAAAAAAGCTCTAAAGGAATTAAACGTCCTCCGTCTTGATTTATCAGAGACAAGAAGTAAGATTGAATATAAATTAGAAGAGCCTGATTTTCTTGCGTCAGATTTAATAGAAATCAAAAGTAATTATGGCTATCTTAAGCTTAAAGAAGAGATTCTTACTAAGCGATATGAGGTCGAAACTTTAAAGCATGACAAACATCCTGATAAATTAGCTGCTCTTCTTATAGAGTTGCAAGAGATTGGTGGGCAGCTTAGCAAAGAAGAGGAAGAATTATTGTACTCGGCTATTTTTGACTACAGTTTTAGCTCGATCGTAAAATCTTTCAAGATAGTGGCGCTTGTAATTTTTACAGTTTCCTATGTCATATTTTTATCTTTCATAGTTAAAGATTGGTACATCAAAGCTTTTATCGCAGTTGTCACTGGCTTCTTGATTATTATTGGCCTTATTATTCCAATCATATTTTGGTTTATTATGGGTGGAGCTTTCTCCCTTCTTAAGAAAGGAGCATTGTTAATACTCAAAAAGCGCTGGAAAACTAGCTTTCTAAATCCTCCTAAAGAAAGTTGGTGATATTTAGTTTAACGAATTACTGGCCGTTATAATGATTAACCCGTTCCTTCAAAGCATCGGTTCCTCAAGTCAAGCTATTTTACCTCCTAGTTTCATAAGCAGATTACTGAGTCCTTTAGTGCAGGAGGGTGGTGCAGTAGAAATTTATGGTGAACGTGGAATGGGAAAGAGCATAGTTTTAAGGTACTTGTCTGATCCACCAGAAGAATGGAAAGAGTATTTTAGAGATCACATATTTGTTTTTCTAAACTGCCAAGATTCAATTATTCCACCTACTTCAAATAAGTTCTGGTTTGAAGTCACTAAACAGCTATGTCGGAGACTAGAAGCAAATCCAATTCAGGAGAAGTGCTTCTTATTATTAGATCAATTCCATGAAGGGCAAGATATAAGCCACAATGACTTTCACGAAATATTAGATATTGCTAGTAATTCTTCAAAAAAAATTGCATTGGTTCTAGATGACTTTGATGTACTCATAAGAACCGATCCAGAAAATCTTAATAACACTCGTGGCTTTCTACAGGGTCTACGTTCTCTTACGACAAGGGATTCTGCTAAGGCGAACTTAGTTGTGTCTACTAGATATTCCCTTTATGAATCTTGTAAACCTCTAGCATTACCTAATTATTCTGCATTTGATAATGGTTTTGTTTTTTGTAGGTTACGATTTTTTGGAGAAAGGGAGCTTTTAGCATTTTTAGACAAAGTAGTAGAATCTGGTCAGCCTGTCTTTAATTCTGCCGAGAGAAGCTACGTGGCTTATCTCTCTGGTTTTCATCCTCAACTGGCTCAAATAGCAGCATCTCAAATTTTTGACTGCCGTATTGAAACTTCAGTTCCATTAGGTGATTTAAGTTTAGTAGGAGAAAGATTTAAAAACGAATCTCGTCCAATTTTCGAAAGCTTGTTTTGGAGGGCTACTGAAATTGAAAGATTTTTGCTAATGCTTATTGCTCTGAAATCTCTTCAAGGTAAAGCTGGCGATATAAGCTATGATGTAGCTGATATCGAGCAGGTAATTGGCGAGCGAGAAAGAGAAATTAATGATTTGACTGAACGGGGATTAATAAACCGTGTACGGGCAAATCCTCCTCAATGGTGTTTATTTTCACCTATTTTTCAGTGGTGGATTTTGAAAGAAATTGAGTCCGAAGATCCTAGCGAGCTAGAAAAGAGACGTAAGGTTTGGGGTAATTTATTGACACAGCAACGTGCTGAACAAGCTGGGAAAATGGTTGAATTTATCAAAAGGAATCGTGAAACAATAGAAACTCTCGGGAGTTCTATTTTGCGTATAGCTGGGTGGAACATACCAGAAATTCCAAGTTCTTAAACTTTTTGTTAAAGAGAGATAAGAACCTGTCTGATTTTTGCAGTGGCTAGTGAGATCACCCTCCCCGCTAATAGAAACTAATGCCAGGAAAACCACCATTCACATCGACTCGATTCATATTCTTTTAACAACGCTAATGCGGTGGGAGTTGAGGGCGATTTTTCTTCTGCTACAAAGGGGTTATTGTCGCTCTAACGCAGCTTCTCAAAATCAGCCTCAGAAATTCCCAATTGCTTCAAGATTTCGCGAAATAACCAGCCCCCAATCTCAGCATTGCCGTGTACCGGAATCGTCGTCGAACGTCCGTCTGGATGTTGCCAACGGGCATGGCTCCCTTTTTGGCGCACCTTTTCAAAACCTAGTTTGCGAGCGGCCCGTGCTAATTCCTTAGCTTGAGCTGGCATAGCTAGCAACCAGCTCAACATCGGCTGGTAATGGTTTTCCGGCCTCAATGTATTCGTCGCGAATCATCTCAAACACATCAATTAGATCCTGCTGGGCCGCTTCGGGAGTTTCGCCCCAGGCATGACACCCTGCAATCGCTGGCACGTAAGCCACAAAAGTACCATTATCATCTGGCTGGAGCACGATGGTATAGCTGTGCAGCGATCGCATTTACCCACCTCTACAGTTCTTTAATTAATCCTAACGCTGATCGCCTTCCTCGCTTCAGTGCGATCGCAAAAGCTGTCCTGTATCAAGATGCGCGAATAGCAGCTGGCGATGCCGTTAAACGTCCGTCGGGTGAAGGGCTGTAACCTTGTCGGGAGCCTTAATTACAGCTATACCGGCTGGGTTTGAGCATCAGACCTTGGACGCGAGCCTTGGGCATGAGATCTCTGACGTAAGCACTGCTTTTGGCGGGCTGAGAGGTGTGGACTCAAGATCTGACAATCCCCAAAGTAGATTTTTTCATAGGTCATCAGCGGAAATTGAGAAATGTAGTGATACGTGATGGAGTATCGATCTCGATTTGCTGGAGGTTTAGCTCGGTGAAAAATACTGGACGTATCGACGATAAAGGCCGAATGCTTGGAACCCACGCAAGTATGCCAATACTCTGGTGGCATATAATTGCTCATCAAGTCATCCGCCACGAATCCTGAGGAGTAATTGAGAGCTCGGGCGGTCGTTTGACTCAGGGTTTTCTGAATGTATTCAAAGGGTCCCCCTTGGGCATCTACATCATCAAGGTAAATGATCACTTTGACCATTCTGCGATCCTCTTTATCAATATGCCAGTGGCGCACACCTTCTAACGAATTATTCGCAACTTCTTTTTTGAGCTCTGCGCCGAGATAGTAGACAGGTAATTGAATATAGTTTTCGACTAAATCGAGCAGCGGCTCATGAGCCCCCCACAGGAAGATCTCAGGATGTTGGTTTAAAACTTTGCTGGGAATTCGACTGCGAGCTCCGTCTTGGTAGAACTGTTGGGCATCCTGCAACACTTCCCAAGCTTTATTGACCATGAGGTCAGTGCCCGGTACAGAAAGCTCGTCAAGATGAGTGGTATAAGCCCCTTGCGCCCTTAATGCCGCGAGAACATCTTGGTAAAAGTGACTCAGCGCCGGGAGACGCGAATTGTGAGCATTAACGCCTTTGGAATAGGCGAAATTGAGTATTTGCTTGGCTGGAGGCAGTCGCTTGAGTTTCCAGATCACATTTTGAGAATTTCTATAGAAAAAAGAGGCTTGCAAAAAATCGTTAGCTAACACTTGGCTTATATAAATAAAGATTGGGACAAGAATGGCACCCAAGGATTCTTTGAAGCCATCGTATGGGAGGACTCTTCAAATTATCTTCATACGAAGGGGCTGGATATGAAGCTGTATGGTTTTCGTTTTGTTCTCAAATAAAAATAACTAATCATGAATACTTAAATTGAGGCTTCACTCAATCGCCTGACTTATGGTTGTCCACTGAGGGTGTAATTAAGTCGGTGGACATCAACCAACGATGTTGTAGGGTGCTGTTAGGCGAAGCCGTAACGCACCATTCCACAGAGATTTGATGCGTCCGCTGGCGCTAACACATCCGACAAATAATTAAGCTTATCTACTTAAAAATTTTATAAATTAGCTAGAATGCCTCAGGGCCATCCGCGATCGCTGATTGATTAGAACTTATTGATAAGTCTCGATCAGTAAATTCTAATCAATTGTTCTTGATTGTCTCCTAAAGTCCGTGACGAGGGGGTAAGTAGGAAGTTGCAATTAAACGTAAGACGCCGTAGGTTGTGGTTGAGGAACGAAACCCAATACCCGCATGGGTTACGCTATCGCTAACCCATCCTACAGTTGAATCAGCCCAGCTACTTAGGACGATCAAGTATTGGAGTGGGCCTTGCGGTCTAGAACGACGGCATAGCGATCGCGGCCCGTTTGCTTAGCTTGATAGAGGGCCCGATCCGCACCTCTGATCAACTCGGCCCAGTTCAAAACCTGGTGGGGATCAGCCACCGTAATGCCAAAGCTGAGGGTAACTCGGGGGCTGATCGGATGGGTGGAGTGGTGGATATTGAGAGCCGCGATCGCGGCCTGCATCGTCTGCACAATGACAATCGCCCCCTCCAGATGGGTATGGGGCAGAATGATGGCAAATTCTTCGCCGCCATAGCGAGCCACGCAATCGGTGGTGCGGTTGACACAGTGCTGGAGAGCCTGCGCGACGGCAATCAAGCACGCATCGCCAGCCGGATGCCCATAGGTATCGTTGTACTGCTTGAAGTAGTCGATATCGCACAAAACCAGCGTCAGTTCCCGCTGTTCTCGGTAGGCGCGTTGCCACTCCGCCGTCAGAATGTCGTCAAATCGGCGGCGATTGGCAATTTGGGTCAAGCTGTCAGTGGTAGACAGGTGCGCCAATTCTTGATTAGCCGCTAATAGCCGCTGATGAAGTTCAGACTGTTGGAGGGCGATCGCCAATTGGTGGGCCACCTGCTGCAACAACTCCAGTTCATCCGGTTCCCAGTGGCGGCAGGTAGCGCAGGCATGAACAATCATCAGCCCCCACACGCAGACAGTGCCATCGGGTTGGTTTTGGGTAATAGGGGCAACCATTTTAGACTGCACCCCCACAGACTGCATAAATGCCGTTAAGCATTCCCCCCAGTCATCTTGGGTGATATCCGGGACAATGCGCCCCTGCCCCTGCTGATAAAACTCATAGCACTGGGGCGAAAAGTGCTCATCTCCCCACCGCATTGCCAGGGTGGTCGGATACTCTGGGCGCACACTCTCTTGAATGACCACCCCCGAGTGCTCGGACATGAGTTGAAAAATCAAGGTGCGATCGGGCCTCAGCACCCGCTGCACCTCGGCCACCGCCGTCGAGAGGATGGCGGCCAAGTCCAGGGACTCGCGAATGTGCTGGGTAATCATGCGCAAGGAATGTTCTTGGTTGACCCGGCGCAATAAAGCCGTCTGGGCCTGCTTTAGAGATGTAATGTCGCGCGACACAATCAATCCTGACGTGATGCTACCCGCAGCGTTGCGCTCCGGCACAATCCGCGACTGAAGCGCATAGTTCCCTGCCGGGAGCAATTCCTGAGTTTCTAACTGCTGCTCTTGGCCAGACTCAAAGGCCGCCGCAATCGCGGTTTGCCATTGCGCGAGCGACGCCGCTGGGAGGCCCAGGTTTGCCAGCCGTTTGCCGAGCAACCTGGCCTGAGGCCTTGCCATTTTGCGCTCTACCGTCGGATTCACATATTGAATGCGGAACTCGGTATCGACTCGGAGAATCCCATCGGGGGAGTTTTCGGCTAAGGTGCGAAACTCCGCTTCGCGTTGACGCAGGGCAGTTTCAGCCGCTACCCGCGCGGTAATATCTTCGACGATGCTGACGATTAGCTGCGCTTGCCCCATCGCATCATAAACAGCCACCTTGCGGTTGTGGATGATGCCGGATCGCCCGGCTTTAGTGGTGATGACTTCCTCTGGTCGTTCCCAGAGCCCCCCCCTGGCGATCGCCTCGCGATCATCCGCCATACAACGTTCGGCCTGAGCCTGGGGCCACAGGTCGGCATCCGTGCGACCGATCGCCGCCGCACTGGTGTAACCCATTAGCTGGGTGCAAGCGGCATTCCACAGGGTATATCGCAAGGTATCAGCCGCTTTCGCAAACACGCAGACAGGCAGGTGATCGAGCACCTGTTGGAGCAGATGGCGGGTTTGCTCCAGGTCGAACTCTGCTTGTTTGCGATCGCTGATATCCGTGGCGATGATGGTGACAATCCAACCGTCTTGCCCGTCATCCCGGTTGGCGGAGAGGAGTTCCTGAATCCAGTGGACAGACTCATCAGGATACCGAAAGCGATATTCGATAGTTTTGTAGGGATGCCCCGAGATTAATTCCTGAATTGCCGGTTCAACGACGGTTTGCCAATCTTCGGGAGCAATCCGCGATCGCCAGAGAGCGGAATTCTGTTGAAAGGTTTGGGGGGTATAGCCAAAGACCATTTCAGTGCCGGGGGAAAAGTAGTCGTAGACCATCTCGCGATCATCACCCAGCCACCGAAACTTCGCGATCGCTGCCTGCAAGCTGTTCAGCATCATCGCCAGTTGGTCACGGGACTCTTGCAGATCCTGCTCCAACTGGTGACGTTCGGTGACATCCCAAAAGATGCCCTGGGTTCCCACAATGTTGCCCTCGCCATCCCGCACCAGGGATTTGATGACCTGCACATAGATGGGACGGCTTTCCCCAGTGGGCTGATGCCCGTCAACGATATCGAAAATCTCTCCCGTTGCGAGCACATGGCAATCTTCGGCGTCATACCGGGCGGCCAAATCAGGGGGAAACACATCATAGACCGTTTTCCCAAGGAGGTCGGCCTCAGTCATCTGGAGCCAGTTCAACATGGCGGGGTTGGCGTAAATAAAGCGCTGCTCCCGATCCTTGCGATAAAGACATTGAGGCATGGTGTCTGCGAGGGATTGATACAGCGCCTGGCTCTCCCGTAGCGCGGCTTCCGTGGCCTTTTGCTCGGTCAGATCCAGGCCAAACCCGAGAACTGCTTTAGGCGTCCCGTCTGGTTGCCGACTCAACACCACTTCCCGGCTATAGGCCATCAGGGTACTGCCATCTTTCCGCAGGCAGGCATACTCTAGTTCGTAAACCCGGCCTTCGCGATCGGCCCGAATTTGCTGGTCGTGGGCGGCGAGCCGGTCACGATGCTCGGGATGGTAAAGCTCCGGAAGAAACGCCTCGCCCATCGCCTGAATTTCCGTCAGGGTATACCCCAGGCTCGCTTCATAGGCGGGATTGCCATAGGTCAGCTGACCCAGCTCAAGATCGTAGATATAGAGCGGAATGGGGGCAAGCTCCATCACCTGGCGGCGAAATGCCTCACTCGCCTGCAGATCTAGTTCGGCCTGCTTGCGATCGGTAATATCAATGTCGGTGCCGACCAGGCGGTAGGGGGTGCCATCGGGCGATCGCAGTGCCGCGCCCTGGGCCAGCACCCAACGCAAGCTGCCGTCCCGGTGGGTCATGCGGTGCTCCACCCGGTAGTCCGGCGATCGCCCTGCCAAATGCTCCGTCACCGCTGCCATCACCGCTGGCAAATCCTCGGCAGCAACGTATTGCGCCCAGTCATCAATATGATTGCGAATCTCATCATCCCGATAACCCAGCATTTCCTTGAGCAGCGGGTCGAGGTAGATTTCATGGGTTTGCAGATCCCAATCCCAAACGCCAATGGAGCAGGCCCGAGTCGCCTGTTGATACTTGGTTTCCGTTTCAGCCACGATGGCCGCCGCCTGACTTTGAATCGAGTCGATCTGCTGGTATAGCTGCAATCTTTCCAAAGTAGAGCCGATGTGGGTGGCGATTTGCTGCAGCACCTGACCCTGCACCCGCTGCCAGTCACAGGCCGAATGACATTGATGGAGGATCAGCCAACCCCAAAGCTGGGGCGCATCCTGACCAGCCTGGGCGGGAGGGGCATTAATCCAGATCGGACTGGCCAGATATGCCTTGATCTGATGGGCACTCAAATTGGCGATCGCCGCCGCATCTAACGGACTAACAGCGACCTGATCAATCGCCTCAACCGCAATGTCAGATGAGGGGTCAGAAGATGGCAGGACTGGCCGGGGCAGGGGGAGGGACTGGTGCAGCAACGATGCCCCTCCCCCTGCCAAAGATTCAGCAACTACCAGGCCCGTAGTCTCCGATGACACCTGGCAAATGACGGCGCGATCGCTGCCAAACAGGGCTTGCGTCTGCTGCACCCCCGTTTGCAGTAGGGCCTCAATAGTGGTGCATTGCTGGAGTTGCCGGGTCGCCGTTGCCAGCTGAGCAAACACCTGTTCAATCGGATCGGTGGCCCCCAATACAAGCGAAAGCAGCATAATTTTTGATTAAGCTCGAACTGAGCTCCTCCATAGGTGAGGATGCAGAGCCAGGGGAGAAACCAAAGAAAAATCACTCTTTAGATAGATGACTTATCTTACCTTTTACAAAAAGAGGCTGGCTGAACCTTAAGCAATCTGAACCGGTGGAACGGTTAGGCAACGTTGCCACAGCCACCTGTAACCTTCAGACTGCAAAAGTGGGACATATTTTAGTGAGTAGGCTCAGTGACTAAAATGAGCAATTCGACAGGCCAAACTGCGACTTGCCATCCCAGTTACCGTAGTGAAATCTGGATCCTCCCAGCCCCTTCGTCGCGGGATCACCTGCCGCCGAAACCGGACACTTATAGGTTTCCCGCCACTTGCCCTCCGGCCAGCCACCGGCGGGTGAATCGTAACCTTGATGTCTAGCTGCGCGGTGCGATGGGCGGCGTTGGGCTTATGCCTCCTGGAGCCACTGCTCAATGCGATCGCCCAACGCCTGCACCTCAGCTTCTAGGGTGAAATAGTGGACACAGGCCCGGACGCAATGAGGATGCAGCAAAATCCGCAGGAGTATCTGCTCCGCTTCCAAATCATTCACCAGGCGGGTATGCCGCTCTGGGCTGGGTTGCCCCGCCGCATCCAAAATTTCAAAGGACACTAGCCCCGATGGGGGCGGAGTCGCTGACACCATGCGAATCTGGGGATGGGCTTGCAGCCGCTCCCACAGCGCTCGGCTCAAGTCCCAGAGGCGTTGAAAGCGGTCCTCGGGCGTGCCCCACTGCTGATGTAGCGCCCAAGCCGTCTGCAAGCCCGCCATCAGGGGATAGTCAGAGGTCGCCACCTCATAGCGCTGCCCATTGGGCTTCCAGCCGGTGGGGTGGGCCTGGGCATCGGTGGTAATGCTGCGCCAGCCGATAAAGGTCGGGGCGATCGCGTCTCGCACCTCAGGCCGCACGTAGAGCCCTCCCAACCCCGCTGGCCCACAGCACCACTTGTGTCCCGTAAAGGCGTAAAAATCCACCCCCAGGGCCGTCAGATCTAGGGGCATCATGCCCACCGATTGGGCGGCATCCACCAGCACCCAAACGGGATCGGGGCGATCGTGACACAGCCGCACCACCTCCGCCAACGGGAGCAATTGTCCCGTATTCCACAAAATGTGGCTGACCACCAGCATCCGGGTGCGAGGCTGCAAGGCGGCCTCAATCACCGCCACGGGATCCCCACCCTGAGCCGTGGCGAGGATGGGGCAAATATCCACCTCGACGTGAAAGCGCCGACTGATTTCCTGCACCGCCGCAATGACGCCGGGATGTTCACAATCGGTCATGAGAAGGCGATCGCCCGCTTGCCAATCCAGCCCCCACAGGGGAATGTTGCACCCCACGGTCACGTCTTCCGTCAGGGTCATCGCCGCTGCTGGCACGTGCAACGACTCGGCCAGGGTTTGTCGCATTGCTGCTGCCGACTGCTGAATCCACTGATTAATGCCGTTGGAAAATGGCCCCTCGGTCTGGAGCTGAGTGTGGGCCTGATAGATCGCTTCCAGCGCAGCCTGGGGCATCGGCCCCTGACCCCCAAAATTAAAGTAGCGCTTGTTGGCTAGCGCCGGAAACTGGGCGCGCCAGGTCTGTAGCCGGGTAGCCATGTCAGGAGAAGCACTCGAAACCATAATGTTCGCAGGAGTTAGCCCTTTCACTGTATCAGGAGACTCCGGCCCAGGCGCGATCGCCCTCTAGGGGAAGACACCCCGACTCAATACCCTAAACTCGGCGCGATCGCCCCGACCTCACCCATAATGCTGTATAACTGTCAATAGGCCATATCCTATAGCACCCTGCCAGTGCGATCGGAAATTGGCTGGCCTCCTGGGTCTGTGGTCATCTTGATTGAGTTTTTATGGTGCTCCCCTGTTCGCCCCATGCCTATTGTTCTCAACAGCGACCAGTTGGGGTCGTCAGAGAAGGTATGCCTGAGCGCCAGCAAAATCGCCCGACGAAGATGCCTGACTGCCCCTGGCGGCCCTTGAAACCCTTTACCCGTAGAGTCAACCTTGCCCGCTAGCGACCCCTTACCGCATCATATGATGGCTGGGGTTGGTCACTTAAAACCCCTCGCCGAATCGAGTCGCTTGCCTGCTAATCCGTTGTCTCCTTCCCCCGATCGCGCTCCTTACTGGGTGACCGACTTTTTGCTGCTGCAATATCAGCGCTGCTCGCGGCGGGCCTATCTCGACACCCATCGCGATCGCGCCGAGGCCGACCCGCCGAGCGACTATCTGCAAAAAATTAAGCAGGACAGCGCCGAACATCGCGCGGTCGTGCTGGAGGACTACACCGGCTTTCAGCGCCCCGAGTACCCCCCCGGCGATTGGCGGAAGGGAGCCCAGGCCACAGCGACGTTAATGGCGGCAGGGGCGGAATGCATTGTTGGGGGCGTACTGATCAACGCCATTGACCACGACGTGTATCTGGTGAGTTGCCCCGATATTTTGGTGAAACAAGGGGGCTGGTCACTGTGGGGTGACTGGCAGTATGCCCCGGTAGACATCAAACTGGGCAAAAAGCCCAAGCTAGACTACCAAATTGTGGCGACCTATCACGCTTATGTGTTGGCCCACACCCAGGGCAACTGGCCCCACGAAAGCTGGCTCGCCCTGCGAGAAGGCCGTTATCACTCGGTGGATTTGGATCAACAACTACCCAAGTTTGGCGAAGTGCTCGCAGCTTGTCTGGCGGATCTGCGCCATGAAGCGGCCCCCGAAGTCTTCATCGCCCATAGTCGCTGTGATCTGTGCCACTGGTTTAGCCAGTGCTACCAGGCCGCCAGCGAGGCGTCTCATCTGTCGCTGCTGCCGGGGGTAACCCCCGCTCGGTATACCCACCTCAAGGGGCAAAACCTGACCACGCTGGCTGATTTGGCCCAGGCCCACCCCACCCAACTGGCGTATCTGCCGGGGTTTGGTGATGCCGTCGCCGAAAAGCTCATTCACCAGGCGCAGGCCACTCTCTACGATCGCGCGATCGCCCGCACTGCTAACGCCAGCGATCGCTTTATCCTGTCGCCGCAAGACCTGCCCAGTGCCGAAGTTGAGCTGTATTTCGACATCGAAGCCGCCCCCGATGTGGATGTGATTTATCTCCATGGGGTGCTGGTCGTCGACCATCGGCAACAGACCGAACAGTTTCATGCGCTGCTGGCGGAAACCCCCGAGCACGAGCAGGACGCCTGGGAGCGATTCCTGGATTTGGTGCTGCAATATCCCCAGGCTCCGATTTATCACTTTTGCCCCTACGAAGCTCAGACCGCCCGCAAGCTGAGCAAGCACTACAACTGCCTCAGCCACAGTGAGCTCCAAAAACTCTTGCAGCGCTTTGTCGACATTCACTGGTGCGTGACCGAGGCGGTCACCCTGCCCGTCGAGAGTTATGCGCTGAAGCATATCGCCCGGTGGATGGGCTTTGAGTGGCGCGATAGCGAGGCTAACGGGGCGCAGTCGATCTGTTGGTATAACGACTGGCTCACCACGGGCGATCGCGCTTACCTAGACGCGATCTTGCGCTACAACGAAGACGACTGCCGCGCCACTTACCATGTCAAACGCTGGCTGACGGAGTTTGCTAAACCCCACTGGCAAGCCGCCCAGGTGCCCTACCTCACCGCTTCGGCGTAGGAGCCAAAAAATCCTTTGGGAAAATGTTTGACAAAGTGTTCGTTTAAGGACAAGATAAAGATCGCCCGATTCCAAGGGCCTGTAGTTCAATTGGTTAGAGCACCGCCCTGTCACGGCGGAAGTTGCGGGTTCGAATCCCGTCAGGCCCGTTCTAAAAAAATAAATCCTTAACTCGCTGTCGCTGCAACTGTAAGCAGATGATTGCAGGATGGTTGTATAAGGTAGTACAGACGAGTATTTCTTTAAGCGATCGCATGACTCCGAAAATGCTTACCAAGCGACTGCACAAAGCGCTGCTGGAAAACGGCGAGATGGCTGACGCTTTGTATGAGTATGAGCTTCAGGAAAATATCGACTACTGGTACAAAGGACTGATCCGCGACCAGGAAGATTTTGTTTTTGTGGTGACCGAAAATTCGGGGGATGTGGCCATGGTGTTGATCACGCCCGATAAAACGGTTTACGTGAATGAGAAAGCCAGAGCCAAACTGATGGAATTTTGGCTAGCAGCCTACGCCCAAAACATTGAGCAATTGATTCCCGCAATGGTGCAAGATTTGCTGGACGGTCATTTCTTTGAAACTGGCTGCAAGATTGCTGATACGAGCAAGCAAAAAGGCCCGAGAAAGTCAGGACGTTGGACAAACTGATGGGTTGATGGAAACTTGTAAAACATGACAAGCTTGCCGTTCAAGGAATTGAGCAGGACTTCTCGCGAACATACTGGTGAGTCAATTTCGAGTTTGGCAATCCACACCATAAGGACTATTGCCACTAGAAACCAACCTAGGACAGAGTCCAGAACAAGTTTCGAATCCATACTTTTACGTCAATGGAAACACCATATGTAGAACTTGCTTGACACAATTATCCGTATGTGGCGTATTTCTTATTGTGCATGCTATATTTTAAGCGTTAAAACGACAGCAGCAGATGCGATCGCGGGGTAATAGACGGTTTTCGGGAGATGCGATCGCCAGAGGCTTGGGGATTTATTTTACATATGTCCAAAAAGCCGATAATTTCTTCTTCAGAAGAAATTGAATCAAATCAGTCTAAATCCATTGATTTGAATATACGCTACGGAAATGAATCTTTCCGTATGTTCATATCTGAAGGATGGTCTAGGCATATCCTTGGCTTCCTCGGGTTTCTCAAAAGCTCGTGGCCTTGGTCGGTTTTGTTGTTGTCCTTATGGACTGGCAAAGTTCCATTAGAGGCATTATCAAGTGCAGTTCTGGAACACCTTTCAGAAGCTCCTCTGGAAGTTACTGAGACGGTTGACCGGAACGATCCATAACCGTGTAGCCCAGGTTTAATGCCTGGGCTTTTTTAGGCTTGAATCAGCGCTAGCAGTTCGTCGGTGGAGATCTTGCTGCTGACGTCGGTGCCGGAGAGCGGGCTGTCGGCGAGGTCGCGTTTG
>Ga0081520_100480_pt1 | contig 15822 bp, 8 predicted proteins | sample HotLakmasection1_FD_70988 | JGI IMG/M metagenome (GOLD analysis project Ga0081520, IMG submission 70988) | Hypersaline microbial mat communities from Hot Lake, Washington, USA - Section #1 (SPADES assembly) (version 2) | ecosystem: Environmental > Aquatic > Non-marine Saline and Alkaline >... | reverse complement strand
TTGTCAGCTCCAAACCCTGGTCATCCAGGGGGTTATTCATAACTGTTACGAGATCTCGAGAGAGCTATTCATCCCGGTTATTCGACAGTTCATTCTGGAGCACTTGACAGAATCCGCCCTCGCTTGACCACACTCTTGCCGTGCTGTCAATGCGTAACTTCTATGTTAAATGATCTTCATCCCTAACTGGACGAACATTTTAAGCTCTTTGAAGGGTAACGCTATTTCCGCCATGCGGTAATAGGCTAGTTTTTTTAGTTTTTCCTTTGAGGTCAAACTTGATTAGGCTTGGGGCGATCGCCCCGCAAAATCCGCAAAAATCCCCGTGGCAACCGCTAGGATGGAATGCAGGTAATTGGTACGTAAAGAGAACATCGTGGCTGTAAAACCAGATTGGCTTCGGGTCAAAGCGCCCCAGTGGGAACGAGTCGGCAATGTCAAAACCTTGCTGCGGGATTTGCAGCTCAACACCGTCTGCGAAGAGGCGTCTTGTCCCAACATTGGTGAATGTTTCAGCGCGGGCACGGCAACTTTCCTCATCATGGGACCGGCCTGCACTCGCGCCTGCCCCTACTGTGACATCGATTTTGAGAAAAAGCCCCAGGCCCTTGACCCAACGGAACCCTGGCGGCTAGCGGAAGCCGTCAACCGGATGGGGTTAAACCATGTGGTGATTACGGCGGTCAATCGAGACGACTTGTCCGACGGGGGCGCGTCCCAATTTGTGCGGTGCATTGAAGAAGTGCGTAAGGCCTCGCCCAAAACGACGATCGAAGTATTGATACCGGATCTGTGTGGCAACTGGGATGCCCTGGCAGACATTCTCAAAGCCCAGCCCGAGGTGCTTAATCACAACACGGAAACAGTGCCCCGGCTATATCGGCGCGTGCGGCCTCAGGCGAACTACGAACAATCGCTGGAGTTATTGCGGCGCACCCGCGAACTGGCTCCCTGGGTTTATACCAAGTCGGGCATCATGGTGGGCTTGGGCGAGACTGATGCAGAAGTCCGTGAGGTGATGGCGGATCTGCACCGGGTGGACTGCGATATCTTGACGATTGGTCAGTATCTCCAGCCCAGCGACAAGCATTTGCAACTACAGGATTTCATTACTCCCGAGCAGTTTGATACCTGGCGGGTCATCGGTGAAGAGATGGGCTTTTTGCAGGTGGTCTCGTCGCCCCTTACTCGGAGTTCTTACCACGCCGAGCAGGTGCGGGCTTTGATGGAGCGCTATCCTCGAACGGTTCCTGGGTAACGGCATAACCGTTGGTGGGATCGACCCGGTAGACCTTGTCAAAGTTGTTGAAGTTGATGGCGCGACGACCATCCCGTCGCGTCCAGCCCAAAACGTCCTTAAATCGGTAGTTCCACAGCACTTCGTCAGCGACAAAGGAATGACGAGCGTGGATGGTTTGAGAGAGGTTTTCGTCGATCCCCGTAATGATGACGATAATTTCGGCGTGGTCGCGGCGTAGCGATTCTGGCGTTGCGCCATGGAGGGGGCTATCTTCGTCGATGGGATGCAGTGCCGTCCAGGTGAGGGCGAATAGCGGCGTATGGGCGCGAATCAACTTTAAGTCGTAAAAGCGGCGAAACAGGTCGCCTTCCTGGGTGAATTCGTCGCGCACGAGAGTGACCCACAGTTGCGCTTCTAAAATGCGGTTGCGGCGCTTGTTAGCCGTGCGAAACATGAGGCACGGTACACCGTTAAAGGGAGCGATCAGGGCGAAATTGCTGAACAAGATCCGAGCGGTGGGCACTGAAAAGCGGGCGAAGATCATGCCAGTGGCCATGGCAATGAACAACAGGCCAATGAAAGATTCTGCAACGACCAGGAAGTTGGCGTAGTCGGTTTGGGGATACATGGCCCCGTAGCCAATGGAGGCCATGGTCTGCACGCTGAAGAAAAACGCATCCAAAAAGGAGTTAGGGTCGGCGTTGGCGATCGCATCGTTGCCCAACCAATAGGCAGTGGCAAAGGCCCCATTAATCAGCAAGTACACCACGAGTAAAACGGCGACAAATCCCGGCCAGGAAATCGTCAGCAACCGGTGGTAAAGATCGCGCCAGGGCGATTGCGGGTCGCCTAAGCACACAATGTCGGGAAATTCACCATCGCGCTTGACGATGCGCTGGGGGGTCGGACGGGAAGTGGGATTTTCCATGGGCCTCTCCTGATGACAGCACGGCTGATGGCTCAAAGGACGCGATCGCGGTTGCATCGTTTCGGACGTTAAACAAATCCGGCGCTGTAAAACACAACGTCGGATGCGATCGGGGTATGAAACTGTCGACTCGGCGGTGCTCAGGCGGATGAAATGACGTCAACATGAGCCATCGTAGTCTTGATCAAGCCCCTATGGGTGGGCTCAAACTGTTGCCGACTTGGCACCCAAGATGCAGTTGCAACCGTGACCAAAACGCCAGGTCGCTAAAAGGATGGGATTTCGATGCCCGGATACTCCCTCAGTGTACAGAGCGCGATCGCGAACTGTTAAGGGTGCGGCGACTTCAGCCTGCAGAATTTAGCTGGAGAATTCAGGACTGGGGGGATGAGGGCGTTGAGGCGATCGTCACCCCGTCCCCTTTACGGATGGTGCCGGGTTGCAGCACGCGGGCGTAAACCCGACTACTGCCGGGGTAGTGTTTTTGACTCATGCGGCTGTAGCGCTTGTCGGCAAACCAGCGCATATTTTTGCGACAGGGGGTAGTGTAGCTGGCGATTTCGAGCAAGACTTCATCGCCCAGTTGCAGCCGCAGACCGGGCACCACCTGGGGCCAGTCGAGACCAGCGATCGTGATGTTTTCCCCCGCATAACCGGGAGCCAAATTGTGGCCTTCTTGCTTGAGCGTTTCAATCACTTCGAGGGACCAGAGGCACACCGCTTTTTCGGGACCCCCGTGAATGTCGGGGGCGTTGTGGCGATCGCCCACCAAGCCTGTCGTCACTACCGCCGCCTCAGGCACCGCCGTCTTCGGCACGCCCCCCTTGGAAAGGCTAATTTGTACAATCCTGCCTGCCATCAATGCCCTCAAATATCGCTATCCTACCGACTCAACCATCCATTTACCCATCACGCCTCCACTCATCTACCCCTTCACCGCTCAATCGTAAACTGGCTAAACGATCCATTCGCCTCACCATAATGAATGTCAACTTGCTTGACCTGGGCGGCTGGAGGCCCATGTTTGACCCAATCGAGAAACTGATTAACATTGGGGGTTTCCCCCTCGGCGACGATCTCAACGGTGCCGTCGGGCAAGTTTTTGACATAGCCGGTGAGGCCAAACTGATTTGCCTGAACTTGAGTGTGGTATCGAAATCCGACTCCCTGTACGTGGCCTTGGACAATTAGGTGAACTCTGTCCATATCCGATCATCTTTTGCTTGCAATCTGCCAATATTGTAAATCTCCTGGGGATCAACAGGGTCTCGGGCATCGGCTTTTGAAACAGGTCGGGTTGCTAAAGCTCTGGAAAAAAGCTGTGCCCTAACGCGCAAAATTGCTAGGACACAGGCATCGTCAATCATTATTCAACGCAAATCCGCTGCATTAAACAGCTTGTTTTCTGAAAGTGGCGGTGCCTAGTGCGCCGAGTAGTAGAACGGCGATCGCTGATGTCGGTTCAGGTACACTCTGCTCTGGCTGGCGTTGAGTATAAATTACATCAGCAAAACCCACACCCGCATCGATATCGTAAGCAAAGGATGCATCGCTTAAGTCAACGAATCCTGGCACGAAGGCAAAATCATCCGCGACATAACTCAACCCAAGAAAATTGCCATTGAAGAACACTGCTTCAGCATCCGATAGCCCATTCGTTTCGTCATAATCAGTGCCGAGAAAGCTAAACCGGAGCGACTCAACGACGAGAGATTCTTCGTCTAAACCGCTCAGACTACTGTCATCGTAGCTAAAGCTGCCCGTATAGCTATTGCCTAAAAGCGGATCCGAGTCAGGCAACACCTTGAAATCGTAGGTAATGGTTGCGGCGCTAACCGGAGCAGCGCTAATCGCTACGGCGGCTGCCAGCAATCCGGTTGTCAGTAAAGAAGTCTGAAGAAAATTCATCGTCAATAGCTGAAGTCAAGAAACATCAATTAACAGTTCCACTATAAATAAAGCGCCCTTATTTGTTATCAAAAAGCCAATACCAACACTTAATCTTTATTCAATTATCTAAACTTTAATGGAGGCCTTTTCTAAAGTTTGTATTCTAAAATACGCTGTAAAATAGACTATTTTTGCATCTCTTTACCGCATTATAAGCTGTTAAAGCTGTCAATGTGATTTTGATATCTAATTTTGCAAGTAGGTGGACATAAACAAATGGTATTTTAGGGTGCTGTCAGGAAAAAACGTAAGGCACCATTCCAGAGAAACTTGATGCGTTAAGCTAGCACTAACACATTCTACAAACAATCAAAATCGTCTATTAAAAACATTTTTTCGGTCTGCTTTCAGTTAGTCGAGATGGTTATCCAAACTGATTAAATTCCCGTTCCTAAACTCAGGATAAATCTAAAAAATAGGGTGGGCGATCGCACAGCGCGATCGCCCACCCTATTCAGAACCTTCCTGTCAAGAAGCGTGCTTGTTTACACTTGCCAACTTCAGGGTTAAACCAAGATGTCAGTGGCCGTAAGCTCGACACCTTGTACCAAAGCCAGGTTACGTGCCCGACCAGGACCGGCTGTGCCATCAATATCGATCGTAATGAGAGTTGCGCCTTGGCCGCCGCGGAAGCCGACATAGCCACCGTCAAAGGCGTCATCACTGCTCACACCGAGACTAGCGACCAGTTCGGTGAGGTCAATCAGGTCGGCACCGACTTCAAAGTCGGTGATGATGTCCCCGGCATCCAGAAGGCTAGTGAAGACAATCACGTCATTGCCTGCGCCCGTCGTGATGCGATCGCGGCCTTGAAAGCCGGTGATGATGTCATTCTGCTCAGTGCCGGTGAGAATGTCGCGACCAGCAGTGCCGTTAATGATATTGAAACTGGGCTTCAGATCCAGACCAATAATGATCGGGTCGTGGTCAGAGGACCGGAAAGGATTGGCACCAAACAGGCTTTCGACCAGAGCAGCAGGTTTAAACTCGGTGTTGTAATCGAAGACCGAGGCTTCATCCGCGTTGATGTGCCATTCTGCGGCCCCCGTAATCTGGGCGGCCAGTGAGCCGGTGGCGAGGGCATAGTCTAAGGCACCGAAGGCCTGCACCTGCGGACTGGTACCCAGATCCAGCGGGAACCCAAAGGAGTACTCAAAATCCCCCGTCTCCAGGAATCGCTTGACCTGATCTTCATAGCCCTGACCCAGCAGGTACTGAATCGGGTCTTCCATGGCATAGGCGTTGAGATCGCCAATGATCAGGACATCATCATCGTTGGATCCCGTGGGGTCATTATCCAACCAGGCATCCAGGGCGATCGCGGCATTTAAGCGGGTCTGGTTCGAAGCTGCAGCCCCGTCGCCCTGATCCTGATCACCGGCCCCGGCAGGTCCCGGTGAACCCTTCGACTTAAAGTGGTTAACGACCACTGTGAAGTCCTCACCCGTCGCCACTTCCTCGAAGGTGACCGCGAGGGGTGCCCGACTGGTGCCCGCACCATCGAACACGGGCACCCCAGGATCAACTCCCAGGCCAGGTAACAGAGCATCGCTCAGAATGGCAACATTGGTGCCTGCCGCAATATTGACGGTATTCGCGTTGTAGATCAGACCGACAGAAATGGCATCTCCCGTATCGATGAACCCTTGACCCGGATCGACGTACTGGTAGTTAGCACCGGCAATGGTGTCATTTAAGGCATCCACCAGGAAGCCGATCGCGAACTCGCCGTCCCCATTTTGGTCACCGAACTCATTCTCCAGCTCAATTAAGCCGAAAATATCAGCTTCGATTTCGGTGAAGGCCGCCAGCAGTTTTTGCAACTGGCGATCGAACTCGGTCGCACTGTCCGCACCACGAGGCTCCTGATTCTGATTGGGACCAGCATTGTCGATCCCGGTATCGAGGGTGGTAAAGAAGTTCAGCACGTTGAAGGCCGCCACCTTAATATCGCCGCCCACGTCGGGGGCTTCAGTCGGCCGGGGATTGGTATTTTCGAAGGCCGGAGTTTCCGTGGGGTTAATCCGATAGATTTCGTCTCCAGAACCGCCAGAGCCCCGGCTGAAGCGTACAACCCCAGTCAGGTCTGTGATGGTATCCCCCGTCCGGAGTTGGTCGTTGGCGTCCAGTTGACCCACAACATCCCCCGGTGCCGAGGTCACCTCAAAAGGAATGGTTGCGGGGTTCTGGATGGTGCTGCCATCATCCAGGATGACCGTATTCCGGACAGCGAGGTCTTGGTAGGCCTGGAAGCCAGCCACGCTGGGCGCATTATTCTGGGTATAGGTTTCCAGGCGGCCATCGGCGTAAAGGCCGATGTCGCCAAAGCGACCCAGGGTGAACAGGTCAGCGACGGTCAGCTCCTGGGGAATGGTCACCAGCATGCCTTCATAGGCTTCCAAATCAGCGATTAAGGCCCCATCACTGTTGGTAATCGTGGAGGCGATCGGGAAGGTGATGATGGCCGGTGTCACCAGCCCACTGTTATCAACGTTGTCCACGATCTCGACGGTGACATTGGAGAATTGAGTTTCACCAAAGAACTCACTGACCGTACCCGTCACGCGAACCAGGTCACCGACCTTGACATCTACAGCGGGGTTGTTTCCGTCAAAGATAAATAGCCCTTCGGACGTCGCGGCATCACTATCGGCATCTGTGTCTTCTTCCTGCACAAAGAAGCCATTGAAATCACCATTGGTACCAGCCGCTCCGTCTTGGAAGTCGCCCACCACCACAGCCTCGATGGTGACGGTGCTGCCCACCAGCGGACTGACAGGACCGCTGCCCTGAATCGCACTAATTTTGGTGACTTCAGTGGGTGGGGGCGGCTCAGTGCCCGTACCCGCAGTGGGGGTATTGGCAGGTCCTAAGTTGAAATCACTAATGACCCAATCAGCGACAGTGTCAGTGTCCACACCATCTTCTACTCGGCGAGCCCCTGCTGGAAAGAAGGTGCCATCAGGACCGACGACGGGAGCCTCAAAGAAGAAGGTATCTCCGTCACCACCATCGGTTAGGGCAACAGTGTCTACCACAACTTCACCGCCAGTGACGGAGGTGCCACTAATGCTGCTGGTTTCCACCAGGGCAATGGTGAAGCTGCTGTTCTCTAAGGAGTTGGTGTCAATGTCCAGGTTAGGCGTTACCCCATAGTTTGCCAATAATCCAGTGGGGTTACCGATAAGGAAAAAGCCGTTATCGCCCAGAACATCCGCCGCAGTGAAATCAACTTGGAAATCGATGGCCCCGATGCTAGGACCGCTGTCCCCTTCAACCACAATTAGGCTTAGACCTTCTAGGGAAGTACCCGGAGCCCCAAATAATTCGATGAACTCGGTATCATCCGTACCCGTGTGGCTGGCATAAACTTCGTTAATTAAGGGAGGTTGAACCGCGACTGTGCCTGCCGTTGGGGTAGTGTTTGCTCCCGCTGGGCTAAAGGCATCGATGAGTTGGAAGGCACCGCCATCCGGAGTTCGCGTCACAGCTGAGGGGTAGAAGGTGCCGTCTGGGCCAAGCACGGGTGCACCGTAGAAGAAGGTTCCACCAGTGTTATCCTGCAGTGCCACCGCATCGATTACAGTTTCATTACCGGATACAGATGTCCCAGTAATCGTTGCGGTTTCCACCAGCGCAATGGTTGAGCTGCTGTTTTCGAAGAAGTTGGCAGGAATTTCTGCGTTGGGAGTCACACCAAGGGCACCCGCCACCAGACTGTTACCAATGAGGTAGAAACCGTTATCGCCAATGACCGCATCGCTGGGCAAGTCAAACCGGTTGTCGATGCCACCGACACCATTACCGCTGTCACTTGCTTCTACGTTGAGGACACTCAGTCCAGTCAAGGATGTGCCCGGTTCGCCAAAAATCTCGATGAACTCAACATCGCTCCCCGTTGTGCTGACCAGGACTTCGTTGATCACGAGGGGCGCTGCGCCTACCGTGAACGGCCCATCAGCTAGCGCGGCAATGCGTGAGTTGTCGCCGTTCCAGTTGTTGGCATCACCGATAGCAACTAACAATTCTGCCTGGGTGCCCGAGGTGACTGCCTGGTTGTAGGTGGAGTTATTGAATTCACTGCCATCACCGCTGCCAGAGCCGACTGCGACTGCCGTTTCGCCCGCGACGAGTCCGGTTGGCAGCGCGGAGGTGTTGGAACTGGTGGCAGTGGATTGGAACTGGGTGCTGTTGGTCTGCACTGCGTAGATGAACGTGGGATTCGTGACATCGCCCTGATAAGCGATCACCTGATCGCCGCCAGTAGACAGCGCAAAACCGGCATCCGTTTCAGTGAAATCGGCATTGATATCGGTGTATCCAATGACGGTACCGGCAGCCAGGGCAGTGGGAGCGGTGTATTGCAAAATCCCTTCATTAGCGCGAAACGTGCCGTCTGCAAACACACCGTTGTCGGTGAAGAAAATTTCGGTACCTGCTTCGATGTCGGTGAGCAAGACAAAATTAAAGGCATCGGGATCGTCAGCATTGACGCCAACGATCGCCAGATCTCCTGGAGACAAGATCGTACCCATGATTGAGAAACCTCTATGGAAAGATTGTCGATAAAACTTGGGCGGCAGCGAGAATCCGATCGGGCAGCGATCGCCGTGCCTTCCTAAAACAATCGCTGGGAGGGTAGGGAGCGATCGCCGCACGCTGATGATCCCGAGCCTGTAAAGATTCAAGCAAACGGTATTATTTAGAACTTGCAGAATACGTGTATTCCGCAATGCGTGTCCTGTGAAAAATAGATAAAGTCCCTGGCAGCCTCCGTTTTTCTACTGAGTGATGGCGGAGGCGACTTAAAAAAAGTGACCCAAATAGTCGGCAAAGTCAGCATCAATACGCAGAAGGGGCGATCGCAGGGTTAAGGGGACGGTTCCCTGTCGGAATATCCGATGCCGACAGGTCAAGACTAAGGGAACCGTCCCCTGGCGCGATCGCCTTCTTATCCCGCCGCCGGAGCTACTTCCACCGAATTGATAGCAAACTCCAGGTCATTGAAGTCAGCATCCGTCCAGTCTTCGAAGAACCAAACATCGCCCTCGCGCTTGATCATGGTCATGCCCAGAGCGGCATCCCCAATGGTTGCCAGGTTGTGCAGGTTGCCATCAATGATCAGGGCCGGAGCGTAGTAAGCCCCGCCGGCCAGGGTAATAGCCGTGTCCTGCGTCGTCAGGTTTTCTACGAAGAGCTGCGGCATATCCAGCAGACTCATCCGCACCGCATCTTCGTACCCCGCTTCGCCGGGCTTGATGCCATTGACAGCGCCATCCGCATCAGTGATGTAGAACTGCAGCAAATTGTCGAAGGCGGCTTCTCGCTGCAGGGTGACGTTAGCCATGACGTTGCCATCAATGCCGGTTAAATCGAGAATCTCGGCAACCGGCTCAACGGGCTGAGCGGGAGGTTCGAATTCGAAGATGGTTGTGGTCCCACTGATTTCGTTGGAAACTGCCAACAGCGCCTTACCCGTGGGGCTGTCATCTGGGGAGACGAAGGTCAAGCCTTCGGGACCGAGGTCGCCGACTGCCGGATTCGTGCTGCCGTCTTCTAGCTGAGCTTCCACTTCGAAGTTGCGGTTGTTGACGTAGTCGACGAAGCTCACCTCTGCGGGATTGGTGATGTCGTAGACCATGATGCCGCCGATGCGTTCTAGGCCCACAAAGGCGTAGGTGCTGCCGTTGACTTCGCCGATCACGATCCCTTCGGGCTCGGGGCCTTTGGCGTCGCTGCGGCTATCGAACGAATCGTTTTCGTCATTGGTGAAGTTGAAGAATTCGGGGAAACGGTCCGCCGTAATTTGCTCAAACTCATCGCCGCTGTCGAAGATCAGGTTGCCTTGAGTATCAAAGATGGTGAAGGAACGGGCCCCGTAGGCATACAGTTCGTCGTAGTCACCGTCGCCGTCGGTGTCCCCATCGATGGTAGAAACTTCCAGACGCCCCAGGTTTTCGTCTAGCTGCAGCTCGGCAGCATTGGGGAAAGCGGTGGGATCAAGCACGAGATCTTTGACCCGCGCATCTTCGTCGCGGGCGTCGCCTTCGTTGGCGGTGACAAAGTAGGTGGTGCCACCGGCCTCATAGCTGGCGATCGCATCGGGCATAAACAACCCAAAGACGGGCCAGTTAGCAATGTTGATTGCATCGTCGCGATCGCTCGCATCGATGCCGTTGCCTGGCAGGCTGTAATCCTTAGCGCCTAAGCCGATCACGTCGGTCACTTCCGCATGGGCGATGTTGACCACCGCGACGGCGTTGCTTTCTTGCAGGGTGACAAACGCTTGGGTGCCATCGGGAGAAATCGCGATGTACTCAGGCTCAGCATCTTGGGCAAAAGGCACGCCTGGGAAGATGCGCACACCGGCGGCCCGTAGCGCTTCTTCTTGACCGTTGAAATGGGTGAAGTCAGCCGTATCAACGGTGGCATTGGCGACCCCGTTGGACAGGTCAATGATGCTGATGGAACCTTCGGGATCGATGCCGTCATCCGGCTCGCCCTCGTTAGCCACCAAGACCTTCTTGCCGTCGGGGGTAAAGGTCACCATGTCAGGCAGGGCACCGACTTCCACTTCACCGAGGAACCCACCATCAGTGTCGAAGAAGACGACCTCACCGTTGTCGGTAGCGATTTCATTTTCGATCGCGATCGCCAGAATGCCATTTTTCACCGCCACGCTGTTCGCTCCAGCCCCATACTGAGTCGCGTCAATTTGATCGATCTGCGTGGGGTTGCTGGGGTCACTGAGGTCGAGAATATCGACGGTGACCGCATTGGCGTTGATGACAAACAAGCGCTGGGTTTCTGGATCGTAAGCGTTGATCTCCGCCGCTCCTTCGTCAAAAGCGCCGGTTTCAAAAGTCCCGAGCACCGTCAAGACGGCTTCCGCATCTGGATCAGGCTGAGGGTTAGAACCAGGATCTTCACCCAATACGCTGTCTAGACGGAAGTTGAGGTTTTGGATGCGCTCGTCAAGGTCACGACCGGTGTCTAACTCAGCAAAGGGCGTATTCAAGAAGTTTTCGAGCAGATACTCGGCCAGGGCATCTTGCTCAGAACCGTCATCCGCAAAGGTGGCAGCGCCGGTCTGGATGCCTGCCTGTGCCAACTGCGTGGTGTTAACCCGAGCGACGACATCGGGATCGCCGACTGCGCCCACCGCAGGATCCAGGTTGGTATTGGGGAAGGGGTAGCCGTCGCCACCGCCGGTAAATTCCCCAGTCGCTTCATCAAAGCGCGGCGCGGCCAGGAAGTTTAGGGTAACTACGCGAAACGTTTCGCTGGCGTCGCCGACGATTTCGCCCTCGCGCACCAGCTCAGCGATGAGCGTGTCGTCTTCGTCAAAGATGGCAGCACTTTGGAGGCGATCGCCCGCGGGCAGGTCAGGATCAAAGGAGAACTTCACCCCAGATATTTGGGGAAAAGCCCCGGCAGCACCGGGCAGGGTGCTCACACCATGCTCTAATAGCGCGACGACTTCCGCTTTGGTGAGGGTGAGCAAGGTCAGGCCGTTGTTAAAGGCGAGGGCCGTCTGAATATCGTTTTGGCTGATGCCCCCCTCGGGCTTCACCACGTTGCCATCGCTATCAATCACCGCTTCATTCGGTGTGCGGATGAAGTCTGTACTGCCGGGGGGCACTAAGGTTTCCCCGACTGAGGCGCGAATCCCGCCCCCGTTTTTGATCGAGATGACGACGCTGGGGTCAGTTTCCTTCGCCACCGCCAGGTTAGCATCAGCGGTTAGGTTACCCAGGTTGGTTTCTTGAGTCCGCACGCCGTCGGGGTCGTCCGCGGCGTCAGTGCCCGAACGATTGCCGTTGAGGAAGACGTCGGCGATGCCCAGGACGTTGGACTCAGTAGAGATAATTTGGGCTTCGATCGCCTCAACAATTTGCTGAATCTCAGGGTCAACCAGACCTGCAGCGCCGAGGTCAGCGACGCCCTGGGCATCAGTGGCATAGGCCCCGGAGATGTCAGCATCGTAGCTGCCGGGAATGATGTTGCCGTCGGCGTCAAAGTCGATCACCAAACGACCCACATATTTGTAGCTGCCGTCAGTATTGACGACTGCCGTTGTGGTACCACCGGCATTGGTGACAAACTGCGGGTATTCGCCCTGATTGCTGTCGCCAGCGCGGGGGCGATCGTTGGCGTCAAACAGGCGGGTGTTAGAGCCCCCAGCCACAATGATGTCGACGTTCACCAACCGCTCAGCCAAGCCCAACTCAATGGCGAGTTGCTGCATGTGAGCCAACAAAACAACTTTGTCTAAGCCAGGGTTAGCGGCAATGAGGGCATCCACTTCGGCCTGAATCTCCACCGCCAGCGCATCCAACTGTTCCGGCGTCGGGTTGGGATTAAACGGACTCGGCAAAATCCCGACGTTGCCAGCGCTGGAAATGCTCGCCAGGGTGGGGGTGGTTGCGCCCACAACCCCAAGATTTTCGCCGTTGACGTCAATCACCACCGAGGAAGTGACGGAATTGGGCTGAGGGGCTTGCCCGCCAGGCACCTCCAGGGGAGCCAAAAATTCGTCGCTGGCAAAGTTGAGGTTAGTCGACAGATAGGGGAAGTTAGCGCCCGTAAACTCACTACCGAGAATTGAACCGATGGATTCGGACGTGGCATTCAGACCGGTGATTAGTTCAGACAGCGGGCGAGGGCCAAAGTCAAACTCGTGGTTGCCGAGGGCGATCGCCTGAAAACCCAGCTCATTCTGAATTTGAATGTCCGCAATCCCACCCGTGCCAAATACTGGCCCCGAGGCCTCGTAAAACAAACCGGGAATGAACGCATCCCCCGAAGACAGCACCAAGGTGTTGTCTTCAATGCCATCGTCACCCAGATCTTGGGCTTTGAGGGCGTTGAGTACAGCAGATAGGCGGGGAGCATCTTGCACCGCCGCAGCTCCCGCTTCCTGATCCGCGACGTGCAGCAATTCGAGCGTAAACAACTCGTCCATGATATCCCTCTTAAGCTTAAAAATTAGACAGCACAACAAAGCGGAGCCAGCCACTGAGCTGACACCAAACCGAAACGAAATTCATTCACCGCACCAAAATCAGTACGTGCTGATGGAGCAACGCTGACTGCCAGGAAGCTTGACCGTGCTAACTGCGCCAATTGGCCAGGGTCTCTAACCAGGTGCCACAAGCTAACGATTTGGGTGGAAAGCAGGGGATCCGCCCTCAACTTGCCAAAAGAGCCGGTATGCCAGTCATCCGCCGCCCGTTTGTGTTCACCAGTAACTTTCCCAGATCAAAGTAAAGCGACGGTAATGCCAGCCTTAAGGCTTCGTATAATCACGTAGTCTTTATCAGTGCTTTATAACTTTCGAGCTCACTTTATCTTTTCTTCAAAGATGAGCTTCCTCGTGGTTGACTTTGTTGCTAAATTGCTGAGACGCGACGAAACGGCAGCGATCGCACTACAGATAAATATTTTGAAGCGATTCGGCGGCTGGTCTGACCAGCGGCGGGGAATGTGCCCAAGAACACTCGACCAGAACGCCTCCGGGTTAAGCTTTGGCTAAATCAGCGATCGCAGCGTAAAAACGCAATCAAGAGCGCACCCCCTGTGGGACAGCGCTTTTCTGGACGGGGCCAACAATATTCATAAGCTTGACAAAACCCGTCTCCTTCAAGTTCCCAAATCAGATTTATGAGGGGTTTCAAAATCTTGTCAGGCAACAGTGGATTTAGGAAGTGGATTGTAGGAATAAGATTTTATCCGGTATTTTTAGCCAACCGCTCGCGATCGCTGAGCGGTGAGACCGGGTTGATAACGTTTTGACTAAGGAATGAGGACCAAATAACATCCAAATTGTTAGGGCAGGCATCTTGCCTGCCTTGGGACAGCCGAAACGGCTATCCCAACTTATTCAATTCTCATTCCTAAGCAAATTCTGGATTGTCAGTATCTTGATCGCAAAAGGGCAGAGAGCCACTAGTCCTCGGCGGCATCAGTCTCGATACCGATCGCCTACTCTGCGGGAAGAGCATAGCTCTACATCCGCGCTCCCCTTCTCCCAAAACTGGCAGAAGGGGAGCGCGTGGCTTGAAGTCCCTCTCCCAAGTTTGGGAAAGGGATTGAGGGTGAGGGCCAAGGGGTGAGCAAATTTACGCCGAGCAGTACTAGTGTCATCTCCCCTCAAGAATGGTTCACATCCGCGATCGGAGGCTTCGGCGATCGCCCACCCTAGCGAAAAGCCACGGGGACCAAGCCTGGCGCATGCGCCTCGATCACGTTTCCGGTGTGGCTGCAGGTAATCATCAAATAATCACAATGAGGACACTGGGTACGAATGAGGCCCTCAGTGTGCAAAAAATGACGGGCAGCATAACCGCCGCAGTTGGGACAATTAACAATGTGAGAAGCGTAGTTCATGGTCAAAAATGGTGAGTCAGGCAGATAGAAATAACAACTATGGAAATCAATTGGAGGGAACAACCGTCAACTTCAACTTTTCCCAAATATGTTACGGGGATCACAACTGATTTAACAGTCATAAACAACCGTTTACATATATAGATGGTATTTCAAACAAGATTGAATGTGCAACTAATAAACAAAAAATAACTTGAGAAGTCTGATATGGCTTGATCCCAAGTCAATTTTGGCAGGGATTTACCTGGTACCTTCGATCTTTCACCCAAAAAATGTAAAGACTGACACTAAAGATATAAATAAATCCTTAAATTCCATGACCTAATTTAGTCATGCTTAGCGACTCCTTCTTTGGATAGATGTCAAGCTAATTTAAGGATTGCAAGCTTCCAAACGAAAGATTTTGTCCCCAAAATTCATCTTTTTGTCCTGTGAAGGGTGTGATGATTAAGGTGATAAGTTGGGCGAAAAAAAATTGAAGTGAGGCCGTTAGAGTAGTAGGCCCTAACGGATGTCGCCGCCCGATTAAGCTTGAGCACACGATGACGGCAACGAAGCCCATCATCAAGCAGACTTGATCAATCGTCCCTGATAAGTAGATAAAGGATGAGGATCCTTTAACATCTAATTTCCGCCAAGAATAGACCTGACCGGACCAGGGACGCCAAGACGGCGATCCCAACTGATTGAATTTCTATTCCTAAAGATAATGTATCTGCAACGGCAGCAAGACACTGATCTCAGCAAAGAGTGCGGGTTATTGCTAGAGACCCCATAATCGCCTCCTCTACGCCGCGCAGCCGTTTTCATAGGCTCCAGATCATTGCCTGGGCATCGCGATCGCAAGACCGCCGTCGCCAGGTGCGATCGCGACGGTCGGCCAACAAAATCCTGTGGGTGCAGCGATCGCGGCCCTTATCCCGGCACTCTAGCCACGCGAAACACCATAATACTTTCGGTCAATCCAGCGCTTGGCCTGCTGGATGGCGTCCGTTCGGGTCCAGGCTTTGGGCACCGCTACGGCGGAGCCAGTTGCATAGTTTACCCAGGCAGCGTAGGCGGTCACGTCATTCCAGGTCGTTTGCTCAATCTCAATAGTGAAATCCCGGTAAGGGAACGTCAGCACAATATGGGGATAATGGGGATCAATAATCATCGAATGACAAGGCGAATCAAAATAGACTTTACCGCTGATAAACCTCATCCAGATTCAGAAGTGGAGTTTTGGCATGTGGGAAACCTCACCGCCTGCGGCACCTCTCCTTCTCAAGGAGAGGTTTGACAAGACTCTGATTCCTCTCCTTGAGAAGGAGAG
>Ga0081520_100479_pt1 | contig 15826 bp, 18 predicted proteins | sample HotLakmasection1_FD_70988 | JGI IMG/M metagenome (GOLD analysis project Ga0081520, IMG submission 70988) | Hypersaline microbial mat communities from Hot Lake, Washington, USA - Section #1 (SPADES assembly) (version 2) | ecosystem: Environmental > Aquatic > Non-marine Saline and Alkaline >... | reverse complement strand
TTTGTGTCTTGACACCGTTTGTGTACGCTGCTAAACTCTCAGACGAAATTGGGGGCGTGGTGTAGCGGTTAACATGCCACCCTGTCAAGGTGGAGATCGCGGGTTCGAATCCCGTCGCTCCCGTCCATGTATAAAACCCTCCTCGCCACGTTCGGAGGGTTTTTCGCTATCCAGGCCCAGTGTGATGTGATAATTTGGGCGTAGCGAAATCGCCACCATCTGTTCGTCGCGGACCCAGATACGTGCTACGATGAGATGAATCAATGCCTCCTGGGCTTTTCTATCCCCTGCGATAGCCTCCCAATGCGCAGAGAAGTTCTCAAGTAAATCAGCCGCCCTTTCCAGCTCGTCATCAGGGATGGGCGTAAGCTGTTCCATCTCTTGCTGAAGCTTGACCCGTTCTTTCAAATACGCGCTCTGATCTGTTATGAAGCCATAATCCCAACGGAAGTCCATCCGTTCGATTACCTTCTTGATCTCGCTTATCCGTTCATCAAGCTGCTGATCACCAAGCAGCTGTCCCATTGCGTCGACCATAAGGTTACGCCAATTTGACGGAGGTTTAAGGTTCTTGAGGATATCAACCACCTGCGGTTCAACGACGTCAGCACGAACCGACACCTGAGAACACTTCCGCGAGAAATCACGAGCGCGGCACCGATAATAAAGATAGGCCCCATCTTTCTTCGTCTGCGATTGCGGACGCATTTTGCCGAAGTTGTCATCGGTCACACCGCTCGGCATATTCTGAAGGCACTCCGCGCAGAAAATCAAGTCACGCAACAAGTAGTGCCTGAATTTTGGATGGTACGTAGAGAACTTCGCTTTCTTGGCGCGGATTTGCTGACACTTCTCGAATAGTTTCTCATCGATCACCGCTTCATGCTTGCCTTCGAACCATTTGATTTCGCCATCGTAACGCCGTCTGCCATCGGAGTGACATGCATAAGGCTGATACTTGATGTACCCCAGGTAGGTACGATTTTGCAGCATATCACGTACAGTATCTGTCGAAAAGAGCTTCCCGGTCTTGCTTTTGTAGCCACGTTTGTTGAGTTCGTGGGCGATTTTGCGATCGCTATATTGGCCAGTCGCATAGAGGTTGAAGGCAAGTTCCAGCCCAACCATCTCGTCGTCGTTACGATACAGTACTCCTCCTTCTGTTTTGTCCATGCCGAAAGGCGGACGATTGTTATGCAGGCCTTGGTTCGCCCGTTCACGCTTACCCTTCGAAGTCTCCGTCGCGAGGTTGCGGCTGTACCAGTCGGCGACGCTTTCCATGATGCCTTCGATCAAGGCCCCGATTGGTCCATCACTATCTTCAGATGGCTCACTCACCGAGTAGACCTTTATCCCATACTCGTGCCGGAGCAGCGACTTGATCGCTAGAGCGTCCGTGCGGTTGCGTGCGAAGCGGTCGAATCTATGTACCACAATCGCGTCGAACTTGCCCTGCTTGGCATCACGGCGCAGTTTCTGAAACTCTGGGCGCTCAGCCGTGCGTCCAGATTGCGCTTCATCGATATAGACCTTGACAAGTTTGCCATCCTGAGCTGTTACCCAGGCATCGATCGCACGACGTTGAGCATTGACCGAGAAATTGCCCACTTGCTCTTCAGAACTTATGCGAATATACGCAGCGTAGCGGTTCATTTGTTTTGCCCTCTTTCTATGGATTTCATCTCTCTTGAGTAACGGATGGACCTTGATCTCGGTCTGATCAATGGTTTTGCCGAGTGTTGGTGAGGTGAAGAAACGATCACCGACTAAATGCGAGACGAATTGCACCTTCTGATGATCATTGGTCATGTTCTCCTTCCACAACTTATATTTGATATTTTCTGCTTTAATCTCGCCTGGCACCCTGCCCGTGTGAACTGTATCGCGCAGCTGCACCCCTGCGATGACGGCGGGAACGAGGGACGAAGAACCGCTCTAGATGATAGACGCATCTCGCCACCAATGCCGCGTCCGGGCGCTGCAATTGATGCCGGAACAACCGGGCTTCTTCATCGACCAGCCGATTTTGGTAGCACCGAAGTGGACCGGGAAGCCGCTTGCGCTGCGCCCAGCAAGTGAGTCGTACCAGATCGTTGCGACGCTCGTATGCGCGGACAATCGACCAGAACGTGTGCCAGGATGATGGGCGGTGTTTTGTATACATGTAATTGCCTAGTAATGTGTAAAAGCTATGGATATTATAGCATATATACATTAAACACCACGCTCTAAACGTATAAACGTATAAAGGGAGGACGTAGCTGCTGCGAAGTAGTTGCGTGGGATGCTGTCAGCAATGCGATGGGCGTCTAGTCAGTTTCGTCCTCATTGGCGACCTGTGAGCAGGTCAGCTCGTTGTTCGCAATACCGTACAACTCATGCTCGTCACTCGTGAAGTCACGAAATATCCGAGCACATGCGCTATTGAGGAGATCAACAATGTCTAACGTATCTACGAGAGGATTATGCTCGGGAACTGAAACATTCCACAACCTTGCGGCCCAAATCGCACAACGTGGTGAAGAGTCTGCGGGCGAAGGTGCTGACTTTCTGGCTGTAGGAGATGAACACAACGCTCGTGTGAACGCTCTGGTGAATTGCTGGCCGATTGGGTTCACATATTAGTACAAGATGATTAGTGAAACCATGTATCAATCTGACGGATCTTGGGATCTCTATCGCTCCAACACCCGCCTGAGCACACGCACTAATTCCAGTGCGTACTGTTTGGCATGGGCGTCGGGGAGCGCGTGCAGTTCTTCGAGGATCAGTGCGTCAATGTCATCGAGGGCGACATCCCCATGGAAGAAATACGTCACGGGGACATCCAACACGTCGGCGATGCGCGGCAGTTCCGTAGCGGCGATGCGGCGCTTCCCGTGCTCGTACTCGGAAACCGCACGCTGATCCCGCGAGATGAGTGCCGCGAACTCCTCCTGCGACAGGCCCTTGCGCTCCCGCGCCTGGCGGATTCGCTGACCAAGTAGTTCTTTTTCCAAGTGTGATATATCCAGAAAATGCATGAAAGTTATTGTGATTCTAGAAATTCTGACATATACTGTCTATTGTATGCGCACATTCGTATTCATTCTCTTTCACGTGTTTCGCAGATAGAGAAAGGACAGCCTCATGTCCGGCGGCGGTGGAACGTAGCAGCGAGAGCGGCGATCATGGCGGTCGCCGCTCCTCGTTTACCACGTCCAGCGCAGGATGTACGCTTCGTAGAGACGAACGCGTTTTGTCGCCCAGCGGATCTGCTGGCGACCGTCTGGCAGTGTAGTGATGTACCCTACTCCCAGCGGAATCGACTGGCCTGTATTCTGCTGGATGAGATAAACCTTCCGCAGCGGACGGCTTCTTGGCAGGGTAACGGTCATCGACATCGCCTGAGTGCGATGATCGATCTCCGTCTGGAATTCCTCCGTGGGATGCGTGAAACCGCCGTCGATGCGCCGCTCGATGTGGAACTCCTCGACCTCACCGCGATTCTTCGTCTGACGCAGCGAGATCAGGATGTTGTAGCGGTGTCCCTCGCGAAAACAATCAACAGCGGTTCCCGGTGAACAAAGATAGTCGGCGAAGATGTCACCATCGCCCCATGCCTTGTCGAGATACGCGACAATGCTGTCTTGGAGAAAACGTACTTTCTGTCGCTTGTGGTAAATCGCAGAATTGCCCTTTGTGTCTTTCAAGTCCAACGTAATGTCATGATCCAAGACCTCATATAAGCCAGGAGATGCGTAGTGGATGCGCTTCGATAGAAGAACAAGTAAGTTTGCAAAGTCACTGATGTCCAACTTCAAAAACGGGCTAACGAAGTTGAACAAAGGGTTGTTTCTGGACAACATACCAATCCATCATATCAGAGCGCCATCGACCAAAGTCAAGTTTATCTGTGCGCAATGCTTTGGAGTACTGGGCTCTCTAGCAAAAACATCGCGGCCACCACACTGACTCAGGTACGAAATCCAGCCTACGTTCTAGGAGGTTTACACTTGGAAGTAGTATACTGACATACATGGCACATTGGTCGATTAAATACTCTGCAGAACGAAAACCTCCGCTGCACTACATCCCCTTAAAGTCAACCCGAGCCAGGGAAACGTGGTTCGTATACTTCAAGAATTTGCAGGCGCGTCGAAGATCAGTACACCTATTACACACCAACCCTCATCAGCTATTGCAAGAACGGGAGCATCCGTACACTGCCCAACCTGCTCGGTGGTAACATAATCTCCAGCTGAGAGATCACTACTTTTTCCCCACGAAATCGCTCAGTGGCGTCACGCTCAGAGAGTAGGTATGAGCGCTTTTGTGCAAGTAGACATGCTTTATCTGTTTTGCTAGTCTACTCAAACACTACAAGATCTGCTCTTTAACAGTGCGCTGAAAAACTAGAATACGGAAGTGAGTCATCCACTGGGGAGTTTCTTCTCAGGGGCTTTTTATTTCCCGTCAGCGAGGGGACAGCCGGCAAGCACACCCCCTCACCAACAAGGAAAGGTAGTTCCTATGCTCCAGAGTACCACACCTCAAGGACATCACACATTATGGCCTGGGAAAATCGTCCCTTACATTGGCAGATCACCAGGGGAAAAGCTCTTTCCCGTCTCTTGGAAAGCCTTTCTAGTGACCTTTGAGTCAATCATGAAGGATCTCAGAAGTCTCATCGTTGCCGATCTCAAAGGCCGCCGAAGAATAAAACAAGATCACATCCCCGATCTCCTCCAACAGAGTTGGTTGCGGCTATGGAGTGAACTGTATACCAATCCTGGCTTGTTTGCCAATATGCCCAAGACTATTGCCGCCTGCTACATCGCCAATCGATGCGGCGCTACTACGTACATGGATTACCTCAAGCGCTACGACAGCTATCATGATCTGTTTCAGGCAGCTGACCCGAACAGTGAGCCATTTGAAGATACGATCACTGAAATCGTCATTGGCTCAAGCGTCAAATCGTCGGGTCGACCAGGACATGCCTCATTCACTCGAAATGTCGATATCCTCATAGACATTGAGAAAGTCATGTGGGAAATGGCAGCCTGGTGTGGGGATGATCGGCGAAAACTCGTTGCTCTCTACTATGTGACCACCAGTGTTCGTGGCACAGACCTGAATCTATTGATGGGTGGCAGTGTCACCAAAGCACCTGGGAGATCACCGCGATCTAACAACCTCACATACTGGGCGAGGGTGGTCAAGAAGAAACTACAAGAGGTGATGGCTGACTACAAACCCATCGAACCGAATAGGCATTTCTGGCGCACGTGTCTTGAAAGAGGAGAGACCGAACCGATAGTGGAGTTGGCAAAAAAATACGCCAACAACAACATGCGCTTACTAGCGCTCTACTCTTTGACGACGCGTGTGTCGATAGAGACCATCGTTAAAGAATTGGGTGTCAATCGTGAGGCTCTGCGGTATGCAGCCAAGCGAGTCCGGCAAGACTTGCGTTGGATATATGCGTCTCATAAACGTGATTAGTGTGGCTCGTGCCAGGTTACTTCAAGAGGAGTGATCTGGCACTTTTTGTATTGAAAGTCTCGAAAATAACCGAGCTTCTGATAGGTACCCCATAAAATAAGACAAGAGTCTGGGATAATGAGGACAAAAAGGGTACAGGAATGCGGCGACGAATCTCCAGAGAGATCAAGAAAGAGGTTGTCAGCAAGGTGCAAGCGGGTGAGCGGGTGGCGGAACTGGGTGAGCAAGATGGAATCAGTCCCAAAACGATCTACAACTGGTTGCGTGAAGACACCGGTGGGGAGATGATCGAGGCTATCTACCGCCACTGCCGCTGTTACAATTGCAGCCGCATCCACACCGCACTCAAAATGCCACCAGCTGTCTATGCTGTCCAACACTTCCCAGACACCTGTCTTCACAAATTGGGAGCTTGACAACCACCGCATATGTTCACACTTCCTTACTATCTCGCTCACAAATCGAAGTCGCACCACCAAGTTCACCAAACACCAGCTCAAGCTCTCTTCCACCAGTGGCACCAATAGCACCACCACCCGCACAGAGTAGCAATCAATACACGTGTGACTGCTCAAAGACGTGTTCCAACATGAGCTGCCAAGAAGCGTACTTCCAACTGCAAGTCTGTGGATGCAGCAGAAGAGATGGTGATGGTGATGGTATACCCTGCGAAGCCCAGTGCGAAGGATAAGCACCTTTAAGAAAGCCAAATAGCAAGCAGATACATGCTCCAAAGCTTTGCATCACCGTCGCTCTGTGTGTTTAGTGGATTCATTACATCATTCTCTGTAAACATGGTACGATTAAAGTCTACAGCACTTCCCGGCGCGTCCTTGATGGCACGAAGGTCGCGAGAAACGGCACTTGTGGGAAAGGTGTCTTATCATCCTGTCCTGGTGTTCCCACAGCCAGGTTCTCACCTCAGCTTGTATTCAGGGTTTGGGAGAATAGCCGTAGGTCAAACGGGATACGATACATAGGTATCCCGTTTTTGATCACATTTATGTAAGAGTCATACGCTTGTCCTACAGTGTTGAAGAAAGTGTTCAAGGAGGTTTGAGGATTCCATACGAGGTGGAATTTGTTGTTATGCTTGAGTCGTCGCTGATCGAGTGCTGTTCCTCCAGACGAATCCATGGGTAGCGAAAGGAAGATGGTGTGTTATCTGATCTGTTTTTAGAACGTGTTCAGCATATTCGTACTCATCGTCGCATTAGCCATAATGCTGCTGTTGAAGCTTACGGTGTGGCACGCGAAGCGCTGAATTTTCCGACGGCCAACCCACTTGTGTGTGGTTATGGGGTTGCAGTACTCTTTCCGCGACTATTCACATTATTGCATAACCATGGCACATGATCCCCGGCACTTGCCATCTCGCCCTCGATGGATGAAAAAAGGAGGTGCATTGCTGCACTCCACACCGGTGTACGGTCACCGACTATGTTGCTGGTTCAAACAGAGGTTGTACCGTTATATCTCCAGCCACCTGCCAGACCGGAGCCGTCAATACCGTCTGCGGTTCGACATCATCCAAGTGTATAAACCAGAACCGTCGTCCAATACCCTGAATCTGTGCCGCTGACTGCACCAGATTGTTCAATCGCCCACGTCCGACCCCGGCCACGACTGTCATCATTCGAAACCCACGTGAATGATATCTCTGTGTATACTGACCCGACTTGTAATATGACACGTAGGCGCGAATTTTGTCCTGGAACCGGTCCAGTGTCATTGTCCCGCGGTCCAATTCGAGAAAGAAATGTGATGTTCCCCGGTCTGGAATGTGCAATCTGAAATATCCATCTGGCACCAATGCCACGCGCTGCTTATGCCCCCTCACCACGACTCGGTCATAACCAGCTTTCAGATCCCGCTCACTCAGCCAGCATTCCACTTTCCATCCCTGCTGTGCACTGCCTTGCTCAACGGCAATACGAACATCATTCAGGGCGGTCGTATGTTCCAGGAACAACCCGGATAGATCGCGCGTACCCGGCGCGGCACTTACCTCGATCCCCATTTGTCTTAGCAACATGACACCTTCCCGATCCAGAATATACATAGACGGACTGGAACCCAGCGTGTTCACCGGCACAAAAACCCGATCCAGAAATCGGTGGTCATACAGACGGCGCAGTAAACGCTGGACTGTTGACCGCGAACGGTCCAGGAGACGCTCAAGTTGCTTCTGTGATAGCATGCGATAGTCATGGACGTATCGTACAATCTGGCGGTCATTGTCGCCCACTTGTATGCGAGGCGGGTTTCGCTGCCGCCGGTAGGGTCGTTGTCGGCGTCTATTCGAAGAAGTCATCGTCTTCATCATCTCCGTTGGCATTGTATTTGGATTGCAGGGCATCTATTACCTCGCGATAATTCATCCGTGTGTATCGCTGGACCGACAACCGCCGCAAATAGGCTTCCCGTTCGGGATTTGTCTTACCATGTCCAGGCGGTGGTAGCATGTCCACTGTAAAGGCAGGTTGACGCCGCGTCTCCAATCGCATCGAGATTGCGGCACGATACAGACCCAATGACGTCAGATGATGCGCGTCGAGCGCCGGTCGCATCACCGTTGACAGCGTGCTGGCGTCGGTTTGTCCCACCTCGAATGCCACCGTCATACCTACATTTCCTATGATAGCATCTCGTGTCTCAGTCTCTAGTTGGCGCATATACTGGTGGATTAACACCAGCCAGATACCAGACTTGCGAACTTCCGAAAACATCGATGATAGCGTTTTGTTTCTGAAGTTCTGCGCCTCGTCGATATAGAGCACATAAGGATTCCGTTCGGTAACACCCTTACGCGCCGCCACATCGATCTGGGTCAACAACGAGACAGCCAGCAGATGACGGTCCAGCGCAGGGATACGATCGCGCTCGACCTTGAGTGAGACCAGGATGATCTTGTTTTGTCGCATTAGTTCGGCGATGTCTAAGGGTTGTGGATGACACGAAACGGCCAGAAAGTGCGAGTTCTGGTAGAACCGGCGCAGACGCCGCAGAACAGGTCGAGCCAGCATCGCTTGCTGCTTTTCGTTCAAACCTTCGAAGTCATCCCAGAATGAACCAAGTGTGAAATCATCGCCCGACTTTGCCCGCTTGACGGCTCCGGCTCGGAAAGTCGCATCCTGAAACAACCGCCGCACATCCAGCAGCGTCGGCTTATCCACCCCAGACAGAGTTTGTAGGGCTGTGTAAAGCGTATCACCTGTCTCTTTACTGTCCAGTTCGGGGTACAGTTCGTTTAGGATGTCGATCACCTTACCTAGTTCAAGCACTCCATCCGACCGTATCCACAAAGGGTTGAGGGACGCAGGATAAAGTACACCATCGATGACCTGATCGATGTCGATTACCACTACATCCCCTTCCCGTTCCGGTGGGATGCTGTGTTGGAGGATGTCAGATACCAGGTTTCCATGTTCATCAAGCACGCACACACCGCGACCAGCGGCGATGTCTTCATGGACCATATTGTGAGCGAACGCTGATTTGCCACTGCCAGTTCTACCGTATATGGCAGTGTGCGCCTCGCGACTGGTCTGTGGTATCCGAATCGGTACGTCACTACCATATCGATTGAAACCAATCAACATCCCCTCCTGGTTATCCCGAACCGCCGGCGGCACCGGGGCCTGGTGCTCATCCCACCAGCCCAATAGTTCGGCAGGAAACCCTTCATGAGGTAGATGCCAGAACAATGATAGTTCTTCGCTCGTTAAGGCGAATTCAGGCACAAAGCCCGGGGATGCATCTGGATTGTCGAAATGCCGGTGTAACTCTGCAAACACTGTTTGCTCTCGCCATTCGACTTCATCATGGATGAAAATGCTACGCGAGAGGCCATCTGTCAGGCAGTTTTCACTACCCCGGCTCACAGACTTGATGGCTCCTGTGACAGCCGTCACTTGCTCATCACGTCCCTGATAGGGGGTTTCTAGTGTTATCGTCAAAACTGTGGCACTCAATTTACGCCGCATCTTTTGCGCCAGTTTCGCCGTCTCTGCTTCGCTCAGCCGAAGCATGCGATTCTTCTTCAGACTTCGGTTAGTGATCCAACGCCCGATCTCAGACTCGATCATGTCGAACAGCGTAGGACGGTACCAAGTGCTCGTACCACGATAACCTCTGTCATACATGGAATCGGTGAGATAGTGCTCGATGTCACTCTGGCTCAGCATGTGTGGTGTCACAAACAACTCGTAGGTAAGTACCTCGTGGGATTTGAGATCGCCCATTGACTGAGCGACGAGCGTCAGTGGGTCCAGACGCATATGTGTCGTGGCGGTTGGAAACGCACCATAGTACTCCCGCCCTTCTACACTTAGAACGCTGTAATGTCGATAGAATGGAAAGTTGATATCCTCCCACGAAAACGGGAGTACAGTGGCTTCGGGATAAAAAGCTCGAATCAAGGTCTCGACTTGTTGTATTTGTCGTGGCTGCGCAAGCCACAGGTGCCAGACTAGACCTTTGTGTGTCGCCCGAATCCCCAACACACCGCTGCCGACCTGTTCGAACAAATCGTAGAGTGCCTCCATTAACCCTGCTGCCGTCTTCGGCTGCCAGGACGTCGAACTAGGCAGACGCACTTCAAAGTGTTGCACTAATTGCACCTCATCACCTGCCATTTGATCTGTATCTAGTGAGCTACCGGTTGCCATCGTATCGCTCCTTGCTTGAAGTTTGGAAAGCAGCGCTGTGGCGCTGCCTCCATTTGTGGACGGTTGTTTATATATTGCGACGCATGTCCAACCAGTGACGCACGAGATTAAAGATCATGACTATAGTACGAACCATAACCCACACCGTAACTTTGAAAATCCACACGAGTTGCTTCATCATTGCATCAGTCATCGTACTATCCTCTCATCATGGTCTGACTTCCATTCTCGTCATAGTATATTCACATATTTTCGGGCTCAAATGATGCTCCCTCCTTTCACCCGATTTGCCACAACTGTGTAATCCGAGCTATGATAGTGTTAGGTGCTTGAGGGCATCTTGTGATTTCGTTTGTATCTGCTTGCCGGGCAGTCGATTTCACTTGGTGTCCCTCATCGATATTCTCATTCTACAGTTCTAGTGGTCGTCCTAATGCGTTTTTTTGATGTGTTTCTGTCACCTAACTGACAGAAATCTATCACCACGGAGAAGACAACATGGGTCTCCAAGATTTCGGCGAGCTGGTGAGAACACTGCGTGAGGATCGGTTCTACTACGATGATGCGGGACGCCGTCGCTCCTGGACCCGGGCTGATCTCGCCCGTCTCACGCAGCCATCCTCACCGCGTGGCAAACGCTACGGCCTTTCAGAAAACAACATCCGCGACATTGAAAATGGCTACATCAAGCGCCTAGAACCTGACGTTCATCTAGAACCGCTAGCTGAAGCTTTTGCGTTAACTGAACATCAGAAAGTCGATTTTTATTCGATTGCTGGTTATGTGTATCGGAGGGCGAAAGAACAAGCGGATCTGACCAAAATCAAATGGCTATTGGGCCATCACAACTATCCGACCACGGCATTCACACATTTGGGCGACATAATTGCCTTCAATCATTACATCTACACGCTATATGGTCACTCCGACATAACCATTCAGACCCTCGCACAAGGCACGATACGTTCAAATATCCTTCGCGTTTACTTTGATCCCGTGTTCCGTGCCAAAGAATTTCTAGGTGGTACAGAACTCTGGCGTCGACAGACTATCCGAAATCTGCTCGCCTTTCGAGCCATGGCCTTTCCATACATTGCTACAGAAAGGTATCAGCAGATCAAGACCGGGATGTTGGCCTTTCCTGAATTCGGAATGTTATGGACACTGTCGGAGGCTGAGATGGAAAACGAACTAGGCTTCGCTGTTGATCCGGTTGTACAGATCACGCATCCCGAATTTGGCAAGATGAGGTTTCTAACGGTACAGATGCCCTATCGCTACGCTGGGGATCAGACCATCGTCTCCCTGCATATTCCTGCCGCCGATAGCGAAGACAACTACAACGTCTTGAAAGGCAGCATTGCCCAAAATAGACTCTATTTCTTTAATGATTAAACCAGTCCACAACTTCAGGCCCTTCAAAGGTCGCGATAGTCTCGCAGGGGAATGATGGCGACCACCGGGATACCATCTTTGACTACGACAAAATGCACTCCCTCGCTCACACAGAGGCGGATGATCTCGCCCCGCCTTTGGTGCATTTCCGTCGCCGAGACGGTCTCAATGATTGGCTGCTCATTCGAATGCGACTGCTTGTTGCGCATGGATATTGAAGCTATTTGGTAGTGCGAACGGCCATCGCAGTCTGCGATGGCCAGTATTCATCTTAGGGCGAGGCACCGCCCTATTCCTCGCGGAAGTGTTCGACCACTTCTATCCAGTTGATCTCACCGATAGCTGCCCGAAGCAAATCCGTGTAGAGCGATGCCTGATCCTCGAGTGGATTCATCTCCTCGATATGGTCTTTCAATGCTTGTGCCGCCTCGTGATTTGTCTCGTACTTTCCCACCAACGCGCGAATAAACTCATCACTACCCGGGTCGTTGCCCAACCACAGTCCAGTAGCCCAAGTTTCGAAATTCGACCAGCCGTTGTAACCTCGATTATTGTCTGATTGTCCATGCATATCACCTTTTCCAGGGCTGTACCTGTCGGTAGTTTGTAATTCATTATGTAATATTATATAACATTACAAGTGATTGTCAACTAATGCTTGCGGTCCACAGGGCTGGTCGCCGCGCAGCGGCCACTCGGCGATCTCTGATCGCCGCCCCCCGTCGCGCCGTAGGCCGACTACCCCCGGGCAAGGGTGGACCTGGAGTGACGGCGGCAGCGCCTGCAGGAGCGTCAGAGGCCCCCGACCGCCGCTGGGAAGCGTCCAGTAAGCCGGACGAATGAAGATGAGCAGACAGCGATGATGAATATCGGGCTGCGGTGCGGTGACCGGGGGTAGTCGGGCTGAGACCAGCCACTTGTTGGCGCAGGATCAGGCCGACGGGGGGCTGCTGAAGGCGCGGGGGATGGGTAGCCGCACGCGGTTTGAAGCCCGCATCAGGGCTAAAACCAGGGGTGACGGCATGAATCCCCCCAAGAGAAGCAGATCGGTGCGCATCGCCGCACCGCCTACGCGGACATCGGCTCATGGTATGTCCTACGGTTCTGGCAACCGTAAGCGATACCGTATGTAGTCCGCGATTACTTTTTGTGTTCGTTCACCGATCGTTTTCAGCGACAACCACTCACACATAGGTTTTCCACATTGTGTTGAACACAAAAACTGTATCTTAGTTGTCTGTATCTTGTTCTCTGATTATTAGTTAGTGTGCCGAATCGACACTTCTAGCCCTGCTACAGTGGCACCACTAGAAGTGCCAAATTGACACTTCTTACCGAGTTGGTTTGTTCCAATATGAGGCTTTGATCCGCAGTGTGTATACGTTCGGGCGTCCTTGGCCGCGCCGTTTGACGTGGAGAATCCCTGCCTTTTCCAGTTCGGCTACATATCGCACGACACTGCGTTTGCCACTGCCAATATCTGCTGCTAGTCGATCCTGGCCGGGGAAACAAGCCTGATCTTCGCGAGCGTAGTACAGCATCATCGTGTATGTCAGCTTGGCTCCAGTGGATAATCCCCGGTCACGCAGCACGCGATTGGGGATTGCCGTCCAGCCTTGCTCGGTCAGCGGGTCAGCCCCTTTCACCAACAGTGTCCGTTCCCTTTGTTGAAATGCGCGGATGTCTGCAATGTGATACATCTACCTCCATTTTGATGCGGCTCTCGCACGCTCTATATCGTCATTTTCGGTCTTTCCGCCCTACTCTGCTCCGTATCTGCAGACGGGCGGCTGGACGGCGTTCTGCACCCCTTCAGCGCTGCTGTTGCCGGTCCAGATAGTCATCTACGGCCTGCCGGACAAAGGCCGACAAGTTTGTCTCGCGACCTTGTGCCATAGCCTCTGCGCCTAGACGACGCAAAGCTTCGACCTGATCACGGTAGAAATTGAAGCTGTGACGTGTGATCTGACGTTCACCCGTACGCCTCATCACGTCATCGACGGTGCGGTCCTGCGTCCGCTCAGACGGCCGGTTGGTCACCCGCTCGTTCAACCGTTCGGGGGATGAAGCTTTCGGACGTGCGGCGTTTCGCTCGTTCAGACGATCAGGCGTTCGCACTTCCTTGTGTTCGGCTGTGTGAATGTTCGCCTCACGGAAAAAAACCGAGTGTCCAGTAAGCTCGCTTATAATGGTATTTTCGTTTAACTGCTTTTTCATAGTCCCAACTCATCGATTAGATTCATATAAGCCTGTGCCGACTTCGAGTGCGGACGATAGGCAAAGATGTCCTGACGTTCAAAGTGTGCATCGCGGACATCGGTGTTTCGGGGTATAACCGTCTTGAAGACTTGGTCGGTGTAACTCTGGCGCAGGATCTTGAGTGAGGTCCGGCTATTGATCGTCGGGTCGTGCATGGTGAACAGAAAGCCCCTCAGTTGCAGATTCGGGTTGAACAATGACCGCACCTCCTGGATGGTCTTGCCAATCTGCACGATGCTGTCTAGTTCGAAGTAGCCAGGTGCCACCACCACGATGACGCTGTCGGAGGCGGTGAAAGCGTTGACTGTCAGCCAGCCCAGCGCCGGGGGACAATCTATTACGATATGATCATAAGAAGTTGCGATCTCAGCCAGCCGGTCCTTGAGCCGAGCTTCACGATGATCTTTGGCCGTTGTCAGTTCGACATCTGTATTGGAAAGCAGAATATGAGCAGGTACCACACCAAGGTTCGGCACCGACGATGAATGCACCGGCAGGGACTGGCGTTCCAGGATAGTGCGAAAGATGGTGTCTTCTTTTTTGAGATTGGGATAATGGGGCAGCAGCACTTTGGAGGCGTTGGCCTGGGCGTCAATGTCCACGAGTAACACTTGTTTATTCTGACGGGCGAGACCAGCGGCCAGCGCGACACTGGTCGTCGTCTTACCCGTACCACCCTTCTGGGTTGCGATTGAAATGATCATAAAACCGTAAATGGGGCGAAAGCCTGTTCGGGGTGTTTCCGCCGCATTGGGTATTTGATATTCGCACCATCTAAGCAAATTCGGAGCCAAAATGCAATAAGCACACGGGCATCACAAGCCATACTCTATTTGCGTCCTTCATCCGGACCGATGTGTTGAAACCCGATGAGGTCAAGGTACGTGCTGAACTAAACCGTCTTTCAGTGTCCTTCATCCGGACCGATGTGTTGAAACTAACATCCGGCAAGCGCTGCGCAGTCTGGCCTCACTTTCAGTGTCCTTCATCCGGACCGATGTGTTGAAACCGTCTCTGCGTTGCGCGTGCGCTCGACAAGCGACCACTTTCAGTGTCCTTCATCCGGACCGATGTGTTGAAACATACCCCGGGATCTCCGATTGTGTGGACGCTGGCTTTCAGTGTCCTTCATCCAGACCGATGTGTTGAAACCTGGATCAAGCGTCGATCTTTTCGATTAACTCGGTCTTTCAGTGTCCTTCATCCGGACCGATGTGTTGAAACACGCCATGTTCGCCGTCGGGGTCAATACTCAGCCACTTTCAGTGTCCTTCATCCGGACCGATGTGTTGAAACTGCCCTGGTTGGCAGTGCCAAACTCGATGGCACTCTTTCAGTGTCCTTCATCCGGACCGATGTGTTGAAACCAATGGCGGTCATGGACGGCAAGTGCGCGTAATCCTTTCAGTGTCCTTCATCCGGACCGATGTGTTGAAACTTCTTAAAGTAGGCTTCGATGGTCGGGTGCATGATCTTTCAGTGTCCTTCATCCGGACCGATGTGTTGAAACTTGATTACATCGGCGGAAGTGCTTCGCCGTGGGACTTTCAGTGTCCTTCATCCGGACCGATGTGTTGAAACCGCATGATGTCGAGGCGGCGCGGGTCTGCCAGGATCTTTCAGTGTCCTTCATCCGGACCGATGTGTTGAAACTATGGACCGGTTTTCCATATGGCCGCGGATGGCGACTTTCAGTGTCCTTCATCCGGACCGATGTGTTGAAACTTTTCGGTCGGCATGGTCAGGCGCGACCATTCCAGCTTTCAGTGTCCTTCATCCGGACCGATGTGTTGAAACGTTGACTCCCTCCTAAAGAGATGTGCAACAAAAACTTTCAGTGTCCTTCATCCGGACCGATGTGTTGAAACGTTGACTCCCTCCTAAAGAGATGTGCAACAAAAACTTTCAGTGTCCTTCATCCGGACCGATGTGTTGAAACAGCGACAGACTGAGGTATCGCACAGGCAGAGGAACTTTCAGTGTCCTTCATCCGGCCCGATGTGTTGAAACCTGGA
>Ga0081520_100477_pt1 | contig 15834 bp, 11 predicted proteins | sample HotLakmasection1_FD_70988 | JGI IMG/M metagenome (GOLD analysis project Ga0081520, IMG submission 70988) | Hypersaline microbial mat communities from Hot Lake, Washington, USA - Section #1 (SPADES assembly) (version 2) | ecosystem: Environmental > Aquatic > Non-marine Saline and Alkaline >... | reverse complement strand
GAAACATAGCTGAAAAGTTCCACCGTGCCATGGTCCGATCCCCGCATCCCATCCTCCATGAAGCCAAGGACAAGGAATCAGCATTCGAAACCAAACGCGACACTTTTTCAGCAGCCTGCTAAAGCCCTTCGGATGAGAATCGTTGCCGGACAATTCAAGGGACGCCCCCTGAAGGCCCCCGATGGCCGTGGCACCCGTCCGACCTCGGACCGGGCGCGCGAAAGCCTGTTCAATGTGCTTGCCCATGCCGACTGGGCCCCGTCGCTGCTAGGCGCGCGGGTGATCGACCTGTTTGCGGGCTCGGGCGCGCTGGGTTTCGAAGCAATCTCGCGCGGCGCGGCCTTCTGCCTGTTTGTCGAGACCGACCATGCGGCGCGCGGTGCGATCCGGGCAAATGTGGATGCGCTGCAGCTTTTCGGAAAAACACGCATTCACCGCCGCTCCGCCACCGATCTCGGGCCCAAGCCCGCAGGCGTTGGCGGACCTTTCAACCTCGCCTTCCTCGATCCGCCCTATCACAAGGGTCTTATCGAGCCGTGCCTCGCCAATCTGGTGGAAGGGGGCTGGCTGTCCGACGATGCGATCGCTGTGGTGGAAACCGCCAGTGACGAGACGCCGACGCTCACGGGCTGGGAAACCCTCGACGAACGCGAGAGCGGCGCTGCGATGATGAGGATCGTGCGGCAGGCTTAGATCTCGCCTGCGCGCAGCGCTTTCGCCTTCGCGACAAGCGCCGGAAAATGAACCCGCACCGTATCGAACACGGTCTGCAGGTCCATGTCGAATACATTTGCTAGAACGGGGAAGCGCGCACGCCCTATCCCCGCCCGCGATACCCCGCCACGCCCGTGTCCGGCACCCAGAGGCCCTCAGGCGCATCACCGGTCTGGTAGAAGACGTCGATCGGGATACCGCCGCGCGGATACCAGTAGCCTGCAATCCGCAGCCACTGCGGCGCAAGCAGCCCGGTGAGGCGCTTGGCGATGGCGACTGTGCAGTCCTCGTGAAAGGCGCCATGGTTGCGGAAGCTCGTCAGGTAGAGCTTCAGGCTCTTGGACTCCACCAGCCAGTCCTTAGGCGCATAGTCGATGAGCAGATGGGCGAAATCCGGCTGGCCCGTGACCGGGCAGATGGATGTGAATTCCGGTACGACGAAGCGCGCACAATAGAGCGTGTCGGCATGCGGATTGGGCACGCGTTCCAGCTCTGCCGCCTCGGGGCTCTCCGGAATGGCCGAAACCTGGCCGAGCTGCCCGAGGCCCTTATAGATGCCGGATCCGCTCACCCCATCGCTCCGAACAGGAACGCCATGTAGGTGACATAAGCCGCCAGCAGCACCACACCTTCCCATCGCGCCACGCGCTTGCCGGTGAGCGCAAAGAGAATGAGCAGGATAACCGACAGCACGAGCATGCCAATGTCGCCCCAGCTCAGCAACGACCCGCCAACAGAAGCATTGAGCACAGCCGACCAGTCAGTTGTACCGGCCGCAGTTGCTGCGCTGCCGGTGACGGAGAAGGGGCTGACAATGGCGGTGATGCCGAGAATGCCGAGGAGGTTGAAGATGTTGGAACCGATCACATTGCCGACAGCAACATCCTGCTTGCCCCGCATCGCGGCGACGATGGATGTCGCAAGCTCCGGAAGGCTCGTTCCCACGGCAACAAGCGACAGGCCGATCACGGCTTCCGACAGTCCGGCGCGGGTGGCGATGATGACGGCGTTCTCCACCAGCAGCTTCGCCCCGAAGATGACGCCGGCCATGCCGGCAATGGTGATGACGAGCGAGATGGGAAGGCTCGAGGGAGCCGCCAGCACGCTCGCCTCTTCCGCGTGGAGCGCGGCGGCTGCGCCATTGTTCGCCATGGTACGCCGGTCCGCGATCACCGAACCGACCACGTACACGACCAGCGCAGCCAGGAGCAGAATGCCAGACAGTCGGCTGAAGCCGTCGAAATAGGCCAGAAGGATGAAGATCGCCGTCGCCGCGATCATCACCATGAAATCCCGCGCAATCGCGCGCGGCTGGGTCAGGATGGGGGTGATCAGCGCGGCCAGGCCGATGATGAGCAGGATATTGGCGATGTTGGAACCGACCACATTGCCGACCGCCACGCCAACCGCCCCGTCGCTCACAGCCTGGAGGCTGGTCACGAGTTCCGGCACGGAGGTGCCGAAACCGACAAGCGTCAGGCCGATCAGCATTTCCGACAGTCCGAGCCTGCGCGCCACTCCGACGGATCCGCGCACCAGGAATTCGCCTCCGATGAACAAAAGCACCAGCCCAACGGCTGCCAGCAGGTAAACCAATATCGCCTCCCCAAAGGATCGGGCCCACTGATGCGAAATGCGCCAGCCGGACCGAAGATGAACCGCCCTTATGGCACTGCGCCGTTCCCGCCTCAATCGCCCAACTGTGTCCGAATTGGAGGCAGACCCACGGTTCGGCTGCGCAAGCAGGACGCAATTGCGATGTCGCAGCGCACAAAGCTGCCGAAACGCTCCAACGTGCCACAGCTTTCGGTCAGCTTCTCTCGTGACGGAGGGCGGCCTGGCTGGCCTGCCCGACAGGGGTCTGAAACTAATTAACGGAGATCAGAAACATGAAATTCATGACCAAGGCCGTCGGGCTCGGCCTCGCCCTCATCCCGCTCGCAGGTCTTGCCCAGGCGCAGGAACTCGAATGGTCGGGAAACGTCACGCTGACGACCGACTATGTCTTCCGCGGCATCTCGCAGACCAATGAAGACTGGGCCATTCAGGGTGGGTTCGATGTCTCCTCGGGAGGCTTCTATGCGGGGACATGGGCGTCAAACGTCGATTTCGAGGACGACACCGACACCAATTTCGAGATTGATTTCTACGGTGGATATACCGGCGCGATTTCGGAGACACTGAGCTTCGATGTCGGCGCAGTTTACTACGCCTATCCGGACTCTTCGGATTCCGATCTCGACCTGTTCGAGATTTATGGTGGTCTCGCTTATGAGAGTGAGACCGGGTTCAGCCTTGGCGGCACGCTCTATTACGAGCCGGATGTGGAGTATTTCGTGATCGACACCTCCTCCGGCTTCGCGGTGAACGATTTTGCCAGCCTTGGTGGCGGCCTCGGCATTGTCGAACCCGATGAAGGCGATGGCTACACCTACTGGAATGTCGGAGGAACGCTGTCATTCGAGGGCTTTGACCTCGACCTTCGCTATCACGACACAGACCTTGATGACACCGGCATCGCCGAAGAGCGTTTCGTCGTATCCCTCTCGCGCTCCCTGTAGGGAGCGCCAACCCCAGTGCTGCGGAAGGCGCAATCCCTCCCCCTCCGACAGCCTGACTGGGCGTCCCGCCGCGATTGCGACGGGCGCCCTCTTTTTTGTTCGGGCGGCTACCCCATAATGAAGATGCGAGAACACGTTCACCGAAAGGAAGCCTATGGCCGGAGCCGCTGAAGCTGCCCATGCAATCGAACCGGCTCTGATCCTGCTCGGTGCGGGAACCGTTGCGGCCATCACGGCGCGTTACCTGAAGATCTCGGCCATTGTCGGCTATATTGCCGTGGGCATCCTGATCGGACCGCACCTTGTCGGCATCATGCGAGAAAGCCCAACGACGCAACTGCTTGCAGAGCTCGGCGTGGTCTTCCTCCTGTTCGATATAGGCCTGCACTTCTCGCTGAAGGAATTGCGAGAGAGCAAGCGCGACATGCTGGGCCTCGCGCCAACCCAGGTCTTCCTGACCGCGCTCGGCTTTACCCTCCTGCTTCTGCCCTTCGGGCTCGACTGGCCGGTGGCGATCGTGCTCGGCCTGTCGCTTGGCCTGTCATCGACCGCCGTGGTGAGCCGGGTGCTTGCGGAACGCAACCTGCGCTCCTGTCCGCTCGGCCATTCCGCCATGTCGGTGCTGATATTCCAGGACATTGTTGCGATCTTCCTCCTGATCTTTGCCGCCTCGCTCGGTGAGGATGCCGCGTCCCTTCCGATGATTTTCGGCATGGCGTTCGGCAAGGCCATGCTCGCCTTCGCCGCAGCGCTGCTCGCCGGACGGTTCCTCGTGCGCCCGCTCTTCCAGACGCTGGCGGCGACGCGCAACACCGAAGCTTTCACCGCCGTCGCTCTTCTGATGGTCCTGGCATCGGCCTGGGCGACCGGCCTTGCGGGCCTTTCGCTGACGCTCGGCGCATTTCTTGCCGGTATGGCGATGTCGGATTCCAAGTACCGCCACCAGGTGACCATGGAGGTCCAGCCTTTCCGCGGCCTGCTTCTGTCCATGTTCTTCATCAATGTCGGCCTGATGATCGACGTGCCGGCACTCGGCGCCAACATCCACTGGGTGCTGGCGGCAACATCCATCCTGCTGGTCGGCAAGACGCTGCTGGGCTTCATCGCGGCGCGGCTCAACAGATGGTCGCTGCCGGGCGCGATACAACTCGGCTTCGTGATCGGACAGGGCTCGGAATTCACGCTGGTCATCACCGCCATGGCGGCCGTTGTCGCGACCGTGGACAGCCAGTTGCTCAGCATCCTCGTGGCATCCGTGGCGCTGTCGCTCGCCATTGCGCCCTTCTGGACCGCGCTCGGACTGAAACTGGCGCGCAGTGCTGCCAAGCGCTTCACTGACCATCCCCGCGCGCCTGAAAGCGAAAGCCCGGACAAGGATGTCCGCCCTGTGCTGGTTTTCGGCATGACACCGGCGGTGCGGCTCGCCGTGGACGCCCTGCGCCACTTTCACATCCCCTATCGCGCGCTCGAGACCGATCCGGACCGCTTCATTGCCGCACTGGCGGATGGCTATGACGTGTCCTACGGTGATGCGGCAGACCTCCGCCTTATCGATGTGATTGGCCTGTCTCATCCACGCGCGACGGTCATCGGCTTTCCGCGCTATGAGGTGTCACGTGACATCACACCCATCCTTCGCGAACGCTATCCGGAGATGAAGCGCTATGTCGCCCTGCCGGATGCCTCGGACATTCCCCGCTTCAAGGTGCTTGGAATACGCGCACACACGACGATCGGCGAACCCGAGGGCATCGAACTCGTCACTGATCTGCTGAACGGGCTTGGTATCGATCCCGACAGGATCGCCCAATGGATCGAGGATCAGGTGGACGAGGCCGAAATGGTGCGCCTCGATGCCAGCGAACCGGCGGCAGCGGCCTGAACGCGCACAGAAAGGGCTTGGCATACCGTTCCCTCTGGTGGAGTAAGGGCGCAAGGAATTTGCCGTAACTTGGCCAACGGGAGCGAAGACAATGCGCATTGGCGTGCCGAAGGAGATCAAGACGCTTGAGTACCGCGTGGGGCTGACGCCGGAAAGCGTTGGAGAACTGACCCGCGTCGGGCACCAGGTCACCATCGAAACCGGTGCCGGTGCGGGATCAGGCTTCCGCGATGAGGAATACACAAGCGTCGGGGCCTCCATCGCGCCGGACGCAGACGCCGTGTTCGAAGCGGCCGATCTCATCGTCAAGGTAAAGGAGCCCCAGCCGGTCGAGACCGCGCGCCTCAGACCGCACCACACGCTCTTCACCTATCTCCACCTGGCCCCCGACCCTGTGCAGGCAGAGGGCCTGATCAAGTCAGGCTGCACAGCCATCGCCTATGAGACCGTGACCTCGCCCACGGGCGGATTGCCGCTGCTCAAACCCATGAGCCAGGTCGCCGGCCGGATGAGCATGCAGGTCGCTGCTTGGGCGCTGATGAAGACCAAGCGCGGCCGCGGGCTCCTGCTCGGTGGCGTTCCTGGCGTGGCACCGGCCAAGGTGGTGATCATTGGCGGCGGCGTCTCCGGCACGAACGCTGCCGAGATCGCAGTCGGCATGCGCGCCGACGTGACCATTTTCGACCGCAACAATGCCCGACTGGAAGAACTCGACGCCCAGTTCAACGGCGCGGTGCGCACCATGTATTCGACGGCGGCGAGCCTCGACGCGGCGGTCATCCAGGCCGATCTCGTCATTGGTGCCGTGCTGATCCCCGGAGCCTCGGCCCCGAAACTCATCACGCGCGAAATGCTGTCCAGGATGAAGCCCGGCGCCGTGCTCGTCGATATCGCCATCGACCAGGGCGGCTGTTTCGAGACCTCGCGCGCGACCACGCATGACGAACCGATCTATGAGGTCGACGGCATCCTGCATTACTGCGTCGCAAACATGCCGGGCGCGGTACCGCGTACGTCCACTTATGCGCTCAACAATGCGACGCTGCCTTTTGTGCAGGCGCTCGCCGCTCACGGCACACAAGACGCGCTGAACGCCGATCCCCACCTCGCCAATGGCCTGACGGTGGCCGAGGGCAAGATTGCCCATCAGGCCGTCGCCCATGACCTCGGCATGGAATTCGTTCTGCCCGACTGGTTCGGCCGGGCAGGGTGATCAGGTTGCCCGCCTAGCCCCCTGCCCACTCAGCCCCTGACCGCCCAGAAGCCCTGAAGTGGTGCCAGCGCCATGGGCGCGTTGGGCCGGTCGACGCGCGGGCCGGATGTGTCGGCGATGATGCGCCAGCCGCGCATGGTGAGCGGTGCGATATCGGCTTGTGCCTCGCCCAGATTGACGACGACGCGCACCGTGTCGCCATCATGCTGGCGATCAAAGGCGAGAACGCCTTCGGTCGCAGCGAGGAACTGGTCATCGCCCCAGCGCAGGGGCGCAAGATCCCGTCGAAGGGCCAGACTGTTGCGGACGAAATTCAGCATGCTCCCCTCGCTGGCCTCCTGCTCGGCGACCGCCAGCGGCAGGTGATCCGGCGACATGGGCAGCCAGGGTCTGCCTGTCGTGAAACCGCCCACCGGCGCGTCCGAGGTCCAGGGCATGGGCGTGCGCGCGCCGTCGCGGCCGAGCGTCTTCGGCCAGTTGGCGATGGCTTCCGGGTCCTGCAGATCCTCGAAGGCGACCTCGGCCTGCGGCAGGCCAAGTTCCTCCCCCTGATAGATGAAGGCATTGCCCCTGAGCGCCAGGAGGACGAGGAGATGGCTGCGTGCAGCGCGCTCGCGATCTGAAGCGCTCGCCCAGCGGCTCACCGCGCGCGGCGCGTCATGGTTGGAGAAGGCCCAACTCGGCCAGCCCTCACCTGTCCGTCCAGTCCACTGGCCGAGCGAAGTACGCACCCGGGCAGGTGTGAGCGTGGGGGCGTAGAGAAAGTCGAAACTGTAGGCGGAGTTCAGCCGCGTTTCGCCTTCGGTGAAGGCCTTCATCTCTGCGATCGGGTCCGGCCCGCCAATCTCGGCGACACTGAAACGGCCCGGATAGCGGTTCATCAGGGCGCGGATGCGCTCCAGCCAGACCGGCACTTCGGGCTGGGACATGTTGTAGATATGTCGCTGCATGTCGAATGGGCGCGTCGCCTCTTCGGCCGTGACACCGGAACTCGGATTGTCGCGCAAGAGCCGGTCATGCATGGAAAAGTTCAGCGCATCGAGGCGGAAACCGTCGACACCCCGGTCGAGCCAGAAGGCGGCGACATCGAGCAGCGCCTGCTGCACCTCCGGATTGTGGACATTCAGGTCTGGCTGTGAGCGCAGGAAATTGTGCAGGAAATACTGCCCGCGACGTGCATCCCACTCCCAGGCCGCGCCACCGAAGACCGACTGCCAGTTCGATGGCGGTGAGCCATCGGGCTTGGGGTCGGCCCAGACATACCAGTCCGCCTTCGCATTGGTCTTCGACTGGCGGCTTTCGGTGAACCAGTCATGCTGGTCTGAGGTGTGGGAATAGACCTGGTCGATGATGACCTTCAGGCCGAGCGCATGAGCCTTCGCCAGCAGCCGGTCGAAATCTTCCAGCGTGCCGAACATCGGATCGACACCGCGATAGTCGGCAATATCATAGCCGAAATCATCCATGGGCGAGGTGAAGAAGGGCGAGAGCCACACCGCATCGACGCCGAGCGAGGCAATATGGTCAAGCCCCTCGATGATGCCGTTCAGGTCACCGATCCCGTCACCATTGGTGTCGCGAAAGCTGCGCGGATAGACCTGATAAATCACCGCGCCCTTCCACCAGGGCTCCGGGCCGGTGTCGCTCGCCCGTTCCGGGCGGTCCCTGGTGATGGTCGAGTCGCTTCTCAGGGCGCTGGTGATGGGTGTGCTCATTCTGCTCAGCGCTCCTCGTCCGCCCTTGCGCGGCAAATGACATAGTCTGTGGCCGGGATCGTCATCGGGTAGCTGTTCAACGCCTTCACCTCAAGCGCGCAGCGCCCGGCGATCGCCTCGAAACGACGCGATCCCGGTGCGGTGGTCACATTCAGGCGAGCGTCCTCCGGACCTGCATTGAAACCGATCAGATATTCCGCGCCTGTGTCGGGATCGGTGCGCGCAATCACGATGACGGGGTCCTCGGCATCGGCGAAGCGGGTGACCTGCGAACCCCGGCGCAGGGCGGGATGGGCCTGGCGGATCGCGGCCATTTCCCTGAAGGCGAGGAAGAGCGGATGGGAGGTGTCGAAATTGTCCTCGGCTGTCGTCGCATCGGTGCCGATCAGGTCATTGTCATTATAGACCTCGGTCTGGCTCGGGAACATGGACTCGCGGGCGAGTTGGTCGCCGCCATCGGAGACGAAGCCCTGTTCGTCACCATAATAGATCGTCGGCACGCCGCGCGAAAAGAACATGATCGCATGGGCGAGGCGCACCCGCGCAAAGGCTTCCTCGTCGCCCATATCCGGATTGGCCTCGAAGAGAAATTGCGAGAAGCGGCCCATATCGTGATTGCCCAGAAAGGTCGGCAGTTGCCTGGCAGCGTCCCGGCCACCCTTGTAGAGGCCGTCGCGGATGAAGAACTGGCTCATCACCTCGCCGGGTTCCTGATCGACAACAAATTCGCGCACCGCGCCCTGGAACCCGAAATCCAGCACCGTCGGAAAATTGTCCTCCACGGTGAAGCGGGCAAGGTAGCCGGGGTCGAAATCATAGACCTCGGCGAACATGTGGAAGTGCGGAATGCCCTCCTCCTGCGCGACCGCCATGATGGCCGGCGCCATGTCCTGCCAGAGATCCCAGCGCACATGCTTCACCGTATCAACACGAAAGCCATCCACCTTGTAGCGGCGAATCCAGTCGGCATAGATCTCCACCATCCCGGCGCGGACCCTGGGGTTTTCGAGCATCACATCGTCGAGGCCTGCAAAGTCGCCGTAGATCGCGCTTTCGCCCACCCAGGCCGAGTTGCCCCGATTGGCGTAATACTTCGGATCGTTCAGCCAGGCGGGGACTTTCACCTCTTCCTCGCCCTCCGGCACGTAGGGCGTATACGCCCAGCGCGGATCGGTGAGGTTGGCGAAATTCTCTTCCGTCAGCACCGAGGGATCATCGCCGAGGAACCCGTCATTCATGGTTTCGCCGTCAGGCCCGCCAATCGTGGTCCAGGGATAATCAGCAACGGAACGATAAGGGCAGCCATTGCTGGACACATCCGGGACCGGCTCTTCGAGACCGTCGCATTCGGCGTACTGGATCACATCGGCGGTGTGATTGGTGATGATGTCCATATAGACCTTGATGCCGCGCCGGTGGGCCTCGCGCACCAGAGCGGCAAACTCCTCCTCAGTGCCGAAATGCGGGTCGGGCCGGGTGAAATCGGTGATCCAGTAGCCGTGATAGCCAGCCGACTCGTCTCCGGGCGGGCCCTGCACCGGCTTGTTCTTGAAGATCGGTGCCATCCAGATGGCGGTGATCCCCATTTCCTGGAGATAGTCGAGCCGCGCCATGATGCCGGCGAAGTCGCCGCCCTGGAAGAATCCCTTCGCGGTCGGGTCGAAACCATGGTCGAGCCGTCCGCCCTCTATGCCGCCGGTATCGTTTGACGGATCACCATTCTCGAACCGGTCAGGCAGGAGGAAGTAGATGATCTCGTCTTCCGGCAACCGGTCCGCAAAGATCGGTGTGGCCAGTTCAGGCTCGACCTCGGCCGGAGCCGTTTGTCCGATCGTGGAAGCAGGCAGAGCCGACATGGCCGCACTGATCGCAAGCACGCTGAACATCTTCCTCATGCCGTTTCTCCCCTTGCTCTGTTTTGCATAGTTTTTCACCTTTCGGCATTTGTCGCAAGTCTCAAGCACCCCTCAAAATAGGCCATACTTGTGCGAATGACGAAAAGACGCCATGCTCCAACCAAAAGAGGGAAGGACGCGCCATGACAAGGCTTTGCAAGATTTTGCTATTGGTTTCGGTGCTGCTGGCCGGGCCTGCTGTGCCTGGCTGGGCGCAGGAAGGGATGATCAGCGTTTCCAGTCCGGATGACCGCATCAGCGTCCAGGTCTGGTCCGACAATGGCGTGCCCACCTATTCGGTGGATTTCGCCGGGCAGAGCGTGGTGCGCTCCTCCCGGCTCGGCCTGCGCTTTCTCGACGGGATGGATCTTGATGGCGGGCTGGGCATTGCCCGGACGCGGCAGAGCGCCGTCGATACAAGCTGGGAGCAGCCATGGGGCGAGCGGCGCATGGTGCAGGACCGGCATAACGAACTTGCCGTGGACTTCACCGGAGAGGATCTGGCCGGCTTCACCCTCCGCATCCGCGTCCATGACACCGGCCTCGGCTTTCGCTATGAGGTTCCGGGCGACGGGGAGTATCCCTCGCGGCGCATCATTGACGAGCTGACGCGTTTCAATTTCGCGCCCATCGAGACCGCTTGGTGGATCCCAGCAGCAGGCTGGAACCGGTATGAATATCTCTATAGGCAGACCGGTCCCGATGCGGTGGAACTCGCTCACACACCCGTCACCTTCCGGCTGGAGAGCGGCACCTATATTGCCCTGCACGAGGCCGCGCTGATCGACTATTCCGGCATGTGGCTGAAACAGCTCCGCCCCGGCGATTTCGAGGCCGATCTCGCGCCGTCAGCGGAGGGCTACAAGGTCCTGACCGAGGGCGCTTTCGTGACGCCCTGGCGGACAATCCAGATCGGCGAGAAACCTGTCGACCTGATCAATTCAGACCTCATCCTCAACCTCAATGAGCCACCTGCGAAGGACATGGACTTCAGCTGGGTGAAGCCGTCGAAATATATCGGCATCTGGTGGTGCATGCACATCAATGAATGCAGCTGGGGCTCCGGCGACAGTCATGGTGCGACCACCGAGCGGACGAAGCGCTACATCGATTTCGCCGCCGAGCACGGCTTTGACGGCGTACTGGTGGAGGGCTGGAACACGGGCTGGGACGGCGACTGGTTCAATAATGGCGCGATCTTCAGCTTCACCGAATCCTATCCCGATTTCGACATCGAGGCCCTCGCCGCCTATGCCGCCGAGAAGGGTGTCTACCTGATCGGCCACCATGAAACCTCCGGCGACACGGTGAATTACGAAGCCCAGCTCGAGGCCGCGCTCGACCTCTATGCACGTCTCGGCATTCCGGCGATCAAGACCGGCTATGTCGCCGATGGGGGCGATCTCATCGTGACCACCTTGTCTGGCCGCAAAGGTTTCGGCTGGCATGACGGACAGGAAGCGATCCGGCACCGCATGCTGGTGATTCGCGAGACCGCCAAGCGCGGCATCTCCATCAACGAGCACGAGCCGGTGAAGGATACAGGCCTGCGCCGCACCTGGCCGAACATGATGAGCCGCGAGGGCGCGCGCGGGCAGGAATACAATGCCTGGGGCGTGCCGCCGAACGATCCGGCACACACCACCATCCTGCCTTTCACGCGCATGCTTTCGGGCCCCATGGATTTCACGCCGGGCATATTTGACCTGACCTTCGGCAAGGACCCGTCTGAAGACCCTCGGGTGCAGACCACGCTCGCGAAACAGCTTGCGCTCTATGTCGTGATCCACTCGCCGGTCCAGATGGCCGCCGACCTGCCCGAGAATTACGAGGCCCGGCCCGAGGCCTTCAAGTTCATCAAGGACGTTCCCGTCGACTGGGAGGAGACGATCGCGCTCGACGGCGAGATTGGCGACTTCGTGGTCTTTGCCCGCAAGGACCGGAATTCTGCCGACTGGTATGTCGGGGCCATCACGGATCAGGAGGGGCGCACCGTCTCCCTGCCGCTCGATTTCCTGGATCACGACGGAAACTGGACTGCAGAAATCTACCGCGATGGCGAGGAGGCCCACTGGCGCACCAACCCCTACGCCTTCGCCCGGGAGACGCGTACCGTGAACAGCGAGATTGCGCTCGAACTGACACTCGCCCCCGGCGGGGGCACGGCCATCCGCTTCAGCCCCGTCGGTGGCGTGCAAGAGGGCGAGCTTCGCAGGATGGAAAATGTGCCCGCAAAGGGCCTGAAACCCCGCGACATCCGCATCTGGTTGCCGCCCGGCTTCGACGCCTCTGACGACACCCGCTACCCGGTGCTCTACATGCATGACGGGCAGAACCTCTTCGAGCCCGGCTTCTCCTATGGCGGCGTGGAATGGGGTGTGGACGAGGTGATGTCCCGCCTGATCGCAACGGGCGAAATCCGTCCGGCCATCGTGGTTGGCGTATCCAACACTGAGGATCGCTGGCGGGAATATGTGCCGGCGGGCATGATTGCGCGCCTGCCCCAGCAGCTTCGCACGGTAATTGCCGGCAGGACAGGCGGCCAGCCGCTCTCTGATGCCTATCTGCGCTTCCTGGTCGAGGAGGTGAAACCGATGATCGATCGGGACTATCCGACGCTCACCGGTCCTGAAAACAACCTGCTCGCCGGCTCCAGCATGGGCGGGCTGATCACGCTCTATGGGCTTGCGGAGTACCCGGATGTCTTCGGCGCGGGTGCGGCGGTCTCGACTCACTGGCCGCTTTTCGACCCCGAAATGTCGTCACCGGAAACGGTCATGCCCGCCATTACCGACTATCTGGAGGACAGCGGCCTTGATCCGGACACCCAGCGCATCTGGTTCGACCTCGGCACTGAGAATCTCGACGGATATTATGCGCCCTATCAGGATGAGGTGACCGAAATCATGGAAGGCCTCGGATTCGTCGATGGCGAGAGCATTGAGGTGAGCGTCTATCAAGGTGCCGACCACAATGAAGCAAGCTGGAACGCGCGGTTGGACGAGATCCTGGTGTTCCTGCTGGGGGAGTGAGGCAGGCGAGCGGCTCACCTGCCGTCTACCCGACCAGTCGAGCTTACGCGTAAGCCGCTCGAAAATAGCGGTAGCCGGTGTAGACCGACACCACAGCCGCGGCCCAGAGACCTGCAAGCCAGGTCACAGCGGTTGCGGTGCTCGCAGGCAGGCTGAGCGCCAGGGCGGTGAGCAGGAAACCGAGCACGATCATTTCGAGCGCCGTCTTCCATTTCGAGAGCACAGCCACCTCCACCTTCGCCCCGCCGCGCGGGCTGAAGCGCAGGGCGGTCACCGCCAAGTCTCGGAAGATGATGGCGAGCATGGGCAGCGCCACGAACAGCATGACGGGCCAGTCGCCCGTGCGGATGAGCAGGACAGACATCACGAGGAAGGGCAGGCCCACCAGCAGCTTGTCGGCGATGGGATCGAGCAGGCGTCCGAAATCGCTTTGTGCGTTCCAGCGCCGGGCGAGGAAGCCGTCGAGGAAATCCGACACGGCTGCGAAGATGAACAGTGCCAGCGCCAGGATGGCGAGAGGATGAGAGGGCTGGTCGCCAAGGCTTATCGCTGGGATGATACGCGTCCGTTCGAACAGGAAACCGGTCTGGCGTTTTTCAAGCCGCTCAAGTTCCGCAATCACATCGGCGGGAAGGACGAGACCGTCACTGCCGGTCTCGGGCCGGAAATCGCGCAGGTGCGGTGGCAGGTCGTCCGGATCGCCGCCCTCGGCCGCCAGCATCTCGCCGAGGGTGCGTGGCGATTCTCCGACCTCAGATGACGCTCCGGTTTGGGATGCCAGCAGGCGCTCGAACCTTCCGCTTTCAATCGCCGACGGCCCATCCTGTGCCGTCGATGCCGCTCCGGTCATGGGCCACAAAAGCAGCCACAGACACACCGCCACGCCCACCGCAGCGAAGCAGCGCAGCACGGTCAGAAGGTTTGGAAGCCAGAGCGGTTTCATGGCCGCAAGCCATTCAAGGCCAGGGCGATGTGGTCAAGTCCCGCGATCTGCAACACACCGGCTTCACAGCCATCTTCGCGAGACTATGGTCTCGGCCAGAGCTGACGGAGGGGCCCATGCGATTCGCGCCATATCTGATCATCATTGCGCTGTTCGCTGCCAGCCTTGCGTGGCTTGGTGCATCGGGCTGGCAGGGCTGGCGCTGGGGACCGATGGTCATTCTGGGCGGGCTGACGCTGATCGGCCTGTTCGACCTCATCCAGACAAGGCACACGCTCTGGCGCAACTTCCCGGTCATCGGGCGAGTGCGCTGGATGGCGGAGGAGCTTCGCCCCTTCCTGCGCTCCTATATCGTCGAGAGCGAGACCGAGGGACGCCCCTTCAATCATGAGGACCGGGCGCTGGTCTATCGCCGCGCCAAGAACGTCCCCTCGGTCGAGCCCTTCGGCTCGCATCTCGACAATCACAAGCCGCCCCATGAATACCTCGCCCATTCCATCGCAGCGAAGCATCCGGCAAGCTATGATTTCCGCGTCATGATTGGCGAAGGCCGCTGTGCGAAGCCCTATTGCGCGAGCGTCTACAACATCTCCGCCATGAGCTTCGGCTCGCTCGGTGCCCGCGCCATCGAGGCGCTGAACCGCGGTGCGGCGAAGGGCGGGTTCTATCATGACACGGGCGAAGGCGGCGTCTCGCGCTTTCACAAGGCTGGCGGCGGCGACCTCGTCTGGGAACTCGGCTCCGGCTATTTCGGCTGCCGCGCGCCGGACGGTCGGTTTGACCCTGACCAATTCGAGGCGACCGCGAAACTCGATCAGGTGAAGATGATCGAGATCAAGCTCTCGCAGGGGGCCAAGCCCGGCCATGGCGGCGTCCTGCCGGGCTCGAAAGTGACCGAGGAGATCGCTGAGGCGCGAGGCATCAAGGTCGGTGAGACCTGTGTTTCGCCGCCCTATCATCCAGAGTTCTCAACGCCTCTCGAACTCATGGTCTTCATCAAGCGGCTGCGCGAACTGTCGGGCGGCAAGCCCGTGGGCTTCAAGCTCTGCGTCGGTCGCCGGCATGAATTCCTGGCCATTGTGAAGGCCATGCTGGAGTCCGGCGAGCGGGCCGATTTCATCCTGGTCGACGGGGCCGAAGGCGGAACCGGAGCGGCCCCTGCGGAGTTCCTCGACCATATCGGCGCGCCCCTGCGCGAAGGCATCGCCTTTGTGCGCAATGCGCTGGTCGGTGCGGGGCTGAAAGACGAGATCCGCATCGGAGCCTCAGGCAAGCAGATCACCGCCTATCAGATCGCCACATCGCTCGTGCTCGGGGCGGATTTCGTGAATTCCGCGCGCGGTTTCATGTTTGCATTGGGCTGCATCCAGTCGCTGCAGTGCCACACAAATCGCTGCCCGACAGGTATCGCGACCACCGATCCGGGCCGCCAGCGTGGGCTGGTCATCCCGGACAAGACCGAGCGCGTCCTGATGTTCCACAAGAACACGCTGAAGGCGCTCGCCGAGGTGATCGGCGCGATGGGCGTGGAGCATCCGAGAGAGCTGACGCCGGACATGGTCTACAAATTCGTCGCCGAGGGACCCGCCCGGCGGGCGCGCGAGCTGCGCGTCATGCTGAAACCCGGCGACCTGCTTACGCGACCGCTTGAGACACCGCTGGGGGCCGACTGGCAGCAGGCCCGAGCGGACAGTTTTTCGCCGAGCGTCTGAAGCAAGGTTGGAGCAATCGGAAGCGCGTGCGAATGGATACTAGTGCATTTTGGCTGGAATCTGACTCGGTGTGGGATTCCCGGAAGGGCCGAATGCTGATTCGAGAAGCTTCGTGGCAGCGCGGAGTTGAACATGGCGGCATCATTGAGTGTAGACCTGCGCTGGCG
>Ga0081520_100471_pt1 | contig 16053 bp, 9 predicted proteins | sample HotLakmasection1_FD_70988 | JGI IMG/M metagenome (GOLD analysis project Ga0081520, IMG submission 70988) | Hypersaline microbial mat communities from Hot Lake, Washington, USA - Section #1 (SPADES assembly) (version 2) | ecosystem: Environmental > Aquatic > Non-marine Saline and Alkaline >... | reverse complement strand
TTTCACATATGTCTTCCTTCCAGTGCTGGGACGCAATGACATCGCTGCTAACGGGTTGAGGATATTTATCATCAACGATAACGCTTCCCTGCGATCGCAGATTACCGTGTTCGACAGATTCATAGCTGATTGTTTGCTAGCTATATCTCTGACAAGTGTATGGGATAGTCTTCATTTATCCCAAGAAAACTCAAAATCAGGCCGGATGCTCCCCCCATGCTGAGGTCCCTCAATCGGCAGAACCGCGATTTTGCCGTGCCTGTTGCCTAGATGCGGCGGCGTTGCTGCATCCAGGAATGAATCGGTTCAGCTGATAGCTTCTGTCAGCTCCCTGAAGTCCCCCAATGCTGGGGGACTTCAGGGATCGATTCCCCCCAGGATTGGGGGGCAGGAGGGCAAAATCATACTGCTATTCAGCAACGCCACTGTATGGATTGGGGCAAGGGTATGTTGGCGTAGCCTGCCCGCAGGGCATAGATGTCAATGACCATGACGAGTTGCGCCATGACCGACTGTTTGGGGTCGTCCTCGGTCAACTGGAGAGTGAGCATCCTCGGTGTGCCCCGTTAGCGAGCAAGAGCGAGGACGCCCAATCGTTTGGAACCGGCGAGGCCTGTGGCCATGGTCCCAGCGACGGTTTGAGCCTGGGGATCAGCCCTTTTATGAAGTATCAACCCGAAGACGTGGAACCCGACCTGGACTATGGGGTGCGGGCAGCGATCGCATATCGACTTTGATTGGGCGGAGACGGTGATGAAATAGGCGGCGGCGTCCATCATCTTGCTTGGGGTCGCCTTGAGGGGCCGTCTGGTCCGCAGGCGCTGAGCCTTGACTGATGAGTAATGATCAAACCGGGTAGCGGCGATCGCTCGGTTTTTCCCTCAAGCGGGGACACCCGCACTCAAGCCGTTGGCGGCACGATCACAAGGGCGATGCCCCGAGCATTTGCAGCGTCCCCTGCAAGACCTGCAACCCGATACTTTACAGCACTTCAGCCCAAAATCCTCCTTCCGACAGACCCAAATCGTACCGCTTGGGTGGATCAATAGTGGAAGCTTAGAAGGTATGCATGTCGCAACAGTCTGGTAGTTACTTTTTGTCGGGGAATAGTCAGACTGCCCAAGAGATCCAATCGCGCGACTGGCAGTCAACTTCCCTGGGGGACGTAGAGACCTGGCCGCACAGCCTCAAAACAACTCTGAGCATTGTGCTCAATACGCCCTGCTCCATGTTCTGCATTTGGGGCCGCGATCGCACCCTCTTCTACAATGACGCCAGCGCTGACTTTTTTCGCCAGCTTGACCCGACCATTGCCAATGGGGATCCGCTCCGCGATCGCCCCTCGCCTGCCTGGCAACCCATCCTCGCTGGGGTAGAGCAGGTCAGCGCCACCGGCCAGCCCCAACCGCCAGAGAGTTTCCACTCAGCTTCCCCCAGCAACTCCGCCTCGGCGGCAGACACCTGGTCTTATAGCCCCCTGTGGAATGAGGCGGGACAAGTGGCGGGGGTATGTGCCAGCGGTAGCCATGCGGCGGTGAGGGGGGGGCCGCTTGAGCAGGCCGATGATTCACCCTTCCCGGTGTCTGAATTGGAGCGCCTGGCCAATGCGCTGCCTGTGCTGCTGGCCTATGTGGATCGCGATCGCCGCTATCGCTTTGCCAATCAGACTTATACCGATTGGTTTGGGATGACGCCAGCCGCGATCGTCGGTCAGTCAGTCGAAGACATCATTGGCACCACCGCCTATCAGGCCATCAAACCAGACATTGATGCCGTGTTGCAAGGGCGAGCCTTCGATTCAGAGATTGAGGTTGACTTCAAACATCTGGGCCGCCGCCGGGTGCAGCGCTATTTTGTCCCCGATGTAAATGAGCACGGCGACATCAAGGGGTATTACGCCCTGGTGAATGATGTGACGGCGTATCGCCGTACCGAACAGTCCCTCCAGCAGCGGGAAGAAGAGTTGCGCCTGGTCACCGATACCCTGCCCGTATTAATTGCGTTTGTCGATAATCAACAGCGGTATCGCTTCAATAACCGCACCTATGAAGACTGGTTTGGCATATCGTCGGCATCCTTACGCCATCAGCAGATGCGCGATGTGGTGGGGGAAGCCGGGTATCAACTGATCCGCCCTTATATTGAGCAAGCGCTGGCGGGGGCAACCGTCACCTTTGAGCAGGAAATTGCCTTCAAGCGGGGCGGCACGCGCCATATCGAGGCGACTTATGTGCCCCGATTTGACCGTGGGGGAGCGGTCGATGGGTTTGTGGCGTTAGTGCGCGACGTGACCGAACGGCAACGGGCCGCAGCCGCATTGCAAGAGAGTGAAACCCGCTTTCGCCGCCTTGCCGACTGTTCGCCGATGATGTTCTGGATGTCTGCGCCGGATGGGGCGGGCATCTGGTTTAACCAGCAGTGGTATGAGTACACTGGGCAAACCCCAGCCGAGGCTTTGGGAGAGGGGTGGCTGGCGGCGCTGCATCCCGAGGATGCCCGGATGATTGATGAGACTTGCTCTGAGGCGCATCGCAACCGGGAGTCGGTGCAGCTGGAATATCGACTGCGCCAGCACACGGGCGCATATCGTTGGGTGCTGGACTCGGCGGTGCCCCGCTTTGACGAGCAGGGGGAATATTTGGGCTACATCGGCTCCATCATTGACATCGACGATCGCAAGCAGGCCGAAGCGGAGCGCGAACGGTTGCTGCTGGAACTGGCATCAGAGCGGGCGCGATTTGAAGCGGTGCTGCGACAAATGCCAGAGGGCGTGTTGATTGCCGATGCGGCCCCCGAACGGCTGACCTTGGCCAATGAACAAACCCGTCACATTCTGCGGCACGATTATGATCCCGGTGCAGACCTGTGGAACTATCCGCAGTCAGAACCCTTCACCGCCTATCGCCCCAAGGGCGATCGCTACGCTGCCGACGAGTATCCTTTAACGCGATCGCTGCGTCAGGGCGAAACCATTACCCGAGAAGTGATGGAGCTACATTTTGCCGATGAGTCAGCGGTCATGATTGAGGTCAATTCCACCCCGATTCGCGATCGCCAGGGCAAAATCATTTCGGCGATCGCGGTATTCCAGGATGTGACGGAGCGCCAGCGATCAGAAGTGGCCCTGCGAGAGGCTGAGGAACGGTTGCGCGTGGCCTTGCAAAGTGCGCCCATCACCGTCTTCAATCAAGATTGCGACTTACGCTACACCTGGATTTATCAACCTGCTCTCCATACCCCTCAGGAGGCTCTGGGTCGGCGCGATCGCGACATTTTATCGCCCGCCGATGCCGAGGCCATTACCGCGATCAAGCAACAGGTGCTAGATACCGGCACCCGCACCCAGGCCGAGGTGAAAGTGACGAAACACGGCACCGACTATTACTTTGACCTCACCGTGGAACCGCTCCGGGATGCGACGGGCGCAATGGTCGGGATCACGGGCTCCACTGTCGATATTTCCACGTTGAAGCGCACAACCCTCAAACTGACGGAAAGCGAGGAACGGCTACGGCTCGCTTTGGACGGGGCACAAATGGCCACCTGGGATGTGGATTTGACGACCGGAGTCGCCATCTGGTCGGAACGCCACTTTGAGATGTTGGGATATGCCCCCACCGAGCACGGCATCGCGTCCGAAGCGATGTGGGAACGTTGCATCCACCCCGACGATCGCCAGCGGGTCTGGCAGGAATGGCAGCAAGCCCGCATCGAACAGCGCTACTACCGCACCGAATATCGAGTGATTCGAGCGGACAATGGGGAAATTTCCTGGCTGGAGGGCTTAGGCAACTTTAAATACGATGAACAGGGACAAGCAGTGCGCTCGATTGGCGTGTTGTTTGACATCAGCGATCGCAAGCACGACGAGGTGCAGCGCCGACAGGCCGAAACCGCCCTGCAAGAGCAACGCACCATTCTCGAAACCATTCTCCGGCAGGCCGCCGACGCCATTATGGTGTGCGACGCCAGCGGGCAACTCACGTTTGTCAACCAGGAAGCCAGACGTCTGGCTCAGCTCGATCCCGAAGGCACGACCCTGGATATCGACTTTCGCGCTTGGGGAACTGCCTACGACCCCGAGGGCAACTTGATCCCGCTGGAAGACTACTGCATGGTTCGGGCCTTGCGGGGGATTTCGAGTAATGCCTTGGAATCGCGGATGGTGCGTCCCGATGGCAGCTACTACGACATCTTGATCAGTGCAGCACCGCTGTGGAATGAGCAGCAGCAAATTATTGGAGCGGTGGGCACGTTTATGAACATTAGCGATCGCAAACGGGCTGAAGAAGTCCTGCGCGAGAGTGAAGCCCGCTTCCGGCATCTGGCGGATACTGCCCCCATGCTGGTGTGGATGTCGGACACCCACAAGTTCTTCAATTACTTCAACCAGACGTGGCTGACCTTCACCGGCCGCACCCCCGCCCAAGAATGGGGCCAGGGCTGGACCAAGGGGGTGCATCCCGATGACCTGGAGCGGTGTTTGGCCACCTACAGCGCGGCCTTTGATGCCCACCGCGAGTTTCAGATGGAGTATCGGCTGCGCCGCCACGATGGCGCGTACCGCTGGCTGCTCGATGTGGGGGTACCCCGCTTTACGGCGGACGGGGAATTTTTGGGCTACATCGGTTCCTGCTTTGATATCCACGATCGCAAGCAGACCGAAGCCGAGCGCGATCAGATCGAAGCGGCCCTGCGGCAAAGTGAAGAACGCTTGCGCATGGCCCAAAAGGCGGCTTGTGCAGGGCTTTGGGACTGGGACATCCCCCATCATCAGGTAACCTGGTCCGAGGAGCATTACGTCCTCTACGGTCTAGAGACCACGGTAATTCCCTCCTACGAAAACTGGATAGCCTCAGTATTTGCAGCGGATCAGGCACGGGTCAAGCAGGCGGTTCAAGAAGCTTTAGACCACTCCACCAATCTGAATGTGGAGTTTCGCATCCAGCATCCCGACAAAGGGCAGCGCTGGCTGGTCGCGATCGGGCAAACCTTTGCGGATGCGGACGGACAGCCCATGCGGATGACGGGCATCGCCCTCGATATCACCGAGCAAAAACGGTTTGAACATGCCCTGATCGAAAGCGAAGCGCTGGCCAACGCTCGGGCGGAAGAACTCACCGCCATCATGGAGACCACGCCTGCGGCGATGTGGATCGCCCATGACCCGCAATGCCACCACATCACGGCCAATCAGACGGCCTATGAGCTGATGCGGCTGGCTCCCGGCTCACCGTCGACCGCCACCGCTGCCGATGGCACCAACCCCCTACCCTTCCGTCAGTGCAAGCAGGGCCAAGACATTTCCCCGCCCGAGTTGCCCATGCAAAAAGCCGCTCGCACCGGGCAAGAAGTGACCGATGATATGGAATTTGTGTTTGACGATGGCACCGTCAGCTATCTCTATGGCAAAGCGGTCCCGCTCTTTGGCCCTACGGGTAAAGTGCGTGGGGCGATTGGCGGCTTTGTGGAGATCACCGCGCTGAAGCACAGCGAACAGGAGCGGGAGCGCCTACTCCAGCGAGAGCGCCAGGCCCGAGAAGCGGCAGAACATGCCAGTCGGATCAAAGATGAATTTTTAGCGATCCTGTCCCACGAATTGCGATCGCCCCTCAACCCAATTTTGGGCTGGATCACCCTGCTGCGTCGAGGCCGGTTGGATGCGACCAAAACGGCCCAAGCCCTAGAAACCATTGAGCGCAATGCCAAACTCCAGATTCAACTCATCGACGATCTACTCGACATCTCGCGCATTATTCGCGGCAAACTGAGTTTGAAGATTGCCCCCACCAATCTAGCCACGATTATCAAAGGGGCCATGGAAACCGTGCAGTTGGCAGCAGAAGCGAAGAGCTTGCCCATGCTCACGGAGTTTGACGCGACCGTGGGCTACGTGATGGGCGACTCAGCTCGGCTACAGCAGGTCGTGTGGAATCTCCTGTCCAACGCCGTCAAGTTCACCCCCGAAGGCGGTCATATCACCATTACGCTAGCTGCCGTCGATCGCCAAGGACAGCCCGTGGCCCCTTCGCTCCCGGACGCCAAAACCCCTCCCCAATATGCTCAAATTCAGGTGACCGATACCGGAAAAGGGATTTCCACCTCCTTTTTGCCCTACGTGTTTGAGTACTTTCGTCAGGCGGATTCGACGACAACCCGCACCTTTGGCGGTTTGGGGTTAGGGCTGGCGATCGTGCGCTATCTCGTGGAGCTCCACGGCGGCACCGTCTGGGCCGAGAGCCCCGGTGAAGGCCAGGGAGCTACCTTCACCGTGCGCTTACCCCTGAGTCAAACGCCCCGGCCCACCGCCCACCCCACTTTGCCCCTGGCGACTCAGGGGTCACAGCCCTCGCAAGTGCTGAAGGGCATTCGAGCCTTGGTCGTCGATGATGACATAGACACCCGCACCTGCATTGTTTTTGCCCTGGAGGAGCACGGAGCTGTGGTGACCGCCGCAGCCTCTGCCCAGGCAGCCTTACGCACCCTGGAAGCTGCCACCTTCGACATCATCTTGAGCGACATTGGCATGCCGGAAATGGATGGTTTTCGCCTGATGCAAAAAGTGCGCGATCGCGATCGCACCACCCCCGCCATTGCGCTAACGGCCTACGCCCGAGAGAGCGATCGCGATCGGGCAATAGCCTCCGGCTTTCAACGGCACATTCCTAAGCCGGTCGAACTCGCCGTGTTGATCAACACCATCCACCACCTGCTTCAGCCCCCAGATCCCGATCAGTCTTTCTAGGAGGAGCCGCGATCACGATCGCTTATCGGCTTCTTCACAATAGCGCTACCGATCGCAAATCCCCCGCTGTCGCCCCCCTAAAGTCCTCCGGGCATGGGCTGTGCGTAAAATCAAAGGGGCTATCCACACCCTGGATTTGATTGCCCCCCTTATTCAACTAACCTTGTAGGGGTTTACCAGAAATCTGGCACTACTTAGCTGCCAGCCTCTGTGATCGCAGCGGCGATACTCCGAAGGAGTGGCTCCGCCATCGCAATTTTCCGTCGGCTCCAATCCGGTAGATCACCGGTCGGGTAGGCTTCCCAGCCTGCCTCCCTAACCAGTCTGCTTAAAGACACTCGGTTACTGAGGGATGAGGATCATTGAACATCCCAATTTCCGCGAGATAAACCTTATCTAGATTCAGAAGTGGAGTTTTAACATTTGCCCGAACCTCACCGCCTGCGGCACCTCTCCTTCGTAAGGAGAGGTTTAAGGACAATCTGGTTCCTCTCCTTCGTAAGGAGAGGTGAGGTGAGGTTTTTTCGATCACCAAAACTTCAGTTCTCAACTTAGGCGTGGTTTATAGACCTGATTGGACAAGGGACAGCCGCGACAGCTATCCCAACTGATTGAATTGCCATTCCTTAGGACGGCCAGGATAGCCATCAAACCAGAGCGCATCTCACAAATCGACACCAGAGCAGATACAAAACCCTACAGGATGAGCTTATTCAAAGGGGTTGGGGGGATCGGTTCGCAAAGATATGTAGTCGAACTTCAGAGAATGGGTAGCAATCCGGTCCATCGCCGATGCGATCGCTGTCTCCACACTGGTCGCTCTAGAGCCGTGGCGTTCTTCGAAAGACGCCCCCGCAGTCTTGAATACTCCGGGGGCGTCTGGGTGCTTATGGGGTTACATCGGGGCTGTTTAGCTCATACTGGCAGCGCTCCGGCCATAGCCGGAAAAGTCATGGGGTATCTTCCCTTGAATGTGGCTGTCGTAATGATCGGCACTGCCATTGAATAGGCCGATTTCTGAGCCGAGCCGCATCATCATGCCTTGTTCGCGGCGGCGCATCTGCTGATGACGACGCATCAACAAATTTCTCGACAAAGCGACCACCGGATTGCCGATCGCAGTTACATCTGGGCTATTGTTTTGATGTAAAAGTGTCATGTTATTGCCTCTATGGAGCGAATTAATGGTGGAGGCGCGTTCCTTCAGGGGGATCCCTTACTTCCGTCTCTTTGCTGCCGATGTCGTTGCATCAGACCAGGCAAAAAGCGAACGGGTGTTTTGTATCAATAGTTACATTATAGCGATCATCCAGGGGTTCGACAGGGCGGGGCATGATCGAGCCCGGTGCCCCTGATGGCAAAGACGTTAAGGGCTCATGAGAGGGCATCAGGTCTGGGGGATCAGTCGTAGGGCGCAGCCGTTGAGTAAAAAGAATAGGTATTACGGCCCTGCTTTTTGGCCTGGTAAAGGGCATGGTCGGCATGGCGGAGTAGCGTTTCGGGCTCTTGCCCGTGGTCAGGATAAAACGCCACCCCAATGCTGGTGCTGATGTGGAGTACATGGTGATTCACGTAGAACGCTGACTGCAAGCTGGCAGTTAAGCGATCGCACGCCCCCCGCACATCTTCTAGCGTCTGCACAAACGCCAAGACGACAATGAACTCATCACCGCCCCAGCGCACCAGCAAATCTTCCGTCCGCAGACACTTTCGCAGGCGTTGCCCCACCTGCCGGAGCACCTCATCCCCAACGCTGTGGCCCAAGGTATCGTTGATCCCCTTGAAGCGATCGAGGTCTAAAAACGCAATGGCAGCCTGCGTTTTTTGCCGCTGGGCCTGAGCCAGAATTTTGGGTAAATAGGTATCGAGGAGGGCCCGATTGGGTAAATCCGTAAGGGAGTCATAAAAGGCCTGACGGTGAATCTTGGCTTCGGCCTCTTTTTGCTGGGTGATGTCGCGCAATAGCCAGCGGACGTGGGCAATCGCCCCCGTGGGCTGATAGCTACAGGTCAGCGTCACGCCCACCGCGATCGGATCACCCTGACGCGGACACAGTTGGGTTTCCCAGGTCTGGATGGGCGCAGGCGGGGGCGGGCGCTGACTCAACTGGGCCAGGGTAGTGTGGATGTGGGGGCGATCAGCTTTTGCGAAAAACAAGAGCAGGGGTTTACCGATGAGATCCGCCTGAGACACATTGAGCATCGTCGCCAGGGCCACATTCGCTTCCTGAATGATGCCTGTGGCATTCGTGACCAGATAGCCATCGGGGGCCAGATTAAAGAGTTCTTGATAGCGGTGACGTTCGGCCTCAAGTTGTTGACGGTAATCGACTAACGCCTGATTTTGCTGTTGCAGTTCTTCATAGGCCAGCCGCAGTTCTTCTAACACAGTTTCCAGATGGCTCAAGGAAGCGTCCAGCAAATCGGGGCGATGAGTCGGCAGATCTCCGGTGAGTCGATATAAATTTAATACCTGTTGGTGGGCTTGATAAACGGCGTCTATACGTTCAGAAATATCCATGGGAAACGGCGTTTAATTTCGCCACGGGTGCGGGTGCAGCCGCTCTGGCGGTCGGTAGATAAACCTGAAATTGGCATCCTGTCCCCACTTCACTCAAGACTTTGACAAAGCCCCCACAGTCTTTGACAATTTTGGCCACGGTGGACAGCCCTAAGCCGCTGCCTTGATCCGCTGACTTGGTAGTAAAAAACGGGTCGAAGATATGGTCTAACACTTCCGGCGCAATGCCCCCCCCGGTATCCGTCACCTTAATCACAGCATACTCGCCCCGCTGGGCGCTAGGAGGCAAATTCTGATGGGTCTCATCAATGAGAATATTGTCAGCTGACAATGAAAGGGTGCCGCCCTGGGGCATGGCATCCCGCGCGTTGATGCAGAGATTCAGCAGGACCTGATACAAGAGGGTGGTATCCACAAACACCGGCTTTAGACTGTCGGGGATCGTGGTCTGAATCTGGATATTGTTGGGAAAGGAGGATTGCGCAAATTGTTGAATCTCTTGGATTAGATCATTGATCTTAACCAAGACCCGTTCTTCCTGCGGTTTGCCGGCAAACGCCAAAATTTTCTGCGATAGCTCAGTGCCGCGTTGGGCCGCCCGTTGGATGCTCTTGAGCAATTCTTGCGGGGCGGCATCCAGGTCGGGCAATTGTTTGAGCAACAACTGCGGGGCAATGGAAATCGGCATCAAAATATTGTTGAGATCGTGGGCAATGCTTCTGGCTAAAATGCCCAAGCTTTCTAGCCGCTGGGCCTGCAAAAACTCGGCCTCTAGTTGCTTTTTTTCGGTAATGTCGGTGTTGACGACGAGGATCGAGGTCGGAACTCCAGTGGCCGCTTCGACGCGAGTCTGGCGGCTCAAGACGATGACTCGCTGCCCCTCCTTGGTCCGATGGCTTACCTCTCCTTGCCAGTTCCCCAGATCGCCGACGGTCGGAGTCGGCTCCCCCGCTTCGGGCTCTCCCAACAGGGTCAAACCGTTTTGCCCCAAGGCTTCGGCGACCGTCCAACCGTAGAGATTAGTGGCCCCTCGGTTCCAAAAAGTAATGCCCTGATGGGGGTCGAGCACGTAAATCGCGTCGGTGGCGACATCAATCAGGTGGGCCTGATCCCGAATGGTTTGCTCCGCTTGGCGTTGCTTGGCGATTTCTTGCTGGAGTTGAGCGTTCGCTTCGACCAGGTCGGCGGTGCGGGCCGCCACCTGGCGTTCTAAATCGTTGTAAGCCGCCTGCAACACTTGTTCCATCCGACGGCGGTAGGTGATGTCGCGCAACGACCACAAGATTGTGGTGGAGCGGCTGCGGCTGTCTTTGAGGTAGTTGGTGGTGATGGCGAGGGTGACGGGCTCGACTTGTCGAGCGGTGAGGGTGATTTCCCAAGGTTCGGTGGGACGGGGGGTCAGCAACCGCTGCTGAAACTCGGCGCGATCGCCCTGGTCGATCAAGACTAGCAACGGTTTGCCCTCCAGGCTATCGGGAGGGACGGCGAATAACCGCGCCGCCGCCTGATTGGCATGATGAATCTTGCCCTGTTTATCCGTGACTAGATAGCCATCGGGGGCCAGTTCAAACAGGGTTTGGTAGCGCTGCCGCTCAGCTTCCACCGCAAAGCGGCTCGCGGCTAACGCGAGGTTTTGCTGGTGCAGTTCTTCATCAGCGGCGTGCAGTTCTTCGAGGACGAAATAAAGTTCCTTGAGTGCGGTCTCTAAAAGTTCCGGTGCGATCGGGCGCTCAGTGGCGCGATCGCGTAGGGCTAAAGCCCGCCGATAAACGGCTTCAATTTGTTGAGAAAGGTTCATGACCTGCACTCTCCTGGGTAATAGACCAAAGGGAATAGAGTTTATGGTCGGAGATTGATTGACCTAGATGGGTCTGCCGAGGCATGTTGGGTGGTTAGGCAAAGATTCGTCCGAATCTATTCCTAGCTTCGCAGATATCTTTAAGAATCCCTAATAATCCATGGATATTTATGTCTTTATGTGAAGGAGGGTCACATTGAATGTCTGAACGTGCGAGCGACTGAGTATAATTCCGCCGACAATTTATGCCTACTACTGTTCGGCGTAATGTTGCACACCGTATCCCTGATCTACAAAGGGCTTTAGCGATCGATTGAGATCATTCCACGGACGGTAGAACCTCACCTAACCTCTCCTTCACAAGGAGAGGAACCGGAGGCTCGGCTCACTCCGAGTCAAATCGTTGAACCGATTGTGAATCAACCTCTCCTTGCGAAGGAGAGGTGCCGCAGGCGGTGAGGTGTGCCCGCTCAAACGGAGTCCAGAATCCTTTGTTGACAAGGTTTTGACTGACTTTTGCCTAGAGGATTAGCCGGGATTGGGGGATAGGGACAGAGCGCGATCGCTGTGGTCTTCGATGGCGAGCAAGATCAGGGTCTCTCCGTTGGGCTGTTCCATCTTGCGAGCATTGAGCTGCTGAGATCATTTCACGGACGGTAGAACCTCACCTAACCTCTCCTTCGCAAGGAGAGGAACCGGAGGCTCGGCTCACTCCGAGTCAAATCGTTGAACCGATTGTGAATCAACCTCTCCTTGCGAAGGCTGCCGCTTATACATAAGTTCCTGACTGACTACTTCACGCTATCTAGCCCCCTAAATCCCCCAAGTTTGGGGGACTTTGAACTCCGGTCTCCCCCCAGAATTGGGGGGATTAAGGGGGGCGAATGCAGCCTGTCGAGGCCACATTCGAGATATGTATAAGCCGTAGCTCCCCTTGGGAGAAAGGCTTCAAACCCTGATTTTTGCATTAGCAAGGAGGAGGAATTCAAGCCCGAATCCCCGGCTGGGGCTGTTCATCGAACTCCCGTGATGCCGCAGTCATCCCCAGTGATGAAATTCAGCCATCAAGGGAGCCGCTCCCGTGGCGATGGCCTCAAGGTTGGGAGTAACTCGCCAAGCACCGGGTCTCTGAGCAATGATCTATTTTCAGGGCGACGGACTATGACGAGATCGCGACGCTCCCAAGGATGAAAACGAGCTTGGTGTCTCCAGCATGAGATGACTGAGGGGAACTCGGCAGAAAATTATTCCTCGGCGGTTTCCTCAACGGTCTCTTCGGCAGTTTTCGAGGCTGCAAGCCACTCAATCTCAACCGGGTCTCCGGCTTGCAAGTCGAGTTCAGCGGCGCGTCCGCCCCGCAGTTCCAATACATAGTCGACCATCTGCTCGCCGGGGCCATAGGTCGGGCAGCGGGTGGTCTCGCAGGGGGGCACATCCTGGGCGATCGCGACAATTTCGCCATTGTGAATAAAGACCATATCGAGGGGAATCAATACGTTCTTCATCCAAAAGCTCACGGGACGAGCGGGCTCAAACGGAAATAACATGCCGCGATCGTCGGGCAAAGATTCTCGTGCCATCAAGCCGATCGCCTGTTGCTGAGGCGTGGCCGCCACTTCTAGGCCGATCATTTCTCCGTTTAATTCCACTTCCGCCGTCACCGGCAAGATTTGACCTTGCGCCAAGAGTTGGCGATTTACTGATTCTGGGCTATCTAACGGCGGTGGTTGGTTCGCGGCAGACGTTTCCGGTGCGGGGGACGATGAATTCTCTATTTCTGAAGCCGCAGTATTGCAGCTCGCTAAGGCGCTGATCGCCAGCATCGACAACAGCGCAGAGTGGGCTAGCCCCACCCGCCATTTGGCAGAAAACTTCACGAACTCAACTCCTAACTGACGGTGTTGTCTTTGTAGTCAAGTGATCTAGATACTAGACCTAGACGAATGTTAGCGACATAAGTGTCCAATGGTTGATTAAGTTGCTGTAATACGGTGGCGAAAATGCGACTAATGTGAGGATGTCCTGAAAAATGAGTCTGCATCTTGGGAGGAATCGCAGTTGAGCTGCTTACAGCCTTCTAATGCTAATCGGTAATCCCCATTTTGTGCGGTAGCCCTACCGATGAGATGGCAGATTCCCCGCTGTCGCCGCCCCCTTAAACAAACTTTCCTTGCGCAGTAGACCTGGGGGAGGAGGAGGAGGAGCCGCAGTTCGCGATCGCGCCCCCTCCCTGGCCTAACTCTCGCGCAATACGTAGCCGACCCCCCGGACGGTTTGAATCAGGCGCTTTTCTTGCTCGCTATCGATTTTGAGCCGCAGATACCGGACGTACACCTCAATCACGTTCGATTCGCCCATAAAGTCATAGCCCCAAACATTTTCTAAAATTTGTTCTCGGGCGAGCACTTCTCGGGGATGCTCCATCAAATAGCGCAGCAGTTCAAATTCCTTCATGGTCAGCTCGATGATGCGCCCATTGCGGGAGGCGGTGCGGGTGCCGAGGTCGAGGGTCAGATCGGCAAATCGCAGTTGCTCTGAGGAGGTTTCTCCTGGCTGCAAATAAATTTGCACAATCTTTAAAAAAGCATCGGCTTGATAAGGCTTGAGGCAATAGTCGTCAGCCCCCGCTTCTAAACAAGCAACGCGATCTTCCAGGGCCTCGCGGGCCATGAGCAGCAACACCGGCGTACAGAGCTTGGCACTGCGAAGCTTTTGGCAAACCGTTAGTCCTGATTCGCTGCCGAGAAGCCGATCCACAATGATCAGGGCTGGTTGCGATCGCTTTGCCTGTTCCACCCCTTTAGCACCTGTCGCCACGGCACTCACGCCATACCCCGCTTCCTCTAGGTCATGGCTAACGCGATCGACGAGATCGGTGTTGGCACAAATCAGCAATACCTGAGGAGCCGACTCGATAGCGCTACTTTCCATGTTCACAGATACCCCAAAAGGTTGGTAACGAAACTTAAGACACTGTCTCTGCAGGTTGCTTTGAAACCGCTAGAGATGGCGCTCGAAGCCCCTTAAAGTTGCTTAACCAGGATGTTGTAGCGATCGCGCAGTCGAGCCTAATGGGCAGTCTCAAAACCGCTTGTTTAAGGGCAGTTGAGGCCCAAACTTAAGGCAACTGCGCATCCTGCTTTGGCAACATCTTCGCAACGGCAGGTCTTTGCTCAGGCTCCAATAGTAACTGAGTCGTGTCGTATCGACCATCGGCTGATGTCGAGGATTGACCTGGGGCTTAATTTGCACTGCGCCGTCGGAATTTCGCGCTGCCCTGAAGCGAGACTAATAAGGGGTGAGGGCGCGATCGCCCTTCAGCCAGCGATCGACTAACCGCCCAAACATCGCTTCAGGATTTCCGCACCAGCCCCTCAGGGCAACTCGACCGAGGTCGGTTTGGCAATGTGAGGTAATCCCCAACCCAGTTTTTCTCGGAGCACTTTAAAAAATTCAGGCGACCCCAAGCGGATGAACTTGGCCGTATACGGAGATGGCTCGGTCGCCACCCAATCTTCGGGCATGACATAGGAACCAGCGTTGCCATCGACGACCATCACCAGCGGATCGGTATTCGCGGCGGTAATTTTCACTTGCTCAGAGTCCGGAAAGACGATGCCGCGAGAGGCCAACGAGTGGGGACAAATGGGAATCAGCTGCGTGACCGATACCCCAGGGGTGATGACCGGCCCCCCAGCGGAAAGCGAGTACGCCGTCGACCCAGTAGGTGTGGAAATAATGACCCCATCAGCGGCAATATCCACAGGCGCATGATGGCCCACAGACACCTCAAAATGACACATGCTAGTCAGTGGCTCTCGGTGCAACACCATTTCATTCAGACAGAGCGCTTCCCAGACAACGCGCTCAGCGTGGCAAACTTTCACCACAATCATAGAGCGGTCTTCGACGCGGTAATCTCCGGCCAAAACTTGCTCCATGGCTCTGGGCAGTTGGTTGAGATAAGTCTCAGTCAAAAACCCCATATGGCCCGTGTTGATCGTCAGCAGCGGAATGCCTGCCGGTGCCACCTGCCGAAACGCGGACAAAACGGTGCCATCTCCCCCCAGCACCAAAGCAAAGTCCATATCTTCGTCAAAGTGAGGCGGAATCAAGCTATCGATGGGCGTATGGCAAATCGGGCGACCCGGACTGGAATATCCCAGCAGCCCCCCTAAACCGTTGGCCATGTGAACTTCACAGCCCCGAGCCGTCAGTTTGTCTCGCCAAAGCTCAGCAGCTTCGCGAGCTACTGGCTTCATGTCGTTGTAAATAATCCCAACCTTGGGCACGCGTCACGTCCAGAGGGTCTAAACAAAACTTGCAAGACAAACTTGTGGATACGCCACTTTATTGCTGGAGACAGAGTCACAGCAACCCAGTTTCGTCTTAAGTTTGCCTATCTCAATAGGCTACCGCCTTTTTTGACTGCTTGCTGGATTGTCGCAAAATTCATAGACAAATTAGTCAGCCGGAAAAATTCGCCGGGGTGTCGCCAAAAGCGGAGCGTACGCTATTTTCTGAAGCTGCCGTGCGGGTACCTGGCGGTAAAAAAATGTAGTTTTTACGACTTCGTTTGCAGGAAGACTCTCCCCAGCACTTCTCAAGGGTCGGGCTCTGGAGGACAGCAGCGGGCTGTATCCTCGCAGGCATTGGCATATGAGTAGTCGCGGTATACAGACCTGAAGCCCTCGCCAGGGGGAAGCCTTTTCGCCATTTGAGCTGGCTTGAGCCAACGGTGATTGGGGCGTTGCTGAATCCAGGAATGAATCGGTGCAGCGGATAGATTTTGTCCGCCCCTTAAATCCCCCAATTCTGAGGGATTTCAGCGATCGATTCCCCCCCAGGATGGCTATGCCTTATCCCAAAGTCGCTGGATTACTGACTCTCAGAAGGTTTCAAGGAGCGATCGCGGTCGTTTTACGGGCTGTAGAACCTCACCTCTCCTTACCCAGGCTAAGTAGGTGGACATAAACAAACAATGTTGTAG
>Ga0081520_100464_pt1 | contig 16226 bp, 10 predicted proteins | sample HotLakmasection1_FD_70988 | JGI IMG/M metagenome (GOLD analysis project Ga0081520, IMG submission 70988) | Hypersaline microbial mat communities from Hot Lake, Washington, USA - Section #1 (SPADES assembly) (version 2) | ecosystem: Environmental > Aquatic > Non-marine Saline and Alkaline >... | reverse complement strand
GAAGGAAAAGGGCAAGGCACCTAAAACGATCCTCATCGCCGTTGGACGACAACTAATCGTCATCCTGAACGCTATGATCCGAAATCGAACGCCAATCGCTCTCTGAGAAACACAGTTGCCCCCTGATCGACGATGTCAACGAAAAAGGCGGCCCCTTTCGGAGCCGTCTCTCCAATTCAGTCGCAGTGCACTGTCACTTCGTTGCGAACAGGAGCAGATGGAATGCAAGCTTTGAGTTCCGCATTGCCCGCGGAAAACTTTGCTACTCCCTTCGGAGCGATTACCCTTTCGAAGCTCATTTTCATTTCGGCGATCATGTCGGTGGCTGGAAGGATGATTGCGTATACGTCCGAATATTCGTTACCAAGATTGAGCGTCTCATCACCTTCGCCGAACGCATCGTTGCCAACGCAAAGAAATCCGAAGCCATCAACGTCGATTCTTCTTAATCCGCCCTCGAAATCACCGCACGCTTCCTCTGCACGATCGGTCACGAGCATAAGTTTACGGACATTCTCATCGGCGACCGCCAAGGGGGTTCCAATAAAGAAGCCCAGAACCATCAATAGGACAACTCTCATGGTTTACCTTCAGGGTTAGTCCGGCCATCAATTCGGTTTGTTCACATTCGCGCTGCGGTCGCGCTCACGCATTCCTTGACTGACGCTCGCATCACTGCGATCTGCGCAAAAGATGACAATATCATCATAATTCACATTCACCAGATACCGATAAGAACCATCGATTGCTCCAGACCCTACACGTCATGTCCGGTGCCGGTTCTGAACCGATAAAGGTCGCCTGCCCCAGTATTTTCATCGCTTTCGCGTTCTGTTCATTAATTTGAACCTCAGCGCGACAAGTTCTTTTTTTGAGACAGTTGCTTTCGGACGCGGATTTAGAGCGTGCCACCAATCCATAAAAATAGTTTCTGAGCCGCTTGGCATCGGGTCTTTTCGCGAAAAGCTGACTCTCGGCGTCGCGCCTTTGCCGAAGCCGCTCAATGCATTCGCCTAGATCATCCTCCATTCGGTTTCTGCAAACACGCGCTTCGTCGTTGACGCTAAGCGGCCTTGGCCATCCATGCACCGTAATGAAGGCAGAACGATTAATGGTAACCTCCGGGTCGGCGAACAAAAGATAATTTGCACAGGCCGACAAACACACACCAGAAATTTCAACACTTATTTCGTTTTTATCGATCCACTCGCTAATCTTCAAAGCTTCTGTAACGTAGCCCCCGGGAACCTCGACGATAACAAGTGTTTTCGGCGGATCAGAGGAAAGAAGTGCCGAAAACATCACCTCATCAATCATCCCGGAGAGGCACTCAATATCCTCGCCAAGCTCTTGTCGATCTTTGCATTCGGTCGTAGCCGCAGTCACTGCGTCTTGTGCAATGGCAATTGCGGCGATGACTGCAGTGAGTGCTGAGATCAATGCTGTCCTTAAGAAAGCGCTCATCTCAGCACCCTTGAAGTTACGCAGAGTCACGATCCGGCATCTTGCGGGTAGTAACCACCTACGCCGCCTGGATTAAAGCAGGTGGCCTTGTCTGCGACTGTTGGTGAGTCGAAACAGAACGAATCGTCATCGCCATTTACATCATTATAGAATTTCTCGCCTTCACAAATCAGGTCTCCATCTTCGCATTCGTCGTGAGGGAGATCATCTTCGTTCGGACCCGGCCAAGGCTGCTCATGGGGCTGGGGGAAATCTGATGGGGGAAGTCCACCCGGTCCGTCCTCCTCCTGCCACATCCATTGCTGCACTGTCAGTTCCAGCATGGACGACATCATCATCGCGTCCCGGTCTTCCTTCTTCAGTCTCCAAAATCGAGTTGTACGGTAAGCAACACGGTCATGACAACGGAGTGAGCCTACCCCCCCTGATCGACGATGCCAACGAAAAAGGCGGCCCCTTTCGGAACCGCCTTTCGTCATTGCCCTTGAGGCGGAATGCCTACCAGATGCGGATGCGTTCTTCCGGCGGGAGGTAGAGGGCGTCGCCTTCCTCCACGCCGAAGGCGGCGTACCATTCGTCAAGGTTCCGGACGATGCCATTAACCCGGTACATGCCCGGCGAGTGCGGCCCGCGCTGCAGTTGCGCGCGCATGGCGTCGTCGCGATACTTGCCCTTCCAGACCTGCGCCCAGGCGAGGAAGAAGCGCTGGTCGCCGGTCAGCCCGCCGATCACCGGGGCTTCCTCGTCTTCCGAGATCACGCCGTCGCCATTTGTGTCGAGCGAGAGCTGGTAGGCGCGATAGGCAAGCGAGAGCCCGCCAAGGTCGCCAATGTTCTCGCCGAGCGCCAGACGGCCATTCACGCACTTGTCCTCCAGCGGACAGAAGCCGTTATACTGCTCGACCAGCGCGTCGGTGCGGGCCTCGAAGGCGGCCTTGTCCTCGGGCGTCCACCAGTTGCGCAGCACACCGTCGCCATCGGATTTCGAGCCCTGATCGTCGAAACCATGGCCGATCTCATGGCCGATCACGCCGCCAATGGCACCGTAATTCACCGCCGGGTCGGCGGAGATGTTGAAGAAGGGCGGCTGCAGGATGGCGGCCGGGAACACGATCTCGTTCAGCGAGGGGTTGTAATAGGCGTTCACCGTTTGCGGCAGCATGCCCCATTCGGTCCGGTCGATCGGTTTGCCGAGCTTGGAGATGTTATCCTGATAGGACCACATGGACGAAGCGCGGGCGTTCTCGAAGGCCTTGCCGGCCTCGACGGTCAGGTCTTCATAGGTCTCGAAGTTTTCCGGGTATCCGATCTTGGGCGTGAATTTCTCAAGCTTGTCGCGGGCCTGGACCCTGGTCTCCTCGCCCATCCATTCGAGGTCATCGAGGTTGAGCGCCATGGCGGTGCGCAGATTTGCGACCAGTTCGTCCATCGCCGCCTTGTTCTCCGGCGGGAAGTAGCGCTCGGCGTAGATCTTGCCGATGCCCTCGCCGAGCGCGCCCTCGGTGGCCGAGACTGCGCGCTTCCAGCGTTCGCGCTGTTCGGGCTGACCGTTCAGCAGCGTGCCATAGAGCGCGAAACTCGCATCATCGATGGTGGACGGCAGGACCGAGGCGTTCGAGGCCACGAAGCGGGCAGCGAGATAGGCCTTCCAGTCCTCGATCGGCTCGCTCTGCGCAAGCTGCATCAGAGCGGGCAGTCCACCTTCGGTCAGATTGGCCTTCTGTTCGTCGGTCAGGGTGAGGGCTTCAAGCTCCTCCGCCGTCGGCGGCTGCTGGTTCATCACGAACTCGGTCTGCCCCGAGATCATCGCCGCTTCGAGATAGGCGTCCACGTCAAAGCCGCCGGCATATTCTTTCAGTTCATCCAGCGTGACGAGATTGTAGGTGAGATCGCGGTTGCGTCCCAGTGTGCGGTCCCACTGGGCCGCAGCAATCTTCGTTTCAAGCGCCAGGATCCGCTCGGCGGTCTCGGCGGGTGCCTCATGACCGATCTCGGTGAGGATCGTGGTCAGGTATTCGACATAGCCCGCCCGCAGCTCGAGATTCTTCTCATTGTCGACGAGATAATAATCGCGGTCCGGCAGGCCGAGTCCCGACTGCGTCACATAGGAGATGTAGCGATCGGGATTCTTGGAATCGATCCAGACATAGCCGCCCACCGGCGAGGCAAAGCCCGGTGTCCCGAAGGCACGCGCAAGGTCCTCGCGGGTCTCGATTGCGGCAATCCGGTCGAGATAGGGACGCACCGGCTCCATGCCGCGCGCATTGATGGCGTCGGTGTCGAGATAGGCATTGTAATAGGCCGCGATCTTGCCGTCGAGCGTGTCGGTCGGCGGCGTGCTCGCGCCCAGTTCCTCGATGATCAGCCTGACCCGCGCTTCCGAGAGGTCGCGAAGCACGGTGAAGGCACCGAAGCTCGACTTGTCGGAAGGGATCTCGAACTGGTCGAGCCAGGCACCATTGGCATAGCGGAAGAAATCATCGCCGGGCTTCACATCCGGGTCCCAGGTCGACCGGTCGAGCCCGTCCGGGCCAAAATCGGGCATGTTGTCGACCGTGACGTCGGCGGGTCCGGTCTCGCTTTCGCCGGCGGGCGAGGCGGTGAGCGACGGGGTCGGGGCCGGCTCTTCCGTGCCGCCGCAAGCTGCGATCAGCGCGAGGCTCGACACCGCAATCATCCAGTTCTTCATGGTCAGATATCTCCCATTCCTACATTTCAGTCCATTGTTCAGAGGTCTATTCGGCCGGGCGCGGCGACATCACGCCGTGGCCGCCATCAATGTCGGGATCCTCGACATAGGTCTCCCCGATGTGACGATAGGGTCGACCGCTCCAGGCCCATTTGAACAAGCGACCGATCTCGACACCGATCAGGTAGAGCGCCGGCACAAAGAGCAAGGAAACAAACAGCGCAAAGCCAACCGCCGCGCCAAGGCTCAGCACCATGGGCTTCAGGAACTGGGCATCGATGGAACGCTCTGCAATCATGGGCAGGATGCCCACAAAGGTCGTCACCGAGGTCAGCACAATCGGCCGGAAACGCGTGATACAGGAATCAATTGTGGCCTGCAGTGCGCCTGCGCCCTCCTGTCGCCTTCGATTGAGCGCATCGAGCAGGACGAGGTTGTCATTGATCACCACGCCCGCCCCGGCGGCGATGCCGAACATTGAGAAGTTCGCCATGGTCACGCCGAAGATCAGGTGTCCGTACACCGCGCCTGCAAAGGCAAAGGGGATCGCCATCAGGAGCAGGATGGGTTGGAAATAGGATCGGAAGGCGATGGCGAGCAGGACATACATGAAACCGATTGCGCCGAGATTGAGCATCATGAGGTTGTTCATGAATTCCGACTGGTCCTGCCAGCCGCCAGCGGCTTCGCGTTTCACTTCGGGGTATTTCTGCGCGAACTGGTCCCAGTAGCCGCCGTCCCGGTTCATGTCGCGCATGATGTCGCCGCGCGTGTCGCCATTGATCTGCGCGCGCACCGAAACCGACCGGGTGCGTTCACGCCGGTTGATCCGCTCAATGCCGGGAGCGAAGCTCACCTCCGCGACCTGCTCGATCGGCACGGCCTCGCCCGATGGCAGGCGCACGCGGAAATCGCGTATGGAGTCGAGCGAGCGGCGGTCAGCCTCGGGATAGCGCACCCGGACCTCGACCTCCTCGCCGTCGCGCTGGATGCGCTGGACAAGCTCGCCGAAATAGGCCTGCCGGATCTGGTTCGACACCGTGGCGAGATCGACGCCGAGCGCCTCGGCGCCGGGCTTCAGCGACAGACGGATCGCCTGCGCAGGTGCCGAGAGATTGTCGCTGATGTCATAGGTGGAATCGTAAGAAGCGAGTTGTCGCTTCACGTCCTCGGCGGCCTCGCGCAACAGGTCGAGATCGTCGGAATTGAGCGCAAATCGGATCGCGGTGTCGGCATTGTTGAAGGTGAATTGAAAGCTCACCTCTTCGGCATCCGGTATCGGGCCGACCTCCTCGCGGATGATCTGGCCGAAATCCTGCGTGCGCAGGCCATCCGGGCGCCTTTCCGGCGACATGAGCGCGATCCAGGACTGAAGGCCACCCTCATCGGTGATCAGGGAGATGTCCTTTATGAAAGCCTCCTCATGGTCCGGATACATCTCGTTCATCCGAACCCGGGCGCGCTCCACGCCGTCCAGGAACTGCTTCTCCACGTCAAGCGCGCGCGAGAAGGGCGACCCGTCGGGCATCTCGACCCGGGCCGTGATGATGTCCTGCTCGATTTCCGGTTCCGGCTGGAACGGCACGACGCCACTCGAAAGAAGCGAAATCGACCACATGAAGAGGACGATGAAGATCGACGCCGTGACATAGCGGAGTTTCAGCGCCACTCGCAGGAGCGCACCATAGATGTTGCGGGAGAACCAGACCAGGCTTTCGGCCACCGCATGCTGCATCTTCGCCAGCACGCCGCGCGGCGGCTCACGGCGCAGATGCGCAAGGTGTGCCGGAAGGATGAAGAAGGCCTCGATGATGGAAAAGGTCAGCGCGGCCACGACGACAATGGTCAGCTGCTGGGTGAACTGCCGGAACCCGCCTTCGATCAGCGCCCAGGGCGCGAACATGATCATGGTGGTCACGACGCCGAAGATCACCGGCTTGATCACGAGCTGTGTGCCTGTGATCGCGGCCTCTTCGCCCTCGAGGTCTCCCATCTCCACCTGCCGGTGGATGTTCTCCCCGACAATGATCGCGTCATCGACAAGGATACCGATCACCAGCAGGATCGCGAACAGCGTCAGGATGTTCAGGCTGACATCGAGGAAGGGCAGCACCGCAAACGCACCGGCAAAGCTCGTTGCGACGCCGATCGCCACCCAGAAGGCGACGGTGGGCCTCAGGAACAGGATCAGCACGATCAGCACGAGAACGAAGCCCAGTATGGCTGATTCCTCGATCGTTCCGGTCAGGCGGCCATAGAAATCGGCTTCCGAGAAGAGCACGGTCAGCGTCAGTGGTTCGCCCTCGCGGGCGTTGAATTCCTCGACATATTCGTCGAGCGCATTGAAGTATCTGGTGACGTGCATTTCCTCCGGCGCGTTCACCATGATGAAGGCCGTCTCGAGACCGTTGAAGGTGGCGTGAAGCTGCACGTCGACAAAGCCGTCGCGCACGGTCGCCACGTCACGCACCCGCACGGTCGCGCCGTCGCTCGTCTGGCGGATGATGATGTCGCCGAACTCCTCGGCGGTGTCCTTGCGCTGGCGAACCTCGATCTGGCTCTGGCCGGTCTCGGTGCGCACGCTGCCGCCGGAGGCATTGATGGAGGCGCGCTGGATGGCACCTGAAATCTCGTCAAAGGTAAGATTGTAGCGCCGCAGCATCTCCTCCGAGACCTCGATGGAGACCTCTTCGGGCAGGGTTGCCATCACATCTGCCAGTTCCGCGCCCTCGATCAGAGCGATCTCGTCGCGGATCTCGTCGGCGCGGCGCTTCATGGTGCGCGCATCCACCGGGCCATAGAGCGCAAAGCCGACATACTGCGATTGGTTGCGCCAGCGCCTGATCTGGGGTTCGAAGGCGGCGGGCGGGAAATTGTTGATGGAATCGATGCGCGCCTCAACCTCGTCCATGAAGCGGTCGATGTCGGTGGAATCCTTGGCGAGCACGTTCACCGAGCCGACGCCCTCGCGCGAGGTGCTGGTGATGCGCTCAAGCCCGTTGATGCCCACCAGCGCCTCCTCGATCCGGATGACGATCTGGTCCTCGATGTCCTGCGGCGAGGCCCCCTGCCAGGCCATGGACACCGTGGCACCGTTGAATTCGCCCTGCGGGAAGATCTCGTTCTCCAGCGAGCGATAGCCGAAGAAACCGCCAATGAAACAGATCACCATCAGCAGATTGGCGGCGACCTTGTTGCGCGCCCAGAAGGCAATGATCCCGTTCATCGTGATGCCTCCTTGTCGCTGGCCTCGGCAGTCTCGCTGCCAGCCTCGTTCCTGTCGGCATTCGCATCGGCGATGGCCTGGAGTTCCGGGTCGGCAAAACTGATTCGCTGGCCGTCAGTCACCGATTGCATGGGGGATGTGATGACATATTCGCCGGGTTCCAGTCCGCGCATGATATACGCTCCGGAGGGATTGGACTCGATGACGGTCACTTCGCGCACTTCCAGACGTCCGGTCTGCGGGTCGCCGACATAGACCTCGTCCAGCCCGCGCAGTCCCGCGCGCGGAATACGGATCACGCTGTCAATCTCCATGCCCTCGATCGAAGCGTTCACGAAGAGGCCCGGTGCCATGGGCATCCCGGACTCCTCGGCTGCCTTGCCGTAGGGGTCTTCAACATCGGCAATCGCCGAAATGAGCCGCGTGCGTGGATCAACGGCGGCCGCGGTGCGCGTGATGCGCCCGCGCCACACCCGCGGCTGGCCGGCCACTTCGGCGGAGAAGGTCACCTTCGGTCCGGGCACTTCGGCGGTCTCCTCGAAGGCGAGCGAAAGGCCGAGCCGTCCCAGTTCCGCGTCCGTCAGTGGCAGCTCGATCTCCACCACATCGCTTGAAAAGATCGCGCCGAGCGCAGAGCCCGCACCGACAAACTGGCCGATATTCGCGCTCAGTTCCCGCACGCGACCATCGAATGGCGCGCGCACTGCGGTGCGTTCGAGCGCCAGTTCGGCGTCGCGCAATTGTGCCTTGGCCGCATTCAGCGAGGCGCGCGCCTGTGCAAGCTGGGGCTCGCGGCGCGCGAGCGGAGACGCGTCGGTGATGCCGAGGTCTTCCAGATCCTGCCTTGCGTTCTCGCTTTCGGCGATTTCCCGCGCAAGCACCTGCTCGGCACTCGCCACGCCTGACTGTGCGCGCACCACGCCGAGCTCATAGTCGGCGGCTTCCAGCCGGACGAGCACCTGGCCGTTCCGGATGAAGCCGCCTTCCTGGAAATTCGGCGCGACATAGGCAATGCGGCCGGCGATCTGGGGGGCGACGACAATCTCGCGCTTCGGGCGCACCTCGCCCTGCGTATCCACATCGAGCCGGATGGCATCAAGCGCTGCCGCCTCGGTGAAGACTGCGAGGCCGCGCGGACTCTCATCGCTTGCCTCCGGCGGAGCCTTCAGTCCGGAAATCACGCCGGAGCCGAAAATGCCGAACACGATAAGGATCGCGATCGGAAGCAGGAAGGTTAGTATCTTGAAGGCGATTCTCATGGCGTCAGGCTCCCATCGGCGAGCCCGCTTCGAGGGGCCCCCGACAATTCGGTATCGGGTTCGGTTTCACGTCCGGGCACGCCGCCGCCAAGCGCGAGGTGATACCTTACACGGTTCTGTACGCGGGCAATGCGTGCCGAGATCAGCGCGCTTTCGGCATTGATCCGGCGATTCTGGGCGTCGATCAGGTTGAAAATGGTCGACAGGCCCTCCTTGTAGCCGCGCTCGGCCAGTTCCTCGGCCAGGATGGCTTCGTCGAGCGAGCGGATCTGGGCGTCTTCCTGAACGGCGAGCAGGCGGTCGGCCTGTATCGCATCCTCAACTTCCTGCCAGGCGCCGAGCACGGTGCGGGTATATTCGGCAAGCTGCACCCTTGCGCGGGCGAGCGCGGCGTCGGCATCGGCCTCAAGCGCCCCGCCATTGAAGATCGGCTGTGTCAGGCCGGCGGCTGCGCGGCCCAAAAGGCGGTCGAGATCGAAGAGTTCACTGAAATCCTCGCCGTTGAGGTCGAGCGAGCCGGTCAGCCTCAGGCTCGGGCGCAGGGCAAGCCGGGCGACATCGGCGCGGTAGCCGGCCGCAATCACGCGCGCTTCCGCCGCCGCAAGATCAGGACGACGCGCCAGCAGGAGCAGCGGGTCGCCGCCCGAGGGCAGGGGGCCAATCTCCGGAATCTCGGTCTCGGCACCGACAAGCCCAGCCGGATACCGCCCCAGCAGCACTTCGAGCCGCCGCGTGGTGTTGCCGACTGTCAGCCGCCTTGCCGCCAGCGTCGCCTCGGCCTGGTAGAGCGCCGAACGGGCCGTGCGCACATCGAGTGCGGAGCCGCCTGTCGTGCGCATTCGGCGCATGGTGAGGTCGAGCGTCTGCTGCCGGATGTTCACGGTGAAATCGGCGAGTTCCTCGAGCGCAATGGCTGACTTCAGGTCAAACCAGATCAGGGCTGTCTGCGCCGCAATGGAAAGCTCCGTGGCGAGCAGGTCAGCCTCGCTTGCCACAAGCTCGGCGTCCGAGGCCTCTACGCCTGCCGCGAGCCGTCCCCAGAGATCTGCCTCCCAGGAGCCTGCCACCCCAAGATCAAGTCCGAAGGTCGGATCGCCGACATTGTCCGCGCCGATGAATTGCACCGACCCGCCGCCCGAGCCAGAGACATTCGGCAGGGTCCGGCCATAGCTTGCCCGTCGGCTGGCGATGGCCGCCTCCAGAGCGGCGAGGCGCGATGAAACCGTCGGATTGGCCTGCAGGGCTTCACCGACAAGGGCTTCAAGCGCCGGATCGTTGAACTGGCCCAGCCAGTTATCGAGCGGCGCAGCACGCGCCATCGCCTCGGCCTGATAGGTTTGCGGCGTGTCAGGCAGTCTCGGCTCCAGCTTGACCGGCTCATGGCGCAGGCTCGCGCAGCCGGATGCAGCGAGTCCGCCGGCAAGCGTCAGGAATGTCAGAGGTTTGCGCATGGGCCGTGTCCTGCAATTCTGACGAGTGCGATACGCCTCGACTAAACGAGTGTCAACGAAATATTATCGAATAACAATATAACACAATTGCCCGTTGCCTTTGGGTCATGATGCGAAGTGGCGGCTGTGCAGGAATTCCCGGCCGGTATGGGGCGTTTGTCATAATCATGATACCAAACCGGTTCATGAACAGATGTGTTGCCGCCGTGCGAGATCCTCAAGCGCGGCATGAACCAGATGAGCAACATGAACCAGCTGAGCAAGAAGTGTCGTTGCCATGTTGATCGGTACGCCGGCGAAAGAGAAACCGCAAGGTGACGTGCCGGGTCAGGCTGCGCCCCAGTCTGCGGCGGCCGGTGGCGCGCCGATGAGCAGGTCATGGCGCGACATCCTTGTCTGCGCAGGCCTTGCCGGCGGCGTGCTGTCGCTTCTGGCGAGTTCCGGCACGCTTGGCTGGGTCGAGGCGATCAGCGCCTTTATCGTGTTTTCCCTCGCCATAGCGGCCTATGGTATGGCCACAGTGCCTCCGAGCGTCCAGCGTCCGGATCGCCCCGTCGACACGACAGAACCTGCCGGCGACCGCCCGCGCATCAGCGATGTGCTCGGTGCGCTCGTGACAGAACTGCCTCAGCCGGCGTTCATCATCGGTGCCGACGGGCGCGTCATCGCCGTGAACGAGAGCGCCCGCCAGCTTTTCCGCGCCGGAAATGCGCGCAGCCTGCCCCTGACGGCACTCGTGCGGCGTCCGGAACTCGTGCGCCTCGTCGAGGCTTGTCTGGAGAGCGGGCGAGCCGACGAGATCGAACTTGTCTTCTCCGACGTGACCGACACGGTAGGACTGGCGCGCGCCGTGCGTCTGCCGTTGCCCGGTCCGGCGCGCGTGCTCGTGACCTTCGAGGACCGCACCGCCATCCGCCGCGCCGAGGCCACCCGGTCGGACTTTCTTGCCAATGCCAGTCATGAGCTGCGCACGCCGCTCACCGCGCTCGCCGGCTATATCGAGACGATGCGCGGATCGGCCCGGGACGATCCGGCGTCCTGGGACCGGTTTCTCGGCACCATGTACGACCAGACCGAGCGCATGCGGCGGCTGATCGATGATCTGCAATCGCTATCGCGCGTCGAGCATCACCAGCACCGCGTGCCCGACAGCGTGGTGGACATGTCCCTGATCGTGCGCGAAGTGGTCGAGACACTTGAGCCGGTGGCTGCAAAGCAGGGCATGGAGATCCGATACGAAGGCCCTGATGAGGGCCTGCTGGCCGTGGCCTCGCGCGACGAGATGTTTCAGGTCGTTCAGAACCTCGTGACAAATGCGATCAAGTATTCCGGCAGTTCCGGCACGGTCAGCATCAGCATCGGATCTTCCGCCGATTCCGACGCTGCGCGCAGCGCCTGCGGCCGCCAGTGGCCGGATGCCGACCGAATCGCCATCGTGAAACCCCGCGAACTGCCCGGCCGCAGCTTTGCCTGGGTCCGCGTCAGCGACAGTGGCAACGGCCTGCCAGCCAGCAGCCTGCCCCGGCTCGGCGAGCGTTTCTACCGGGTCGATGAAAGCCGCGGCGGCAAGGTCAAGGGCACCGGGCTCGGCCTGGCCATCGTCAAGCATATCATGGCGCGCCATCGCGGTGGGCTGAATGTTGAAAGCCGCGAAGGTCACGGGGCCGCTTTCGGTATCTGGCTGCCGCAGCCGGAATCCAGCCGTATGGAAACGCTTCGCGCGGCAGAATAGCTTGTTTCTGTTCCGATTGTTGGCGTTTGTCGTTAAACCTTCAAACTATCTGACTAGTGTCGCGACATTCTTGGCAGGGAGGCCCGTGCGCAATGGCGCAGACGCTATCGCTCGTTCCAACGATTTGGCTCGCCATCGTGCTCCTGGCGGTGCTTGGCGTGATCGGCTTCTTTGTCGGCCGGTCGAGAGCTGTGCACCTGCTGGCGACCGGCGACGGCACGCCGCTCAATTCACGCGCCAATTTCCACGGCTACTATGTTGGCATGTGGGCCGTCGTACCCGTGCTCGCCCTGCTCATCCTCTACGGGGTGTTCGGTGGCGCGGTGACCGACGCACTCCTGGCGCGCGAACTGCCCTCCGGCTTTGCGGCCCTCACGCCCGAAGCGCGCGCCGATTATCTTGAGCGCGTCGCGGATTATACCCGCCTCGAAGCGGCACCGGTGACCGATGACGCGCTTTTCAATGCCGTGGCCGGGCGTTTCTCCCAGCTGTCAGGTGAAGTGAAGCTTGGCGGGCTGGGACTGGCCTTGCTTGCCGGTCTGATCGGCATGGGGCTCGCGCGGGGCCGCCTGCACCATGATTTCCGGGCGCGCCTGAGGGTCGAAGGCGGCATTCAGACCTTGCTCCTGCTCTGCGCGGGCGTTGCAATCGCGACCACTGTCGGCATCGTTCTGTCCCTCATCTTCGAGGCATTCCGCTTCTTCGGCTATGTCAATCCGCTCGACTTCCTGTTCGGGACGCAGTGGAGCGCGCAGTCGGGCGAGCCGAAATACGGTGCCATACCGCTCTTCTTCGGCACTTTCGTGATTTCCATCATCGCCATGATCGTGGCGGTTCCCGTTGGACTTTACGCCGCGATCTTCCTCTCGGAATATGCCGGGCCGAAGACGCGCGCCTGGGCGAAGCCGGTGCTCGAAGTCCTCGCCGGCATTCCAACAGTGGTTTACGGCTTCTTTGCGGTCCTGCTGATCGCCCCGCTCGTGAGGGTGGCCGCGCTCGGCGTGAACGACCTGCTGATGATGCTGCCCTTCATCACTGGGCCTGTGCTCGATGCGCAGCCGACCAGCGCGCTCGCCGCCGGCCTCGTCATGGGCGTGATGATCATCCCCTTCGTGTCTTCGCTTTCAGATGACGTCATCAATTCGGTGCCCCAGAGCCTGCGCGACGGCGCTTATGCGGTCGGTGCCACGCGTTCGGAAACCATCAAGCAGGTCGTCCTGCCTGCGGCCCTGCCAGGCATCATCGCCGCCATCATGCTGGCGGTGTCGCGCGCCATCGGAGAGACCATGATCGTGGTCATGGCCGCCGGACAGCGCGCCCAGATCACACCGGATGTCACCTCCGACATCACCACCATCACCGCGACCATCGTTGCCCTGCTGACCGGCGACAGCGATTATGGCAGCCCGACCGTTCTGTCAGCTTTTGCGCTGGGCTTCGTGCTCTTCCTGGTCACGCTCCTCTTCAACCTCATCGCGATCCGCGTGGTGGCACGCTTCAGGGAAAAATATGACTGACGCGACAAATACACCTGTAACCGCCACGCCGCCCACTCCCGGCCGGCCCTCGATTCGCGAGGCCGTCGAGGCGCAGTTGAAGAAGCGCCACGCCGCCGAGCGCCGTTTCCGGATCTACGGCATTGCCGCGGTGAGCTTTGCCGCGTTCATGCTGCTCGTCCTCATCACCTCCATTGGCTACCAGGCGATTTCGGCCTTCCAGAAGCACTATGTCAGCTTTGAAACCATGCTCGATCCGGCCCTGATCGCGCCAGACGGCACCGATGATCCCGAACGCATCGCGGAGAATGTCGGAGGCTTCTACGAAACCGTCCGCAACGATCTGGCCGCGCAGTTTCCGCATTCGGTGCAGTCAGATGCCGACCGGCTCGCCGTCGGCACGCTGGTGACTCGTCTCGCGGTCCTGCCGGCGGCGCGCCGGATCGCTGACGATCCCGAACGCATCGGCAGCGAGATGCGTTTCACCGCCGCGCTGAACGATGATATCGATCTTTATCTCAAGGGGCGGCTGACCGAGGAGAAGACCTACCGGCTCGACAGGGCCGAGGCGGTGTTCCAGCGTGGCGCGGCCGTGATCGAGGCGGATTTCGCCGGCGTCCTGGCCGATGTGAAAGCGGCGCTGTCGGCGATAGCGGATGAGCAGGCCGCGACGCTCGCTGATGTTGAGGTGCGTGCCGCAGGCCTGCGCGCCAGGATCGAAAGCGAGGGCGAAGGTGCTGAGCTTGTGTCCAGCCTCGAGGCCGCCGAGACCGAAATCAGCGAACTTGAAGCCAGCATCAGCGCCCTTCGCGCCCGTGCCGAGGCCGCGGGTGCGCCGGAAACGCTCGACCCCTCCTTGCCGAGCCTGATCGTGCGCACCGGCGAGCACTATGCGAGGATCGAGGCGCTTGCGCCCGGGCGCGCCGAAGGCCGCGTGCTTGTCGGCACGCCCGACCTGCGTGGCACTTTCGATGGCGGGGACGCCAGCGCCCTTCTCGTCATGGAGCCGGAAGCGAGCCGCAATGTCTCCGACCAGCAGATCGCCTGGACACGCGCGCTCCAGGAAGATGGCCGCATCACCAAGCGTTTCAACGGTTCGCTGCTGACCAGGGCCGACAGCACCTATCCCGAAATCGCCGGGGCGCTCGCCGCCATTGTCGGTTCGCTCTTCACCATGCTGGTGACCGCGCTGCTCGCCCTGCCGATCGGCGTTGCGGCGGCCATCTATCTTGAGGAATACGCGCCGAAGAACCGGCTGACCAGTTTTATCGAGATCAACATCAACAATCTCGCCGCCGTGCCCTCCATCGTTTTCGGCCTGCTCGGCGCTGCTGTTTTCCTGAGCTTCTTCGGCTTTCCGCGTGGGGCGCCCATGGTCGGCGGCCTCGTTCTTGCGCTGCTGACCCTGCCGACGGTGATCATCGCCTCGCGCGCCGCGCTGCAGGCCGTGCCGCCATCCATCCGTGACGCCGCGCTGGCGCTCGGAGCTTCGAGAACCCAGTCGGTGTTCCACCATGTCGTGCCACTGGCTGCGCCCGGCATGATGACCGGCGCGATCATCGGCCTCGCCCGCGCCGTCGGAGAGACTGCGCCGCTCCTTCTGATCGGCATGGTCGCCTTCGTCGCCGAGGTGCCGACCGGGCCGACCGATGAGGCGACCGCCCTGCCGGTGCTCATCTACAAATGGTCGACAGGTGCCGAACGCGCCTGGGAACCGCTGACCGCAGCCGCCATCGTGGTGCTGCTGGTCTTCATGATCGCAATGAATGCGCTAGCGGTGGTCCTGCGCCGCCGCTTCGAAAGGAGATGGTAATGCACGACCTGTCCGCCGCCCCGGAAGTCACCGCCCCGCCGGTCACAGGCAATCGCGCGAAGGTGCGCACCGAGCATGTCGATGTCTTCTATGGCGACAAGCAGGCGATCTTCGACATCTCCATGAACATCGAAGATCGCAGCGTGACCAGTTTCATCGGACCGTCCGGCTGCGGCAAGTCCACCTTCCTGCGCTGCATCAACCGCATGAACGACACGATCGATATCGCGCGCGTGGATGGCGTGATCGACATTGACGGCGAGAACATCAACGATCCGAAGGTCGACCCGGTCGTCCTGCGCGCACGCGTCGGCATGGTGTTCCAGAAGCCGAACCCCTTCCCGAAATCCATCTATGACAATGTCGCCTATGGCCCTCGCATCCATGGCCTGGCCTCCAGTCGCGACGCGCTCGACCAGATCGTGCAGGAAGCGCTCGAGCGCGCAGGCCTGTGGCTTGAGGTGAAGGACCGGCTCGACCCCCCCGGCCCGGGCCCCCCCCCCCCGCCGCATCCAGCCCCTCACCATCACCGAGGCCAAACGCCTCGGCATCGGCCTCACCATCGAGGAGCGCACCAGCGCCCGCCTCGCCGACGTCGACGAGAGCGACGAGCAGACGGAGGACCAGCGATGAAGTTCGGACCCCGCGACATCATGTTCCTGCTCGTCCTCCTGGCCTTCCCCATCGCCTCCTGGTGGACCCTCTTCCGTCCGCAGAACGACGAGATCGCCCAGGCCCTCCAGGAGATCGAGTTCAAGCAGGACACGCTCAACAAGGTCGCCGAGGCCACCGCCCGAACCAAGGACCTCGAGCAGGAGAACGAGGCCATCCGCCAGGGCATCGCCCTCATGGAGGAGCGACTCCCCACCGGCAAGGAGGTCGAGGCCGTCCTCGACGACGTCGCCTCCCTCGCCCGCTCCCACCGCCTCGAACTCCCCAAGTTCGTCACCGAGAAGCCCGTCGAGAGCGCCGGCTTCGGCGAGCAGCCCCTCGAGATCCGCCTCGTCGGCGCCTGGGAAGCCTTCTACCTCTTCCTTCAGGACATCGAACGCCTCGAGCGCATCACCCGCATCTCGAGCATGGACACCTCCCCCCCC
>Ga0081520_100460_pt1 | contig 16308 bp, 17 predicted proteins | sample HotLakmasection1_FD_70988 | JGI IMG/M metagenome (GOLD analysis project Ga0081520, IMG submission 70988) | Hypersaline microbial mat communities from Hot Lake, Washington, USA - Section #1 (SPADES assembly) (version 2) | ecosystem: Environmental > Aquatic > Non-marine Saline and Alkaline >... | reverse complement strand
GATCACCATACCGGCCAGCGGCTTCTTGAACATGCCGCACCCAAAGGCCTGACAGAAGACCGCACTCGATCACTTACCTACCGGATTAGAAACCTCTTGCTTCACGGGCGGCAACCACAGAAGACCCTAAGCTTTGTGAGCGCATCTGCACAAATGGCAGAGAATGTCTCACCTGAAAACGCTTGAACTGAGGATGAACCCGCGCCACGAGGGCAACGAGACATGAGGAGCACCACAATGACCGAATTGAAACGCCCGTCAGGGCGCGCCGCCGATGAGATGCGTCCGATCGCGCTGGAAACCGGCGTGACCCGCTATGCAGAGGGATCGTGCCTTGCGAAATTCGGCCACACGCATGTGCTTTGCACGGCAAGCTGGGAATCCTCCATCCCGCCTTTCCTCAAGGGGCAGGGAAAGGGCTGGATCACGGCGGAATACGGCATGCTGCCGCGCGCGACCCACACGCGAGGCCGGCGTGAGGCGGCCGCCGGCAAGCAGTCCGGCCGCACCCAGGAAATCCAGCGCCTGATCGGACGGTCGCTGCGCTCTGTCGTGGACCTCAGCAGGATGGGGGAGAACCAGATCACGATCGACTGCGACGTCATCCAGGCGGATGGCGGAACGCGCACGGCGGCCATCACCGGCGGCTATGTCGCCATGGTCATCGCACTCCGGTACCTTCAGGAAGAGGGCATCATCAGCGAAAACCCCGTCCAGCAGCAGGCCGCCGCCATCTCCTGCGGCGTGTTCGAGGGCGTGCCCGTGCTTGATCTCGACTATCCGGAAGATTCAGGTGGCGAGGCGGACATGAATGTTGTCATGGGCTCTGACGGCGGCTTCATCGAGATTCAGGGCACGGGCGAGGAACGTCCGCTGACCCGCGTTGAAGTCGAGGCGCTTCTGGGTCTCGCGGAAAAGGGCTGCGGGGAACTCTTCGAGGCGCAGCGCATGGCGCTGGGGTAGAAAAGCCGGGAGGCGGCTCAGCTGGCGACCGCCTGTTTCAGGGGCTCGCAACGCGACAGAAAGTCATCGATCCCGGCGGCATCCATGGCGCGGCCATACAGAAAACCCTGCAGCTTGCCGCAGCCGAGGGATTTCAGGATCATCGCCTGGCCATCGTTTTCCACCCCCTCGGCCACGACCGAGACGTCGATGGCTCGCGCCCACTGGAGCAGGGTGCTCACCAGCATCGCCACCCGGTCCTCGGTGAGGATATCGCCGATCAGTGAGCGATCGAGCTTGATGATACTGAGGGGGAGGCCGACGAGCGACCGGAGGTTCGAGTAACCGGTCCCGAAATCATCAAGGGCCACGCCGACGCCGATCGAGGCAATGTCAAACAGGGTCCGGCTGACAAGGTCCATGTTTTCGATGAAGATCGCTTCGGTGACTTCAATCACCAGGCCGTGCGGCGGGAAATCCTCTTCGATGAGCATTCTTTCCAGATCATCGACGAAGCGGGGTGAGACGAGCTGGCTGGGCGACACGTTAATGCCGAGTTTGCTGACTTTTCCCGCCTTGACCCAGTCTCCGGCATCCCGGCAGGCTTTGCGAAACAACCAGTCGTCGAGCTCGGGTCCAAGACCGATGTCCTGGCAGACTGGCAGGAAAACCCCCGGTGAGACCAGTCCGCCCTTGGCCGGCCATCGGGCGAGCGCCTCAAGCGATATGATGGACGGTTCCTTGGTATGAATGATGGGCTGGAACCACGGAACGATCTCGCGATTCTCCACCGAGCGGCGAACCTGCGACTCCAGCTTTCGGCGCTCGTCTCGATGGGCACGGAAATCGACCGTATAGAGCAGCGTTGCGTTTGCGTCGTGATGGCGGGCATAGGACAACATGAAGTCTGCGGCGTCGGTTAGACTTTCGGCGTCCTGCCCGGCTTCAGCGGCACCCGCTCCGCCAATGGCCGGCCGGATGATGACTTCCCGGTTGTCGATACGGAAAGGCATCGACACCGTCTCGAAGAGCTGTGCGGCAAAGGCTCGGACCCTGTCTTCCGGAAGCGAACAGACAATGGCGAACTCGTTTCCGCTCACGCGCGCAACCAGACGCTCGGAGCAGTCGCAGCTTTCCCTCAGCCGTTTCGCGACGGCCTTCAGCACCTCGTCACCGAACTTGTGTCCGAAGGATTTGTTGACCTGCTTGAACTTCTTCAGATGGACAAGGAACAACCATGGGACCGCTTCCGACGACATGGGGGCCGCGAAGAGTTTTCGGATCTGATCCATGAGGCCAATCCGGTTCAGCAGGTTCGTAAGGGGGTCGGTGATGGCGGCTTGGACCACCTTGTCGCGTTGGACCTCCAATTCCCGGAGTTGGGTTCGCAGCTGCTCACCCGCATTCCGCAGGGCTTCATTGCTACGGTAGAGTTCAAGCGATTTCTCCTCGAGGATTTTCTCTGCCTGCTGGCGTGCGGCCCGCTCGCGTTGCGCCCGGCGTCGCAGCAGATCGAGCTCGTCGCGTTCCGGCACCACGCTCGTCATCCTCAGGTGGTGCTCAGCCTGAAACGGACGATTTTCTCACCATTCTCGACACGGCTGAAGGATTCTATCGACACCGTCTGCCCGAAAATGTTGGCTGTACCGACGAAAAGTCCGTAGGCGAGTTGTTCCAGCCCGCGAGAGGATTTGTAGTCTATCTCCATGCAGTTGTCGTCCCGCCTCACCGTAACGAAGCGAGGCAGTTCCGCATCCGGATAGAGCTTCAACACGTCAACATGGATACGTTGGTCGATGGAATCCACAAAATCGAAATAGCAGGCCACGTCGAAATGATCAGGGTATGCGGAGTGGAAGGTTTGCGCCAGCCGACCGCCGAACCCGTGGAGAAGCGTTACCGGGTCGATACCTGAAAGCTCGGAAAGCTTTGCAAGAAGCTTGCCCATCTCCGCGCAGGGATAGGTTCCGACGCTTGTGTAAACCCCGCCCGATTCCAGGTCGCAGCCATCGATCAAATCCTCGACCATGGCCGGCCCCATCGCCTCTTCGACATGATCCAGAAATTCAGTGAACACAATGCCCTTCATTTCCTACTCCCAAACGATGACATTGGGGGCAACCTAGGATTGAATACTTAAGATTTACTGATGGATGGAACTGTCAATTGGATGAAAAAAACGCCCCGGAAAACCGGGGCGTTCGCAGTTGGTGGGGACGCACGCTCTGGCTCTAGACGGCCAGGTCGAAACGGTCGGCGTTCATCACCTTGGTCCAGGCCGCGACGAAATCCTTGACGAATTTCTCGCCGCCATCGTCTTGGGCATAGACCTCGGCGAGGGCGCGCAGTTGCGAGTTAGAGCCGAAGACGAGGTCGACCCGCGAGGCGGTGTACCTCGTCTCACCGCTCTGCCGATCGACAATGTCATAGCTGTTGGCTCCGGTGGGCTCCCAGCGGAAGCCCATGTCGCAGAGATTGATGAAGAAGTCGGTGGTGAGCTGGCCTTCGCGGCTTGTGAAGACGCCATGCCTGGTGCCGCCATGATTGGTGCCCATCACGCGCATGCCGCCGAGAAGCACGGTCATTTCCGGCGCGCTGAGGCCAAGCAATTGTGCACGGTCGAGAAGGAGCTCTTCCGGGTTCACGACAAAGTCTTCCTTCAGCCAGTTGCGGAAGCCATCAGCGAGCGGTTCCAGCACCGAGAAGCTGTCGGCATCGGTCATCTCGTCAGTGGCGTCGCCGCGGCCCGGATGGAAAGGCACGCTGACATCGTGACCGGCCGCCTTTGCGGCCTGTTCGACACCGACATTGCCGGCGAGCACGATGACGTCTGCCACCGAGGCACCGGTCTCGGCCGCGATCGGCTCGAGCACGGACAGGGTGCGGGCAAGACGCTCGGGCTCATTCCCGGCCCAGTCCTTTTGCGGGGCGAGGCGAATGCGGGCGCCGTTGGCACCGCCGCGCAGGTCTGATCCCCGGAAGGTGCGGGCCGAATCCCAGGCCACGGTGACCATGTCAGAGAGCGACAGGCCAGAGGCAGCGATCTTCGCCTTCAATGCATCCACGTCATAGGAGGTGTTGCCGGCGGGCACCGGGTCCTGCCAGATCAGATCCTCTTTCGGCGCTTCCGGACCGATATAGCGGGTCTTCGGGCCCATGTCGCGATGGGTCAGCTTGAACCAGGCACGCGCAAAGGTATCGGAGAAGTACTCGTGATCCTCGTAGAACTTCTCCATGTAGCGGCGATAGACCGGATCCATCTTCATGCCCATGTCGGCATCGGTCATGACCGGCATGACGCGGCGCGTCGGGTCCGACGCGTCGATCGGCATGTCCTCTTCCCGGATATTCACCGGCTGCCACTGGTTCGCACCGGCCGGCGACTTGGTCAGCTCCCAGTCATAGTTCAGGAGGAGGTACATGTAGCCATTGTCCCAGCGTGTCGGATAGGTCGTCCACGCACCCTCGATGCCTGAAGTGATCGCCTTGCTTGCGACACCGCCCTGGTTCGGATTGATCCAGCCCTGTCCCTGATTCTCGATCGCTGCCGCTTCCGGCTCGCCGCCAAGGAAGCCTGCATCGCCATTGCCGTGGCATTTGCCGACGGTGTGGCCACCGGCGGTCAACGCGGCAGTTTCCTCGTCATTCATGGCCATGCGGGCAAAGGTCACGCGGACATGCTCAGCGCTCAGCCGAGGATTGGGCACGCCGTTCACGCCTTCAGGATTCACATAGATGAGACCCATGTGCACGGCAGCGAGCGGGGCTTCCATCGTGTCGGGCTTCTCGATGCTGCCATAGCGGTTTTCCGCTGGCGCGAGCCATTCCTTCTCCGAGCCCCAGTAGACGTCTTCTTCCGGCTGCCAGATGTCGGTACGACCAAAGGAGAAGCCGAAGGTCTTCAGACCGAAGGATTCATAAGCCACATTACCCGACAGAACGATGAGGTCCGCCCAGGAAAGCCGGTTGCCGTACTTCTTCTTGACCGGCCAGAGCAGGCGGCGCGCCTTGTCGAGATTGGCATTGTCGGGCCAGGAGTTCAGGGGCGCGAAACGGATGTTTCCGGAGCCCGCTCCGCCGCGGCCGTCCTGCATGCGGTAGGTGCCGGCAGCGTGCCATGCCAGCCGGATCATCAGGCCGCCATAATGGCCATAGTCGGCCGGCCACCACTCCTGCTCGTCGGTCAGTGCGGCGAGCAGGTCAGCTTTCACGCCTTCGTAATCGAGCGTCTTCACCGCCTCGCGGTAGTCAAAGTCGCCGAGCGGGTTCGCCCGCGCATTGTGCTGGTGCAGGATGCCCAGATTGAGGGTCTTCGGCCACCAGGACATCACCGATGTTTCCCTGGAGGTGATAGAACCGTGCATCACAGGGCACTTCATGCCCTCGCCCATGCCTGATCCGTCCATCTTCGTCTCCCTTGCTGGCTGTTTCAGGTTCACTTTCGAACGCAACTGAAGGCAGGATGCCGCAGGAGGTCCTATCGATCAAATCGATTTTCTGATGGGGTTCGATAGGCTCAGTCTTGGGCAGAAGAGATAAGTCAGGGCACGGACACATCAGGGAAGGCGATGGCGATGGATTGGCACCAGGCCATCAGGGTCAGCCAGTTTTCGCGCGTGTTCGGCATCAGGCCGAGTCGGACAATCACAAGGTCCTTGGAGGGAACGATCCAGATGATCTGGCCCTCATGGCCCTGCGCGGAGAAGGCGTCATGCGGGGGGAGTTCGACGCCGTAGCCTTCAAGCCGGGCGGGTTGGCCTTCCGGAGGGGTCAGCCAGAAGCCCGCGCCATAGGTGTTGATCCGTGCGTCCGGGCCACGCGAACGGGCAAGATCGACCCAGCCTTCGGGCAGTATCTGCTCGTCCTCCCAGACCCCGCCGCGCAGGTAAAGATAGCCGAACCGCGCAAAATCCCGCGCGCTTGCCCAGACAAGCGATCCACCGAGAAACGTCCCGCCCGCATCGTATTCCAGCACGGGGTCCATGCCGATCACATTGAACAGGACCTGGTCGGCCCAGGCGCTGAAGCGCATCTCCCGGGTGATGCAAGGGGTGCCTGGCGAGGCCGAGCGTGCATCGGCGCGATTGTCCGCCAGCGTGCAGTCACCTGCGCCGATCACCTGTTGCAGCGCATTGGCGATGAGATGGTAGGCTGCGGTCGAATAGTTGAAACGTCGGCCGGGTTCCGCCGACGGTGCAAGTCCCGCCGCAAAGCCGATCACGTCGCTGCGGCCCCGCCCGAACATCATGTCGGTGACATCGTTTTCGAACAGGCTCAGCGCACCCATTTCGCGGTAATCGAGCCCGTCGGTCATGGTCAGCCACTGCCGCCAGGTGATGGCCGCGCGCGGATCGTCTTCCGCCCAGGGGCCGGGCATGGGCGCATCGGCATCAATGGCAAGGCCAGTCGCGATCGCGCGCCCGACGAGCGCCTGTGTCACTGATTTGGCGACCGACCAGGAGACGTGGCGGGAATTCGGGCCATACCCTTCCCGATAGCGCTCGAAGACGAGCTTTCCGCGATGCACGACCAGCAGCGCCCGTGTCTCGCCCATCAATTCGGTCTTGTCAGCGGCAAAGGCCGTCTCGATCAGCGAGCGCAGGGCCAGAGCATCGACGTCGTCGTCGAACTCTCCAGCCTCCCAGGTATCGGTCGGCCAGGACACATCCTCAGGCTGCGGCGGAAAGGGCACCGGTGCCTGCGCGCCCGCCGGAGCGGGCGATATCAGCATCGCAAGGATCAGGAGACCGACCGACAGAAGCCTGTGCGCCATGGCTTTCCACTCCGAAATCGTCCAATAGAATCCGCACGGCGGACAATGGGACGTTCCATGCGGGTGTTAAAGGTTTTTCTTCTGGTGGCCATCATCCTGGCTGTGATCGCGGGGCTGCTCTGGCAGTTCTTTCTCGCTGAACAGGTCCGTCAGGCCCGTATCGGCGCCGCCTATACCGCCAAGAAATACTGTTCGTGTCGTTTTGTCGGCGAGCGACCGGCTGAGCTCTGTCGGCAGGATTTCATCGCCGATGTGTCCGCAATCACCTTTCATGAGAGCGGGGCGCCGGGTGCCGAGCAGGTCCGGGCGAGCGCACTCTGGGGCATGGTCAGCCAGACCGCGATCCACAGTCAGGGCTATGGCTGCGCCCTCGAAGACTGAAGGCGTGCCAGCAGACTAACCCGCGCGCAGATCGACCACGAAACGCGCACCGAGCACTTTGCCGCCGCTGTCCTTGCGGTTTTCCGCTCGCACCCGACCCCGGTGGGCATGGATGATCTGTTTCACGATGGAGAGGCCGAGGCCCGAATTCGAACCAAATGCGGCCCCCTCCGGCCGGTCGGTGTAGAAGCGCTCGAACACCTTTTCGAGCTTGTCTGCCGGAATGCCCGGGCCGTCATCATCCACCGTCACCCTGACCCAGTCGATCCCGTCGGAATGGTGACGCGAAAGGCCCACACGCACCTTACCGCCAGCAGGTGAGAAGGAGCGCCCATTGTCGAGCAGGTTGCGGAAGACCTGACCGAGCGGCCCGCCCAGGCCACGCACGATCGAGCCCTGGAGCGGGTCGGCGCCAATGCTCACACTTGCGTCAGGGCCGTCCTCGACATGTTCATATGAAGCCGCAATGTCGCTGAGCAGCCGGTGCAGGTCTAGGCGGGCATTACTCTCGCGCGAGATTTCAGCTTCCAGCCGGGAGGCATTGGAAATGTCCGTGATCAGACGGTCGAGACGCTTCACATCATTCGCGATCACCGCCCGGAGCCGTTCGCGTTGTTCCGGATCGGTCACGCGCTCGGCGGTCTCGACCGCCGAACGGATCGAGGTGAGCGGGTTCTTGAGCTCATGGGCGACGTCAGCAGCAAAGCTCTCATTCGCCTCGATGCGCTCCTGCAGGGCAGCGGTCATGGCGACCATTGATTTCGACAGGTCTCCGATCTCGTCCTTGCGCCGGGTGAGCTTGGGCAGTTCGAGATGGCGCGTTGCACCGGAGCGCACACGTTCCGCCGCAACCGACAGGCGCCGCAGCGGCCGCGCGATCATCAGGGTTAGCAGCGCCGAGGTCATGAGCGCCATCAGGACCGCCACGCCGATGAAGGGCAGCAGGGCGGCGCGTTCGGCCTGCACCACATCGGCGGCATCTGAGGCTTCGAGCGTCAGCACGCCGACAATGGCCGACACGCGCTGGATGGGCCGTGAATAGGAGACGATCCGCTCGCCGGAATCATCGAAGCGCTGGCCGACCGTCGCGTCGCCCTGCGCAGCGCGCGCAAATTCGGTTTCGAAGGTCTGGAAGCGGATGGCATCAGAAGCCCCTGACGGGCTCAGCATGCCTGAGAAGCTCGCAAACCAGTCCGACAGTCCGGCCATCGCACGCGACCAGGCACCCGGACGCCCGGGCGGTGGCAGGCTGCTCTCATCGATCTGGGCCGACAGGAAGAAGCTGTCAGCCACGAGTTCGCCATTCGGCGAGTAGAGCCGCGCGCGCAGCGTGTCCGGCAGGTCAAGCGCTCGCAGCAGGTTGCGCGCCCGGCTGACGTCGAGATCGGGCTCCGGCGCGCCGATGGTTGCCCCGTCCGCCAGCAGAGAGGTGATCACCTGGCCCTGCGTCTCGAGATCGGCAGCGCGTGACTGTACAAGCGTGGAGCGCATCTCGTTCAGCACGAAGGCACCGATGACGAGGACGATCAGGCCGGCCAGATTGGAGGCCAGAATGATGCGCGCAATCGGCGAACCCAGCAGCGAACGCCGTCTTGCACGTCGCGCAAGCGGCAGGTCCGGCGTGCTTTCTTCCATGGTGCTCAACACCTGTCCCCGCGCTTTAAGCGATACATTAAGACTGATCTATGCGGGAAAAGGCGGCGCGAAAAGGGCGGAGGCTGCGTGGCAGCAGGCTCAGAAGCCGAACGGTCCGTAGGCGATGAGCACGAAGATCGCTGTCGCGGCCACCGCGAAGGCAGCGAGCATCACCGCGCCATCGCGTGCCATCAGGGCGAGTCCAATCATGCTGATGGCCCAGCCCGGAATTGCCACGGCGAAGGGAACGAGTTCTAGCGGAATGAGCGCGAGTGCCATCAGGCTGACAAGCACTGCCGCCGCATAGCGCGCAGTGCGGCCAGCCGCCCATTCCAGCCTGTCGGTTACGAACCGGTCGATCTCCCCAAGCACGCCTGACAGCTTGTCATGCGCGGTTTCGATCTTGTCCTTCGACAGCGACATCTGCTCGATCTTCGAGGGCAGCCAGACACGGTTCATGCCCATCAGCATCTGTACCGAAAAGAGTAGGATGATGATGCTGACAATCGCCGGCAGGCCGGGTATCCCGCCAATCGGCGGGACGACGGTGATGAGTCCCATGACAAGAAAGAACGGCCCGAAGGAGCGGTGGCCAAACTTGTCCATCAGTTCGCCGACCGACACTTCGTCGCCGTCGGTGTCGTCCAGCGCGGTTTCGAAAACGCTTTCGAGCGGTTGGTCTGTCGCCATCATCTGTCTCCAAGCGCAGTGAACGCCGCAGAGGCCCGGGCGTTCCGGATGGACAGGCAGGATCAGTCCTCTTTCTCGCCGTCCGGCCCCACGACAAGGAAATGGGCGTGGAGGCTTGCCACTGGGTTTGCGCGTTCGCCCTGCCAGGCCTCGGCGTGGACATTGGCGATGCGCCGGCCGAGCTTGCGCACCTCGGCGCGGGCGAAGAGGTCCTGCGATCCGGCCGAACGCAGATAATCGACGGTGAGATCGATGGTCTTCGGCATGAAATCGATATCGGTCAGCAGGAAGACCTGCGCCATGGCGGTCATTTCGAGGAAGGAGCCGATCACGCCGCCATGCAGGGCGCCTATCGCGGCATTGCCGAGATTGCGCTCCTGAAAGGGAAGCGTGGCGGTCATCTCGTCGCCGCGAATCTCGCAGGTCATGCCGATAAAACCGGCAAAGGGCATGCGGTCGATGAAGGCGAGAAGCTGGTCGGCGCGGCTGAGAGTGGTCTCGGTCATGACTGGCGCTCCGCATAGGCCTTCACCGCAGACGCCCATTTCCGGGGATCGTTCAGCGCGAAACTGGCAGAGGCGGCGGCGATGATCCTGTCCTCCGCCTCATGGAAGGCCTTGGCCCGCACGAAGGCGATGTGGCGCGTGACGCGGTAGCATTCCGCCTCCGCCATGACGTCCTCGCCCCTGCGCGCTGGGCGCATGTAATCAATGCGCAGGTCGAGCGTGGCGGTGGAGCGGAACTTCTCGAGCGCGACCAGCACCGCCATGCCGCAGAGATTGTCGAGCAGCGTGGTGAGAACCCCGCCATGGATCACGCCGGTGTCGGGATCGCCCACGAGTTCCTCGCGCCAGGCCACCCTTGCCCGGACGCGGTTGCCGTCCATGCTGACAAATTCCGCGCCCACCGCCGAGATGAAGGGCACGGCCGTGAACAGCACTTTCGCATTCTCGCGGATTTGCTGTCGGATGGAGGCGTTGTCGATGTCGGTCGCGTCGTTCATGGCGCGGGGGATAGCAGGGGCTTCTCCGCCTGCAAAGCGTCACGCTAGGGCATCGGTTGTTCGCAAAGAGGGTGTGCGGAATGCGAACTCGGTGTATTCTGGGGTTGGACGGGCCTTGCGGGGTGACCGTTCAGGGACTGGGACATGAGACGGGGATTATGATCTTGAAGAAGCTTATGATGATGGCGATGGCCGGTTTTGCGGCGTGCGGACTGGTGGCCTGCGGCGGTGGGGCAGACGAAGCCGATACAGCGGCAGGCCAAGTGGAACTGGCCAATGGCATGACGGTGGCCGAGCAGATCGAGGCCCGCCAGGAGGGTTTCAAGGCTATCGGTGGTGCCTTCAAGAAGGTCCGCGAGGAAATCAAGAAAGACGAAATGGACATGGCGGCGCTGGAAACGGCCGCCGCGACGCTGAGCGACAAGGCTGACGAGATGGACACCTGGTTCCCCGAAGGTACGGGGCCGGACTCTGGCGTGAAGACCGAGGCGCTCGCCACGATCTGGGAAGACGCTGACGGTTTCGAGGAGGCCATCGGTCGGTTCAGGTCGGCGACAGCGGAATTCGAGACGGCGGTGAAGGCGGCAGACATGGAGAAGGTGCGCAGCGCACCGACCCTGCTTGGCGGTGCCTGCAAGGACTGCCACGACAATTTCCGTCTGGATGACTGAGCCGCTGTCCATGATTGACACCGCGACGCGCCAGCGCGTCTGGGACTGGACTGTGCGCGTGTTCCACTGGAGCCTCGCGGCAGCTTTTGCAGGGCTCTGGTGGACCGCGGAGATCGGCCAGATGGATTGGCATGTGCGCCTCGGCATGATCACCTGCGGGCTTCTGGCCTTCAGGTTCTATTGGGGCTTTGCTGGTCCGACAACGGCGCGGTTCTCCCACTTCATCAAGGGTCCGGGCAGAACTTTCGCCTATGTGCGCGGCCTGTTCAGCGGGCATTATCGTCCGGCCCATGGGCATAATCCGCTCGGCGGACTCAGCGTGCTTGCGCTCCTGGCAGCGCTTTCCGTGCAACTCGTGTCCGGCCTTTTCGCGGAGGATGTCGACGGCCTCTCATCCGGGCCGCTCTCCCGCTTTGTCAGCTACGAGACCGGCCTCGCGGCGGGCGATTTCCACGAGGCGAGCTTCAACGTGGTTCTGGCGCTCGTCATCCTGCACCTGATCGCTATCATGGTTTACCTCGTCGTGCTCAGGACCAATCTGATCGGCGCAATGGTGACGGGATCGCGCGAGGTTGATCCAGAAGACAGCGACACCGCATCGGCAGTGCGGACCCCGCCTGCACGCGCAGCCATCGGAATTGCGCTCGCTGCGGCGCTTGCCGGTTTCCTTTTCATGATTTGAACCCGGCGCTAAAGCCGCGCCTCGGCCCAGTTCTTGAGGTCGCTTCGGTCCATCCTGATGCGGCGGTGGGCCAGATCGGCGGCACGGGCGCGCATGATGGCCTCGGCGGCGGTGTCATCCTCGCACTGTTTGGCGCGGCGCAGGGCGAGTGTGATGTCCTCGCGATACTTCCTCGGGTCGAGCGCGGTCAGGGCGCGGGCGAACTGCCAGTGAATGGATGCCTCGTCAGGCGCATGACGGGCTGCCTGTTCATAGTGCCATTTGGCCTTGCCGAGGCTTGCCCCCATGATCGCCGCGCCAAGCCCGCCGCCGCGCCGACGCACCTCGATATGCCAGATCGACATGAAGCTGTGGGCATAGGGATTGGTCGGATCGTCTTCGAGCACGCCTTCGACAAGCTTCCGCGTCAGCTCGCCATAGCCAGACGCTCGCGCCTCGCCGAGCGACATGGCACGCGCCTGCAGCGAAAGGGAAATCGCAAGCTGCAGGCGGCCTTCGATATGGTCCGGATCAATGGCGAGCGCGCTGCGGGCATAGGCTTCGGCCTGCTTGAGCGTTGCCAATGGCGGGTCCCGTTCGGCGGAGATCGCGCTGGCCAGCAGGGCACGGGCAGCGAGCGCCAGACTGTCTGCACTTTGGAATGCGTCGGCCGCACTCAATACCGCATCATAGCGTCCGGCGGCGTAGAGGCCTTCGAGCGACACGGCAGCATTTGCGGTAGCCTGTCCCCGCTCGATTTCCTTTGCGCAAGCCGGAGCAGCAATGGCCAGGCCAAGGCTTGTCGTGCACACAAGGAAGACTGACGCTCGCCTCATTGGCGAGTTACATAGCACAAATCCCGGTCTGCGACACCCTGCCGCATCTGGATTTTTGCGTAGGTGGATCAGCCGGTGGTTGTGAGTTCCCCGGCGAGCGCCTTGTCGATCAGGGTCGCCGTCGCCTCCACGCCGTAGAGCGCGGCGAAGCTTCCGAAGCGTGGCCCCTGGGTCTGGCCGAGACAGACCTCGTAGAAGGCGCGGAAAAAGTCGCGCATGTTCTCGAAGGCGTGCGCCTTGCCGACATCGAAGGCGAGCGTCTGGAGCGCCTCGCCATCGCTGGCGTCGGTTGCGTGAAGGGCGCCGGCAAGCTCAGCGAGGGCGGCGCGCTCCTCGTCCGTGGGCTTGCGGAAGGATTTGGTCGGGGCAACGAAATCCTCAAAGTAGCGGATCGCATAGCCCGCCAGTTGGTCGACGAGGGGATGGGTCTCAGCCGTCGTACCGGGCGAGTATTTCGTGATGAAGCCCCAGAGCGTTTCCTTGTTGTGGGCATTGGCCGCCGAAACGAGATTCAGCAGCAGCGCAAAGCTGACAGGGCTCGCATCCTCCGGCGGTCGGCCGGAGTGGATGTGCCAGACGGGGTTTTCAAGCTTCTGTGCGGGCTCCTGCCCCGGATACTTGTCAAGCCAGGTCAGGTATTCGTCGACGGTCTTCGGGATGATGTCGAAATAGAGCCGCTTGGCCTTGCGCGGATTGGTGTAATTGTAAACCGCAAGGCTTTCTGCGGGGGCATAGGTCAGCCACTCATCTATGGAGATTCCATTGCCCTTTGACTTCGAGATTTTCTCGCCTTTCTCGTCGAGGAAAAGCTCATACACATATTGCACCGGTGCCTCGCCGCCGAGGATGCGGCAAATCTTGGAATAGATCGGCGCATTGGCCTGATGGTCCTTGCCGAACATCTCGAAATCGACCTTGAGGGCGGCCCAGCGCATGCCGAAATCCGGCTTCCACTGGAGTTTCGAACGCCCGCCAGTCACCGGGAGGGTGACTTCGGTGCCGTCCTCATCCTCGAAGGTCACGGTCCCGGTCTTCGCATCGACGGCCTTCATCGGTACGTAGAGCACCCGCCCTGTGGTCGGTGAAATGGGCAAGATCGGGGAGTAGGTCGCCTGCCGTTCCGGGCCGAGCGTTGGCAGCATGACGCCCATGATCTCGTCATACTTCTCCAGCGTGCGGATCAGCATCTCGTCATAGCCGCCGGATCTGTAGACCTCGGTGGCCGAGACGAAACGATAGTTGAAGCCGAAATGGTCGAGAAACTTCTGGAGCCGCGCATTCATGTGCGCGCCATAGCTCTCATGCGTTCCGAAAGGGTCCGGCACCACGGTCAGCGGCTTCTGCAGGTGTTCCTGCAAGGCGTCCGGGTTCGGCACGGTGTCGGGCACCTTGCGCATGCCATCCATGTCATCGGAGACGCAGATGAGCGCCGTCTCGTAGCGGCCCTCTGTCAGTACCTCAAAGGCGTGCTGCACCATGGTTGTGCGCGCGACCTCGCCAAAAGTGCCCAGATGCGGCAGGCCGGACGGACCGTAACCCGTCTCGAAGATCACCGGATCGTCGGCTTTGCGCTTGCCCTCCTTCACCTGCTTCTCCACCCGGTCGCGCAGCTGGCGGGCAAGATCGAAGGTCCAGGCCTTGGCGTTCTCGGCGAGGGCGGCGGTGTCGGTCATCTTGAAGCCTTCCATAAGACAGGGCGAGCTAGAAGCGCCCCGCCAGCGGGTCAAGTGCGCGCCAGGCTGCGGCTAAGCAGAAATCCGTAATTGACAATCATTCGCATCAGTTTCTAAATGCGAGTCATGATCATTTGCATTTGTCGGCGTATCAACGAAGCAGGCGTCCGCGAGGCGGTCGACGCTGGCGCACGCTGCCCCGACAGTGTCCAGGCCCATCATGGGAGCGAGTTTAATTGCGGGCGCTGCCGCTGTGCCATGGGCGAAGTTATTGCCGATCATATGGATAGCCATCACACCATGCTCTCGATCCCCGTTGCGGCTGAATAACGGACGGATCGCAATGCGAATGAGAACGATTGGAGTTCTCATTTCCCGTTGTTTTTCAAAGGTTTGGTTGCCGGGTCCGGCGAAGCGAACTAGTTCGTCTTTCATCTTGTTGAAGTCATAGGGGCAAAGCCATGAAGGGCGATCCTAAAGTCATCGAATTCCTGAATGCGGCGCTGAAGAATGAGCTGACCGCAATCAACCAGTACTTCCTGCATTCACGGATACTCGCTGACTGGGGCGTCTCCATCCTTGCCGACTATGAGTACAAGGAATCGATCGAGGAGATGCAGCATGCCGACTGGCTGATCCAGCGCTGCCTGTTTCTGGGCGGGCTGCCCAACCTTCAGGACCTGGGCAAGCTGCGCATCGGCGAGAGTGTGAAGGAAATCCTCGAATGCGACATGGCGCTTGAAGAGGACGCCATCCCGCTGCTGCGCGATGCCATGGAGTATTGCGAGAGCATCCGCGACTATGTCTCCCGCGACCTGTTTGGTCGCATCCTCCATAATGAGGAAGAGCATGTCGATTATCTCGAAACCCAGTTCGACCTGATCGCGCGCATCGGCATTGAGAATTACACCCAGCTCCAGTCGAAGCCGAACGCCGGCCCGCCCGCCGGCAGCAGTTTCGAGGACAGCTGAGCTCTCAGTCGAAAAGGTCGAGGTCCCGACGCCGGCGTGCTGAAGTCAGCGCGTCGTGCACGGGCCAGCGCGAGAAGGCGAGAATCCCTATCGAGAGAAAACCGACCACCGGGATCAGAACGAGCAGCGACCACCAGCCGGAATACCCGGCCTTGTACCAGAGCTGCCAGTAGATCGCGATGGTCAGGCCGAGCAGAAGTATACCGAGAATGGCGTAGAACATGCCTCGAATATAGCGCTCGGTGCGCAGTTCTCAATTGACTTGCATCTTCATCGAAAGACACGGGTCGTTGGTTTCACTCCAGACCTTCGCTTTACATCCTTGATTTTGCGCTAGCGCGTTTTGAGTTTATTGTGGCTCATATCCGCATGCGGTGAAGTAGTTGGCGCATTCGTGGGGCGTGAAGGTTTTGATGGCTGTGGCGATGGCATCCCATAGATCGTCCATCGTTCTTGCGGCTGCCTTGCGCAGCATGGCCTTGAGCTTTGAGAACGCCATTTCGATAGGGTTGAAGTCCGGGCTGTAGGGCGGCAGGAAGCGCAACTCTGCGCCCACCGCTTCTATGGCGTCGCGAATGGCGACCGGCTTGTGGGCTGGCAGATTGTCCATGATGACAATGTCTCCGGGCCTAAGTGTCGGGACAAGAACCTGCTCGACGTAGGCCAGGAACGCTGCCCCGTTCATCGCGCCATCGAGCACCATTGGAGCGGTCAGCCCACTCATGCGCAAGGCGCCGGTGAAGGTCGTTGTCTTCCAGTGGCCGTGTGGCAGTGAGGCGCGGCAGCGCTCGCCTTTGGGCGCACGACCACGCAGCCGCCCCATCTTCGTCGAGGCACCGGTCTCATCAATGAAGATCAGCTTTTCCGGGTCGAGATCGAGTTGGTGGTCGAACCAGGCCTCGCGAGCTGCGGCGACGTCTTCGCGGGCCTGTTCAGCTGCATGGCCTGTCTTTTATGGAATGGCCCGCCCCTTCCACCGGCACCGCGCTATGGTGTCGGCCTTGTGAAGGAAAGGAGCAGGCCAATGACAATAGTGACGCTTGGGATCGATCTCGGCAAGAATGTGTGCAGC
>Ga0081520_100450_pt1 | contig 16543 bp, 15 predicted proteins | sample HotLakmasection1_FD_70988 | JGI IMG/M metagenome (GOLD analysis project Ga0081520, IMG submission 70988) | Hypersaline microbial mat communities from Hot Lake, Washington, USA - Section #1 (SPADES assembly) (version 2) | ecosystem: Environmental > Aquatic > Non-marine Saline and Alkaline >... | reverse complement strand
ATAACGTTTGCATTGAACTACTAACAATTCTCGCCTTCCAGGATCATCCCTATAGCAGATTATATCAGCACCATCATCCTGACTATATTGTGTTAATTGCGTTGTGTAGCCCATCTCCTTATAAAGTCTAGCGATTAAAGCTTCAAAATCCCTGGGACTGATTTTCAGAAACATTTCATAAATTTCATCTTCAGTTTGAGGGCTCTTTAAATATCTAGCCCGAATGAGAGACATGGCATGTGAAAGGCCGACAAGTCGGCCATCTGGCAGTTGTTGGGCGTGGATAAAGAAATAAGAACGCATTACTTTTAATGTGGATTCTGGATCATCAGGAAGTAAATCCAAAGTCCACATTATGCCTTCCCAAGGATTTTTACCACTTAGAATTTTTCGATCAAATTCTAGCTTTAGGTCTGGGCGACATTCCAAACGGAACATCACGCCACTTATATCTCCTGGAAATGAACCACTCTCAATTAGAAAATGTCTGAGAAGTTTTTTGAACTCCTTTTCTGAATAATCGTGAATTTTAGAAATATACTCGTCTTTGTGTTGGTCAGTTGGAAAATGCCAGTCAGGGATATAAAAATTTTTGTCGCCTAGGGAATTAAGCCACTCATCAAGAGGCATTTTTTTGACATCAACAAGGGGCTTGCCATCAATTTGAATAATTTCGCCCTCGACTTCTTCGAGAGGATAATCATTTTTCATAATCTACTTAGCTTCAGCAAACACAGTCAAAGTCAAGAACGACTAAATGCCGCATAACGACCAAGCTCACCGGACGCAGATAACCTTTACGACTCAACCAACAGCTTACGGCGTTCCGGTGCAGCGACTTGTTATCTTACTTTTGCCATCAATTGTCTTCACATACTGAAAATTCATAGCATTTTTTCATAATTCAGAACTTTTCTTTAAAAAATCTTTTAATATAATTACTATATAGTATTTAGCTTCTGCTTAATAAATGTCGAAGTGTTTTCATTGTGGAGAAAACTACTTGTGGATGAAAAACAAACTCAAGCCCATCTCAACCTCATTGAACAATTACTAAACTGTTCCAATGAAGTAGAAATACAACAACAAATTATTAACAATCAGGAATTATTGAATCAAGATCTTGTACAAACAATGTTGGAAGTGGCAGAGGACTTAAGAAAACAAAATGATTTAGACAAAGCAAATTTATTAATGAATATTGCAGGGATGTTAATGGGGCTACGAGGCAATACATTTTTTCATGAAAAAATAATTCAAGATTATCGAACCTTAATTCAAGATTTATTGAATTGTCCAAGTGGAGAAGAATCAGAAATCTTACAAAAAAATTCCGGGTTAGTGGATCAGGGTTTAATTCAAACTATGATTCTTATATCAAAAGGATTAGATGATATTGGTGAAAATGATTCAGCCAATTTCTTGAAAATCCTCTCTCAAACTTTAAATGAAAATCTTCAAAAAGGAGAAGCAGACTATTTTTATTCTCAAGGACGTCAATATTTTGAAGGCAGTGATTTCAAGAAGGCTTTAGAATGTTGGCAAAAGGCACTCGCTATTTATAGAGAAATAGGGAATAAGAAAGGTGAGGCTTATTGCCTCAATGAACTAGGAATTGCTTCCTTCAAACTGGAACAAATTCAAACAGCAATAGAATACTATCAGGAAAGTTTAAACATTAAACAAGAAACTGGAGACAAGGAGAATAAGGTTAGCTGCCTTGATAATTTAGGCGCTGCCTATTCTTCATTATATCAATATGAATTGGCAATATTCTATTATCAGCAGAGCTTAGAGATCAAACAAGAAGTTGGAGATAAACAAGGAAAAGCTAAATCTCTTATTTACTTAGGCAATACTTATAAATCTCTAGGAGAACCTAAAAAAGCAAAGGAATTTTATCGACAAGCTTCAGAAATTGCAAGCGAAATAAATGACAGAGAAATTGAGGCTCGTTCCTTTATAAGCTTGGGAAATGTTTGTGACTACTTGGGTCAATATAGGATAGCCATTCAATATTATAAGACAAGTCTAAAAATTATCGAAAAGATTAATAAAAGAAAAATTGACCCTTCTATCTTCAATGGGCTTGGTAATGCATATAGCTCATTGGGGCAAACTGAAGTAGCTATAGAGTGCTATCAAAGAGCTTTAGAAATTGCAAGAAATATTGGTGACAAAGAAAATGAAGCTAGTGCTCTCAGTAATTTGGGTAATGCCTACATTTCTTATGAGAAATTCTGTGAAGGTGAAGTTATAAATTACCATCAGCAAAGTTTAGAAATTGCAAGAAATAAGTAGGTACGGATAATTAATTCGAGGTAGAGATAACGACAGATCAAGGGTTTCAGTCATTTCTACCTCGGTTTATTTACCCCAAGCTACTTACTGGAAATAAGTATGTTGAAGCAGCTTCACTTGGAAACCTGGGAAATGTCTATGCTTTATCAGGAGATCACGAGACGGCGATTGATTACCAACGGAAAAGCTTGGAATTATATAAAACAATAAGAGATAAAAAGGGAGAAAGAAATACGCTTGGGAATTTAGGTTCATCTTATAGCTCACTAGAGCAATTTGACATAGCAATAGATTATTTTCAGCAAAGTTTAGAAATTGCAAGAAATATTGGAGATCTACAGGGTGAAGCCTCTACTCTGTACAGCCTAGGGAACACCTATCAAAAATCACAGCAGATTTCTCAAGCCATTCAAGCCTATCGAGACTCGCTTAAAATAGCTACTCCTTCTACGCTACCCTCCGAATGTTTTATAGCAGGACTACATCTTGGCAACCTAGCCTTCAAGGTTGAAAGTTGGCAAATTGCCATTGAAGGATACATCTCTGCTATTGAAGCAACTGACACCATTTTCGACAATGCATTATCTGATCACTTCGGGGAAAAAGTTATTTCAGCGGGGATAGAGGCTTACTTTGGAATTGTCCAAGCTTATATAAACACTTATCAGTATGTAAAAGCTATAGAGTATGTTGAGCGTAGTAAAGCTAGAAGCTTAACCAAAAATCTTTCTTACATCGAACTTTGTCCTAAAGGCAATATCTCTAAAACTACCAATAGAGAACTTCGACGATTACGCCAGGAAATTTTAAGCGAACGAAAGCAGCTAGAGAATGAACAGCGAAACGGTAGTTTGAGAAGAGTTGCCTATCAAAAAACTAATCATTCTGAAATAATTCATTCTGAAATAATTCCGCCGGATCGAACTAGACTCTATCATCTTCAGCAACAACTTGATGAATTCATTTTACATAACATCACCCCTATTGATCTCACTTTCAATCTCACGCAAAAGATTGAAACCATTCTTTACAGCGATATTCAATCATTGAAAGGGGTGTGACCTAAACTTGATGTATCTTAAACGGCGAGAGAAAATCCGTACTGATTAATCTTGGCCCAAAATTGCGACCATCTGCCCTGGGTATAACTGAGTGTTCTTAAACTGAGTACGATAGCGGCCCCTGCGTCTTTCCATTTCATCCCTGCCCCACCCAAGCGAGCTTTGACAATGGTCTTGCAGCCTGCCTCTGTCACCCCAGACCCAATCGGTAAGTGCTGCTCAATGGCTTCGGCATATTTCATCTGATGAGCATGATTACGAAAGTAAGTGATGGCCGCTTTCAAGGCGTCTCGGTTAGCTCTCGACAGCGTCTTGGGATCCACTTTCTGCATCGCCGCTAAGATCGTTTCAGCCGCTCCATGCTCATGTTTTAAGGCATGGCATTGGTTTTCTAACCAGGCTTCACGTTGGCTCAAACTGCGGGGGTACAGCCCTTTGGCCACCCCTTTGAGATATTGGCAAGCATGGTAAAAGTCCAAAACCTGGGTGTCGGTCAGCGGTTCCAAAAAGTCCCAATTCTCCGAGGCCCCATCAGCAAGTCCCTGATAATGGACGTCTGGAAACCGGGTGCGGATATGCTCTATTTCGCGAGTCATCCGTTCAAAGAACTTGGCCTTTCCATATTCTGGACTCGCGCCAATATAGGTCGTGTGGTGCCGTTCTCCTTGACCATCCACCAAGCTAATGGTGCCCACCATCGCCTCTCGGTAATGCTCATCGCACATCAACAGACAGGTGCCATCCACGCCGATACTGACTGTGGCGATTGCGGCAGGTGGTTTTGGGGTTTGATAATGCCATTTTTCTTCCTGGGCTAACGCGACACTCCCGACGGTTTCTGCCAAGGTCTGAACAAACGACCGGGGCACTGGACGACCATGATTCTCACGCAAGTCATTCACCACACGCGGGCCACTCATCTCCGCATATTTATGGCTGATTTGTTTGGCAAAGCGAGGGGTTGACGTCACGATGATGCGGCCATCGACCTCCAACGGGCAAAAGGTGACTCCACCGGCGCTGCTTTGATAGACGTGACGTTCTAGTGAAACTTTGCCGTACGGGCTTTGATAGCTTTTCGACTGACGGCCCTTGCTGGTGTAGACGACCCCACCCATTTCCAGGGGCGAACCGTCGGTGTCAAACTGTGCTAAGGCTTTGCCACTCGCCAATACGCCTGCCGCATTCAACTCCGTTTGGATACGCTCTTCACTGGCTAGCATTGAACGCTCGTACTCAATCGTGATTTGGATGGTTACCGAATTTTCATCGCTCGATACGATATGGGCACTCATTAGACCGATACTTAGCTACTGGTAAAGCTTACGGTAAAATAGAACGCTCATCTCCGAACATTAAAATTAGGTCACACCCTTTCAAACAAGGGAGATGACAAACGAGCCTTCTTTGCCCTTGTAGATATCAAATTAAGTTTGAGTCATGTCTATAGGGATATGCAATCGGTTAGAAAAGTTTGGAATGAAAATTTTTCTAAAGGAAAGTTGGAGGGAGATACTTTTTTGGATTCGTATCCTATTTTTTTTGGAAAAATCGAACTTCATAGGGCAATTGCATCGTTCGTTCTGAAGTACAGAGCAATGTGGGACAAAATAATGGGTTTTTTAATCCTAACTATCGTGCCTGAAGCCTATGAAAATTATATGCAAGCGAAAAGTCGGAAAAAAAGATTTAAGGATATTTTCTCTAAATTAGATAGTGGCGCAGCTTGGTTTGCAGAAGAGATACATACGAAAATTACAAGTTTCGATGACAAATATAGAACTGCTGAAGCTCACGGTACCGGAGTGATTCGGAAATATGCTTTTGAAATGGATTCGTTAGATGAATCACCTCTGATCAATATTGTGGATTACTGGAATTTCTTGAACGAAACTGTACATACGATCAGTAAGATGCTTGATGCAGAGTATCAAAAAGCTGAAGCATATGCTGATTGAGAAATTGATACAGTCGTTAATCATCCCTACTAACCGGGTGAAGGAATCTCGGCACTGCTTGACTGTAGACGAAAATGGCGATCAGGTCATTAAGCGCCGAGTGCGATCGCCCCTCTCTGCCGATTAAATTGAGGCCAGGAAACCCAACAAAAGTTAACCCCCACTCATACTCCTTCGCCAACTCAATCACCACATTTGCTCCCCAATCCTCCGCATACCATCCTCGCTAAACATAACGCCCAAAACTGGAATATGGCCAATCCTTTGGTGAATTAACCAATTGATGACCAACCGGATTAGCCCAACACGAATGGAATGGTGCATCGCTGCGCGGATGCACCCGACGGGGGCTTGATTTGAGGGGTAGGATTATGGTGCATCGCTGCGCGGATGCACCCTACCGACGGAACGATTGGGCACTCTTACATCAACCATTCCGTCCATTTCCATGCCAAATTATCGTCGCTTCTATCGACCCGGTGGCAGCTACTTCTTCACCCACGTTACCTACCAGCGCTATCCCTGGCTGTGCACTGACATCGGCAGGCATGCCCTGCGCGAAGCGATCGTGGCTGTGCGCCGTAAGCATCCATTTGCGATTGATGCTTTTGTGCTTTTGCCCGACCATTTCCACTGTATTTTGACGCTACCGGAAGAGGATGCAGATTTTCCGAAGCGCTGGCGGCTGATCAAACTCATGGTGACCAAGACAGCCAAGGAGGAGCTAGCATTGCCGCTAGAAAAGGGGCGTTCAGGAGAACTCCGGCGAGAAGGCAATTTGTGGCAGCGACGTTACATCGATCATTGCCTGCGAGATGAAAGAGATTTTGCCAATCATGTGGAGTATATTCACAACAACCCGGTGAAGCACGGGTTGGTTGCGCGGCCTACAGATTGGGCATTTTCGAGCATCCATCGGTATCTGAAGTAGGGTGCATCCGCGCAGCGATGCACCACTTGCTCTGTATTCAATGTTGCGATCGCTGTTGATTCTCGCGCTGTCGATCAGTAGTGTGGGTGCGATCGCTGCCAACCCCATTTTCACGCCGGAACTCGGTAGAGCGATCGCCTTTCAGGACTAGTGTGAAACGATGGGAGTTGAGAACGACAGGGCTGGGGGCGGTTTCTCACTGATGTGAGAGCTATAGGCACGCCCGAAGTCAGGTATACTTCGCCCAAAATTGGAACTGAGCTATTCTGATGCTATTGGCTTGCCCAGGTAACTCCGATGGTCACTATTCCTCTTCCAGACGCCCAGTTAATGACCTTCGCCGAATTCATCAACTGGAAACCCGACAACCGCCGCTACGAACTGCACCACGGCTCCCCCATCGAAATGCAACCTACTGGCGATCACGAAGAAGTTATCTCCTTTCTCAATGCGGTCTTAGTGGTAGAGGTGCATCGGTTGCAACAGCCGTTTTTGCTGCCCAAACAAGCCCTGGTCAAACTCCCCAACGAAGAGACTGCTTATTTACCTGATGTTGTGTTGCTCAACCGTCCAGCCTTAGCGCAAGAGCCCCTTTGGAAAAAAGCCTCAACCGTAACCCTGGGGGCATCCGTTCCCCTCGTCATCGAAGTAGTGAGCACCAACTGGCGCGATGACTACGGTAAAAAGTCAGTTGATTATGAGAGCTTAGGAATTCCAGAATATTGGATCGTCGATTACCTCGGTTTAGGGGGTCGTCGTTATATTGGCCACCCGAAACAGCCAACCCTATCGATTTACCACCTCATCGACGATGAATATCAGGTGACCCAGTTTCGAGGAGATGACAAAATTCACTCTGAGCTGTTCCCGGAACTCAATCTGACTGCTGACACGATCTTTCAGGCGGGTGTATCTCGCTAGATGGCCGTTACAGGGAGACCTAACTTCGAGCATATCGTCTCCTACGTCCGGCGAATTTTTTCCTCAAGAGTGCGATCGCTCATCGCCGAGGTTGGGTTGACGCCAGGAAATCCAACCTACGAAATGCAATCAGAAGACCGTCCCTCAGACAGGCTAACGTCAATGCGATGAGAGGAGAGGGGCGATCGCTGGTTCTTGCGCTGTCGCTTAGCAGTGTGGGGGCGATCGCCCCACTCCTCTCATTACGCCGGAACTTGGTAGAGCGATCTTGCTATTAATCCTGAGATGAAAAGAGTGCATCAACTGAGGCTGACAGAAAATTCGCGTTCTCTGGTCGGCATCAAGCCTGCGAGTGCCACAATAGATTTAAGCGATCGGTACCCTCCATCATGACCCGCGAAGAACTCCTATCTCGCATTTCGATTAACCCCAACATTTGCTTTGGTAAGCCCTGCATCCGGGGGCATCGGCTTTGGGTATCGCTGATTTTAGACTTTCTCGCTAGCGGCACCACCCTCGCCGAAATCTTAGCCGACTATCCCGAACTCGAAGAAGCTGATATCTACGCCTGTCTCGCCTATGGTGCAGAAATGAGTCGCGAGCGATACCTTGACATTCCGCTAGAGGCTAGCGCGTGAGGCTCAAGCTGGATGAAAACATCGGCCAACGAGGAGTGGCCCTGCTCAAACAAGCCGGACACGACGTGTCAACCGTCGTCGAACAAGGGTTGGCGTCTACCCCTGACGACAACTTGATTGAAGTTTGTCGGCAAGAGCAGCGTTGTCTGGTATCCCTCGACCTCGATTTTAGGTGTCCCTTGCGGTTCAAGCCTTCCGATTATTGCGGCATTGCCATTCTCCGGTTGCCTCCTCGTCCAGAGCCCCAGGATTTATTTGACACCTTGAAAACATTGAGGGGTGGCCTAGAGCGCGAGGAAATTACGGGCAAACTGTGGACCGTCCAGAAAGGCAGAATTCGCATTTATCAAGAAGAGTAGTGCGATCGCCCTTCCAAATGACTACCGTTGATGCGATGAGAGGGAAGGGCGATCGCTGCCGATTCTCGCGCTGTCGCTCAATAGCGTGGGGGCGATCGCCCTCCAGCGGCGAGGGCTAAGATCAGCAGAAGACATGGGTAGATCGGCAATGAAATTAGATCGAATTACCAACAACCCTAACCGCATGAACGGACAACCCTGTATCCGTAACCTTCGGTTAACCGTTCGTCGAGTCATCGAGCTACTCGCCACCTACCCTGACCGTATAGAACTTTTTCAAGAATTTCCAGAACTGAATGAGGCAGACATTCAGCAAGCGCTGATCTTTGCGTCTTCATACCTGGACGATCGCATTATCGAGCTGTCTGACCACTATGAAGCGGTTGCTTGATCAAGGATTGCCTCGTACCGCAGCCACCCTGCTTAGCAAGCAGGACTGGATACCCTGCATGTCAGCGAGATCGAAATGTCAGAAGCCGAAGATGCCGAAATCATTCAAAGCGCAAGCACAGAAAGCCGGGTTGCGTAACCCTGGATGCTGATTTTCATACATTGCTAGCGCTAAACGCCGCCACATCTCCTTCCGTCATCCGTATCCGCATTGAATGTTTACGGGCTCAAGCCGTGACCAAACTGCTCCTGGCAGTGGTTTCATGCCCGCGTGAACGAGAACAGGGCGCAGCCGTGACGGTAGAACCGAGTAGGATTCGGGTTCGTCTCTTGCCACTTGTACAGACGTTAAATAGACATCATATCGATCGCTCTTACACCAACCTGCATCCCCTTGATGAGTAAATGCTGGCAGCTTGAGAGCCTTCAGTGGGATGGGATAGCATCGCATCGAGTAGCCGTACTTTTGTCGTAACGCCTCCCTAAGCACTGATTAACGGACTTTTCCTCGCCTTAAATTCGGCTCTCGCCAGCGCCGCGATCGCGGCTTCGGCATCCTTCACCCGAAACTGCGCCCCCAACCGCACGAGTTGCCGTTTCTCAGCTTTGCCGATTACCGCAATTACTGGCACCCGCGCATACTTGGGATCATCCCCCTGATTGTTGCGAATGACGTTACGGAGACGATGCTGCTGCTCGATATCAGCGGCAATACTAGAATCCAGCTCCACCATGACCATCTGTACGTCTTCAATCGGTTCTGCATCATCCACAATGAACTGGATCTGGTCGTCGCGGCGATCGCACTTGCCCCATACCATCAGCCGCGCATCCGGCTGAATATATTGCCCAATCCGTTCATAGGACCGGGGGAAGACTACCCCTTCCACACTGCCCGAGAGATCTTCAAGCACGATAATCGCCATGCGATCGCCCTTCTTGGTGATGATGGGTTTGACATTCGCCAGCATCGCGATCGCGCTCAGCGTCATGTTGTCCGGCAAGCCCTCCAACTCACCCAAATTGACAGGGGCGAGAATCCTGGCTGATTTTTGCACCGACTTCAGCGGATGATCGGAAATGTAGAAACCTAACAGTTCTTTCTCCTGCTTCAGTTTGTCTTGCGGATCAAAATTTGCCACTGGTGGTGCTTTAGGCGCACTTTCAAAGCCCCCCGCCGGGACTGCTGCGCCTGAGTCATCGGCCCCGCCGCCGAGCATATCCAGCAGGTTGCCCTGCCCAATTTCGCGATCCTTGGCCCGACTTTGCGCCCAATCCAGCACAAACTCCAGGTCATGCATCAGCTGATTCCGGTTTGGCTCCAGGGGGTCAAACGATCCACTCAGAATCAGCGCTTCCAAGGCGCGGCGGTTCACGGCATGGAGGTCAACGCGATCGCATAAGTCCGCCAACGACCGAAACGGTCCCGCTTCATCCCGATTCTGCAAAATGCACTCGATCGCCCCTTGCCCCACATTTCGCACCGCCGACAGGCCAAACAAAATCTTGCTGCCCTTCGGCGTAAAGTCCACCCGCGACTCATTGATATTCGGCGGCAATACCTCAATACCCATGCTGATGCAGTTCGCAATGTGCATCTGCACCTTGTCCTGATCTCCACTGTTGGAAGTCAGCAGCGCCGCCATGTACTCAACGGGGTAATTCGCCTTCAGGTACGCCGTCTGAAACGTCACAAATCCATATGCCGTCGAGTGAGACTTGTTAAAGCAATTGGAGGCGACTAGCCCATTTGCTAGCAAGAAGTTATGGTCTTTTTCGACCCCGACATCATAAACAGGCTGAGTTCCTAATGATTGCCGACTAACAATTTTGACCATTTTCTGATGTCCTATCAAAGCCCTAAATAATCAGATGCCATTTTCGCCAATACCCCCTTAAACACTGCTAGGGAAACATCACCACCCTTGTTAGAAATAAGGTCAATAGTCTTTTTCCAAATGGCTGGATTCTTTGCATTTGCAATAAAGTCATGCCCATCATTGAGAAGCCTAGCAATCGCATAGTGCTGTACTTGTTTTACTCCAATATTGTTAAAGCCAGGCACTAATTCAGCCTCGATAAAGTTGGCTTCTTTTAGAAGTCTCACGTGCTCAGCAATAATCTCTTCGTCATAACCATTAATGTTAAGGGGGGCACTTAGCTCCTGTCCAGGGGAAAGTTCTTCAACCCTCAGTAAAATTGCTCTCCAAAGCTCTAGATCTCGTTTCATGGTCAGTCAGGCTGCTCTTCTGTGAATTGGTCGATCGCCTCAACCATCCCCTCTGAATAGGGCTCAAGTACTGTTGCACACACATGCAAATCGGCAAGTGCTTGGGCAAATTCTTCGGATTCGGTATTGGCACTTTTCAAAACTTGAATCGCTTGGATAGCTTTTTCTAACTGAGGCTGATAGTCACTCAAATATCTTTTGAGCTTTGCCAGAGACTGTTCTGAAAGTGCTTGTGTCATTAATTGAGCCTCCTTTCAAGTTTGGCGATTTGCTGTCGGCAATTAGCAACGGTTTTCTCCCAGTGAGCAATTAATCCCTGATCTTGTTGGTCGAAAGGCTTAGCTTGTTCTTCAGCAATTTTGTCTAGGTGCTCCATGAGGGCTTGTTGATGTCCTGCGAGCTGCTTTCGATACAGCTTATTTCTACCCAAAACCAGTTATCTCCCTGATAACGCTGTCACTTGCGGTTGGTTCTGGCTGGTGCCCATGGCTGGGACTACATCAGTCAAGAATCGGCTATCAAACTCCTTCAACTCTAACCCCCGCTCAAAGATTTCATTGATGGGGCGCATGTTTCCGTTAGAGGTCATGAACTTATGATCAGCGGTTGCGCGAAGGGTGCGGCCATCTTCTAGCTGATATTCAAAGATTTCTTGCTGACCGCGATCGTGCCACTGGGCAACAGGTTGAGTGTAGATAAAGCCGTTTTCATCAACGCTATAGACGTGACAGAAGATTCGCTCCCCAACAATGCGGCCAATTGCCAGCGGCCCATATTCCACGGTCAAAAGTTGGGTATCAGCACTCAGGCAATACTCCGCAAACTTCACCATCTGTTCCCACAACTCGTCGGCGACCTTTTTGGGCACCCCCTTTTGCGTCGATCCTTCGATGAACTGCCCCTTGTGCTTCTCCATTTCCGAAACTTTTTTCTTCCCCATCGCCCGCCGCAACAGATCCGCTTGTCCCAGCGAGTAACCCGCCATATCCTGGGCGATTTTCATGATCTGTTCTTGGTAGACCATGATGCCGTAGGTTTCGCTGAGAATGGGCTCCAGAATTTTGTCGGCGAAGTCAATCTTTTCCCGTCCATGCTTGCGGTTAATAAACTTGGGAATTAGGCCCGCATCCAGCGGACCCGGTCGATACAGGGCCAGAACGGATGAAATATCCTCCAAACCGGATGGCTTTAGATCCCGCACAATCTGGCGCATCCCGGATGATTCCAGTTGGAAGACGCCGCCCAAATCACCCTTTTCTAAAAGTTTAAACGTGGCCGGATCGTCCATGGGCAGGTCGTCCATATCCAGAGTTTCCCCTTTGCCTACCTCGATCAACTCCACCGCCCGCTGGATCATCGTCAGGTTGCGGAGTCCCAAAAAGTCCATTTTCAGGAGACCGATCGCTTCGACATCTTCCATGTAGTACTGCGTGATCACCTGCCCATCGTTGTTGCGCTGCAATGGCACAATCTCATCCAGCGGCTCCTTTGAGATCACCACCCCCGCCGCGTGGACGCCAAACGTCTTGTTCATCCCCTCGATCCGCATCGCCATATCCAGCCAGCGCTGCACCTGCGGATCTTTGTCGTAGCGCTCTTTAAACTCGGGAGCCGGGGTGTCGTCCGACACCATGACTTTGAGCTTGGTCGGTTTCCCCCGCGAAACGGGGATGAGCTTGGCCATGCGATCGGACTCCGCATAGGGAATGTCCAGCACCCTTGCCACATCCTTTAACACGGCTTTTGAGGTCATGCGGTTGAACGTGATGATCTGCGCCACCCGTTCTTTGCCGTACTTATCTGTCACATAGTCAATGACTTCATCCCGCCGTTCGATGCAAAAGTCCGTATCAATATCCGGCATTGACTTCCGCTCAGGATTCAGGAAACGCTCAAACAGGAGCCCGTGGTGAACGGGGTCAATATTCGTAATGCCCATGGCGTAGGCCACCAGCGAACCCGCTGCCGACCCCCGTCCCGGCCCGACCGGAATATTATTCTCCCGCGCAAATCGGATGTAGTCCCACACCACCAAAAAATAGGTGGGGAACCCCATCTGAATCATCATCTCAATCTCGTATTCGAGGCGCTCCTGATACTCTTCCGAAATCTCCTGGTAGTCGGCAACCTTCATGCGCTTTACCAGACCGTCCCGCGCGACGTGGGCCATATACTCTTCCGGCCCCTTAAATCCCTCGGGGATGGGGAAGTCCGGAATGCGCGGCTGTCCCAGAATCCCTTCGTAAGGCTCAATCTTTTCTGCCACCTCCAAGGTGGTTTGGATGGCTTCTTCAATGACGTCATCGGTTAGGTGGTCTCGAAATATCTGCCGCATCTCATCGGCGGATTTGAGATATTCCGTACCGCTGTAGCGCAGGCGCTTATCTTCCGTGACCAGCTTGCCCGTCTGAATGCATAGCAACGCATCGTGCGCTTCAACGTCATTGCAAGAAATGAAGTGAGAATCATTGGTACAGATGATCTTGATATCCAGCTCACGGGCAATCTTAACCACCTCCACATTCACAATGCGGTCCTCGGGCGACCCGTGATCTTGAATCTCCAGATAGTAGTCGTCACTAAAAACGTCCTTGTACCACTGGGCGACCCGCCGCGCGATTTCAGGCCGCTTCTGCAAAATCGCCTGGGGCACTTCTCCCCCTAAGCAAGCACTGGTAACGATCAACCCTTCTTTGTACTGCTCTAAAAGGTCTTTGTTAATACAAGGACGGGCAAAAATCCCTCGCCCCTGCATGCCTTCCAAGTGGGAAAGGGTGGTGAGCTTTACCAGGTTCTTATAGCCCTGGGTGTTCTTCGCCAGAATGACTTGGTGATACCGGGGACGCCGCTGCTGTTTGTCGATGTCCCCGTTAATCAGGTACATCTCGTTGCCGATGATGGGCTTAATGCCAGCGTTTTTGCAAACCTTGAGGAGTTCGATCGCGCCATACATCACGCCGTGGTCAGTGAGGGCGATCGCGGGCATATTCAAAGCTTTCGCCTGTTCCACGAGTTGCGGTAGCTGACTCGCGCCATCTAACAAGCTGTAGTCACTATGAATATGCAGACCCACAAAAGACATAAGCCCAACCCTTGACCTTAGTATAAATTTACTATCAAGGGGCCTGGCTTAGCGAAATCTGTCTCTAAGCACGCCCAAGATGACCATAGAGTAGCCCATCTATCGCTCTATATCTAGCTTGATTTCAGGTTTTGTTTCAAAAAGGACGCCAAATGTAGGGATGTGCCCCACAAAGCTTCAGCAGGGCATCACTAGATCTAAAGCCTCTGTCACTCAAGACCAGTAAAGGAAATTTTATCAAGGTGTTTTGACGTTGCGGTAGGGGTGCGCAGCGGTACGCCCTCGCGGTATGTAGGCGATGCAGGATAGCCTCTGGCAGCCATTCCTTAAGGATGTTTCATGGCTTGGATGACGCTTGGCGATCGCCCAAAGCATCGCGGGACGGGCGCTGCAAACAGTAGGAAATGAGCAGACAAAACAGCACTGTACCAGTCACATACTTCACGATATTGGGAATGAACGGACTGGGGGAGTAGAACCCCTCAATCACTCCAGCAATGATCAGCATCGGCACAATGCCATAGACCAGTTCAGCGGCCTGACGGCCATACACTTGTAGGGCATCAATGCGGCGATATTGGCCGGGGAGTAGGATCGCCCTCGCTAACAGCAATCCCGCCCCCCCTGCGAAAAAGATGGCAGGCAACTCCAGAGAGCCGTGGGGAAAGACAAAAGCCCATAGGTCATAGGCGAGGTCAGTTTGAGCCACCAGCGTGGCCACAGCACCAATCATCAACCCATTGAAAATCAGGATAAAGACGGTAAAAGCTCCGGGCGGTGTGATCATGGGCACCTGAGGCAGAAGAAAGGCGACTCCGCCAAAGATCGCTTTGAAACAAACCCCGATGTTGTTGATCATAATGGCGCTCGAGGCGACGGGTTCCTGACCGAGAATGGAAACTGTCCAGAGTTCTTCGCTCTCTTGCACTTCAGCGACGAAGCCCGGCCCCAACACCAGGGACATGAACGAAGGATCCTGCCAGGCATACCACCAGGCAATGAGCCCGCTGACGACGAACAGAAGAGTGGCGATCGCAATGTATACCCACGACCGCCGCACCGCTGCCGGAAAGCCATATTGATAAAACTTAATCACGGTCTGCCAGTCTTGGCGTCTGGAACCCTGATAGATCTGACTGTAGCTACGGGAAGTCAATCCCTGTAAATCGCGAATTAAGGCTTCGCCAATTTCATGGGTGCGGGCTCTGGCCAAATCGGCGGAAACAGATCGATATAGGCTGGCCAGCGTTTTGATCTCATCGGTTTGCAAGGAGGCTAACCCTTGCTTTTCGGCCCGATTGAGCAGGTCATCCAGTCTGCGCCAACTGGCTTCTCGTCTGGCTATCCAACGTTGAATGTTCATAACAATCAGGGGCGATCGCGAGTGGCTCACCTACGATATGGGCAAGTTAATCCAGTAAGACCTACGCAAACGTTATCATCTCTGACCTGTTATGGCCTCAGAGGTTTGAAAATCCCCATTAAAGGGCTCTAAAGGACTCTGCGCCAGTCTTGGCTAAATCGTACTTCGCCCATCCTTCCGTTTTGTTCACCCTTCCCTGAGACACCCTATGGCTTCTCAATCGTCTCCCTCGATGCGGCCCCTTAATGTTGGCGATGTGGTCAGTGCAGCCATCAGCCTATTTCGGACAAATTTCAACACTTTCTTAGGTCTGAACCTGAAGGCGGTGTTGTGGTTTTTCGTGCCTGTTTATGGCTGGGCACGTAGTCTGATGATTCAGTCGCAAATTGCGCGGCTGGGGTTTCAAGAACTGATGCGCCGCCCCGAGACGGTGGCCGCATCTTTGCAAGCCGTGGAACCGCGTCTCTGGCCATTTTTGGGCATTGCGCTGTTGGTGTGGCTGATTCAACTGGCGGTAGGGTATGCGGCATCCTTTGCAATGGGCATCGTGATGTTGCCAATTTCCATTATTGGGACGGCGGGAGAAGCGGCGGCGGCTCTCTCAGGCTTACTGATGGTGATTGTGCAGTTGGTGGTGTTAGCCGCACAGATGTGGATACAGGCTCGGCTTTACTTGTGGAATATCGTTTTGGCGATGGAGCCCGACGTCGACTCGACTACCGCAATTACACGCAGTTGGGAACTCACTAAAGGCAATGGCGTGCGGGTCCTGTTTGTGTTGCTCGTTGCTTATCTGGTGATGTTGCCGCTCTATGTGCTGATGTTTGCCATTCCCGTCTTGATTGCGGTGCCATTTTTCGGCAGTGGTCTGCTAGAGGGCGAGGGCAGTACGGCAGCGGTTTTGGGTCTGTTGTTTGCCTTTTTGATATTTCTGCTGTTGGCTTTTCTTATCGGAGTCTTAACGGCACCCTTTTTTCAGACGATTAAATCTGTTTTGTACTACGACTTACGTAGCCGCCGTGAAGGTTTGGATATTCAGTTTCGCGATCGCCCCCGTGATCAGAGAGGCTCATGACACTGCTGAAGACCATCACCATCCAAACCCCCGAAAGTGTGGAGTTGGAGTTTACGCTGGCTGGCGTTGGCAACCGGGCTTTAGCCCTGTTGGTCGATTACTTGCTGATCTTTCTGCTGTTATCGCTGGTATCTATCTTTACCTCCTTTCTCAGCGAGCAGTTGACCAGTATTTTGCTGCTGCTGGGAGGAGGGGCCGAGGGGGTCGATCTCTGGCTGGGGGCGATCGCCCTGC